>Ga0075017_100000033_pt1 | contig 46845 bp, 34 predicted proteins | sample AleBraG_ABR_2012_FD_71475 | JGI IMG/M metagenome (GOLD analysis project Ga0075017, IMG submission 71475) | Freshwater sediment microbial communities in response to fracking from Pennsylvania, USA - Alex Branch Run_MetaG_ABR_2012 | ecosystem: Environmental > Aquatic > Freshwater > Creek >... | reverse complement strand
GCGTGCACGCCGTGTCCGAAGCTGATGTTGCGCGCCAGTTTGTTCAGTTCGCCGCCGACGGTGATCTCTCCGGCATCGGCACCGGTGTAGGGCACGAGGGACTCGCCACCGCTCGCGGGCACCATAGGATCGGGAATGACGTAGTTCTGATCGAAGAAGAATTTCAGGAGCGTGATGCACGCGCCCGCAACCGCGCCATGACCTGTGGGGTAGGACGGATGCGTTGGGGACCCCTCAGGGAATGCCTGCGACAGCAGATAGGTGCCATACTTGCTGAAGCTCTGGGCGACGGCTTTCGAATTCAGAACATTGCTGTTGGGATGAGCCTGGACTCTTCCTCCGTTGCCGCTCAGGATCTGCTGCACCAGCCCGGCGCCCGATTCCGGGCGATGGGTGAGATGGACCAGCCATTTCTGGTACCAGACTTTCTGCAGGGCACGGTTGGACGATTCTCCCATGGCCGCCGCAATATCCGCACCACCAAAAGAGCAGAAACCGTTTTGTGTCTTCGAATGTGCGTAAGGGTTGCCGGGATTGAGCGGCGCGCGCAACGTGCCCAATATCAGCATGGCGACGAGATATCCTTGGTACGCAACGTCGGTGTGAGTCCAGGCGCAGAGATCGCGCCCGTTGCGCAGATAACGGCGCACCGGATCCGCCTGATTGCTGAATCCAGTCGGAATACCGTTCTGCACTTGCTGAAACGTGTGGGTATCGGTCATGTAGTCGACGCCCGGCAAGTAGGTGATCATCAACTGGTCGATGGGCTGCTGACCGAGGCGGGTGGGCAGAATCATGAATTGCGACATGCAGGGGCCCACAGTTTCGCCGGGGAGAGTGCCGCGGAACAGAAGCTCCGGAGTTACGTGACCGTTGCTGTCTCTGGGACCGCGGTAGTCCTTGGCAGCCGTGAGTTCCGCTGCGGCTTCCTGCGCAGTCGTGTTGCCGGCATAGTCGGTAAAGGCCACATCGCGGAGCAGAGACGCCCAGTACAACTCCATGAGTTGAGTGCCGTAAGACTCGCTCGTGATCTGATCAAAGGGCGGAACAACGGGAGTGTTTGAGTCGAAGGCGGGAGCGTTGCCGTATTGCACCGAATCCAGGCTTTCCAGATCGAAAGCGTAGGCTCCTTGCGGGTCATTTTGGGTGCGGGGACCTCCAGTAATAATGGCCTCCCAGTCGATGCTGCTCCCACTTTGCAGGGCTTTCTTGAATGACTGCCAGGCTGCCGGATTCACCACGCCGATGTCATCCTGCAGCAGGCCCTTGCTGTAGCTGGCAGATTTGTCGGCATAGCGCAACTCGTCGCCGTTCGTGGTATGAGGTGGAACGGGCGTTCTCGCGTCCTTGACCAGAGCCGCGACGCGAATATTGTAGGCCTGCAACACTCGGCCTCTTTCGATTCTGGAACCGCCTGTAACGCTGCCTGGGGAATTGCCTGTCGGACCGGTGTTCGCCGGTGCAGCTGACGCATTGCCTAGAACGCTGGCTGCAGCTGTCGCCATTCCGACTTCGCCGAGAAACTTGCGACGGTTCATGCGCATATCGCTAGCCCTTCTGCAATGGATAGTTTTGTCCGAGCCGGAAGCGGGTGCGTGGCGGGGCCCCGGCGACGGTCTCGGGCGTAACGCCGTTCAGGAGGAGAATACGCACATAACCTCAGAAGGGTGTCCTGTCGGAAGTACCTGTTCTATCGCCCCGCGGACTCAGCCATGCGGCCGTAGGGTCGCCGTAACGCCGGAGGTTACTTGAGGCCACGCTTTCGGTCCTCGCTCACTCAGAGCAAGCTGCCCGTGCCCACACAACAGGCAGACTAGTTCTTCGCTGCCAGCAACTGCCGCAGAACGAACGGCAGGATGCCGTCGTTCTTGTAGTACTGCGCTTCCTGCGGCGTGTCGATGCGGACGGTGGCTTCGAACTCGGTCGTCTTGCCGCCGGCAGTGGCACGCACACTGATCTTGCCTCCGGGCGCGAAGTTCTCGACGACGCCGCGGACGCCGGCGATCTCGAATACTTCCTCGCCGGTCAACCTCAGGGACTCGACGTTCTGTCCCGGCAGGAACTGCAGCGGCAGAATGCCCATTCCAACCAGATTTGAGCGATGAATGCGCTCGTAGCTTTCGGCGATGACGGCACGCACGCCGAGCAGTTTCGGTCCCTTCGCGGCCCAGTCGCGCGAGGAACCGGAGCCGTACTCTTTGCCCGCGAGAATCACGAGCGGCACATCTTCCGCGGCGTACTTCACGGACGCGTCGAAGATCGTCATCTCCTGGTTGCTCGGCAAATGCCGCGTGAAGCCGCCCTCAATGGCGGGCACCAGTTTGTTGCGCAGGCGGATGTTGGCAAACGTGCCTCGCACCATCACTTCGTGATTGCCACGTCGCGAGCCGTAAGAGTTGAAGTCGGCGGGCTGCACGCCGTGGGCGATGAGGTACTTGCCCGCAGGACTGTCTCTCTTGATGTTGCCGGCGGGAGAAATGTGGTCGGTGGTGACGCTGTCACCGAGCACGGCAAGCACGCGCGCGCCGCTGATATCGCTGACTGGCGTAGTGGCAGTTGTCATGCCTTCGAAGTACGGGGCTTGGCGGATGTAGGTGGAGTCTTTCTCCCAAGCGTAAGTCTCGCCCTTGGGGATCTGCAGCGAGCGCCAGCGTTCGTCACCGGCGTAGACCTCGGCATAGCTTTTCTGGAACATAGCGGAGTCAATCGAAGACTCAACAGCTTCGCGGATCTCGCGCTGCGTCGGCCAGATGTCAGCCAGGTAGACGGGGCCTTCCTTGCCCGTGCCGATAGGATCGCGGCGCAGGTCGAGGTCGATGCGTCCGGCGAGGGCGAAAGCCACAACCAGCGGCGGAGACATGAGGTAGTTGGCGCGAACTTCGGGATGCACACGTCCTTCGAAGTTGCGGTTGCCGGAGAGGACCGAGGCCACTACCAGTTCTTTCTGCCCGATCACTTGCGAAACTTCCGGCGGCAGCGGGCCGGAGTTGCCGATGCAGGTGGTGCAACCGTAGCCCACGAGGTGAAATTTGAGCTTCTCCAGGTAGGGGAGAAGGCCGGCCCGCTCGAGGTAGTCACGGACCACTTTCGATCCCGGGGCGAACGAAGACTTGACCCAAGGTGGAGTGGAAAGACCTTTCTCGACTGCTTTTTTCGCGAGCAGACCAGCCGCCACCAGCACCCAGGGATTCGAGGTGTTGGTGCAGCTCGTGATGGCCGCGATGACCACGCTGCCATTCTTCAATTTCTGAAACAGCTCGCCCGATCCGTTCCCGGCGGCAGCGGCCTTAGGCCCCTTGCTCGGCTTGATCAACGAAGGCAGCGCGGCGTTGAACGACTCACCCGCCTTCGAGAGAAGGACGCGATCCTGCGGGCGCTTGGGTCCGGCAAGGCTCGACTCGATGGTCGCCAGATCCACGGCAAGGTGTTCGCTGTATTCCGCTGGCGGAGTGTTCTCTTCATGGAACATACCCTGCTCGCGGCAATAGGCCTCGACGAGCGCAATCTGCTCGACAGAGCGGCCCGTCAGTTTGAGGTAGCGCAGCGTCTCTTCATCAATGGGGAAGATGCCGCACGTGGCGCCGTACTCAGGCGCCATGTTGGCGATAGTGGCGCGATCGGCCAGCGTCAAAGATTTCAGGCCCGGCCCGTAGAACTCGACGAACTTGCCCACCACGCCGTGCTTGCGCAGAAGCTCGGTGATGGTGAGCACGAGATCGGTGGCTGTAGCCCCTTCGCGCAGTTGTCCTGTCAGTCTTACGCCGACCACGACGGGGATGAGCATCGAGAGCGGCTGGCCGAGCATGGCAGCCTCCGCCTCAATTCCGCCCACACCCCAGCCGAGCACGCCCAGACCGTTGATCATGGTGGTGTGCGAATCGGTGCCGACCAGCGTGTCGGGATACGCCGTACGTTTGCCGGTGCTCTCGTGCTGGAACACGACGCGCGCGAGATATTCCAGGTTCACCTGGTGGACGATGCCCGTATCTGGCGGCACAATCGCCAGGTTGCGGAATCCGGTCTGGCCCCACCGCAGGAAAGCGTAGCGTTCCTTATTGCGCTGGAATTCGAGCAGCGCGTTCATGTCGAAGGCTTCCGGTTTACCGAATTCATCCACCTGCACGGAGTGGTCAATCACCAGTTCAGCCGGCAGGAGCGGGTTGATCTTGCCGGGATCGCCGCCGAGAGTTTTCATGGCATCGCGCATGGCAGCGAGGTCGACGACGGCGGGGACGCCGGTGAAGTCCTGCATGAGGACGCGGCTCGGCATGAACGCAATTTCCTTCTCGGAGCGCGTCTTGCCGTTCCAGGCCGCGAGGGCGCGAATTTCTTCCTTGGTCACGCTGCGCCCGTCTTCGCAGCGCAGCAGGTTCTCGAGCAGAATGCGCAGCGAAAACGGCAGATGCTTGGTCGAAATGCCCTGCTTGTCGAGTGCGTCTAGGCGATAAATTTCGTAGTCTTTCTTGCCGATCTTGAGAGTGGCGCGGCTGTTGAAGCTATTCATGAGGAGTGCCTTCTCACAACAGGATGATTGCGGTCCCAGAGGCCCCAGCCGGTACGAACACCAGGGGCGAACCTTCTAGTGTAGTCGGTGGAAGGCCGGTTTGCGTAGTGCGGGGTCGCCCTTTACCCGCGGAACGCCTGCACGATCAGCCAGGCGTTGAGCAGGGCGATGGCGACAGCGGTGATCCAGGCCAGCGCTTTCAGCCACCGTGCATTCACGAACTCACCCATCTTCTTGCGGTCGCCGGTGAACTGAACGAGTGGAATCACGGCGAAGCTCAGCTGCATGCTGAGAATGACCTGGCTGAGAATGAGCAAGCGCGCGGTACCACTTTCGCCGGAAATGGCGGTGACGATAATGGCGGGAATAATGGCAATGCCGCGCGTCAGCAGGCGCCGCAGCCATGGCTTCAGGCGGATGTTGAGGAATCCTTCCATCACCACCTGACCGGCGAGCGTGCCGGTGAGGGTCGAGTTCTGTCCAGCGGCAAGCAGGGCGAGGGCGAAAACGGTGCTCGCCCCGGTCACGCCCAACAAGGGCGAGAGCAAACGATGCGCCTGCTGGATCTCGGCGATTTCGCTGTAGCCGTTACGGTAGAAAACTGCGGCGGACACCACGAGAATCGCGGCGTTGACGAAGAACGCAAGGGAAAGCGCAATCGTCGAATCGAGCGTGCAATAGCGAATCGCTTCGCGCAGCCCCGTGCGCGTGCGCTCAAAGTTGCGCGTCTGCACAATGGCGGAGTGCAGGTAGAGATTGTGCGGCATCACCGTCGCGCCCAGAATTCCAATGGCGATGTACAGCATGGATGGATTGCGTAGAACTTGCGGCGACGGCACAAACAGGCCGCGTGCCAAGCCAGCTAACGCGGGATGCGAGAACAGGATTTCCAGTCCGAAGCAAAGACCAATCACGCCGATCAGGCCGACGACGACGGCTTCGAGATAGCGGAAGCCTTTTTCCTGCAGAAAGAGAATGATGAGAACATCGAGCGCCGTAATGCACACTCCCCAGAGCAGCGGGATGTGGAAGAGCAGATTCAGCGCAATGGCGGAACCGATGACTTCGGCCAGATCGCAGGCTCCGATGGCGACCTCGGCGAAGAGCCACAGCGCGAACGAGGTGGGTTGGCCGTAGTGGTCGCGGCAGGCCTGTGCCAAGTCGCGTCCGGTGACCACGCCGAGACGCACGGCCAGCGCCTGTAGCAGGATGGCCATCAGGCTCGACAGCAACACCACTGAAAGCAGCGAGTAGTTGTACTTCGATCCGCCGGCGAGATCGGTAGCCCAGTTGCCCGGGTCCATGTAGCCGACCGCGATCAGGAACCCCGGCCCGGCGAACGCCCATAACTTGCGCAGGAACGCCGGAGAGGTCGGCACCGGCAGGCTGCTGTGCACTTCCGGCAGGCTGGGACGCGGGCTGGCCTGGCGCCACGCACGTTCGGTCGGGATCGTGACTTCGGTGGCCATGAGTGCAGCAAGGAAGGGGGGCGCACCCCAGGCGCGCATCCTTGTTAGCTGAAGTATACCTCAGGAAGTAAACTATAGTTAAGTTACTTTTGCGCAATTCCCGCCCTTCGAAAACCGCGAAGGGTGGGGCACCCGCGGCGCTAGCGGGCGGGGCGAACCCATACTCTCTCGGCGGCAGAGGCTCCTAGAGCCACTTTGCCGGCGGTCGTCTTCAGGCTAACGGTCTGGTCGTAGTTGCGAGTCAGCACCTCAACGGCGGCTCCGGGCCGGACCCCGCGCGCTTCGAGAAATTCCAGCAGATGGCGGTCGCGTTCGTAAATACCGCGAACTTCGTAGTCGTGCCCCGCTTCGGCCTCCATCAGCAGCACCAAACCGCGCCGGCGACGGCTCGACGGGCTCTCCACTTCGCTCAGGTTGCCATGTGGGCAGGTGCCGCCTTTGCCGAGTTTGCTGAGCAGAAGCGCTTCAAAGTCCGGCGAAACGGCGTGTTCCAGGCGTTCGGCTTCGTCGTGTACCCGCCACCAATCCATGCCAAAGAGTTCACTCAGCATGCGCTCGATAAGGTGATGGCGCAGCGCGAGCCGGCGAGCAATGCGGCGGCCTGCAGTGGTCAGGCGGACCTTGCCACCGGTTTCCACATGCACGAGGTTGTCTCGCTTCAGGCGGCGCACCGCCATGGTCACGGCGGGGGGCGAGACTTTCAGCCAGTGTGCCAGCGTAGCGGAGATCACCGTCTCGCCTTCGCTTTCAGCCTGGAGGATGGCTTTGAGGTAGTCCTCTTTGGAGACGGTAATCATGGGGAGATTATACGCGGGGGTTAACGGGGGTTAAGGCGAAACGCATCACGGAGACACGAGAAGTCTTTTCGGAGTAACGGGGACAACGGTGTTCTTCACGGAGGTCTTTACGGCAGCCTAATTCCAATTGAGCTCTGACTGAGGAAAGTTCTGCTCTACTGCTGTCCAAGGCAACCGATGTTGCTCTGTTCTCGCACCCGCAAAATCTACCTGTACCTTAGTAGCTTGCGTCCACAACCCGTTGACTTTTCTGAGTCGGACTAACTCCGACCAAAACCCGTTGCGCGCAGAAAAAAATATGTTGAAATCTGCTTTGGTGCCATTTCTGATCGGAATGTGAATGCCTGTCTTAGCGGTATGCGAGGGAATCGTGGCTATCTGGAGGTAGGTGGTCATCGATTCCATTTCTTCGAACGACCACGCTGGAACACCCCGGCGTATCCTCAGGTCTTCTAGGGATCCCACATCGACAGCCCGGATGGAAATTTCGTAGAGCGGAAATTCTCCCTCACTTAGCAAGACGAACGACCCGTCTTGGGTATCTCTTGATAGGAGCTTTAGGTAACAAAAGGAATTTCCCCCAGTCACTGATCCGATACCACGTTTCGCGAGGCCAGAGATGGTTTCTTCTTGAGCGAGCAATTTAGTCTGAAGGTCTGTGTTCAGACTCGTCACGCGACCAATCTCTGTTGTTGCTTGCCCCAGATCTTGAACGCTTGCCGCCAACTTATCATTGGCACGAGACGACTCGCCGCCTTGTTCGACCGAGGCGAGGAGCCCTACTACCCCCAGGACAACAAACACTGAGAATACCGGCCATTGACGTCGCTTGGCCCATTCCTCCTTGAGAGTCACAAACACGCCAAGAATTGCGAGTAGCGCTTGCACAATCGCGGCAGTAAGAAGCCACTTGTCTGATATCAGATTTGTCCACAGCGAACGCATCGTGCGGGCCTCCTCAGTTCATCAGTGTCCCGCTTCACTACGGCCTAGGAAAGCCTTTGGGGTAGTGCACTTCGGAAGCGGTAATTATGGGAAGATTATACGGAGGGTTGACAGGGTTAAAGGTAAAACGGCGCGGGCCGAACCCTGCGGTGAGCCCACCTGCTTCCGTTGACATCGCCGCGCCATCCCCCTACCCTTGATTGTTTCCTCCTATGAAAGTCCTCGTACTAGGTGGCGGCGGACGCGAGCACGCGCTGGTGTGGAAGATCCGACAGTCGCCGCGCGTGACACAGCTCTACTGCGCACCGGGGAATGCCGGCATCGCGGAAGAGGCCGAGTGCCGCGCGGTTGACCTGAAGAGTCTCGATTCGATCATTGCGGTCACCAAGCAACTGCAGCCTGACCTGACCGTGGTCGGTCCCGAGTTGCCACTCACGCTCGGCGTGGTGGATGAATTCCAGCGGCGTGGATGGCGAGTTTTCGGCCCAACGCAGGCGGCGGCGCGGCTCGAGTCGTCGAAGAGTTTTGCCAAAGAGTTTCTGCAACGGCACCGCATTCCGACAGCGCACTACGCGGTTTGCACAAACGCCGACGAAGTGCGCAGCGCGCTGGGACACTTCTCCCCCCCAGTCGTGGTCAAAGCGGACGGCCTGGCAGCGGGCAAGGGCGTAGTCATCACCGCCAGCAAGGACGACGCGAACTCCGTTGCCGCCGACATCCTCAGCGGAAAGATGCTGGGCGATGCCGGGCAGCGTGTGGTGCTTGAGGAGTTCCTCGCGGGAGAAGAGCTTTCTTTTCTTGTGGTGAGCGATGGCGAACGAGTTGCGCCACTTGTCGCTGCGCAGGATCACAAGCGCATCGGCGATGGCGACACCGGTCCAAACACGGGCGGTATGGGCGCGTATTCCACGCCCGCCATCCTCGACGACCAGATGCGCGATTGGCTGGTGAACCACGTGGCGCGGCCGGTGGTCACGGGCATGAAGGCCGAAGGCGCGGAGTATCGTGGCGTCCTCTACTGCGGGCTGATGATGACGGCTCGCGGGCCCATGGTGCTCGAGTTCAACTGCCGCTTCGGCGATCCCGAGACGCAGCCCATCCTCATGCGCCTGGAGAGCGATCTGGTGGAGGCGATGGACGCGTCGATCGAAGGGCGCACCAGCGAAGGCGATTTCAAGTGGTCGAACGATGCGACGGTGTGCGTTGTGGCCGCGTCGGGCGGTTATCCCGGAACGTATGAGAACGGCAAGCGCATCCTCGGACTCGAGGACGCGGCGAAACTCGAGGGCGTGAAGGTGTTTCATGCCGGAACCACGCAGCGGGAGGGCGCTTTCTACACGGCGGGCGGACGCGTTCTGGGAGTGACCGCACGCGGAAACGATTTGCCGCAAGCCCTGGCGCGTGTCTACGAGGCCGTCGGGAAGATCGGCTTCGAAGGCATGCATTACCGCAAGGACATCGCGGCGCGAACGATGAGGAAGTAGCGCACGCAACGGCCGGCCTCCGACGGCAATGTTCCGGCGCAAGGAGCGAAAAGCAGGTTCCTCGCTTCGCTCGGAATGACATCAGAGGTTAGATGGGCAGAATTCGAGCGGAAATCAGCGGACCTTCGAGCTGAAAACTGAGAGCTACGAACATGACCAAACCACTCGTTTCCATCGTGATGGGCAGCGACTCCGATCTCGAGATCATGCGCGAGGCGGGCAAGGCGCTGGAAGAATTCGGCATTGCGTATGAGATCGACGTGACCTCGGCGCACCGCTCGCCCGATCGCACCGCTGACTTCGCGCGGAAGGCCGCTGGGCGCGGGATCCGCGTGATCATTGCCGGCGCGGGCGGCGCGGCACACCTGGCCGGAGTGATCGCGGCGCACACTACGCTGCCGGTGATCGGCGTGCCCATTCCCTCCACCACGCTGCAAGGCATGGATTCGCTTTTGGCCACGGTGCAGATGCCGGCGGGCATTCCCGTGGCGACGGTGGCGATCGGAAAGCCGGGCGCGACCAATGCCGGCATTCTCGCGGCGCAGATCATCGGTGTTGCGGACGCGGCGATTGCGAAGAAGCTTGATGCGCACAAGGAGAAGCTGGCCAAGGGCGTGGAGGAGAAGTCGAAGAAGTTGCAGGCTTCGCTCAAGGGCTAACGGAGCGCCGCAGGCTCCTCGGTCCTGTTCGACCGCATTATCAGGGAATAGGGATCCTGGCTTCGCTCGGAATGACAATCGCGGAGGTGGCCAAATGGATGCCGGCATCACCTTTACCGAACTGCTCGACTACACCGAGGATGAAACGCAGCACTGGAAGCAGTGGTTTGCCGAGCATCCGGACGCGCTCGATCGACCCTGCGATATAGGCAAGGCCGGAACGGCACGCCAGTTGCTTGCGCACATCTTTGCCACGGAAGTTTTCTTTTCGGGAGCGGTCAACGATCTGCCCAGGGTCGACTGGAAGCAGCTGCCTTCCGGCACACTCGACGAACTGTTCGGCATGCATGACGATGCCTTCCGCGGTCTTCGTGAATTTTTCTCGCGCGCACAGGCGCGGAATTGGAATGAGATCAGAGACCTCGGTTTCCGCGATCTCAAGGTCAGCAAGCGCAAGATGGTGGCGCAAGCGCTGCTGCACGGCGTGAACCATCGCGCCCAGTTGGCAACATTTCTGCGCCAGCAAGGATTCGATGGTTTGTGGGTGCACGACCTGATCCTGAGCAAGGTGATGGACTAGCGCCATGGCGGTAGATTCTCCAGCCTCATTTCTCGTCTATGCGTTGGTGAAGTTTGCGGCCTATGCAGCCTGGTGCTGGGTTGGATTGAGGCTCGCGGGTCGGAACCAGTGGAAGGCGGCGTTTGGGTTCGGCTTCGTCCGTCTGTTCTTGGGCGTCTTTTTCGGAATCAGCATCTTCGTCATCGGCGCGATGGGCCACTTCAATGCCCCGGTTCATCCCTGGCTCGCTTACTTCGCCGTGTATGCGCCGGTGCGCTGGATCGAATGGTCCATCATGAGCTGTCTGCTAAATCGCGAAGGCCTGTCTTTTTCTTCCTTCCTGCTGAGAAGAAGCTGGAGGGAACGTCTGTGGCGCCTGGGCGGAATTGCCGTTTCGCATCTGGCCGATCTGCCGCTCATCCTTGGCGGTTCCGGCAGTCCGAACGAGATGCTGCCGGTGGGGAGATTTCTCTGTTAACGATGGGAGCCGGCTGAACCTACGCTCCGGCACGGGCGTGGACGCCCGTGCGTCCATGTTCCGGATGGCAGAGTCTACAACTTCAAACTCTTCAAATACTCCCGGAACTGATCCCCCAGACCCGGCCGTTGCAGTGCAAACTCGACAGTGGCTTTGAGGAATCCCAACTTATCGCCGGTATCGTGGCGGCGGCCTTCGTACACGTAGGACCACATGCGCTCCTGGCGCAGCAGGGCGCGCATGGCGTCGGTGAGTTGTAGTTCGCCGCCGGCTCCAGGCGTGATGGTTTCGAGCACGTTGAAAATAGCGGGTGTAAGAATATAGCGGCCGATAATCGCCTTGTTCGAGGGCGCCTGCTCGGGTTTTGGCTTCTCCACCATGTTCTTGATTTCGAACAGCCGTCCGCTGAAGCGCGGGTCGGCCGGCTGAACATCGAGCACGCCGTAAGCCGAAATCGCCGGCCCATCGATCACCTGCGTGGCAATCACCGATCCCTGGGTCTCTTCGAACACTTCGATCATCTGCTTGAGGACGGGTTTCGGCGCGTCAATCACGTCATCGGCCAGGATTACGGCAAAGGGTTCGTCGCCCACTAGTTCGCGCGCCATGAGCACGGCGTGGCCGAGACCGAGCGCTTCTTTCTGGCGCACGTAAGCCACGTGAATCATGTCGGAAATGTTGCGCACGACTTTGAGCATTTCTGTCTTGCCGCGCGCCTGGAGTTGCGCTTCCAGCTCGTAGCTGTGGTCAAAATGGTCTTCGATCGCCGTCTTGCCCCGGCCCGTGATGATGATGATCTGATCGCAGCCAGCCGCCAGCGCCTCCTCCACGCCGTACTGAATGATGGGCTTATCGACCAGCGGCAGCATCTCTTTCGGCTGCGCTTTCGTGGCGGGAAGAAACCGGGTGCCGAGTCCGGCGGCGGGAAAAACGGCTTTGCGAACTTTCATTTTCATGATGGACAGGCTGGCCGCAACGAGGCCAAGGTCAGACAAAGCGATAAGCTATCACAATTGGCGATTGCGTCCGCGCCAGCCCAACCTCGGGCCCCGGAAACGAACGCCGCCACCCTCCGCCACTCGATGGTGTATAAACTTCCGGCATCGGGGGAGTAAGTTCCGGCTTTTCACCGATGGGCGCAGCACGAAGCTCCGCACACCTGCGCCGAGAAAGCCAACAATATCATGGATTTCCACAGACTCGGAGGGTGCATCGAGGAGTAAAATCCGTTTTGGTCGCCAACGTGCGGCACTAGAACGAATCCCCCAACTCGAAAGGAACTCATTTCTATGTGGAAGCCCACGAATCAGCCGCAGACACCCTCCCGGCCGGGCGCCCCGGAGCCTACGGGCACGGCGAGCTCGGTGACCCCGGTCGTTCCGGAACCGGTAGCGCAGGCTCCCAGCCGTCCCACCGTGACCACCACCGCGGACCAGGCGACCATCGGGAAATCACTGGTCATTAAAGGTGAAGTGACTGGTTCCGAATCGCTTTACATCGATGGCCGCGTCGAAGGCTCCATCAGCCTGGCGGGCAATCGCGTCACCATCGGCCGCAATGGCGTGGTCAACGCCAATATCACAGCCCGGGAGATCGTGGTGCTCGGCAAACTGCGCGGCAATCTGACCGCCAGCGACCGCGTGGACATTCGCAGCGATGGCTCGCTCACCGGCGACGTAGTCGCGGCGCGCATCTCGATAGAAGATGGCGCGTTCTTCAAGGGCGGCATCGACATTCGCAAAGGCGGACAGACCGCGGCAGCTGCTACCACCACCACCACCCGCGCCAATGGCGACGCGGTGAAAGAGACGAAGGACTCAGCAGAACCGATTTCCGTTCGCGCGTAGGTTCTTGCAAGCTCATGAAGGCGCTCCCAGCGGAGCGCCTTTTGCTTCCGAGCGACTAGGATGCGGGAGTTGAAGGACCCTGCGGATCCGCCGCCGCCGCTGTGGCCCTTTCTCGACGCCGCAGGACATCCGGAAGATCCGACTTGAGCAGCCACAAACCCCCCGCCACTGCCGCCCCCCAGGTCAAGGTTGCGACAACGATCGCCGCCAAATCAGACAGCCGACGTCCTTCCACCGGGAAGACACGCGCCACGTGAAAACTGAATACACCCGCCAGAACCGCAACGATCCCGGCTTTGAACAGTTCTTTCCACCGCAGCCCACTGATCTTCACCAGGCCACGCCAGTGCAGCAACATCGCCAGCGCGATAGTGTTCACTGCAATGCCGAAATCAGACGCCAGCGCCAGCCCGGTCAGCGAATACAAACCGTAGAGATAACGATAAAAGGGATAGGTGGCCACCGTGATCAGCGTAGCCGCAACCATGGGTGTGAGCGTGTCTCCCGCTGCATAGAACGCTCGCGCATACAAACCCTGCGCCGCCCAGAATGCAAGCGAGAGCGAAAACCAGAACAGGTAGACAGCAACTTCCTGCGAGTTCACGAAGGTGAACCGGCCGCGTCGCATGAGCAGGTCGACCATCGGAAGCGCAGCGGACATCATCAGCGCGGTGGTCAAACACGACAGGGCGACAATGCGATAAACGGTGGCGTTGACCGTAGCGGCAAACTCTTCCCTCTTCTTCTCGCCGAACAGCCGCGCAAAGAATGGCAACGACGCTTGGCCAGCCGCCTGCCCCAGAACAGCAATCGGCACCGCGAACAGCCGCTTGGCATAGTTCAGCAAGCTGATGCCACCGACATCGCCCGAAGCGATGCGGCGCAGAATCCAGTCGTCGGCGGTAACGAGCGACACGCCCAGCATCAGCGGCACGGAGAGCCGCACCCATTCGCGGAACGCCGCATTGTTCACTGCGAATGAAATGCGATAGCCCGTGCCGATCTTGGACGCGCCCAGCGCATTCACCAGGAATGGCCCAAGGAACGCTCCCGCCAGCGCCCCGTACGCCAGCGAACTGATCCCGAGCGGCCGAGCCAGCAGCACTCCACCGAGAATGATGAAGACGTTGTAGATGAGCGGCGCGAGCGCAGGAAACAGAAATAGGCGCCGCGACTGCAGAATGGCCGAGATGACTCCGCCCACGTAGAAGAAAAGCTGCGCCGGCAAAAGAATGCGCGTCAGATAAGTGCACGCCGCAATGCGTTCGGGAGTGAAGTCTTTGAGCCACCAGCGCAGAATTTCGGGAGTGAAGATTTCAGCGACCGCGACTCCCACGATCAGCACCGTCGTCATCACCGTCACGATGACGGAGAAAGTCTTCTGCGCCTCTTCCTCCTTGTTCTGCGCAAGAAAGCGGCTGTAAATCGAAATAAAGGTGATCGACGCTGTGCCGCCCGCCAGGAAATAATTCAGCCAATCCGGAAGCGTGAAAGCAGCAACAAAAACATCCGTCTGCCCGGTAGCGCCGAACTGCCAGGCGATGTACATCTCGCGCACATACCCGATGACACGCGAGAGCATGACGGCCGCCGTCAGCAAGAGCGTGGCCGAAAGCGCGCTGTGCTCGTGCCCTGGCCGGAATTTGCCCGCCATTCGCTCCCACAATCCGGGCGTGGCAGAAGATGCGGCGGAAGGCTCCATCTGTTCGCCGATTTTACATGGGCAACGCCGAGGCAGAGATAGCGAGTGGAATGCTTACTCTCCGGGCTCCGCGTTCAAAAAGCCTTTGACCGCGGAGGGCGCAGAGAAAATCCGCTATTTCCAGAGGTAGTAGAACCCGGGATGATTCTCCAGCAACTTCTCCCGGCTGGGGATGTACTCCGACAGATCACCGAAGAACAGGTCGCCTAGCGTCTTGCGGTCTTTCTCCGGACGCACGAGATTGGGCTCGCCCTTGATGCCGACCGACTTCGCCGTATCCTGCACCGCAGTCTCGAAATCAGCCACCTGGTCGACAAGCTTCAGAGGCAGTGCCTGCTGGCCCGTCCATACCTTGCCGTTGGCGATCGCGCGCACGTCTTCCACTTTCAGCTTGCGCCCTTCGGCAACCGCCTGGATGAACTGGCCGTGCATATCGTCAATGAGCGACTGCAGGTATTGCTGCTCGGCGGGGGTCAGATCGCGCGACGGGTTGCCGGTGTCTTTGAACTCGCCGGCCTTCATGGTGATGTCTTTCAGCTTGGCCCACTTGAGCAGTTCGCCGTAATTGACCCACTGCGAAATCACGCCAATGGATCCCACGATGCTTCCGTTGTCGGCATAGATCTTGTTCGTGCCGGCGGACACGTAATAAGCCCCGCTCGCCCCAACCGACTCGATAGAGGCCACAATCCGCTTCTTCTTGTCGTCGCGGATGCGCTTAACCTCGCGATAGATCTCTTCCGACGCTGCCACGCCGCCGCCCGGCGAATTCACATGCAGAATGATCGCCTTGACTGAGTCGTCGTCGGCAAACTTCTTCAGCTGGCCGACCACGATTTTGGGCGACAGAATCACGCCTTCCAGGTCCACCACAGCGATCTTGTCGCCAAACCCGCTGAGCGCGGTGTGATCTTCGGTGTTATGCAGCGTCACGTACACAAGGGCGAAAACTGCCAGCACGAAGAGGAAAAATGCCCCTCCACCGATCAGCGCCCAGAGCCAGAAGCGGGAACGTCCTTCGGACATAATGAAGAAAGTTTAGCACCGTTGGCAGGCCCTGTGCGCGCTGCCTAGGGCGTAATAACGGTCAAGGCTCGGGAAGCCACCGTGACCTCCACCGGTGTCCGGCAGACGTATTCGCCGTCGGCATAAACGTCCATGGGGCCGGCGGTAGCGAGGCGCAGCGCCTCCGTTTTGAAGTACTCGACTTCCTTGATGCCCAGGTGTTTCCCGAAGTACACGCTGGGAAAGAGCAGCGAAAGCTTGGCCCGGCTGATGTCGCGAATCGCACACACGTCGAGTTGCCCGTCATCCATCACCGCCAGTGGGGCGATCTTCATCCCGCCACCGTAGACCGGAGTATTAGCAAAAGCTACAAGCAGCATCTTCCGCGAAGAGCGCAGGGCATAGCTGTTTTGTTCGTCTGCTTCCTCTCGCGTCCGCAGTTCCATTTCCTGCGATTGAAACATCGCGACCGCCGGCGGAAGGCTCAGCGCATACCCGCCGTGCCCACGAAGCCAGCGCGGCAGCCGGTTGGCAATGCGCGCAATCGCGCCATCGAGTCCTACGCCGCCCACGCAACAGAAATAGTGCGACGGGGCGGCAGCGCTCCCCCCTTCGCCCGGCATCTCCCGAATGATCCCAAGGTCAATCTGGCGCACGTTGCCTGCCCCATTAGAGAAGCGCTTCCAGGCGGCAAGAGCGTGGCGAACGCTCGGAAGGTTCAGCGCGTGCGCGAAATCGTTTCCGCTGCCACAGGGAACGACAAGAACCGGCAGTCCCAGCCGCACCAGTTGCGGCAGGTGGCGATGCACAGTACCATCGCCTCCAAAAATGAGAATCGCGTCGAGACCAGCCGCCGCCGCGGGCAGTCCAAGCGCGGGGTTGCCCCGGCCCAGCTGAAACGGGCGGACTTCGTCCGGCGAGATCCCGAGTCCAATGATGGCGGCAGCGCGCATGACGACGCGCAAGATTAGCAGAAAAAGGCAGGGGAACCACAGGGGGCACAGAGGAAGACAGGCTAGGGAAGCGTCAGGGTGACTTTCTTCGCCTTGCGACCCACTTGCACGGGCAGAGGTGTGCTTACCGGCAAACTGATCGAGGGAGTATCCACCACTTCGCCGCGAATGCGAACTGCGCGTTCCTTGATTTTGCGGCCAGCTTCGGTCCGGGAAGCGCATAAGCCAGCCTGACTGATGAGCTTGTCGACCGCCACCAGGTGTTCGCCGGAAGGCGCCGTTCCGCTCGCGGCCACCTTTGCCAGCGAGAGTGCGACCTGCTCCACATCCTCCGGCACCTCATCTCGCTGAAACTGCTTCGACCAGCCCTCGGCCGCCTGCCCTGCCGCTCCCGCCGAGTGGAAATCGCTGACAATGCGACGCGCCAGTTCCTGCTTCAGCTTCATGGGATGCGCCTGGCCGCTGGCGCAATCGCGCTGCATCTTCTCGATCTCCGCCATCGAGACGTCCGTCAACAGCTCGTAGTAGCGCCACATCATCGCATCGGAAATGGACATGATCTTGCCGTACATCTCTGCCGGCGGTTCCTGGATGCCGACTGCATTGCCCAGCGATTTCGACATCTTGTTGACGCCGTCGAGTCCTTCGAGAATCGGAGTGGTCAGGATGACCTGCGATTCGAGGCCATAAGCACGCTGGATTTCGCGGCCCACCAGCAAATTGAATTTCTGATCCGTGCCGCCCAGTTCGACATCAGCTTTCAGCGCGACTGAGTCGTAGCCTTGCGCCAGCGGGTAGAGCAATTCGTGCACCGCGATTGGCTTCTCTTCCTGAAAGCGCTTGTGAAAGTCCTCGCGCTCGAGCATCTGCGACACGGTGTACTTGGCCGCGAGGCGGATGAAATCTTCACTCGTGAACTTGCTGAACCACTCGCTATTGAACCGGACCTCCGTTTTCTCAGGATTCAGAATCCGGAAGACCTGCGCCTTGTAAGTCTCGGCATTGCGCAGGATGTCTTCGCGCGAAAGCGGCGGCCGCGTGGCGGAACGCCCGGTCGGATCGCCGATCATGCCCGTGAAATCGCCGATGAGAAAGATGACCGTGTGTCCCAGGTCCTGAAAATGCTTCAGCTTGCGCATGAGGACGGTGTGGCCAAGATGCAGGTCGGGCGCAGTTGGATCGAATCCGGCTTTCACGCGCAGCGGCGTGCTGGTGGCACGGGATTTCTCCAGCTTGGAGCGGAGTTCGGACTCAGGAATGATCTCCGCGGAACCCTTCTTGATGTAGGCAAGCTGCTGGTCAACCGGCAGGAATTGGGGCATCGGACTTAGATTATATTTCGATTTTGTCATGCTGAGCGAAGCGAAGCATCTCTATACCCGAGCTGACTGCCCGCGGCTGGGATTCTTCGCTGCGTTCACAATGACAAGCTGTGAGCGGCAGTCTCGTCAGGCGGCTGTGCGGCTTGAGCACAATACCTGATCAGAGGCGAACCAGCTTCCGCCCCTCAATCTTGTAGATCCCCTTTAGTACGACCCCTATCGCTTCGCTATAGGCGACGTGCTCCTGCTCGAGAATCCTCGCAGCCAAGGTGTGCTCGTCGTCCGAATCGAGCACAGGCACAGTCTTCTGCAGAACGATCGCGCCGTGATCCAGTTGCTCGTCTACAAAATGCACCGTACACCCTGTGACTTTCACGCCATTCTCGAACGCCTGCTTCTGCGCGTCCAGACCGGGGAACGCGGGCAGCAATGAAGGATGAATATTCAGAATCTTCTGCGGAAACTGCTGCACAAACCACGGCGACAGCAGCCGCATGTAGCCGGCGAGGCAAATCAGCTCAACGCCATGTTCTTTGAGCGCCGCCACCACGTCGCGATCGTGCTCTTCGCGCGCTTTGCCTTTCGACGGGATCACCAGCGCCTTCAAACCACGCTGGCGCGCAATCTCGATCCCCGGCGCATCCGGCTTGTTGGAAATCACGACCGCAATGCGCGCCTCCGGTATGCGGCCGGCGTCAATGCTGTCGGCAATGGCGACGAAGTTCGAACCGCGTCCGGAGAGGAGGATACCGAGCTGATGCATGGGATGCTGAGGCTGAATCCTGATCTCAGATTGTAGATTTCAGATGGGGGCCGGCCAGCGTTCACGGTCGGAAGAAAAAGCAAATCTTAAGACCTGAAATCTGCAATCAGCTGTAAATTACCTTCCGCTCGCCCTTCACAGTCTTTCCCACCGTGTAGTGCTTCTCCCCGATCCGGTCGAGCAGGTTCTGCGCCTTATTGAATTTCTTCGCCGGCACCACCAGCAACATGCCCGCGCCCATGTTGAAGGTGCGCAGCATTTCTTCCTGCGGAATGTTTCCCAGCTTCTGCAGATGCTGGAAAATGGGCAGCACCGGCCACGAGCCGAGTTCAATCGCCGCCGCCATGTACCGCGGCAGCACGCGCGGCAGGTTCTCGGTAATGCCGCCGCCCGTGATGTGCGCCATCGCCGAAACGCACTCCGCCGCCACCAGCCGTTTCACCGCGGGCCAGTAGCTCTTGTGCGTGCGCATCAGTTCGTTGCCGGCTTTGCCTTTCAGATCGTTGACGTAGGTATCGGGCGTGTAGCCGGCCACTTCGAAAAAGAGTTTGCGGGCCAGCGAGTACCCGTTGGTGTGCAGGCCGTTCGAAGGCAGTGCCAGAATAACGTCGCCTACCTCGACCTTTTCGCCAGTGATGATTCGATCCCGCTCGACCGCCCCAACAATAAAGCCCGCCAGGTCATACTCGCCCTCGGGATAAAACCCCGGCATCTCAGCAGTTTCGCCGCCGATCAACGCGCACCCATTTTGCTTGCACGCCGTGGCCAGACCTTCGACCACCTGCACCGCAGTATCAGGATCCAGTTTCCCGGTGGCCAGGTAATCCATAAAGAACAGTGGCGCCGCACCCTGCACCGCGATGTCGTTCACGCAGTGGTTCACCAGGTCGGCGCCCACAGTCTGATGAAAATTCATTTCGAACGCGACCTTGAGTTTGGTGCCCACGCCGTCCGCGCTCGAGACCAGCACCGGATCGACATATTTCCCCTGCAGCGAAAAAAGCCCGCCAAACCCGCCAATCTCGCTCAGCACGCCGCGCGTGAACGTCTTCTGCGCCAGGTATTTGATGCGCTGTTTCGCCCGGTTGGACCGGTTGATATCGACACCGGCATCCGCGTAGGTGATGGTTTTGGCGAGGGCCTGTTTGGGCACGAAGATTCTCTTGTGGGGCGATGGCCGGAGGGGCGAACCGCTCGAAACCCCATCGGCAAGAGCGGTCATTGTAGCACGCGCAGCGCACCGAACTCAGCGACAGCGCGGCTCGAACTCTGCCTCCGGGGGCAGTTCAGGGCCGCCACAAAGCGGCCAATAAAAAGCCCCGGCCGCAGCCGGGGCGGGATAAGTCGGCACCGACTTACATCTTGTCTTTTTTCTCTTTCTCTTTCTCTTCCTTTTCCTTCTTCTCGTGCTTCTTGTGCTTCTTTTCTTTCTTCTCTTTCTTCTCTTCCTTCATTTCCTTCTTGTGTTTTTCCTTCTTTTCGCCTTTGTCGTCCTTGTCCTGCGCTGCAGCCAGCGAGCAGATCAGGGCTAGGGCGAACAACAACGCAACCAGTTTCTTCATCGCGAATCGCTCCTCTTGGGATTGGGCTCAAGGAACTGCCGCGGAGATTCCACAGCAGGAACCACCCCACCCCGGTCGCCAATTGTAGTCCACGACACGAGGAGCCGCCACTGTGACGTCAAGCCGGAATCGGCGTGCAGGAACCCCGGCATTTACAGCGGTTGGCGTGTCACAGACGCTCGCCTTGCGGAAGATGTAAACTTTCCCCTTTATGCCGGAAGCTCCTCCCCATCGCGAAACTGCCGCCGCAAAACTCGATCGGTCGCATGATGTTCTGCGTTCGGAAGGCCATCCCCTCGATTCCATCTTCCAGCCCAGGAGCGTTGCCGTCATCGGCGCCACCGAACGTCCTGACAGCGTCGGCCGCGCCGTGTTGTGGAGCCTGGTGAGCAGCCCGTTTGGCGGCACCGTCTACCCCGTTTCCGAGAAGCGCACCAACGTCCTCGGGATTCGTGCCTACCCCCGCATCGGCGACATTCCCGAACGCGTCGACATGGCCGTCGTGGTGACGCCGGCCACCACCGTGCCCGATGTGATTACGCAGTGCGTTACCGCCGGCATCAAAGCTGCCATCGTCATCTCCGCCGGCTTCAAGGAACACGGCGAGAAGGGCGAGCAACTGGAGCGCGAAATTTTGGCACGCATTCGCGGCACCAGCTTGCGCGTGATCGGACCCAACTGCCTGGGCGTGATGAATCCCGTCACCGGCCTCAACGCCACGTTCGCCACCAAAATTGCGCGCGCCGGTAACGTGGCCTTCATCAGCCAGAGCGGCGCCCTGTGCACCACGATTCTCGATTGGAGCGCGCGCGAAATGCTCGGCTTCAGCGCCTTCGTCTCGGTCGGCAGCATGCTCGATGTCGGCTGGGGCGACCTCATCGACTACTTCGGGAACGATCCACGCACGCACAGCATCGTCATGTACATGGAGTCGGTCGGCGATGCCCGCGCCTTTCTCTCCGCCGCGCGTGAAGTCACGCTCATGAAGCCCGTCATTGTGATGAAGGCGGGCCGCACCGCCGCCGCAGCCCAGGCAGCGGCCTCTCACACCGGATCGCTGACCGGCAGTGACGAAGTACTCGAAGCCGCCTTCCGCCGCTGCGGCGTCCTCCGCGTCAACTCCATCGCCGAGCTGTTCTACATGGCCGATGTACTCTCCAAGCAGCCGCGCCCAAAGGGGCCGCGCTTCACCATCTTCACCAATGCCGGCGGCCCCGGCGTGCTTGCCGCCGACGCGTTCCTCGAGAACGGCGGCCAACTCGCGCAACTCGCGCCTGCCACTCTCGATGCGCTGAACAAAGTCCTGCCGCCGCACTGGAGCCGTTCCAATCCGATCGATGTCCTCGGCGACTCCACTCCCGAGCGTTACGCGCAAACCCTCGAGATTGCCCTGGCCGATCCCAACACCGACGGCTTGCTTGCCATCAACTGCCCGCAGGGCATGGCCGAAGCCACGCGCACCGCCGAACTGCTTCGCACTCTCGCCTCCGGTGCCGGCAAGCCCGTACTGGCAAGTTGGATGGGCGGGCCCGAGATGACAGCCGGCATCGAGATTCTCAATCGCGCCGGCATTCCAACTTTTGAATTTCCCGATACCGCCGCCCGCGTCTTCCAGTACATGTGGAGTTACAGCTACCACCTTCGCGGACTCTACGAAACCCCCACCCTGCGTTCCGGCACGCAGGCTCCCGATCGCGGCGCGGTCGAGAACATCGTGAACGCCGCGCGCGGCAGTGGCCGCACCCTGCTCAGCGAGTTCGAATCAAAACAGGTGCTGGCCAGCTATGGGATTCCCACCGTCAAGACGGCACTGGCTCTGAGCGAAGAAGAAGCGGTCGCTTCTGCCGCGCGGCTCGGCTACCCAGTCGTGCTCAAGTTGCATTCGCACACCCTCACCCACAAGACCGACGTGGGCGGCGTCAAGCTGAAACTGCAAACCGCGGAAGAAGTTCGCCGCGCGTTCCGCGAGATTGAGACTTCGGTTTGCGAAAAGGCCGGCGAGGGACACTTCCTTGGCGTCACCGTGCAGACGATGGTGGCCGCGGAAGGCTACGAACTGATCCTGGGCAGTTCCGTCGACGCGCAATTCGGTCCCGTGCTGCTCTTCGGCGCCGGAGGTCAGCTTGTCGAGGTCTTCCAGGATCACTCCCTGGGCCTGCCGCCGCTCACCAGCACTCTCGCGCGCCGCATGATGGAACAGACAAAAATCTACAGCGCGCTCACCGGCGTCCGCGGACGCAAGACCGTCGACATGGCCGCACTCGAAGAACTGCTCGTGCGCTTCAGCGAACTCGTGGTCGAGCAGCCCTGGATCCGCGAGATTGACGTGAACCCGCTGTTGGCTTCGAGCGACCAGTTGCTCGCGCTCGACGCGCGCATGGTTCTGCACCCCGCCGAGTTGAGTACGGAACAATTGCCGCGCACCGCCATCCGTCCCTATCCAACGCAGTATGCGAAACCCTGGACCATGAAGAATGGCGCGCCCGTGGTAATCCGTCCCATCCGCCCGGAAGACGAACTGCTCATGGTCAGCTTTCACAAGGCGCTCTCGGAGCGCACGGTCTACCTGCGCTACTTCCAGACCCTCAAGCTGAGCCAGCGTGTCTCCCACGAGCGGCTGGTGCGTATCTGTTTCCAGGACTACGATCGCCAGATCGCGCTCGTGGTTGAGCGCAGGGACGAAAATGGCGCGCCGACCATCATCGGCGTCGGCCGCCTGAGCAAGGTTCACAGTCAGCCGGAGGCGGAACTCGCAGTTCTCGTCGACGACCGCTACCAGCATCTCGGTCTGGGCAAGGAACTCTACCGCCGCATGATCGAGATCGCCCGCGCGGAGCGGTTGCAGCGCGTCAGCTCCACCATTCTCACCGAGAACCTCGAAATGCGGGCCATCTGCAGCAAACTCGGTTTCGCTCTCCGTGCTGACCTCGAAGAAGACACCGTACAGGCGGTGTTGGAGTTGACCTGAGAGCTTCTCGCGGGTGAAACCAAGTCAGCTCTCGTACCATTCCGGGTAGAGCATTCCGGTTGTCGTCTCCTGTTCCTGCGAGGCGGCGAAGAGGCCGGCCCATGTAAGCGGCACAGTACGTGTGAGTATGTGACGTGCAATGCTCCGTCGCCGCGGATTCACCGCAAACAGTCCCCCTAGCATTCGTCGCACTCGCGGCCACGGCCACGCGGTGAAATAACTCCAGGACACCGCGGCGGTCAGGCTGTCCACAGCCTTGTCACCTTTCGGACGGGGAAGAAAATCAAACGAGCGGAGCTTTTCTCCCGTTGCGTCCCACATGGCCGGATTCCAGTACGGTGTGCCGGGCAAAGGCGTCAGCGGAATGAAAATGATCTCGTCAATCGGCAACTGCTGGGCGGCGCGAAACAAGTCCGCGACACTCTCCGGAGTATCGCCTTCAAGGCCATAGATGAAGCTGCCGACCGTAACAACGTCGGGATGTCCTGCATCGAGCATTTCCAGAGCTCGCACCGGCTCACCGTTCAGATTCCCCTTGCCGAGTCGGGAGAGATCCCAGCAGCTCACACGCTCCATGCCGAGATAGAGTTCGTTAAGCCCGGCGTCACAGCACGTGGATAGAGCGCCTGATGCCTCGTCTCGCAGGAGGTAATCGGCGCGCACCCAGGCACTCTGCCCGATCTTCCGTTCCTCACGCAGCAGGAGTTCGGCAAGTTGCCGGGGCACATTGGGGTGGGCATTAAAGCAGGGGTCCACCCATCCGAGGTAGCGTCGGTTGTACCGATCCATGAGCACACGCACTTCTTCCACTAGTCGCTCCGGCGACTTCACGCGCAGGCAGGGTACCGGCTGATCCCCGCGAAAGCGGCCCATTTGTCGCCACAGGGCGCAGAACTGGCAGGCGTGGGTGCAGCCGCGGCTCAATTCAATGGCTGCCATCGCCGGATGATTCCGGCTGCTCCGTCCGTAGCGCTCGACTGGTAGAAGGTCGTAGGCAGGCAACGGGAGCCGGTCAAGATCGGCCATCGGTTCACGCCATCCGGTGAAGACGGTCTCCTCGCCGTCGCGGAACGAAATGCCGGCTATGCGGCGAAGCGCATCCGCCCTCCCTTCCGGGAGAACCGACATCAGTTCGACGATAGTCTGCTCGCCTTCACCCTGAACCACCACATCAATCAGCCCGGTCGCTAGAGCCTGCGGAGCGACATTGCCAAAGAAGCAGCCACCTGCGACAACACCGGCGCCGAGCGACTTTGCCATCTTTGCAATGCGCAGGCCTTCGACGCAGCTCACCGCCTCCTCGCCGATCCCAATGTAATCGGGCTGCAAGCGCTGCACTTCTTGAGCGAGCGTGTTCCAGCCCATCGCGCAGGCAGGAGCGTCGAGGATCGCAACCCGCAATCCGCGTACCTGCTCGCGCAATGCGGCGGCCAGAGAGGCGAACGCCAGCGGCGGCCAGAATGCCGTGCTCGGGCCGTTAAACGGCCACAAAGGCCGGGGCGGCCGTACAAACAGAAAGAGTTGCTCCCTCACGCGGCAGCCTTCTCCTGCCGGACAATCAGGCTATAAGTGATAGCCGCGGCATTGGCCACAACAAGCAACGTCGCTAGCGCGAGCCCGGCGAACGCCAGAAGAGCCAGGAACGATCCCGCAAGTCGGGAGCCATACTTCGCCGCAAGCAGGATCCAGGGAAGCGGTATCAGGGCAGCGACCACATACGGGATCACGGGCCGGTTGCTGGTAAATCGTTCCAGATGGAGAACGTCCGCTGGAATAAGCACAAGGTAGTACACCATGCCAACGCCAAACAGAAAACCCGTTACAGTGCGCACGATCGGGCCATGCGGCACAAAGTGATACCCGAACGGCGGCATGGCCAGCATCGCCATGCCGTGCAGCCACACCAGAGCTCGCGAGGGCGCCGCCCGCAACGTAAGAATCAGCCCCAGCGACCAGAGAGCGCCCAGGTAGAGACCGAGACAGCGCTCGCACACCGGCATCACCACACCGCCCGGGGCCCAGCAGTGCGCCTGCCCGCAGACGTGCGAGAAGATTTGTGCCAGCCAGTTCATTGCGCCTTTCTTGTAGACGCCGGTTTCGGGGCCTCCGGCGGTTTCGGCTCCCAGTTCGGTGGATGGACCTTGGTCACGGCTCGCTGCGGATCGCGCAGGTCCACGACGTACAGGGCCATATCGTCGCGGTCAATGTCGTTTTCCGACCTGATCAACGCCAGATTTGTCGCGAGCATTGAGCCATCAGGCGAGAGCGATACAGCTACGCCATCGTGATAGTCGCCGCTTGAAGCATCGATCCTGGCAACCGGCGTCAGCCGCACCGCCTGAGTGTCGAGCGCGATTTCGGCGATGCCGTACTGCCTTTTCTGATTATTTTCGCCGCGAACATAAAGCCCTGCGTAGAGGATCTTGCCGTCGCGCGCCCACTCTGGATTGGTCAACAGAAGATTGCCCTCTGCTTTGGGCCGAAGCAACTGGCTGACCCCATTTCGATCGAACACCAGCAAGGCATCCGGCTTGTCGTCACAAGCCACGGTGAACGCCATCCGTCCCGTAGCGGCATCTGTCGCGGGATGAGTCACCAGGTCTGCTTTGCACTTCGCCAGGTCGGAGATCTGCTGGTCCGTGATGGTGAACCAGGCATGGCGCGAGAGGTCCTTCCGGTCCACTTCCCCGAATTCGTACGGCATCGGAGGTTCTTCTTTCTCCGTCGCCGCTTTCTCCGGCGGTTTCCGCGCCGCCGGTTGCTGGCTCGCGGCCGGGCAGGCGGGCTTTTGTTCCTCCTCTTTTCTGGGAACGGCGACATACAGGAGGCGGTCGCCCATGGCAAACAGAATCAGCCCGTAGTTGCTGATCGACTCTTGTTGTGTGTGCCAGGTATTCAGGTCGAGTGCGGTAATGCCATCTAGCCCCAGATAGAGGGTCCCGTTAACTTCCGCAAGCGGCGGGTTATCTCCCATCACCGTCGAGGTGAACCCGTAGCTGCGGATGGGATGCCTGTCCTTAACCGGAATGCTCAGGACTTCCGTGGCAAAGCGGTCATCGTCCCCGAAGATCTGGTAGAGGAGTATCTGCTTCCCGTCCCGGCTCCATTGCGCGGCAGCCAGTGTGTCGTTTTTCTGCGTGAGGTAGAGCCCCGTAGTTGTCTTCTGTTCGCGATCGTAGACGGCAATACCGGTCGCGTCCGCCTTCAGGTCGTGGTAGGGGAACGCGATCTGTTTGCCGTCAGGGCTCCAGCCCGGCCAACCCGTGCAAGCCAGAATGAATAAGATCCACCCGGCAAACGCGATGAAAGCAAGAATGAGGGAAAGCGCCCGTGGACGCAGCATGTGTCCTCCTCTGCCGACGCTCGTGGGGAGGGAGCGGGCGCGCGGACGTGTGGGTCCAGGCTTGTGCGTGAGGGCCTACGGCAACAGGTTAGTCGACCGCCGCCAGCCAGGCAGTGAGGGGCCTCACGGGCGGATGTGACCGCGCTTGTGTCACGCAAGAATTGGCCGCTGGACGGTAGTGTCCTAATTTGAATTAGGACACTACCCGCTGGACCTACCGCTGTGCCCCTCCGAAATGCGACAATAGAATCCTCTCCATGAGCACCGCTCCGAACCTCACGATCACGTCCGAAGTGTTGCAGGACCACGGCATCACGCCGGAGGAATACGAAAAGCTGCAGCAGCTGCTCGGCGGACGCGAGCCGTCGCTCACCGAACTCGGCATCTTCAGCGTGATGTGGAGCGAGCACTGCTCCTATAAGTCATCCCGCGTGCACCTGAAGCGCCTGCCCACGCGCAGCAAGCGCGTCGTGCAGGGGCCGGGTGAGAACGCAGGCATCATTGATATCGGCGACGGCTGGGCGTGCGCGTTCAAGATCGAGTCCCATAATCATCCGTCGTTCATTGAGCCGTTTCAGGGCGCGGCGACAGGCGTGGGCGGGATTCTGCGTGACATTTTCACCATGGGCGCGCGGCCGGTGGCAGTGATGGACTCGCTGCGGTTTGGGCCGATCACAGGTTCGGTGCGGACGGGCGAGAGGCCCCTCGCTCCAGCGTCCAAAGAAGAAATTCACAAGAATCATTCCATCCTCGAAGGCGTGGTGAGCGGCATTGCCTCCTACGGTAATTGTTTTGGCGTGCCCAACCTCGGCGGCGAAGTGAAGTTCGAGCCCTGCTACTCCGGCAATCCGTTGGTCAACGCATTCGCCCTCGGACTGGTGAAGCGCGACCAGATCTTCTACGCCAAGGCCGCCGGCGAAGGGAACCCAGTTATCTATGTCGGCTCGAAAACCGGTCGCGACGGCATCCACGGCGCGACCATGGCCAGCGAAGAGTTCAGCGAAGCCTCCGAAGCCAAGCGCCCGAACGTGCAGGTGGGCGATCCCTTCCTCGAGAAGCTCCTGCTCGAAGCATGCCTCGAAGCGATGCAGACCGGCGTAGTCGTCGGCATCCAGGATATGGGCGCCGCCGGGCTCACCTGCTCGACTTGCGAGATGGGCGCGCGCGGCGGTGTCGGCATCGAGATCGAACTCGACCTCGTCCCGCAGCGCGAAACCGGCATGACGCCCTACGAGATCATGCTCTCTGAATCGCAGGAGCGCATGCTGCTCGTCGCTGAGAAAGGCAAAGAAGACGCCGTCTTCGAAGTCTTCAAGAAGTGGGGTCTCGATGCTGTGACCATCGGCCGCGTAACCAGCGACGGTCGCCTGCGCGTATTCGAGCACGGCAAGGTTGTAGCCGACATCCCGAACACCGCGCTGACGGATGATGCCCCACTCTACAAGCGTCCGCTGGCGCGCTGGGAAGCCCCCCTGCCGCAGGAAAAGCCCGATTCGATCGACCTGAAGGCGACAGGCGATTTCACCGCTGCCTTACAGGATCTGCTGGCCTCCCCGAACATTTGTGGCAAGCGCTGGGTCTGGCAGCAATACGACCACATGGTGCAGACCAACACGGTCGAAGCTCCGGGCGCAGGCGACGCCGGTGTCATCCGCATCAAGGATACGAAACGCGGTCTCGCCATGGCCCTCGACGGCAACGGTCGCTGGTGCTACCTCGACCCGCGCCTCGGCGCTATGCACGCCGTTGCTGAAGCCGCGCGCAAAGTGACCTGCGCGGGCGCCGTGCCGGTCGCGGCGACGAACTGTCTGAACTTCGGCAATCCCGAAAAGCCCAACATCATGTGGCAGTTCTCGCAGGTGATCGACGGCATGACCAAGGCCTGCGAAGAGCTAGAATGCCCCATCACCGGCGGCAACGTAAGTTTCTATAATGAAACGCTGGGAGAAGGCATCTACCCAACCCCGGTTGTCGGCGTAGTAGGAATTCTCGATGACGTCGAAAAGACCACCCACATGTATTTCCGCGAGCCCGGCCGCAGCGTCGTTTTGCTGCGTGCATCCGATCCCGGCGACGCCACCGACGCCGAGCTGGAGCTGGGCTCCTCCGAGTACGCGAAAGAAATCCTGGGCGCGGTTTGGGGCGCGCCGCCGTCTCTGGAGATCGAACACGAAGCCGCCCTGCAGCGTTGCCTGGTGGAGATCATCCAGAACCGTCTCGCCGACTCCGCCCACGATTGCGCCGACGGAGGCATCTCGGTCACGCTCGCAGAGTCCACGTTCCAGAAGGGAGTCGGCGCCAAAATTGTGCTGCCGTCGCATCACTTGCCCCTGGAATGCGTTCTTTTCGGTGAGGACGCCAGTCGCGTGGTGATCTCCTGCGATCCCAAGAATGTGGATCGCATCCGTGAATTCGCCGCCAAGCACGACATCGCCGCAGACGTCATCGGCGAGACCGTTGCCGGACTATTGACGATCGCGGTAGGCAGCAAGACCGTAGTCTCGGCGAAAGTTGCGGATCTGCGTGCCGCCTACGAAGGCGCTCTGGAAAAAGCATTGCGCGCCAATCCCGCAGGAGTCGCGGCGGACTAAGTTTCTTCGCGATGGAAGCGCAGGCGAGAGCGTCAAGGAAGTCAAAAGCTGAGAGCTGGAGCTAGGAGCTATGAGCTACATGCCCGACAAATTCCACGACGAATGCGGAGTGGTGGCCATCTTCAACCACCCTGAAGCGGAAAAGCTTGCCTACCTCGGCCTGCACGCCCTGCAACATCGCGGTCAGGAATCGGCGGGCATCGTCTCCAGCGACGGCTCTACTCTCCATGTCCACAAATCCATGGGCTTGGTTGCCGACATCTTCACCGAGCCTGTGCTGAGCGATCTGCGCGGTATGCACGCCATTGGTCATACGCGCTATTCGACCGCAGGTGATTCCGCCCTGCTCAACGCCCAGCCCATCATGGTGCAGTCGAACAAGGGCATGATTGCCATGGCGCATAATGGCAACCTCGTGAACGCGCACGAAATTCGGCGCCGCCTCGAATCCCAGGGCTCCATCTTTCAGACCAACAGCGACACCGAAGTCATCGTGCATCTGCTGGCGCTCTCGCGCGAACAATCGCTGCCCGAAGCGATTGCCGACTCCCTGCGCCGCGTCGAAGGGGCGTTCTCGCTCGTCATGGTGACCCGCGACCGTGTGCTCGCAGCCCGCGATCCGCACGGCTTCCGTCCGCTCGCCATGGGCCGCATTCCCGCCGGTCCCGGCCAAAAACGCGACACCATCGTGTTCGCCTCCGAGACCTGCGCCTTTGACCTCATCGGCGCGCACTACGAGCGCGACGTGAAGCCCGGGGAAATGGTAGTCGCCGGACCGGAGGGGATCACCTCCCGTTTTTACGCCCCTGCCGCCAAGCCCTCGAGCTGCATCTTCGAGCACGTGTATTTTTCGCGTCCCGACAGTGTTGTGTTTGGCCGCTCCGTGCATGCCAGCCGTGTCGCTCTCGGGCAGCAGTTGGCGCGCGAGTCCGGCGTCCCTGCCGACCTGGTCGTTCCCGTGCCCGACTCCGGCGTCACCGCCGCCATGGGTTACGCCTCCGAGAGCGGCATTCCGTTCGTCTTCGGCCTGATCCGCAATCACTACGTCGGCCGTACCTTTATCGAGCCGCAACAATCCGTCCGCGATTTCGGGGTAAAGCTCAAGCTCAACCCGGTACGCGCCGTGCTTGAAGGAAGACGCGTCATCCTGATCGACGACTCCATCGTCCGCGGCACCACCAGTCGCAAGCTGGTGCGCATGGTGCGAAGCGCGGGCGCAACCGAAGTCCACCTGCGCATCTCCTGCCCGCCGACCATCTCCCCCTGCTTCTACGGCGTCGATACGCCCAACAAGAACCAGCTCATCGCCGCCAACAAGAGTGTCGAAGAAATTCGCGAGTTTATCGGCGCCGACACACTGCAGTACCTCTCGCTCGAGGGACTGAAGAAAGCCTGTGGCGATGGCGAAAAGACCTCCTACTGCACCGCCTGCTACACCGGCCAATACCCCACGCCGCTGGTGGATGTGGAAGAAATCCAGGCAGCCCCGGTTACGGCAAAATAGCGGCGCATAACGCGCCTATTTCCAGGTGCGGCATGAGTCGGTCGCAGTGTCGGCTGCGTTGTTGTCGCCCACAAAGGTCTACATCCTGGCCGCAACCACCCTGGCAATTCCCTGCAAATCCGCCGTAAAGCGCACCTCACTCCAGTCCGCCAGCAATCCTTGCAGCGTCTTTTCCTGACGGTACCCGATCTCCATCACCAGCCAGCCGCCCGGGTTCAGCGCCTGTCGTGCCTGCGCGACCAACCGTTCTATAACTTCCAGCCCGCTCGCGCCCGCGAATACGGCCGTGCGAGGTTCGAACTTTCGCACCTCCAGTTGTACTTCCTCTTCTTCCGAACTGCCCACGTAAGGCGGGTTCGAGACCACAAAATCAAATCGCTGGCCGCGTGAAATCGCGCCCGCCAGCAGATCTTCCTCAAGAAACACGATCCGCGATTCCAACTGATGACGTGCCGCATTGATGCGCGCAATCTCCAGCGGCTCGCGCGAGATATCGATCGCCTGAATCTCCGCTCGCGGCAGTTCCTGCGCCAGAGCCAGGGCAATACATCCAGAGCCTGTCCCCACGTCCACAATCTTCAACTCCGCTGCGGCTCGCCCCGGTTCACTGTCCAGCCGGAAGTTCCTCGCCAATTCGACCACCGTTTCAATCACGTGCTCCGTTTCCGGACGCGGAATGAGCACCGCCGGCGTCACAATCAAATCGAGTCCCCAGAATTCCTGGTGTCCCGTGATGTACTGCGCCGGAACTCCCCGCGAGCGCTCGCCCAACGCCGCTTCGTATCGGGCCTGCTCATCCGCCGTCAGTTCGCGTTCCGGATGTGCGAACAGATAAGTGCGGTCGCAGCTCAGGACAAGCATGAGCAGAAGTTCCGCATTCATCCGCGGCGAAGGAACCGCGGCCGCGGTGAGCTTTTGCACGGCCGAATTGAGGATATGGCCGAGTTGCATGGATCGGCAGTTCCTGCTTTGAGTTGTCATGCTGAGCGAAGCGAAGCATCCCTACACCGGCATCCCGCGGGGGAAACAGTACCTCACCCCCCGTTCGCCGTCTCTTCCTTCAGCTTCTCCGCCTGGTAGTGCGTGACCAGAGCCTCGAGCAGCGCATCAATCTTTCCGTCCATCACCATATCCAGCTGATGCAGCGTGAACCCGATCCGATGATCGGTCACTCGGTTCTGCGGGAAGTTGTAAGTCCGGATCTTCTCGCTCCGGTCCCCGGTCTTCACCATCGCGCGCCGCTCTTTTGCCAGCGCCTGCTGCTGCCTCTCCATCTCCACTTCGTACAGCCGCGCCCGCAGCACCCGCATCGCCTTATCGCGATTCTTGATCTGCGACTTCTCGTCCTGGCAGCTGACCACCGTATTCGTCGGAATATGCGTGATGCGCACCGCCGAGTACGTCGTATTCACTGACTGCCCGCCCGGTCCCGACGAGCAGAACGTGTCAATCCGCAGATCCTTCGCCTCAATCTTGATGTCCACTTCTTCCGCCTCAGGTAACACCGCCACGGTAACGGCCGACGTATGCACCCGCCCCTGTTGTTCCGTCTCCGGCACACGTTGCACGCGATGCACGCCGCTCTCATACTTCAGCCGCGAGTACACCCGGTTGCCCTCGATCATGGCAATAATTTCCTTCATCCCGCCGACCGCCGACTCCGAAGTCGAAAGCACTTCAACCTTCCACCGCTGGCCTTCCGCATACCGCGAATACATGCGGAACAGTTCCGCCGCAAACAGCGTCGACTCGTCTCCGCCCGTCCCCGCCCGAATTTCGAGCACCACGTTCTTTTCGTCGTTCGGATCTTTGGGAATCAGCAGAACCTTAAGTTCGGCCTCCACCTCGGCCACTCGCTTCTCGAGCGTCTCTAATTCCTCTGTCGCAAGCGCGCGCATCTCGGCTTCCGTCTCTTCCGCGAGCATGGCTTTACTGCCGGCAATACCTTTCTGCAGTTCCTTGTACTCGCGGTACTTCTCCACGATGGGCGCATGTTCACTGTGCGCTTTCGCCGTCTTCTGATAGCGGGCAGAATCGCCCGTGATCTCCGGAGACAACAGCGCTTGCGTCAACTCGTCGTATCGCTTCTCGGTTTGATCCAATCGCTCAAACATGCTCTGTTCCTATTCGACAACGGCGGATTCTTCATCCCGGGCCGCGGGTGCCCCACCCTTCCGCTTCAGCGGAGGGTGGGCTAGCTATCGATCATTGTAAGTGTGGGAGAATCTCGGGAGAGTAGATTTCGCGGCGGGACCCGCTAAGCAATCACCAGCTCGCCGCCCCGCTTTTCTTCGAGCGACATCGCCTGGTTCAGCGCAGAAATCGCGCATTCCACCTGATCGTTCGACGGCGGCTGCGTCGTAATGCGCTGCAACCACAGCCCCGGCGCCGTCATGAACGCAAACAGCGATCCACGATGCTTCGCCGCATAGCGGATGATCTCGTATGACAATCCGGTGATGACCGGCAGCAACGCCAGCCGCACCGCAAACCGCGCCCAGAAGGTCGTCACCGGCACCAGCGTATACACCAGGATGGAAATCAGCATCACCGTCATCAGAAAACTGGTGCCGCAGCGCGGGTGAAAAGTCGAAAACTTCTGCGCCTCGCCCACTTCCATCGCCTTGCCCGCTTCAAACGCGAACACCGTCTTATGTTCCGCCCCGTGATACTCATACACCCGCCGAATATCGCGGAACAGCGACACCCCCCAGATGAAGAGCAGAAACAGCGCCATCCGAATGATGCCGTCCACGACGTTGAACGCGATCTGCCCGCCGAAAATGGGGTTCGCCTTCTTGATTTCCGTCGCTGCCACCAGCGGCAGAAACTTGTACATGAAAATGAAAAAGCCGATCGAAATGATCACGTTCAGCGTCGCCAGCCACCCGCTGAATTCGAGCTTCTTCCCTTTATCGTCAGCCGGAATCTCATCCAGCGCCACATTGGCCGAAAATTTCAGCGCCCGATACCCCAGCACCATGGCGTGTCCCAGCGTCATCACGCCCCGCACCAGCGGCCAGCCCATCCACTTATGCTTCTCTGAAAGCCGCTCCAGCGGCTCCGAGTGCGACTCCACCTGCCCGTCGGCCTTGCGGCACGTTATCGCCCAGGCATGCGGCGAGCGCATCATCACGCCCTCCAGCACGGCCTGCCCGCCAACGAGCGTTTCCTCCCCGCCCTCCAGGGCCGGAAGAAGCTGCACCGCCACCAGAAACCGCCGCCATGTAAGCCAAAACTGCATAGGTGATTAGATGCCCTTCTGGACACCAAGGTCCAATCTTTAAGCCTATCGGGCTACTGCAGGGGTGTCAACGCCGCCGATCCATTCCATAAGTCCCAGCCTTCGGGGCTGGTATCGTCATCCATACATCAGATACCTATGCAACTCTTGGCCGCCACGTGCAAACAAATCGCCGCCACCACCAAGAAGCTGGAGAAGATCGCCCTCGTGGCGGCCTACCTGCGCTCCCGCCCCATCGATGAAGCCGCTGCCTCGGCCATCTTCCTCTCCGGCCGCGCCTTTCCCATGTGGGAGGAGCGCACCCTCCAGGTCGGCGGCTCCCTCCTCTGGCAGTTGGCCCAGGAACTGACGGGAAAATCAGATCAGGAACTCACTGCTGCCTATCGCGGCCACGGCGATCTCGGTGCCGCCGCCGCTGAGCTCTGGCCCGTCCGCGAACCCACGCTCAACGTGCTGGAAGTTCAGCAAGCCTTCGATCAAATCGCTGCCGCCCGCGGCGCAACCGCAAAGAGTGCGCTGCTCAAGAACCTGCTCACCCGCGCCTCCTCTCTCGAAGCCAAGTACCTGATCAAAATCATCTCCGGCGACCTGCGCATTGGGCTGAAAGAAAGCTTGGTAGAAGAAGCCATCGCGAAAGCCTACGAAGCGACGCTCCCAGAAGTCCAGCGCGCCAACATGCAGCTCGGCGACATCTGTGAAACCCTGCGCCGGGCCGCGCAAGCGCGACTCGCCGAGGTCCGCATTCGCCTCTTTCATCCCCTCGGATTCATGCTCGCCAGCCCTGCCGCATCCGCAGAAGAAGCCTTCGCCGGCCTCTCGCAAGCCTGGGTCGAAGACAAGTACGACGGCATCCGCGCCCAAGCCCATTGTCGTGCTGGCGAAGTTCGCATCTTCTCCCGCACCAGAGACGACGTAACCGAGTCATTTCCCGAAGTAGCAACCGCGCTCACCGCCCTCACCCGCGAATGCGTCCTCGACGGCGAAATCCTCGCCTGGCGCGACGGTCGCGCCCTACCGTTCTCTGATCTGCAACAGCGTCTCGGCCGCAAGAAAGTCAGCGATGAGCTGCAGCGTCGAGTTCCGGTCGCCTACTTCGTGTTTGACACCCTCTACGCCGATGGCGACCTGCTCCTCGACCACCCTCTCGAAGAGCGTGCCCGAATTCTGGAATCCCTCCTCGCCGCCCCACGCGCGACCGTGCAACCTTATTCCACCGCCGCCCAATCCGACCTCTTCGCCGCGCACGACCCTCGCGTCGCCGAGATCATCCGTTCCCCCGTCTCGACCGCCCGCTCCGCCGAGGAACTCGAAGCCTCCTTCTCAGCCGCCCTCGAGCGCGCCAACGAAGGTCTCATGATCAAAGACCCGCAATCGGCCTACGCTCCCGGCCGCCGCGGCAAATCCTGGCTCAAACTAAAACGCGAGTTAGCCACCCTGGATGTCGTGGTCACCGCCGCCGAGTACGGCCACGGCAAACGCATCGGCGTGCTCAGCGACTACACCTTCGCCGTGCGCGATGGTGACCGTCTCCTCAACATCGGCAAAGCCTACTCCGGACTCACCGATGCTGAGATCGCAGAAATGACGCGCTGGTTCCTCGCCCACACCACGCGCGACGAAGGCTTCCGCCTCCTGGTCGAACCGAAAATCGTTCTCGAGGTCGCCTTCAACGCCATCATGCAGTCCGACCGCCACGCGAGCGGCCACGCCCTCCGTTTCCCCCGCATCGTGCGCCTCCGCCCCGACAAGCCAGTGGAAGAGATTGATACCTTGCAGAGAGTCCAGCAAATCTTTGCTAAGCAGCAGGCAACTTACAAGGGAAACAGCTGAGTCAGGCTCACTAAGTCCTAAGGTTTTCGTATGTAAGCAGGTGGGGATTTCTTTCGCATCTTCGGAACACATCGGGACGATAGTTGTTTCCGAGAACTCTTATCCACGTCTGCAGAAATTATGGAGTCCCGGAGGGACGCTTGAATTTAGCGCGGCGCTTCCGCGCCGGGAAAGTTCCGCGACGGAATCCAAGTCCCGGAGGGACGACTGACCCGCACCGCCGGTACCAGCCCGAAGGGTGGTATTCCATTAGCCCAGCGCGTGAGCGCTGGGGAGACCTGCGGCCGACAGGCAGAGCCCCGTCAGGGGCGCCACGACGCCGCGACTTCCTTTGCTGCGGACTAACCAAGGATAACGCGGCTTCGCCCATGTCGTTCCGTCAATGACTGTGACCATGCCCGTGCACTTCCCCCGCCGGCATCACGCACCCGTCCGTTGCCTCGCAACACGCCTCATGCTCAAACTGGATCGTCGTATGGCTGATCTGCAAATCATGCCGCAACCGCTCATCGATCTCCCGCAAGATCGCATCACTCGCCGAAAGCGGCTGATCCGCAATCCCCACATGGCACGAAAGCGCGTGCGTCTCCGACCCAATGCTCCACACGTGTAGGTCATGCACGTAGTTCACGCCCGCCACCGACAGAATTTTCGCCTCAATCTTCTCCAGCGTCATCCCCCGCGGCGTACCCTCCAACAGGATGTTCAGCGTCTCCCGCAAAATCCCGAACGACGACCAAAGAATCAGCGCCCCAATCCCCACCGACAGCGCCGCATCAATCCAGAAGTTGGCCGTCATCATCATGGCCACGCCGCCCGCGATCACCGCCGCCGTCGAAAGCGTATCGCCCAGCATGTGCAGAAACGCGCTGCGAATGTTCAAGTCCTGGCTCGTGCGATAAAGCAGCGACGCAATCACTCCATTCAGCACCACCCCCGCCGCCGCCACCCAGATGATGGTCACCGCCTGCACCTGACCGGGATTGCGCAGCCTCTGGAACGCCTCGTAGAAGATGAGAAACGAGACGATGACCAGCGAAGCCGCATTCACCAGCGCCGCCAGCACTCCCGCGCGTCGCCAGCCATAGGTCTTGGTCGCACTCGGCGGCCGCCCCTCCAGGTACACCGCCGCCAGCGACAGCCCCAATGCCAGAAAATCCGAAAGATTGTGCCCAGCTTCCGAAAGCAGCGCCAGACTGTGTGCCCGAATTCCCGCAACCACCAGCAGCAGGATGTACCCTGCCGTCAGCAGCAGCGAAAGGCGCAGCACATGTGCCGCCGCGGCCGTGTCGTCGACTCGATGGGCGTGCATGTGCATGAAGCTAGTTTACGGACGGCGGGAACGCCTGTCCAAGACCGAAGGTAGGTACCCTTGCGAAGATGTTTCATCACGACACAAGCCCGCAGGGCGACACTTAATTAGCCCAGCGCGTAAGCGCTGGGTAAGCCGGATATATCGACCCAGCCCCGGCAGGGGCGGCTGACTTCAGCCCGGCGCTTCAGCGCCCGGAAAAGTGCCGTGGCGAACGAAGTCCCGGAGGGACGACTGAGTTTCTCGCGCAGGCTCCAACACTGAGGCCCCATACGCTTGGAAACGCCTTAGCCCTTCCGCGTTCCGCCCACAATCACCATGCCGATCCCACCCACCATCAGCACAATACTCACCGCCAGCGGCACAGGCTCCGAGTGCTGCGTCTGCAACCCGACACTCACGCTGCCCGCCTTCCACGAAGTCGTTTCCTTGTGAGGGATACTCACAAACAACGAAACAATGCCCAGCACCAGCACCACCAGACCAAACCAGAACAAAAGCTTCATGCCATCCCCTTTTCCGCACGCTTAACTAGTGTAAGGCCTCGCGACGGTGGGTCTGGATTTCGGGGCTGGCTGGTCGCTGCGCCCATCAAGCCCCGCCTCCAGCAGGGAGCACGCGGAGCTCGATGGCGCAGATCGGGGCGATCAGAGGAGACGTGAGGTCGTCACGGGTAGCTCACCACGGTGACCGGAGCATCCGGGTTGGCGATGGTCGACGCCCCTCCTGTGTTGTCGACCACGTTTAGGATGCCGCCTTTCCCGACCGAAGCATTGAGGAAGATTGTGAGCAGATCATGCAGGCTCGACGACGGGAGGGTGGCTGGGACCTCAAAAGCGTTCGCGGCGAAGATATCTATGCCCTGGTTGAAAAAGCTGTAGCTGCCCATGCCGTATCCCTTGAAGCTGGTCACGGGATTGGCGACCTTGAGTGCAGCCCAGCCGTCGATACCGGGAGCCTCCATCCACGCCGTCTGGCTGCGCGGGTCGTAGGGCATCTCGTTTTGGAAGAAGATAACCGTGCCGCCATCCCCGTTCCAGATCGCTTCGTATTTCTGGTAGTGCTCGACGAAAAGGCCGTACGCGGTCACATTGTCACCATTGACGATGAGGCCGGTATCGGCAGTGTTGCTGGTCCAACCCACGCCGTTGCCGTGGTCTGCCCGCCAGGCCCAGATGTCGTCCAGCACCACGTTGTCGCTGTTAACAAGCAGGCTGATCGTCGCCTTGCCCGGCGTCGCGCCCCCGATGCGGAAGAACACGTCGCTGAGCGTCGTCGGGTCGGCGGGGTCGCTCTTGTGGGCCCGCCATGTGCCCACCCGCAGCAGCGCCGGAGAGTTCACGGGGCCGGCATCGAACAGCAGCCCCGCGATCTTCACCCCTTTTACGTCGGCGACTCTCATGGCCATATCGCCATCATTCGGCACGAGCGTCGAGAACCCCAGGCCCAGCACTACGGTGCCCGCGTGTCCCACCTGGATCGCTTCGTCCAGGGAGTACACACCCGGAGTGAAGATCACGTGACGATGGTCGTCCAGTTCGTCGTTGATCTTCTTAACCGAGTCGGACGGCTTGGCGACGAAGAACCGCTCGATCGGGATCGACGTGCCCGCCGTTGTGTGGCCATTGCTCCAGGTCGTACCAGCCGAGTCGGTCTGCACCGCGGGCACGAACACGTTGTAGTGCCCATCAGCGTCCACGTACAGGAATGGCGCCTCTCGTGTCACTGGGCTGGTTGCAAGCGTGGTGTATGGGCCACCGCACGCTTGAGCCGGGAAACATTGCGTGGGCGCACCCGCGACGCCTGAAAACACCTGGTTCCAGACGCCGTTCGTCCAGCCATCGAGCTTGCTGTTCCTGACCAGGAACTGCTGCTGCGAGCCGTTGATCACGGTACCGCCGTCGAACTCCGAATCGGCGATGAAGCCGCCGCTCGCAAACGAAGGCCCGCTGCAATAATCCATCAGAGTGGTGAGACCGTTGACCAGCACTCGGCGCATTGGCGCGGCCTGCGACACGGCCCAGAACTCGCCAGTGTGGCAGCCGAAGGTCGGGTTGGTTACGTTGATGGTTAGATTCGACAACGATCGCCAGAAGCTATTGAGCGCGATGCAGCCCGAGGCGCCGCACTGGTTGTACACGTCGATCGACCCGTTGATCACGACATCATTCGGAGAGAGGCCGAGGCCAGCCACCGCCGTGTAGTAGCCGACCTGGAAGTTCAGGGGATTCGTGCTGGATCCATAAATACCCGGCTTGAACAACAACGCGTAGCGCTGTGTGCCGAACTGGTTGGAGACCTGCTGGCTGGCAATGGAGTCGACGGTTGCCTGAATCTGACTCGTCGGCATGCTCGGGTCGAAGATGACCACGTTCGGCCCGAAGTCGGTTTGGCTGGGCGAAGTTGCGCTGGCGAATGGAACGAGCGCGAGGGACGCTGCCATTAGGGCAGCGATCATAAGAGCTGATTTCGTTGTTCCGCATAAGGCATGCGGCGACTTTCGTCTTGCATCAACAATGGCGGTGAAACATCGAGCAACCCGAGACCAATTCGCATTCCTGTGTGACATTGTGTGTTTGTCCTTTCGGATTAGCTACAGGTCCCAGCGCTGGTCAAGGGGGGTGGCAGCGCTTGCAACAATCAAAGCCGAGTGCTGGTCGGGCAGCACATGCTCGATGGGAACAGATTAGATTGCGGCTCGCAATCCAGTTTCCCCACAACTCACCCGCAACCTCACCCAGCGAACTTGCGCGCAAAGGTACAGCCTGGCTGAACCACTGTCAAGATGCAGACTATTGCATATCGCGGCAACACTTTCCCTTGGAGCCACCGCTTTTGTGAATCTCTCATGCTGAGCGCAGCGAAGCATCCTTATGCTTGCCGACTCGTCGCGGGTCAGAAGCGCGCGCTCGCCCTCCCTAATCCTTCCTCGCCGTTACCGTCCGCGCCGGAATCATAAACATATGATGCGGCGCAAATATCCGGATGTCATCGCACCCGCACTCTGCCAGTGTCCCCGCATACTCCTCCGCATACCGCGCATCGGCAAGCAGAATCCTCCCACCCGCCTTGAGCACCCGCGCCGCCTCCCGCACCGCCTGCTCCCGGTCGCCCGCGTCGCTCATCTCGTGCAGCGCCCAGCTCGAAAGCACAACATCAAACATCCCATCCGCAAACGGCAACTGCCGCGCATCCGCCGTATGCAGTTCAATTTTTCCGGCCACGCCTTCCGCCTCGGCGTTGGCCATCGTGATCGCCGCATCGTTCCCCACCCGCTCTCTCTTCCAGATGTCGAGCCCATGCGCTTTCCCGGTCGTCAGCCGCTTCGCCGCCCCCAGCAGCATGATCCCCCGCCCACATCCAATGTCGAGCACCTGCTCATCGCCCCGCCAGGTCACCGAATCGAGCATCTGTTCGCGAAACCGCGGCTTGCTCACCTTGCTCGCCCACACCATCAGCAGCGCCGTCAGCGCCAGCGTCCCGCCCAGCCAGAACCCGGTATGGAACATCGCCTTGCCCCACACGGGCGACGAGCGACCCAAGGCAACCGACAGGGCCAAGCCGCCCACCAGAGTTACGCTTCCGACCACGCTCAGGTACAGCACGACGCCCGGAGAGTCAATCCCGTAATCCGCTCGCTTCAATGTAGGCATGGGTGTCGTGATGCTATCGCCTCAACGCAGCTCTGCCAAGCGACTCGCATGTCCCCCCCAAAATAAGAAAGCCTCCTGCTCACGCAGGAGGCTTTCCGGGGAGTTACGAGCCGAACTTACTTCGCCTGCAGCTGATCCGCCGCCGCCAGCTGATCCAGGTTGTTCTTCAACAGGCTGACTTCCACGCGTCCACCGGTGATGCGAATTGCCTTGCCATCCGCATCCGTCTTGGGAGCGTTGCCCATGCCCACCACGAAAATCCGGTATACCGGAATTTCATGATTCAGAACAAGGTAACGAACCACGGCATCGGCCATCTTCTGCGAATTCGAGATCGCCGTCTGTCCGTGCCCTGCCGAGAAGCCCTGCACTTCCACAACGTAGCCGCGCTGCGTCTTCAGCGTGGTCGCCATGCCGTCGAGCGCTTCCTTGGCGTTCTTGCTCAACACGCTCTGTCCCGGCTTGAAGTGGATTTCGGTCTGCGTAATCGGCTTGTACTGGTCAATGTTGCCCACAGCCGTTTCCACGGTCGACAAGCGGGTGTTGGCCTGCTGCGCGGTGGCCTGTGCTGCGTTGGCGCGGTTGCCCGCGTCAATGGCGTGCTGGTCGGCTTCGTTTGCCTTCGAGGCGGCCAGACGGATGCCTTCCGTCGCGCGCCCGTCCACGTCTCTAATGTTCTTGGTGTTGGTCGCGGTCAGTTCATCCAGCTCGTTCAAACGATCCGCAACCGGGTGCAATTGCCGCTGCACATACTTCTTGCGCGCAAACGGATTGATCTTGCCCCAGAAACCTTCTTTGGTTTCCACGGTCAGCGGCTGCTTGCCGGTGGCATTCTGTGCCATGGTGGCGGCGGGAGTCGCAGCCTGGGTGGACGTCGATGCAGTCTGCTGTGCAACGGCGGACACGCTAACCAGCACTGCGACGAGCAGAACAGCAAAAATGCGATTCTTCATTGCTACTTCCTCCAATGGGGAGTCGGGTTGGGAACCCGCTCCAGTAGGCCTCTTCAGGCTAAGGGTTGATATGATCTTGCGGGTCGGAACAGTGGCTTTCGTTCAGTCCCTGCCATATCAATATCAGGTCAATTGCCAAACTCAGCCCGCACGTCAATCCGGCTAAGGCCCATATTTTACAACAAGATTCCCCTCCGCACCCGCGAATCTTCCCAGCCCACTCTCCACCTTTGCGCGTAAATTTGGGGAAGCTGGTATAAAAACTACGGAATGTGCCTGATCGTCGAAAGGCGAGGAATGATCACACCCAGCCGAAATCCGCTTCTATCGTCGCAACTTATTGTTTTCATTGCACTTGTCTCTCTGGCCGCCGGGTCTGCGGCAGCCCAGTCCGCCCCTTTCCCCTCCGCCGCACTCTCCACAGAAAAGCGTGCCGAGTATTCCGACCTGGCCGTGAAATGGGAAAAAGAATACCTCCAAATCGACACCACCAACCCGCCCGGTAACGAACTCCGCGCCGCCGTCTGGTTCAAGAGAATCCTCGACCAGGAAGGCATCGAGAATCGCATTTTCGAGTATTCCCCCGGACGCGCCAACCTTTGGGCCCGCCTCCCGCACACCACGACGAATCCCAAGCGCCCCATCATCCTCCTCAATCACATGGACGTCGTTACCAGCGATGCCGCTCACTGGCGCGTTCCACCCTTCAGCGCCCAGGTCGTTGAAGGCGCCGTTTACGGTCGCGGCGCGCAGGATATGAAGAGCGAAGGTCTCGCCCAACTCGTCGTCATGGTCATGCTCAAGCGCGAAAAAATCGCGCTCGATCGCGATGTCATCTTCCTCGCTGTCAGCGACGAAGAAGCCGCCGGCTCCGGTACCGATTGGATGATCGCCAACCAGAAAGATCTGCTCGGCAACGCCGAGTTCCTCATCAACGAAGGCGGCGATAACCTGCTCGAAAACGGCACCGTCCGCTACATCGGCGTCGATGTCGGCGAAAAGTCCCCGTTCTGGCTGCATCTCGTCGCCCGCGGACGCCCCGGCCACGGCTCCCGCCCCATCGCCGATTCCGCTCCCAACCGGCTTGTACGCGCTTTAAGCCGTGTTCTGCAATATGAAACGCCCATCTATGTCACGCCCGTCGTCGAAGAATACTTCCGTCAGATGGCCGTCTACGAACCCGCCGACCGCGCCGAGAAGTTCCGCAATCTAAGAAACTCCCTCGAAGACAAACACTTCCGCGACGAGCTCACTCACGACGAAGGTTCCAACTTCCTTCTCCGCACCACCATCTCCCTCACCATGCTCGGCGGCTCCAAACAGACCAACGTCATCCCTCCCGAAGCCTGGGCCAACCTCGACGTCCGCATGCTCCCCGGCCAGGATCCGAAAGCTTTCCTCGCCGACATCCGCCGCGTCATCAACGACGACAACATCACAGTCGAACCCGAGAACGACGAGTTCCGCCTCCCCAACCAATCCTCCATCGATAACGACCTCTACGCCGCCATCCGCAGCGTCAGCGCCACCTACTTCCCTGGCACACCGGTCGTTCCAAAAATCACAAGTGGATACACTGAGAACCAGCGCTACCGTCCGCTCGGCATCACCTGTTACGGCTACACCGGCTTCACCGCCACCGAAGACGAGGGCGACTCCGAGCACGGCAACAACGAGCGCATCCGCCTGGAAGAAGTGCGGCGCGGTCCCCGTATCCTTTTCGACGTGGTCGCTACCCTGGTCGCAAAATAAGCCACCACATCGCCGCAACCGCCTCCACGGACAACCTGGCAGCACACTTTGTGCAACATCTTGCACACTTCGACACGTTTTCCACAGCTTTTTCTTGCTCTGTGGCCCATTTTGAAACTGTTTCTCGCACTACTTACTAGTACAGTTCTTCAGCAGATTTCGTGCGCGCCGGTGGCGCGCTGGGTGAGGGTGGGTAGTACCGGAGTTGTCTTTGTCAGTCCACGCATTTTCTAGGGTGCGTGGCTGCTGGACGACCGCGCAAAGTCTCCGCAGAGAGAATCGCCAGCTCCCCTCCGTTCCAACCACAGACGAAGTGCGTCTGCACTCCCCCTGATATCGCAACTTTATATGTGCGCCCGAGATGCATACACAGCCACGCGACCAGGAGGTCACTATGCGCCACAAGTTGTTTCTCACTGCCCTTGGAGTTTCTCTCTGCTGCCTGCTCTTCGGCCTTAGCCTCAGAGCAGCCTATACCCATCGCGGCCACGGTCCGACCGTGAAGGTCACCGTCCAGGCGACCGACACTTCCGGCGGCACACTGCACTACCAGTGGAAGTCCACCGACGGCACCATACAGAACGTCAACGCACCCTCCACCACGTGGATACTGCCCGAAGGCCCCGGCCTGCACTTTGCCTACGTGCTTGTATCCAACGGTCTTGGCGGGTTCACCGAGCGCCGTATCGCCGTAAACACCGACACCATCGGAACCAAACTGGAGAAGGAAGACGATTTCGCTAAGGTAACCGCGCCCAAGGCTCCCGCGCAACAAGGTGACTATTACCGTGCCTTTGAAGACGTCGGCACGACTTTGAGTACAGGAGACCCCAAGGTCCACGCCGTTTATTACCCGGACCTTCTCGCTCACGCCGTCGATCCCATCACAAACCTGCGCTATCCACCCGTGGGCGAAGTGAAAAGTGCAGCTCAGGGCGGGGTCGTCTTTCCTGGTGTTCCTCCGAATACAACGATTGATGTCCAGTGCTCGCTGGACAATGGCGTCACCTTCGCCGACTGCTTCAATGAAACCTCACTTTTGAGTGCGACGACCAACTACATCGGCAACGGTCCGTCGACTCCGAATGGCAGCATTGACGGCAGCTTCAAGCTGGCGGACGGCAGCCCTTGCGGAACGCTCAACGAGTTCTTCGGCGTTTTCGTTACCCCAACCGCCACTCTTCTCGACGCTTCCGGAAACCCGCTGGGGAACGCAGTGCATATCGACGAGTTTGGCGGCTATGGCCTGACCTACGACGCCAATGCCGCGAGCGTAAGGTTCCAATGTGATGGCGCTCCGCCGATCACGGTGCCGATCGTGGGACTGAGCACGGCTGGCGTCGATATGGGCGAGACCGACATGACTGGAATCACCCCACCGGTTGTCTCCGGTATGACCGCAACCTGGAAGGGTCAGTTGCTGGCACCACCTGTCGCCATCTTCCTGCCCCCGCCGAGCGGTTTTCCCTCCGACATCATGCCGCGAGCGGACGGTTATCTTGCCGTCAAAGGCCTCGACTCCCGCCTGAGTGCCTGCCTGTACTACAAGTCGGTGGGCGCGGTGAAGGCCTGTGATTCCCAAGGGAACTTCGCCGGCGCCATTACCTTCAAGGACTGGCGCCACGCCGTCAGAATCGGCGAGTTCGCCGTCAACCACGTGCCGACTTTCACCGCCGCCTACATCAACAAGGTCGACCTGAACCTGGCGCGCGTGCAGGAGTCAATCACCTACGGTCCGAACAAGACCGCGGGCGTGGTGTGCAATCACCTTGGGCCTCCAGGAGGAACGCCGAATCAGCTGTTCAACCCGACCCAGGCCGACATTGATGCGGCCGTCGACAACGCCGTAAACAACAAGAACCTCGTCGCCTGTGTCGCCATGGATTACACCATCAGTCCCGGCGTCAACAACAACCAGCCGTTTATCCGCTTCCTGATCTTTGGGCCGAGCGGTGATCTGCTGCCCTCCATCAATCTGGATGGACGCCGCGAGAAGTTCGTGCCCGGCACGTGCGTCGTCTGCCACGGTGGCGACCACTATGCCGGCAAAGTCCCGGAAGATGGCTCAGGGTTTGCCAACGTCGGCGGACACTTCCTGCCGTATGACTTAGGGAACTTCGAATTCTCCAGTAAGCCTGGGCTTACCAAAGCTGACCAGCAGTTGGCGCTCTACAACCTCAACCAGAACGTGCTCAACGCGGGACCGACGGTGGCAGAACAAGAACTGATCGCCGGCTGGTATGCAGGGGGCACGTCCCTGGACGAGAACTACCTGCCGCCAAGCTGGAGTAGCGCCGTGGAACCGAACGCGGCTGACTATTACCGCAAAGTGCTGGCGCGGAGCTGCCGTACGTGTCACGTTGCCATGATCGAGAACTACAACTTCGATCACTACAACAACATCAGTACTAACACCACGAACTTTGTCTTCCCGGATGTTGGCTTCGACGTTGGCATCAACGTCTGCGGTGGCAGCCAAAGCATCCGCCGCGACCACATGATGCCGAACTCACTCATCACCTTCAATCGCATCTGGTTGTCCGCCGATCCCAGCGTTAATACCAGCGGCGAACCCAACCAGATCGATATTGCGAGCCAGTTCTATGGCAATGACTGGGCCTCGTCGTTCGATGTTGGCTGCCCAACGCCGGCGGGAACCCATCCGTAGACTATGTTCTCGACCTCCACTTGCCCCATCCTCTCACCGAGGATGGGGCTTTTTGTCTTGATCACCGCACGCGCGTCAGGCTCCATGTGTCCATAAAGAAAGCTGCGGGTGCCGCATCCTTCCGCTTCAGCGGAGGATGCGAGCGTTGAGGCTGTGGAGTTTGGGAAGAACGAACACTGAACTCCACCCGCAATCGCGCGACAGTAGACTGCGGAAGTACGGAGTCTAGCAAAGACCACCGATCCGCGCGCTACCACACCCCAGCCCGAAGGGCGGCATTCATTAGCCCAGCTCGTCAGCGCTGGGTAACGGGGAAAAATCAGCGAGCCCCGTCAGGGGCGGAACCCCCCGCAAAACTTCTCGTACTGTTCCAGAATGTAATGATCCGTCATCCCCGCCATGTAGTCGCAAACCACCCGCGCCACTGGCTCCGTCTTCGCTTTCTCGCTATACCCCCCGGGCAAATCTCCCGGACGCCGCACCCAATGCGCAAACAACTCGCTGATCACCCGTTCCGCCTCCACTTTCTCCGGTTCCAGCGTCGCGCTGAAATAGAGGCTCTTATACAAAAACTCCTTGCACTCCCGCCGCTCCGCATCCACTTCCGGCCCAAACGTCACCAAACGCTCCCCCTGCCGTCGCACTTCTTCCACGCTGCCAATCCGCTGCACCCGCGTCCGCGTGCTCTGCACCAGCCCTGAAACCATCCTGTCCAGAAACCGTTTCAGTGCTTCATTGAATTTCAGCTTATCCGGCGCCTCCGAATAGAGACGCTCAACCTCCGCAAAGCACCGTTCAAATCCTGGCACCCCCGCCCGAATCTGCGGCAAGGTCAGCAGGTGCGCCTCAAACCCATCGTCCAGATCCGCCGAGTTGTAAGCAATCTCATCCGCCAGGTCGATCAATTGCGCTTCCAGCGGTGGCTGCTGATCCAGCAAATACTCCTCCAGTTCCGGATACTCCTCCGCCGAATAATCA
>Ga0075017_100000032_pt1 | contig 47133 bp, 45 predicted proteins | sample AleBraG_ABR_2012_FD_71475 | JGI IMG/M metagenome (GOLD analysis project Ga0075017, IMG submission 71475) | Freshwater sediment microbial communities in response to fracking from Pennsylvania, USA - Alex Branch Run_MetaG_ABR_2012 | ecosystem: Environmental > Aquatic > Freshwater > Creek >... | reverse complement strand
CGGGTGTACGGCGGCGCACGGCACCGGGCCGTCGCCGAATTCGCGGTGCTGACCCCGGGCACCGACAGCGTGCAACACACGCCCGATGGGCTTCCTGACGAGGTTGCCGGCGCGCTCGACATCGCCGGCCGCACCGCCGATGCCGCGCTCACCGCCATCGCCGTCGGCCCTGACGACGCGGTCCTGATCGGCGCCGCCGCCGGAGGCGTCGGTGTGCTCGCAACCCAGCTCGCGGTCGCGGCCGGAGCACGGGTGATCGGCACCGCATCGGAGCGCAATCACGACTTCCTCCGCAGCCTCGGCGCCACGCCGGTCACCTACGGGCCCGGGCTGGCCGACCGTGTGCGCGCGCTCGAGCTCGAGATCACCGCCGCCACCGACCTGTGGAGCGACGAGGTGATCCACGCCGCGCTCGAACTCGGAGTCGCTCCCCAGCGGATCTCGACGATCGTCTACGGCGCGCCACTGCCTGACAGTGTCGTCGCGACCGGCGGGATGAACGCCACCCCCGGCAGCCTCGAGCGGATCGCCACTGCTCTCGCCGAGGGCCGCCTCGTGCTCCCGATCGAGGCGACGTTCCCGATCGAGCAGATCCGCGACGCCGTCGAGCTGCAACGTGCCGGTCACGTCCGCGGCAAGGTCGTCATCACGTTCTGACCCGTCCCACGAGTTCCGCCCGTCTCCGGGGGCTCACCGTGGTGATGCGGTTTCGCCTCGGTCGCCCCGGTCGGCGCGGTCGGCGCGGACGGCCCGCCGCCGGGCGGTCGAGAGCGACCGCGCGGTGGCCCGGGCGTCGTCGCCGAACCCGATCGACATCCGGATGAGGATCTCGCTGTACGAGCGCACCGGGTCGCGGCGCACCGCCGAGAAGAACCCGGTGAGCTCGAGCGTGGTGTGGCCGTGCACGCCGGACCAGATCGCGTCGCCGGCGGTGGTGACGTCGTCGACCTCCCAGCGGCCCGTGTTGGCGCAGGCGTGGATCCGACGCAGGAGCGACACGAACGTCGCCCGGGCGGCCGCCATGTCGCCGGGATCCCCGAGGTTGAACGCAGCCAGTCGAGGCCCGAACATCACCGCGTACAAGTGGGGTTCGCGCCGCGCGAAACGGCGGTAGTTCCAGAGGTAGGTCATCCAGTCGGCGACGGCGTCGTCGGTGACGGCGCCGCGGTCGAGCTCCGTGCCGAAGTCGTCGAACCCCCGGCGCATCACCTGTCGGGTGAGCTCGTCCATGCCTCCGAAGTGCGTGTACACGACCATCGTCGACGTACCGAGCTCGCGGGCCAGGCGCCGAGCCGACACGGAGCCCTCGGTGGCCAGCAGCCGCGCCGCGGTGGTGATGATGTTCTCGCGCAGTTGCGGGTCGGCGGACCGGGGCGGCACGGACAGCAGCATATCCATAACGGTGTCATTGACAGCTCTACGTAGTCATGCTATGCATAACGCCGTCATGCACCCGGGCCGCGAGGCCGCTCCCGCCGAAGAGGAACGAGAACACGTGATGGCCACCAACAAGGAGATCATCGAGAACGCCTACGCGAGCTTCGCCACCGGCGACGTCCCCGCGGCCCTCGGCGCCATGGCCGACGACATCCGCTGGACCGAGGCCGACGGCTTCCCGCTCGCGGGCACCTACGTCGGTCCGCAGGCGGTGCTCGAAGGGGTGTTCATGCGACTCGGCGAGATCGGTGACGACTTCGCCGTGCTGCCCGAGCAGTTCGTCGCCGAGGGCGACACGGTGGTGGCACTCGGGACCTACCAGTGGAAGCACAAGGAGTCCGGCGAGCCGGCCACGGTGAAGATGGTGCACGTGTGGACCCTGGCCGACGGCAAGGCGGTCACCTTCCAGCAGCACGTCGACACCGTCAGGGTTCGCGAGCTCAGCTGAACCCGCTTCCCACCCCGCCTACGTCCGGGCCAGGAGGAGGGCCTCACCGCTCGACGCGGCCGGGCTGTCGGCGCGACCGCGCAGGTAGGGCTCGGCCACCTCGGCGGTCGTGATCGACCGCGCGTCGGCGAACCCGGCCTGTCGCGCGAGCTCGACCATCTCGTCGGGCGCGTAGAAGCTGATCCACGGTGTGCCCGACGCCTGTGCGCCGCGCGCCGCGCCCTCGAGCCCGGGGCGGTCGGCCGGGTCGACGAGCTCGAACGGCACCATGAACGTCATCGCGACCATCGAGCCCGGCGCCATCGCCGAGAGTCGCTGCAGCGTCATGTCCGTCGCCGCCCGGGTGACGTACATGGAGACGCCGCTGGAGGACACCAGCGCGCGCGCCGACGGGTCGAAGCCGGCATCGAGCAGCGCCTGCCACCAGTCGTCGTCGGCCTCGAAGTCGACGGGGACCAGGGAGAGGTTCGCCGGGACACCGAGACCGAGCTCCTCGAGCCACTGCCGCTTCCACGCCTGCGGTCCTGGCTGATCGATCTCGAACACGCGCACGCGCGCGGAGAGCTCGGGGTGGCGCAGCGCGAACGTGTCGAGACCCGCACCCAGGAGCACGTACTGCTCGATGCCCTCGTCGACGAGGAGGTCCTCCACGTGACGGGTGCGCGCGACGACGCCCAACCTTGCCGCGCGCACCGGCGGCGAGGAGTTCGCGGTGTACCACGTGCTCGGGCCCGACGAACCCGCCGAGGAGATGGCGAACCGCATCCGCCAGACGGTCGCGGCCCTGCGCTTCGACGAGCTACCGGACGACCTCGAGGTGCACCTCTCCGCAGGAGTGGCCCGCCGGCACCCGGGCGAGAGCATCGAGGCACTCGCCGCCCGCGCCGATGCGGCGTTGTACGCGGCGAAGGAACACGGGCGCAATCGCACCGTGCTCGCGGCCGACGACACCAGCTGAACTACGCGACGCCCACCTTGGCGGTGGGCGTGAAGCGCACCGGCATCGCCTCGGCGCCGACGATGAAGTTCGAGTGCCGGAACGGCAGCGCGTCGTCGGTGGCGAGCTCGAGGTCGGGCAGCCGGCGCAGCAGCTCGTCGAACATCACCTTGAGCTCCAGGCGTGCCAACGCCTGACCAAGGCAGTAATGCGGGCCGAAGCCGAAGGCGATGTGGTGGTTCGGGTCGCGCAACACGTCGAGGCGGTACGGATCGGCGAACTCGGAGTCGTCGCGGTTGGCCGACGGGTACACGAGGATCAGCTGGTCGCCCTCGCGGATCGTCTCGCCGCGCAGCTCCACGTCGCGCGCTGCGGTGCGCGACATGTTCTTGATCGGCGACACCCAGCGCAAGAGCTCCTCCACGCCGGTGTGCAGCGCCTCGGGGTTGCTCGCCATCACGTCGCGCTGGTCGGGGTTGTCGAGCAGGGCGAGCATGCCGCCGGTGATCACGTGGCGCGTGGTCTCGTCGCCGCCGATGAGGATGAGCAGCGTCTCCTGCACGAGTGACTCGTCGTCGAGGCGCTCGCCGTCGATCTCCGAGTGGCACAGCAGGCTGATGAGGTCGTCCTGCGGGGGCTTCGCCCGCCGGTCGGCGATCACCTCGAGTTGGAGCTCGCGGAAGGCCATCGCCGCGGCGCCCGACGCCTCGGTGAGCTCGGGGTCGGGATCGACGTCGGTGGCGCGGATGAGATCATCGGACCAGCGCAGCAGGTCGTCGTAGGTGCTCGACGGGAAGCCGAGCATGTCGGCGATGAGCAGCAGTGGCAGCGGCGCGGCGACGTCCCACACGAAGTCGCACTCGCCGCGCTCGCACACCTTGTCGATGATCTGGGTGCAGATGGCGCGGATGTTGTCCTCGTGCTCGGCCACCCGCTTCGGCGTGAACCCGTGGTACACGAGGCCGCGCCGCCGGCGGTGCTGCGGGTCGTCCATCGAGATCATCATCGGCAGCGGGTCACCGTGCGGGCGGGGGCTGCGCCGGCTCGAGAACGTCTTCGCGTCCTTCTCGATCGCGAGCACGTCGTCGTAGCGGGTGATCGCCCAGGTGTCGCTGTTGGGGCAGTGGTACACGGGCGCGTTGCGCCGGAGCCACTCCCAGTCGTCGTGGGGCTCGGTCGCGTACCAGGCCCCGTCGAGGACGTTGAGGTCTTCGCGGATGGGGTGCGTCGGCATCGCGCCAGATTGCCAGCTTCCGCCAACCCGTGCTCGCCGACCTTGCCCGCGCGCGCCTTGCCGGCGCGCCTTGCCCGTGAACGGGGCCACCGTCGTAGGATCCCCGGACCTGCACCGAGGGGGAACCGAGCGATGGCCGAGCGCCCGTACATCAACCTGCTGGACCCGCAGTTCTACGTGGACCCGTGGGACGCCTACAAGTGGATGCGCGAGCACGAGCCGGTGTTCTGGGACCCGGTCCAGAAGCTGTGGGGTGTGAGCCGTTTCGAGGACCTCATGTACGTGGAGAAGCACCCCGAGCGCTACACGTCGTACCACGGGTCGCGACCGAAGATCGACCAGACCGCCAACACGTCGATGATCGACCAGGACGACCCGCTGCACCAGAAGCACCGGTCGCTCATCCACCGCCGCTTCACCCCGCGTGCCGTGCTGACCCAGGAGGACGAGGTGCGCGAGGTCGCGCGCAGACTCGTCGACGCCGTCGCCGCGCGGGGCGAGTGCGAGGCGGTGGAGGCCTTGGCCTCGCGTCTGCCCGCGATCATGATCGGCCGCCGACTCGGCTATGCGCCGGAGGAATGGGAGCTGGTGCGCTTCTGGTCGGAGACCACCATGTACCAGGGCGGTCAGACCAACGCCGACGGGAGCGAGTCGACGTTCGGCCCCGACGCCGGTAAGGCGATGATGGACTTCGTCGAGAAGACGCTGCCGATCATCCACGACCGCCGCGCCAACCCGCGCGAGGACCTCATCTCCATCTGGACCCAGGCCGATCGCTACGGCGAGGACCGTCCCTGGACCGACGGCGAGATCCTCGAGGAGTGCCTGCTCGTGCTCGACGGCGGCGCGGAGACCACCCGCACGGTGATCGGCGCGACCGTCCGCGAGCTCGCACTGCAGCCCGACCAACGCCAGATCCTGCTCGACGACCCGGCCGTGCTCGGCCAGACCGCCGTGGAGGAGTTCATCCGCTGGGTGTCGCCCGTGCTCAACATGCGCCGCACCGCGACCGAGGACCACGAGCTCCACGGCAAGGAGATCAAGCAGGGCGACGAGCTGCTGCTCATGTACCCCTCGGCCAACCGCGACGAGCGCGAGTTCGAGAACCCCGACGTGTTCGACGTGCAGCGCAAGATCGGCTTGCAACTCGCGTTCGGCATCGGCACGCACTTCTGCCTGGGCGCGTCGTTCGCCCGCCTCGAGGTACGGGTGATGCTCGAGGAGATGTTGCGCCGCATCCCCGACTGGCGTCTCGCCGACGACAAGCCGGAGCCGAAGATCCTCGCGGCCACCTTCGCCCGCGCCTACGACCAGGTGCACATCGAGTTCACGCCCGCATGAGCGCCGACCGCGACCTCGGCGTCACGCTGCGCTGGCCCGACGCGGGGATGTCGGCCGAGCTGTACCAGCAGCTCTGCGGGCCCGGCGGGCCGTTCGAGATCGTCGAGGAAGACGTGCTCGGTGCGCGCATGGAGGTGTTCGCCAACCGGCCCCGTTCGCTGGTCGACCTGCTGCGCAACGCGGCCACGAACTACGGCGACCGCGAATATCTCGTGTTCCCCCACCGCGTGGAGACCTTCGCGTCGGTGATCGCAGCGGTCGCCGCGATCGCCCACACCCTGCGAGAGCGGTACGGGATCGGCAAGGGCGACCGCGTCGGCATCGTCGCCGCGAACTGCCTCGAGTACACCCTGACCTTCTGGGCGGTCACCGCGCTCGGCGGCATCACCGTCGCGTACAACGGATGGTGGACCGGTCCCGAGATGGTCTACGCCACGGAGCTCACGCGACCGAAGGTGCTCTTCGGCGATGCGCGTCGGCTCGAGCGGCTCGCGGGGCACGACCTCGGGGACCTCCCCGTCGTCACGTTCGAGGACGAGTTCGCCGCCATCGAGGCAGCGGGGGCCGGCGCGGCCGAATCCGGGCGGCTGCCCGAGACGCCGATCGACGAGGACGACCCGTTCCTCATCCTGTTCACCAGTGGCACGACCGGCCGCCCGAAGGGCGTGCTCATCTCGCACCGCAGCAACATCCACTTCATCCTCTCGAGCAGCCTGCGCGGGATGGAGCAGTTCATGCGCGCCACCGAGCTCGGGCTGGAGTCGCGCCAGATGGCCGGCCATCCGAAGATCATCTCGGGCTCGCCGATGTTCCACATCTCCGGGCTCAACTGCCAGCTCGTCATGGCCGCCGCGTCGGGGATGACGATCATCTACCCACCGCCCGGCCGATGGGACGAGGTCCAGCACATGGAGCTCACCGCGAAGCACGGCGCCACGATGTGGTCGCTCGTGCCCACCCAGCTGTGGCGGGTGCTCAACTCCCCGGAGATCGCGCAGTACGACCTCTCGTCGCTCATGAGCGTGGGCGGCGGCAGCGCGGTGTGGCCGCCGGAGATCCTGAAGCGCACCGGCGAGCTGATCCCGAACGCTCGCCTCGGCATGAGCCTCGGCTACGGCAGCACCGAGACGATGGGCCTCGGCACCACGCTGGGCACGGCCGCCACGTACGACCACGCAGAGACGGTCGGGCAGGCGTCGCCCACGGTCCTGGTCCAGGTGCGCGACGACGTCACCGGCGAGGCGGTGCCCGAGGGCGAGGTCGGTGAGATCTGCATCCGCACCGCGTCGCGTTTCCTCGAGTACTGGGACAACCCGGGGGCCACCGCGAAGGCGCTCGACGACGGCTGGTACCGCACCGGCGACTACGGCGTGATCCGCGACGGCTACCTCTCGCTCGCGGGTCGGCGCCAGGACCTCATCATTCGCGGCGGCGAGAACATCTCGCCGATCGAGATCGAGAACCGCATCATCGAGCACCCGGGCGTGGAGGAGGTCGCGATCGTGGGCCTCGACCACCCGACGCTCGGCCAGGAGGTCGCCGCGTTCGTGGTGCCCGCGCCCGGCGCGGTGGTCGACGACGACGCGATCCGCGCCTGGGTGGCCGACGAGCTCGCGGGCTTCAAGGTGCCGACGATCGTCGAGTTCCGCACCGAGCTCCCACACAACCCGAGCGGCAAGGTGCTCAAACACCTCCTCGCGAATCCCGAGGCGAAGAGCGGGTTCGTTGAAGACTGACCCGTTCGGGGTCACTCAGGCGCCCATATCCGCGTTCATTGACGCCAAACGGGAGCAGCGAGGAGTGAGCGGGCGATGACGGTCGACACCGAGGCGCTGATGGCGCTCGCGCTCGACGAGGCGCGCGCCGCGCTCGCGCACGACGACGTACCGATCGGCGCAGTCGTGGCTCGGCGCGACACCGGTGAGGTGCTGGCGCGTCGTCACAACGAACGCGAGTTGCGCAACGACCCGACCGCGCACGCCGAGGTGCTGGCGCTGCGCGACGCCGCGGCCGCGCTCGGCACGTGGCGCCTCGACGACTGCGTGCTCGTCGTGACGTTGGAGCCGTGCCCGATGTGCGCGGGGGCGACGCTCGCCGCGCGGGTGCCCGAGGTGGTGTTCGGCGCCGCCGACCCGAAGGCGGGCGCGATGGGCAGCCTCTACTCGTTCGGCGCCGATCCCCGGCTCAACCACGCCGTGCACGTGATCGACGGGGTGGGCGCCGAGGATGCCGCCGCCCTGCTCGCCGGGTTCTTCTCGAAGCTGCGCTGACCCGGCGACATACAATGTCGCGCTCCCGGAGGGATGCGAGAGCGGCCGAATCGGATGGTCTCGAAAACCATTGTGGCGCAAGTCACCCTGGGTTCAAATCCCAGTCCCTCCGCCACGCCAGCCGTGCCAGGGCCAGGATCCCCGATCCTGGCCCTGCTCGCGCCCGGCTGACCCTCGACCGGCCGGGCCCGTCGTACCGCGATCGCCGCGCCTCCGGACGGACCCGGTCCCGCTCAGTTGGCGGCGGGGCGGTTCTGCAGGTTGCCGGGATCGAAGACCGCGCGTCCCACCGCGCAGTGCTCCACGAGCGCAGTGTCGGCGCGGGTCGTCGCCGCGAGCAGCTCCGACGTGAGGGTGAGCGGCCCGGTCGAATAGGGGCGGGCGAGCACCGGTGCCGCGGTGCGCAGCTCGGCGGCGACGGCGTCGGACGGCGAGCGCGCCGCGAGTCGTTCGACCTGCGCGAGCGACTCGGCGCGCGCCGCCGCGGTGCCGTCGGGGAGTCGCGTCCGGTTCTCCTGCGCGATCAGGTACGCCTCGTTGCAGAACGTCGCCCACGACTTCGTCGTCGCGTCGCGGTCGCGGATGGTGAGCGTCGCGCAAATCGCCGTCGCAACCGTCAGGACCGCGATGAGCACGACCAGCGCCGCCCGTCTCAAGGAGAGGGGCTCACGATGCGGATCACGGTGGGTCTCAGCCGCCGGCGACCAGGCCGAGCTGCTCGTAGATCTCGCGCGTCGCGCCCGACCGGTTCATCGTGTAGAAGTGCAGCCCCGGCGCGCCGCCGTCGAGCAGCACCCGGCACAGCTTGGTGGCCTCCTCGATGCCGACGCGGCGCACGGCGTCGGCGTCGTCACCCACGGCTTCGAGCTTCGTCGCGAGCCAGGCGGGGAATTCCGAGCCCTGCAGCTCCGACATCCGCTTGATCGACGTGAGGCTGGTGACGGGCATGATGCCGGGGATCACCGGCTTGTCGACCCCGTGGCCGCGCAGGGACTCGACCAGATCGAAGTAGTGCTCGGCGTCGAAGAAGAACTGCGTGATCGCGAAGTCGGCTTCCGAGAGCTTCTCCGCGGTGTGGAGGCGGTCGGCTTCGCGAGACGGTGATCGCGGGTGAGGCTCCGGGTGCGCGGCCACGCCCACGCAGAAGTCGCCGACCTCGCGGATGAGACGGACGAGCTCGACCGCGTGGGTGAGCTCTCCCGGCGGCAGGTCGAGGTCACGAGGCGGGTCGCCGCCCAACGCGAGGATGTTCTCGATGCCCGCTCCCGCGTAACGCTCGACGATCTCCACCAGCTCGGCGCGCGTGTGGCACGCGCAGGTGAGGTGCGCCATCGGCGTCATCGACGTGTCGCGCAGGATCTGCACGACGAGGTCGTGGGTGCGCTCGCGGGTGGAACCGCCCGCGCCGTAGGTGACCGACACGTACGACGGCCCGAGCGGCTCGAGCTCGACGAGCGTGCGCGCGAGCGTCTCCTCCATCGCGTCGGTGCGCGGCGGCCCGAACTCGAAGGAGAAGCTCGGTCCGCGACGGAGGATCTCGCTGATCTTCACCGGGTCATCACGATCGTGCAGGGTACGCGACACTGGCGCCGGTGGGTCCCAATATCCGCCGCCTTCGTTTCCGGGGCCTCCATTTCCGGAGCCGGCCGCGCCATCACCCGAGGCGCCGGACCCTCCGGGGCCACGGCTACTTCAAGCGGCTGGGGCCGGGGATCGTCACGGGTGCGGCCGACGATGACCCGTCCGGCATCGGGACCTACTCACAGGTGGGGGCGGCCTTCGGCCTCCCGATCGTGTGGTCAGCCCTCTACGTGGCACCGCTCGCCGCCGGCGTCCAGGAGATGGCGGCCCGCCTCGGCCTGACCCGCGACCAGGGCCTGTCCACCCTGATCCGCGAGCGCTTCCCGCGCTGGGTGCTCTACGGCGCAGTGACGCTGGTGGCGATCGCGAACACCTTCAACATCGCCGCCGACCTGGCCTCGATGGGCGCCTCGGCCCACCTCGTCGTACCCCTGCCCGCGCCGGCCCTCACGGTGCTCATGACCGCGCTCATGCTCGGCCTCGAGATCGCCGTCCCCTATCACCGGTACGCGCGCGTGCTGCGGTGGCTTGCGGTGTCGCTGCTCGCGTACCTGTTCGTGCTCGTCTCCATCGACGTCGACTGGTCTGCAGTGTTGCACCACGTCGTCGTCCCCGACTTCGGCGGCGGGCACGCCGAGCTCGCCGCGCTGCTCGCGGTGTTCGGCACGACGGTGTCGCCGTACCTGTTCTTCTGGCAGACGAGCGAAGAGGTGGAAGAGGAGGCCGACCGCCCCGACGAGGCGCAGCTCGACGACGAGCACATGGTCGCGATGCGGGTCGACGTGGTCGGCGGCATGGTGTCGGCATGTGTGATCGCGTTCGCGATCATGGTCGCCGCGGCCGCGACCCTCCACGTGAGCGGCATCACGAACGTGCAGACCGCCGACCAGGCCGCGAAGGCCCTGGAGCCGTTCGCCGGCAGCCTGGCCCAGCTGCTCTTCGCCCTCGGCGTGGTGGGCCTGGGCCTCCTCGCGGTGCCCGTGCTCGCCGGGTCCACCGCGTACGCGCTCTCGGAGGCGGTCGACTGGCACGAGGGTCTGTCCCGGCGCTTTCGCGACGCGCGCGGCTTCTACGGAGTGATCGTCGCCTCGATGCTCGTCGGGCTCGCGCTCAACGTCGTCGGGATCGACCCCATTCGCGGCCTCTACTACGCGGCGATCCTCAACGGCCTGACCGCGCCGCCGCTCATCGTCCTGATGATCGTGCTCGCCCGCTCCCGCCGCATGGGCGAGCGCCGCTCGGGAGCGCTGTCGCTCGCACTCTGCGGCATCGCGGTGGCAGTGAGCGTCGCGCTGCCCGTTGCCTACGTGCTCACCTGATCGGGTCCGGGGAGCGGGTCGGGCAAACTGTCCGACAGTGGGGAAAGCAAGGTTCCCTGTGACAGACTCCCCGCCATGGCGCCGGAGAAGTTCCAGTGGAGTCACCTGTACTCCGAGGTCGTGACCTCGGGTCTCTGCACCGGGTGTGCGGGGTGTGTCATCGCGTGTCCGCACGACGTGTTGGGGTACCGCGACGATTCGGGGATCTACAAGCCCTTCCACCTCGAGGAGGGCTACGCGCCCGACAACTGCAGCCACGGGGAGAAGGGGTGCACGTCGTGCACCCGCGCGTGCCCGCGCTTTCGCACCTGGGAACCCGAGATCGACGAGTTCATGTTCGGCCGCACCCGCACCCTCGACGAGCCGTCGGGCCAGTACAAGGACATCGTCCTGGCCCGCGCCGCGGATCCGATCCTGCACGAGGTCGGCCAGGACGGCGGCCTCGTGTCCGCGCTGCTCGTCTACGCGCTCGAGCACGACGTGATCGACGCCGCGCTGGTGAGCTACCTCGAGGGCGACGGCACCACGTGGAAGGCGATCCCCGGGGTGGCTCGCACGCGTGAGGACGTCATCGCGTCGGCCGGCAGCCGCTACACCTACTCGGCCAACACGATGGCCTACCCCGACGCGATCGAGAGCGGCGCCGAGCGCATCGCGCTGGTGGGCATGAGCTGCCAGTCGTCGGTGCCACCGGTGATGAAGCAGCGCAAGGCGGGCAAGGTCGCGCGGCGACTGTCGCTCAACATCGGCCTGCTGTGCTCGAAGACCTTCGACGACGCGATCTTCGAGGAGCTGTTCGAGGCGAAGTACGGCCTGAAGAAGTCCGAGATGAAGAAGATGAACATCAAGGGCGTCTTCCAGATCTGGATGAACAACGGCGACTACCACGAGATCCCGCTGAAGGAGTGCCACGCGTGGACGCGTGAGGGCTGCAAGATGTGCCCCGACTTCGCGGCCGAGCACGCCGACATCTCCACCGGTGGCATCGGTGCGTTCAACGACTGGACGCTCACGATCGTGCGCACCGACGCCGGGCGCGAGCTGATGGACGCGATGATCCGTGACGGTTGGATCGAGACGCGCCCCGGCGACGACGACCCGGGCGCGATCGCGTTGATGCACAAGCTCGCGATCAAGTCGCGCAAGCGGTGGCCGGAGTTCGCAGTGGAGGCACCGCGGATGATCCCGGCTCCCGCCCCCAAGGCCTGACGGACCCCGGGCCCGGCGGGCGTATGGCCGACCGTCACGTCCGCATCCCGAAGCTCGGCCGTGCCGCGCCGCCCATCGGCAACGAGTTCGTCTCCCTCGAGGCCGCGAGCGGCGTGGTGCTGCTCGTGGCGACGGTCGCCGCGTTGGTGTGGGCCAACACCGCGTCGGCGAGCTACCTCACGTGGTGGCACCACCACCTGACCGTCGGTGTCGGCGACCACTCGATCACCCTCTCGTACGTGGAGTGGGTGAACCAGGGGTTCATGACCCTGTTCTTCTTCCTCGTGGGCCTCGAGATCAAGCGCGAGCTCGTGGTCGGCGAGCTGCGGGACCGGCGCACCGCCGCGCTGCCCGCCGTCGCCGCGCTCGGCGGCATGGTGGTGCCGGCACTCCTCTACGTCGCCGTCAATGCCGGCGGCGGCGGCCTCGACGGTTGGGCCATTCCCATGGCCACCGACATCGCGTTCGCGGTCGGCGTGCTCGCGCTGCTCGGCGCGCGCGTCCCGAGCCGGCTCAAACTGTTCCTGCTCACGTTCGCGATCGTCGACGACATCGGCGCAATCGTGGTGATCGCGCTCTTCTACTCACGCGGCCTCGACGTCTGGTGGCTCGCCGGTGCGGCCGGGGCCATCCTGCTGGTCCTCGTGATGGCGCGCCTCGGCGTCCACCACCCGCTCTGGTACGTGCTGCCCGGCGTGGCCCTGTGGGTGTGCCTGCTCGAGTCGGGCGTGGAGGCCACGCTCGCCGGTGTCGCGCTCGGGCTGCTGTGCCCGGCGCGCCCGCGCGGCGGGCGGCCGGTGCTCGAACGGCTCGAACACCACCTGCTGCCGTGGTCTTCGTTCCTCGTGGTGCCGGTGTTCGCGCTCGCGAATGCGGGGGTGGTGCTCACCGCCGATGCGATCGACACCGCGCTGCGCAGCCGCATCACCATCGGGATCGTGGTGGGCCTGGTCGTCGGCAAGTTCGTGGGGATCATGGGCGCGACGACGCTCGGCCTGCGGAGCGGTGTCGGCCGCCTGCCCGAGGGCGTCACGCAGCGGCAGATCGCCGGGGTCGCGGTGCTCGGTGGGATCGGCTTCACCGTCGCCCTGTTCGTGTCCGACCTCACGTTCCACGGCACCGCGCTCGACCACGCCAAGATCGGGGTGCTCGGCGCGTCCGTGATCGCAGCCGTGCTCGGCATGGTCGTGTTGCTGTTCCTGCTCCGCACCCCCCAGGAGGACTGCTCGTGATCGTCGCCCTCGTCGACGACCTGATGGACCGATCGCGCGTGTCGGCGGCGCTGCCCGACGTGCGCTTCACACGCACGGCCGACGACTGCGCCGGTGCGACGGTCGTGCTCGTCGACCTCGCCCGGCACGGCGGCGACATCCGCTCGGTGCGCATCGCCGCACCCGGTGCGCGCATCGTGGCGTTCGGACCCCACGTGGACGACGAGGCGCTGGCCGCCGCCCGCGCCGGCGGCGCCGACGCGGTGCTGGCCCGCTCGCGCTTCTTCGCCGACGTCGCCGCCGCGGCCCACGGCGGTGCGCCGGGCGCCTGAGCCTGCGAGACTGCACCCATGGCCGACTACCCCATGGACGTGTCCGTCACCGACCACCTGCTCGCGACCACGCGGGCGGTGCGCAAGCGCCTCGACCTGGAGCGCCCGGTCGAGCGCGAGGTGATCCTGGAGTGCCTGCGCCTCGCGGTCCAGGCGCCCACTGGCAGCAACACCCAGGGCTGGCGCTGGATCGTGGTGACCGACCCCGAGAAGCGCGCGGCGCTCAAGGAGCTCTACGGCGGCACCGGCGGTGCCTACCTGAAGTCGGCGGCGTCGACCGCGAAGGACCCGCAGACCAAGCGCGTCTACGAGTCCGCGGTGTACCTGCTCGACATCCTCGACCGCGTGCCGGTGCACGTGATCCCGTGCATCGAGGGCCGCGTCGAGAGCGCGGCCACCCTCGCCAACGCCAGCTTCTACGGGTCGATCCTGCCCGCGGTGTGGAGCTTCATGCTCGCGCTCCGGTCGCGCGGTCTCGGCAGTGTGTGGACCACGCTCCACCTCGCGCGGGAGCAGGAGGCGGCCGAGCTCCTCGGCATCCCCGAGGGCTTCACGCAGGTCGCGCTCATCCCGGTGGCCTACACCACGGGCGGGGACTTCAAGCCCGCAGTACGGCCACCGGTCGAGCACGTGACGTACTGGGACACCTGGGGCGACACCGTCGACCCGGGCTGACCCGCTTCGCTTCGCGGTCGAAGTCGTCCACTGGATAGCCGCGCGCCCGCATGAGGTCGCTCGCCAGGAGATCGGCGTCGCCACCGCGACCTGCGAGCAGCACCACAACCACCGCCACTGCGACGACGACCCAGATCCACGGGTCCATGCCTGACCCTCCTCGGCTGCCGATTCCCGCCGGCTTGGTGGCCGTCCGGCCTGCCCTCCGGCCCTGTCGGTGCCGGATACCCAGGCTGCGGGCGGCCCGCACCGGCTGATCACCTCACCGGGCGTCCCAGCGGGCACAATGGAGAGCCCGTATGCATTCGGAGCTCCTGCCCGCAGCGGGGTCGACCGCCCAGCGCACCGACCACCGCGACGAACGGCGCAAGCTGTGGCGACTCTTCCTCGTCCTGCTCGCGTTGACGGTGACGACGCGCCTCCCCGCGTTCGTGGTGCCGGTCTTCAACTCCGACGAGACGTTCCTCGCCACCCAGGCCCACGTCATCCAGCAGGGGGGCCAGCTCTACCACGACGCGATCGACCGCAAGCCGCCGATCGTGCCGTACGTCTACGCGGCCACCTTCGACATCTTCGACACCACCGGGTTGTGGTCGGTGCGCATCATGGCGATGCTCGCGGTCGCGGGCACCGCGTTCATGCTCGCGTTGGAGGCGCGGCGGCGATACGGCGAACGCGCGGGGTGGATGGCCGGCATCCTGTGCGTCGGCGCGCTGGTCGCGTTCGCGCCGATGGACGGGCAGGCCGCCAACTTCGAGGTGTTCATGCTGCCGTCGATGACGGCGGCGATCCTCTTCGCGCGCCGCGGGCGCGGTTTCCTCGCGGGCGTGATGGTCGCGCTGGCCACGCTCGCGAAACAGACGGGCGCGGCCACGCTGCTGCCCGTCGTCTACCTGATCCTCCGATTGCGCGGGAAGCGCGGCCTCGGCGCGGTCGGCGCGGTCGGCGCGGGATTCTCGCTGCCGCTCGCGCTCGCCGCGATCGCGATGGGGCCGAGCCAGCTCTTCTACTGGACCGTGCAGGGCAACGGCTCCTACGTCGGCATGCAGACGTTCTCCTCGCAGGTCATCACGATCTTCCTGTTCATGACCTCGATGTGGCTCGTCTGCAACATCCCGCTCGTGTGGAAGCTGCCGCAGGCGTGGCTGGCGCGCCGCGAGGTCGCGCTCGACGGCCTGCGCGACACCGACCTGTGGCTGTGGGCGCTGTCGGCCGCGGTGTCGGTGGCGGTGGGCCTGCGCTTCTTCGGCCACTACTACATCCAGCTCGTGCCCCCACTCGCGCTCCTCGCCGCCGGTGCGCTCGCGCGCGGCGCGAAGCGCTGGGCCGACGCGACCATGGCGCTCGCGATCGTCGCCGCGCTCGGGTTCGGTGTCGCCGGGTTCGTGTACCGGCCCGGTGTGCCCGAACCGAACTACGAGTCGGTGTCGCGCTACCTCGCCAGCGTCACCAGCCCGAACGATCCGATCTTCGTGTGGGGCTCGGTGCCCGAGATCTACTGGGCGTCCGGGCGCGAGCCGGCCACGCGCTTCATCACGTCGCCGTTCCTCACCGGCAACTACGCCGGCCGCCCGGCCGACGAAGCGAGCTCCGGCGCCGACACCCAGGCCGCGTGGGACGACTTCTTCCGCGACTTCACCGCGCACCCGCCGAAGTACTTCGTCGACACGTCACCCGCGAAGGTGCGCGGCGCGCAGTACTACCCGATCTCGAAGTTCCCGCGGCTCGAGAAGATCGTGCGCACGCAGTACCGCTACAAGGTCGCGATCGACGACATCGTCGTCTACGAGCGCAAGTAGCCCCACCCACACGCGAACTTGCGTCGCCTCGTCGGAACTCTTCCGATCCTGCGACGCAAGTTCGTGTCACACGAGGGGCCAGGGCATCGAGTAGTGGTCGTCGCCGTAGGGCAGGCCGTCGCGCAGGAGGTTCGCGGCGCGCACCCGGAGGGCCGCGAGCTCGCCGGGAGCGAGCAGCAGTGTGAGCCGCTCCCCCAGCGGACCGCCGTCGAGCTCCGCCACGGCGCGGCGCACGTCGTCGGCCGCCGCCTCGGGCAACCGCTCCCCCGCGAACTCCCAGATCACCGTGCGCAGCTTGAAGTGCTCGTGGAACGTGAGACCGTGGTCGATGCCGAGGATGATGTCGTTGGCCTCGTCGTGGAGGCAGTGACCGCCCTTGCGGTCGGTGTTGTTGGCGAGCACGTCGAACCACGCGAACTGACGGAAGCGGTCGGAGTGCTCAGGCATCATCGTGAAGTAGTGCTCGTCGGGATCGTGCTCCACGAAGCGCTGCACCGCACCGACGCCGAGCGGGCCGTCGCGCAGGATGGTGAGCGGCACGATCCCCCACCCGAGCGCGTGCGACAGCTCGTAGGCCGCGACCTCCCGGTGACACAGCGAGCCGTGCGGGAAGTCCCACAGCGGGCGCTCGCCGCGCTGCGGCTTGTACACCGCACCGAGCGCGACCTCGTCGAGCTTCGCCTCCACGAGGAAGGTCGCGTTCGACGAGTACCGCATCCGGCCGACGACCTCGAGCTCCGCGTCGGCGAGGATGCGGGCGAGCTCGTCGGGGGTCAGTTCCAACGGGGACACACGTGCCCGGCGGGGTCCATGGGCATGTCGCAGAGTGGGCACGGTGGCCGGCCGCCCGCCACCGCTTCGACGCCGCGCGCCGCCATCGCCCGCACCTGGGCGCGGGTGGCGTAGATGCGGGCGACGTAGCCCTCTTCCTCGTCGTCGTCCTCGGCTTCGAGCGGGTCGGTGTCGTCGTCTTCGTCTTCCGGGCGCTCGCGCAGCTCGAGCAGCACGAGCTCGCGCTCGGGGTCGAAGCCGAGACCGATGAGCCGGGCGCGGAACAGTGGAACGGTGGGCTCGCGCAGCTCGGCCTCCGCGGGCGTGAGCAGCACCGGGAGCTCGGGGTAGTCGTCGGCAAGCCGGTCGAGGAAGGCGACGGCCTCCTCCGCGAGCAGGCGCACCTGCTCCTTCTCGACGAGCACGGTGAGCTGGGCGCTCTCGGTACGCGCCTGCACGTAGAACGCGCGCTGGCCGGGCTGGCCGACCGCACCGGTGGCGAGCGTCTCGACGTCTTCCAGCTCGATGAACTCGGTCACGCCGACTCCCCCGCGGGCTCCTCCGGCGCTTGGCTCGGCTGCTCCGGAGCCGTCGCCTCCTCGGGAGCCGGCATCAGCTCTTCGAGCGAGCCGAGCGAGTTGCAGGTGAGCATCGCCGCGCCGTGCGGGCCGAGCTCGAACACGGTGACCGATGCGGGCGACACGACAATGCGCTGGAACAGGTCGAGGTGCACACCGGTGAAGTGGGCGATCGCGGCCTTGATCGGATCCGCGTGCGACACCACCACGATGAGCTCACCCGGGTGGTCGGCGACCACCGCCTCGAGCGCGGAGACCATGCGCACCTGCATCTCCGTGAGCGACTCACCGTCGGGGAACCGGGCACGCGAGGGCGCCCGCTGCACCGTCTTCCAGAGGTCGGTCTTGGCGAGGTCGGCGATCTGGCCGCCGGTCCACTCGCCGTAGTCGGCCTCGATCACCCCGGGCAGCGGGCGCACCGACAGGTCGTGGTGACCGGCGACGGCCTCGGCCGTCTGCGTGGTGCGCTCGATCGGGCTGGCGTACACCGCCGCCACCGGCAGACCGGCGAGGCGCTCGCCCAGGCGGCGGGCCTGGTCGCGGCCGGTGTCGGAGAGGTCGATGCCGGGCGTGCGCCCCGACAGCATGGGCCCGGTCTGGTGGGTGACGGCGTGGCGCGCCAGCACCAGCCGGGTGGCCCGGGGATGCTCGGGCGCCGGGCCGGCAGCCGGCTCGGCCTGGTCGGCAGCCGGCTCGGGAAGGGTTGCGGCCGCGTCGGAACCGTTGGGGGAAGCCTCGCTCACCCCTCGGATCGTACCGGCGCATCCTCGGATTCCCGTCCGGGGCCCGTATCCTCGGCACCCGTGAGCGACCAGCCGATCTCCTTCTCCCCGCAGGGACCGCCCGAGACGGTCCTCGACGCCGAGGCCCCCGAGGCCCTGGCCGCCCTCGCCGCGGCCCTCGCCGCCCCCGAGGCCGAACGCCGCGCCGCCGTCGCCGAGGTGGTGGCCGGCTCGCCGCGCTTCCTCGACGCCTGGGCCCGCCTCGGCGAGCTGGGGCGCGACCCGGTCGAGCAGTACGCGGCATTCCGGGTGGGGTACCACCGGGGCCTCGACCGCCTGCGCGGTTCGGGATGGCGCGGGTCGGGCTACGTCCGCTGGCGCCACGAGACCAACCGGGGTTTCCTCCGCGCGCTCGACGGCCTGCGCGCGTCCGCGGCCGCAATCGGCGAACGCGACGAGGAGCTCCGCTGCGACGAGTTCCTCCACCAACTCGAGCCCGACTGGGACCGTATCGAAGGAGTCCACGACCTCTCATGAAGCGCGCCCTCATCACCGGCATCACCGGCCAGGACGGCCGCCACCTCGCGCAGTTCCTCGCGGGGAAGGGTTACCAGGTCTTCGGGCTCATCCGCGGCCAAGGAAATCCGAAGGCCGAGATCGTGCAGCGCGAGACGCCCTCGCTCGAGCTGGTCGACGGCGACCTGCGCGACCTCTCGTCGCTCATCGCCGCGGTCGACTTCGTGCAGCCCGACGAGGTGTACAACCTCGGAGCGATCAGCTTCGTGCACCTGTCGTTCACGCAGCCGGAGCTCACCGCGGAGATCACCGGTCTCGGGGTGCTGCGCATGCTCGAGGCAGTGCGCATCGTCGGCGGGATCGACAACCCGATCCGCTTCTACCAGGCGTCGTCGTCGGAGATGTTCGGCAAGGTGCGCGAGACGCCGCAGTCGGAGCTCACACCGTTCCACCCGCGCTCGCCCTACGGCGTCGCGAAGGTGTTCGGCCACCACATGACCGTCAACTACCGCGAGTCCTACGGCCTGCACGCGTCGTCAGGCATTCTCTTCAACCACGAGGGCGAGCGCCGCGGACTCGAGTTCTACACCCGCAAGGTCACCAACGGCCTGGCCCGCATCAAGCTCGGACTGCAGGACAAGATCGTGCTCGGCAACCTCGACTTCTCGCGTGACTGGGGCTACGCCGGCGACTACGTCGAGGCGATGTGGTTGATGCTCCAGCAGGACGAGCCCGACGACTACGTCGTCGCCACCGGCGAGACCCACACCGGCCGGGAGTTCCTGGAGATCGCGGCGCGCGTCGGCGGGTTCGACGACTGGACCCAGGTGGTCGAGCAGGACGCGCGCTTCGAGCGCCCCGCCGAGGTCGACCTGCTCATGGGCGACAACACCAAGGCCCGCGAGAAGCTGGGCTGGGTGCCCAAGGTGAGCTTCGAGAGCCTGGTCACGCTGATGTACGAGCACGACCTGCGGGAAGAGACCGCCAAGCTCGAGACGGGTCGGTAGTACCGTTCCGCCGTGGCTGCGCAACCGCTGGTCGGCGTCATCATGGGGAGCGACTCCGACCTCCCCACCATGCAGGGCGCGCTCGACGCGCTCACCGAGCTCGGCATCGCGCACGAGGTGCGCATCGTCTCGGCGCACCGCACCCCCGACGTGATGTACGACTACGCACAGTCGGCGGCGTCACGGGGGCTTCGGGTGATCATCGCCGGCGCCGGTGGCGCGGCCCATCTGCCGGGGATGACCGCATCGCTCACGTCGCTGCCGGTCATCGGCGTGCCGGTGCCGCTCGCCCAGCTCGACGGCATCGACTCCCTGCTGTCGATCGTGCAGATGCCCGAGGGCATCCCGGTGGCCACCGTCGGCATCGGCAAGGCCCGCAACGCCGGGCTGCTCGCGGCACGCATCATCGGCGCGTCCGACTCCACGGTGCAGGCGGGCATCGACGCGCAGCGAGCCACGATGTCCGACACGGTCAAGGCGAAGGACGCCAAGCTCCGCGAGGAGGAGTAGCTCCTCGCCGGCTTCAGTTCGCCAGCGCCTACTCGCCGGTGAAGCTGGGCTTGCGCTTCTCGATGAACGCGGTGATGCCCTCCTGACCGTCGGCGGTGGCCGACGCATTGGCGATGGCTTCGCCCTCGTCGTGGAGGTGGGTCTCGAACGAGTGCTCGAGGCTGGTGTGCAACAGGCGCTTCGCGGCGGCATAGGCCCTGGTGGGCCCGCCGGCGAAGTGGGCGGCGACCGCCTCGGCCCGGGCGGTGAGCTCGTCGTCGGGGACGACCTCGGTGACGAGCCCCCAGTCGAGCGCCTCCCGCGCGGACAGCACGCGGTTGGTGACGGTGAGCTCGAGCGCGCGCTTCAGGCCGATGGTGCGGGGCAGGAACCACGACGACGCTCCGTCGGGGGTGAGGCCGATGCCGGTGTAGGCCATCACGTACTTGGTGGACTCGGCGGAGACGACGTAGTCGGACAGGCCGACGAGGCCGATGCCCGCGCCGGCCGCGCTCCCCTGCACCGCGGCGACCACGAGCGCGTCACCGCGCACGAGCTGCGCGACGGCGGTGTGGAACCCGGCGAGGATCTCGCGCAGGTGCGTGGGGAGGTCGTCCACATTCCCGAATCCCTTGACGTCGCCCCCGCCGCAGAAGCGCGCGCCGTTGCCGGTGAGCAGCACGACGCGCACCGACGGGTCGCGGTTGATCGCAAAGGTCGCGTCGCGCAGATCGTTGGCGAGAGCGAGGTCGATGCCGTTCGCGGCGTCGGGGCGGTTCAGCGTGAGCCGGGCGATGCCGTCGCTGACCGAGAGCTCGATGGTGTCGTAGGCCATGGGGCGGAAGATTACGACTTCGCCGGCACCGGTAGGTTCGTCGGATGTCGCGGGTTGCCGATCAGTGGTCGTCGTTGTGGCCCGCGCTCGCCTTCCTCCTGGCCGGGGTGCCCCTGGCCGCACTGCTCGACCGCATGGGCTTCTTCGGGGCTGCGGCCTCGGTGATGCTCGGCCACGACCAGACCGATCGATCGGTGTTCGGCCTCTGGGTGCTGGCGGCGGTGACCACCGCCGTGCTCAACCTCGACACCACCGTGGTGCTGCTCACGCCGCTCTACCTCCGGCTGGCCCGGCGGACCGGGGTCGAACCGATCCCTCTCGTGGTGATCCCGTTGCTGTTGGCGAGCTTCGCGTCCTCGGTGCTGCCCGTCTCCAACCTCACGACGTTGATCGTGGTGCAGCGCTTCGACCTCGGCACCCTCGACGTGCTCGCGCATCTCGCGCTGCCGTCACTCGCGGCGACGATGGCCGGCTGGTGGGTCTACCGCCGCCGGTTCCCCACGGTGCTCTCGGCCGGGTCGACCGGGCCCCCGGATCGCCGCGCGCTCACGATCGGCGGCGCGATCGTGGCGGGGTTGCTCGTGGGGTTCGTGCTCGGCCCGGCCGTCGGGGTCGACGCGTGGGTGGTCGCCCTCGCCGCAGATCTGGTGCTCGTGCTGGTGACGCGCACGCTGCCCTGGCGCGCCGTCCCCGTCGCCACCGCGTTGCTCGTCGCCGCCATCGCGGCGGCCGTGGCGCTCGTGGTGCCCGAGGACGCCCTGCGCACACCGCTGCACCACTCGAGCCCGGTCGCGGTGGGTGTGCTCGCGATCGCGGCGGGCGCAATCGCCAATGCGGTCAACAACCTGCCCGCGCTGCTCGTAGGTCTCGATTCGCTCCACCACATGACGTGGGGCATGTGGGCGTGGCTCCTCGGGGTGAACGTCGCCGCGGTGCTGCTGCCGATCGGCGCGCTGGCCAACCTGCTGTGGCTGCGCATCATGCGAGCGGAGGGGGTTCGGGTCGGGCTGCGTCGCTACCTGGGGGTGACGCTGCCCATCGCCCTGCCGGCGTGCGCCGCCGCGATCGCGGTGCTCGTGCTCGAGCGGGCCGTCACCGCCTGACCGGCCGGTGCTCCCGGGGCCCGGAACGACGAAACCCGCCCGGAGGGGCGCCCGGGCGGGCCGTCGTCTGCTGATCACCCCGGGCCCTCGGGGGGGCCACCCTTCGGCCGGGGATCCTTTTGGTTCGTGGCAGCTGGCGGAGCGACCCTGTGCGGTGGAGTCGCCCTTCGGCTGAGGCCCAACCTACGCCCCTGCCCCCCAGCGCGCCGCCAGTGCCGCGCCAAGAAACGGTAAAGATTCCCGGCCGGTGCCCCATGCCACGTTGCCGGGGATCACTCGGTGCGGATCGACTCGAGGATGTCGAGGCGCGCGGCGCGGCGGGCCGGCCAGATGGCGGCGATCACGCCGAACACTCCGGCGAGCACCACGATCACGAGCAGTTGCACGGGGGCGAGCGAGAACTGGTCGATGCCCTGGTCGGCCAGCGCGTGCACCAACGCCCACGCGAACACCACGCCGATCACCAACCCGAGGAACGTGCCCAACAGGGCGATGATCACCGACTCCCAGCGCACGCTCGAACGCAGCTGCCGCCGCGTCATGCCGACCGCGCGCAACAGGCCGAGCTCGTGCGTGCGCTCGATGATCGACAGGCCGAGCGTGTTCGCGATTCCGAACAGCGCGATCACGATGGCGAAGAACAACAGCACGTAGATGAGGTTCAGGAGCTGGTTGACCTGGTTCACCTGCGTCTGCTTGAACTGCTCGCGCGTCTCGAGCTTCGGGCCGGGGTAGTCGGCCACGACCTTCTTCAGTGCCGCGGTGTTCGCGGGCGTCACCCCGTTGCTCGTCTTGACGTAGATCTGGTTGTCGAACTGGTCGGGCACGTTCTTCTCGAACGCGTCGAGCCCCACCACCCAGTTCGCGAAGCCGGCCTGCGAGAAGATCGACTCGACGGTGAACTCCTGCGCGCCCGTGGACGGGAACACGACCTTCACCTTGTCGCCCATCTTCAGGTTGTTGTCGCTGGCCACGCTGTCGAGGACCGCGATTCCGGTGGGCGACAGCTTCGAGAGGTTGCCCGCGGTCGGCTGCAGGTCGAACAGCGAGTTGATCTTCGCCGGGTCGGCGGCCCAGAGGAAGTCGACGGAACCCTTGATCTTCGCCTGCGTCGTCCGCACGCCCGACACCGACTTCACGTTCGGCACCGTGCGCAGCTGATCCTCGGCAACGACGGGGATCGAGCCGGTCCCGAAGCCCGAGCTGTTCACGACGTAGTCGGCCTTCATCGACCGGTCGATGGCGGCGTTGATCGACGTGCGCGCCGATGCCGCGAAGATCGTGATGAGGCCGACGAGTGCGACGCCGATCATCAGCGCCGCGGCGGTGGCCGACGTGCGCTTCGGGTTGCGCACCGCGTTCTCCTGCGCGAGCGCGCCGGTGATTCCCTTGACCTTGCGGATGGGTGCGCCGATCAGGCGGCTCAACGGCGCGGCGATCGTGGGTCCGAGCACCGCGACGCCGAGGAACACGACACCGATGCCGAGCCCGACCTGGGCGAGACCGTTGCTGCCGTTGCCGAACAGGCCGAGTGCGAGGAGGCCGGCGCCGAGCAGCGTGACGAGCAGGCCGAGCACGATGCGGGTGCGCGAGGAGTTCGAGCGGTCGATGGACACGTCGCGCATCGCGGCGATGGGCGGGATGCGCGACGCGCGCAGCGCCGGGAAGATCGCGGCGACGATCGTGACCACCATGCCGGTGACGAACGACCAGATCACCGCGCTGGCGGGGATCACGATCCCGCCGGCGGGGATGTCGACGCCGAGCGCGCCGAGCAGCGCCTTCAGGCCCGACGCGAGGAACACACCGCCGAGGAAGCCGATCGCGGACGCGAAGATGCCCACGAGCACGGCTTCGAACAGCACCGATCCGAGGACCTGGTTGCGCGCCGCGCCGATCGCGCGCAGCAACGCGAGCTCACGACCGCGTTGCGCCACGATGATCGAGAAGGTGTTGAAGATGATGAACGAGCCGACGAGGAGCGACACGATCGCGAACACGAGCAGGAACGTGTTGAAGAACGAGAGGTTCTTCTTCAGATTGCTCTGGCTCTCCTGCGTGATCTTGTCGCCCGAGATCACCTCGATGTTCTTCGTGCCGGGCTGGTCGCGCAGTGCCGCCCGGATGTTGTGGACGACCTGGTCCTGCGACACGCCGGGGTCGGCCTTCACGTTGATCGCGTCGTAGGTGCCGGGCGTGGCGAGCACCTCCGCGGCCGTCGCCGGCGTGAACGCCACGATCGTGGCCCCGAGGAGACTGTTGGACGAGCCGAACTTCACGATGCCGGTGAGCTCGTAGTCGGCCCGGCCGGCCTTGGTGATCACCGGCACGGTGTCGCCGACCTGGTACCCGGCGTCGTCGGCGCTCTTCTTGTCGATGACGATCTGGTTCGGGGCACGGGGTCCGTGACCGTCGACGATGGTGAGACTGCTCAGGTCGCGGTCGGGGATCCACGCGAACCCGAGAGTGGGCGCGCCTCTCCCGTTGCTGCCGAGCGCCTTGTCGTTCTTGTCGACGATGACGGCCAGGCCCTGCACGGTGCCGTCGGCCTGCGCGACACCGTCGGCCGAGCGCACCATGGGAAGCACCGACGCGTCGACGCGACCGCGACCGGCGCCGAAGTTGGCGTCGAACGTCTGCTTCGCCCGCACCACCGCGTCGGTGTTCTGGTAGATCTCGGTGAAGAGCTTGTCGAAGGTGCTGGAGATCGTCGCGGTGAGCACGAACGTGCCCGACACGAACGCGACGCCGAGGATCACCGCGACGCCGGTGAGCAGGAACCGGACCTTCTTCGCCCAGATCCCCTTGAGGGTGACCTTCCACATGGTGCGCGCCTACCCGCCGAGACTGCGCATCTTGTCGAGCACGGAGTCGGCAGTGGGCGACGCGAGCTCGTCGACGATGTGACCGTCGGCGAGGAACACGACTCGGTCCGCGTAGGCCGCGGCGCCCGGGTCGTGGGTGACCATCACGATCGTCTGGCCGAGCTCGTCGACCGCCTTGCGCATGAAGGTGAGGATCTCGGCGCCCGACTTGGAGTCGAGATTCCCGGTGGGCTCGTCGGCGAAGACGATCTCGGGCCGGCTGAGCAGCGCGCGGGCGACGGCGACGCGCTGCTGCTGACCGCCGGACAGCTCCGCCGGGCGGTGCGTGAGCCGGTCCTTGAGGCTGACGGTCGTGACGACCGTCTCGAGCCACGCAGGGTCGGGCTTACGGCCGGCCAGCGCCATCGGCAGCGTCATGTTCTCGAGCGCGTCGAGCGTGGGGATCAGGTTGTAGGCCTGGAAGATGAAACCAAGCTTGTCGCGGCGGATCACGGTGAGCTGCTTCTCGTTCATCGACGAGATCTCGGCGTCGCCGAGGAAGATGCTGCCGGCCGTCAACCGGTCGAGGCCGGCGAGGCAGTGCAGCAACGTGGACTTGCCCGAGCCGGACGGCCCCATGATCGCCGTGAGCCTGCCGCGCTCGAACTCGACGCTGATGTCGTCGAGCGCGCGCACCTCGGCCTCACCGGAGCCGTAGATCTTCGACGCCCCGACGGCGCGGGCGGCGATGCCGGTCGCGGCGGGCGCGGGCGCAGGAGGAGGAGCGAGGGTGTCGGCCACGGTGGAAACCTGCCTCTGGGGAGCCGCCACTGGGGAGAGGGGCGGGGTCCCGACAGGTTACGTGGCTGCCCCGGCTGTGTCGGGAGAATCTCGCTCTCCCCGGTCGTCTCCGGGATCGACGACGGGGTTTCCCGAAAGATCGACCGGCGGATCGCCCGGACGGCGCTGCGGCGACGCGTGCCTCCCCAGCCACAGGAACCAGGCGAGCCCGGCGAGGAAGACCCCGATCGCCACCCAGGCGTTGATGCGGAGGCCGGCGACGTGGTGCGCCGGGTCGATGCGCAGGTTCTCGAACCAGAAGCGCCCGAAGCAGTAGAGCATCACGTACGACGCGAAGGTCTGGCCCTTGCGCATCCGGAAGCGGCGCTCGGCCCACAGCAGGATGCCGAACACCGCGAGGCAGTACAGCGACTCGTAGAGGAACGTGGGCTGAAACGTCGCGTACTGCACGTACCCCAGGGGGCGGTGCTCGGGCGCGATCTCGAGCGCCCACGGCAGCGTGCTCGGCTTGCCGAACAGCTCCTGGTTGAACCAATTGCCCCAACGGCCGATCGCCTGCGCGAGCACGATCCCGGCGGCCATCACGTCGGTGACCGCGAGCGTGTCCATCTTCCGGCGCCACGTGACGACGACGACGGCGATGCCGCCGCCGAGCACTGCGCCCCAGATGCCGAGGCCGCCGCGCCAGATCGCGAACGCGCGCAGCGGGTCGTCCGTGAAGAGTTGGTAATCGGTGACGACGTGGTACAGCCGGGCGCCGATCACTCCCCACACGACAACCCAGAACGCGATGTCGTAGATGCCGTCGTGCGGGTAGCCGCGGCTGCGCCAGCGTCGCTCGGCGACCCACACGCCGATCAGCACACCGATGGCCAGCACGATCCCGTACATGTGGAACGGGCCGAGGTTGCCGCTCTCCGGGGAGGGGATCGAGGCGAGCAGCGTGGGGAGACCGGCCATCGGCGGCCATGCTAGGTGGGCGTGTGACACCCGGGTCCTTCAAGTCTCGCGGCCGTTCCTGCCGATACACGGAGGTGCGCACCCGACGACCGCTGCTCGCCCTGGCCCTGGTGCTGACCGCGGCGGCCCTCCTCGCCGCCTGCCTCCCGCCTCCACCTGCGCCTCCCGCACCTCCTGCTCCCCCGGCCGGGGCGACCGGCACCGGCGACCAGAACGGCTCGCTCGGCAGCTGCCACGTGTTCCCGGCGAACAATGCGTGGAACACCGACGTGTCGGCGATGCCGGTCGACCCGAATTCCGCCAACTACCTCGCGGCGATCGCGGGGAGCGGCGGCAATCAGTTCCTCCACGCGGACTTCGGTGGCGGGGGCGCGTACGGCATCCCCTACGTCACCGTGCCGGGCACGCAGACGCCCGTCGCGATCAACTTCACCGCCTACGGCGACGAGAGCGACCCCGGCCCGTACCCCATCCCGCTGGGCGCACCGATCGAGGGCAACGGCGCCGGCGGTGACCGGCACGTGCTCGCGGTCGACCGTGACCACTGCAAGCTCTACGAGCTGTACGGCGCGGTCTCCCGGAGCGACCACTGGGACGCCGACTCCGGCGCGGTGTTCGACCTGACCTCGAACGCGCTGCGCCCCGACGGGTGGACGTCGGCCGATGCCGCGGGACTCCCGATCTTCCCCGGCCTCGTGCGCTACGACGAGCTCGCCGCCGGCCACATCGACCATGCGCTGCGCTTCACGTTGGCGCAGACGCAGCGCGCGTACCTCCACCCCGCAACGCACTTCGCGTCGTCGAACACGAACCCCAACGTGCCGCCGATGGGACTGCGCCTGCGGCTGAAGGCGAACTTCGACCTCACGCCGTACCACGGAGAGTCGTTGATCGTGCTCACCGCGTTGAAGAAGTACGGGATGATCGTCGCCGACAACGGCAGCAACTGGTTCATCAGCGGCGCCGCCGACGCGCGGTTCGACGACTCCGACCTCAACCAGTTGAAGGGTGTCCCCGGCAGCGCCTTCGAAGTCGTCGACACGGGGGAATCCGTCCGCCACTGAACGGGTTGGTGCCTGCGTGCGCTTCTCGACGCGTCCGCAGCGTGATCCGGTCGGCCCGGGGCAGGAGTCCTGTTGGGACTACCCGCGGCCGCCGCGACTCGAGCCGGTGACGGCGCGGCTGCGGGTCGTGCTCGGCGGCGTGACGATCGCCGACACGATGCGCGGGCACCGGGTGCTGGAGACCAGTCACCCACCGAACTACTACTTCCCGCCCGACGACGTACTGCCCGGCGCGCTGGTGCCCGCCGAGGGATCGTCGTTCTGCGAGTGGAAGGGGAGGGCCCGGTACTTCGACGTGGTGGGCGGTGACGTCGTGGCCGAGCGCGTGGCCTGGGCCTACGACACACCGTCTCCCGCGTTCGCGTCGATCACCGGTCACGTCGCGTTCTACGCCGCGCCGGTGGACGCGTGCTTCGTGGACGACGAGCTCGTGACGCCGCAGCCCGGCGGGTTCTACGGCGGCTGGATCACGTCGACGGTCGTCGGCCCGTTCAAGGGCGGACCCGGAACCCGCGGCTGGTAGCTACTTGAGCAGGCGCGACATGCGGCGATCGGCGAGGACCTTGCCGTCGGTCTGGCAGGCGGGGCAGTACGTGACCTCGTAGCTCTCGTAGCTGACCCGGCGCATGGTGTCGCCGCAGCGGGGGCACGGCGTGCCGTGACGGCCGTGCACCTCGAAGTGCTCGCCGAGCTTGGGCTCCGACAATCCTCCCTTGCGGGTGCGCTCGCGTTCGAGCCCTTCGGCGAGCACCGCGCGCACGGATTCGAGCAGGCGTTGGCGCTGGTCACCCGGCAACGCCGCGAGCGACGCGTAGGGCGACAGCTGCGCACGCCACAGCGCGTCGTCGGCGTAGCCCCGCCCCACACCGGAGACGGTGCGCTGATCGCGCAGCATCGTGTGCACGCGGCGCTTGTCGGTGCCGTGGAGCACGAGCTCGGCGAACTCGTCGCTGTCGGGCTCGGGACCGAGCCGCTCCAGCGGGCCGTCGTCGCCGGGAGCGAGCACCCACCACGCGGCCTTGCGCTCGGTGCCCCACTCGCGCACGAGGACGGCGACGGGCTCCTGCGCCTCACCCACGAGGAACCGCAGTCGGACCGCGCCGCCCTTGCCGCCCTTGTTCTTCTTCGGCGGCCACTCCACGTCGACGCGCCCCGCCTGCGACAGGTGCACGAGGATGCGGCCGGGCTCGCCGAAGTCGAACACGAGGTACTTGGCCCGCCGGCCCACCGAGAGCAGCTCGTGGCCGAGCAGCGAGTCGGGCGCGGGCACCACCGTCTTCAACGCGGTGAACCCGAGGACCTCGTAGCCGTCGAGGGTCGCGCCGCGCAGCGCGGTGTCGAGGCGCTCGCTCAGCGCCTGCATCTGCGGCAGCTCGGGCATGCCCTGTTCCTACCCCATCCCGCCTCAGCCCGCGCGGCGGCCGCGCTTGCGGCGCTTCGCCAGCTTCTCCCGCACCTCGTCGCGCCGCGCCTGCAGCTCGCGGAAGGTGAGCGAGTCGGCCTCGGAGTCCACGAGGAACGCGGCCTTCATCGCCTCGGTGTCGGGCGCGGCCTGCGACGCGTCGATGCCGACCTCGCGCAGGATACGATCGCCGTGCGTGGAGGCGAAGTACGTGTAGATCGCCATCATCTGCTGGATCATGTCGAGATCCGGTGCCAGCACTGCGGTGGCGCTGTTGAGGAACATGGTGTTCTTCACGAACAGCATCAGTTCCTTGGGCACGCGTGCGCCGTGCGCGAGCAGCTTCTTCGTGACGTCGCGCATCTCGAGCATGAGGTCGTCGGCCGACATCTGCGTAGGGTCCTTCACCGGACCGTCGATCTGCAGGTCGACGGCGAGCTGCTCGAGGTCGACGTCGGGCGGGAACGCGCCGAGGTCGCGCAAGGCGGCGAGCTGTGCACGCTGGTCGCCGGTGGTACCGAACATCAGCAGGCGCATGAACGCGACACGCTGGAACTCGGTGAGGCGACCGGTCATGCCGAAGTCGAACAACGCGGTCGTGCCGTCGGGCTGCACCACGAGGTTCCCACCGTGCAGGTCGCCGTGGAAGACGCCGTAGATCATCGCCCCTTCGAGCGACGCGATCAGGCCGGCCTGCAGCAGCGCGTGCGTGTCGATGCCCGCGTTCCGCATCGACTCCACGTCGTCGAAGGCGAAGCCGCTGAGTCGCTCCATCACCAGCACGCGACGGCTCACCAGCGTCGGGTGTGGACGGGGCACGATGATGCTGCGCTGGTCGGTGATGGCGAGCACCTCGGCGATGTCGAGCATGTTCTGCGCCTCGAGGCGGAAGTCGAGCTCCTCGATGACCGTCTCGGCGAACAGCTCCACCAACGCGGGCGGGTTGGCGAGCGCGGCGACAGGGATGCGACCCACCAGGTAGGGCGCGATCCAGGTGAGCGCGGCGATGTCGTCGCGGAAGAGCTGCGCGACACGCGGCCGCTGCACCTTCACCACGACCTGCTCGCCGGTGTGCAGGCGTGCTGCGTGCACCTGCGCGATCGATGCCGCCGCGATCGGCGTGGGATCGAACCAGGCGAAGAGCTGCTCGAGCGAGCCGCCGAGCTCCACCTCGATGACCGCCCGTACCTCGTCGAACGGCTCGGGCGGCACCTGGTCGCGCAGGAGCTTGAACTCGGCGACGAGCTCGTCGGGGAAGAGGCCCTCGCCGCCGGAGACGATCTGACCGAGCTTCACGTAGCTGGAGCCGAGGTGCTCGAACGCCTTGCGCAGGCGCCGCGAGATGCCCCGGCGTGACGACGGCCGGCGCCACTCGAACAGCAACCAGGCGGCCAGCGCGCCGCCAATGGTGGTCAGGGTGCGGGCGGTGCGCCCCAGCGGCGGGAGGTGGCGGTGCGAGAGAAGCTGGGGGATCTCCCTCCGCGTGCCGCGGCGCACCCGGTCGATCTCCCACTGCCACGGGATGTGGTCGGGATCGAGGACCCACGGCCCGTGGTCGCTGAACGACCAGCGCGCACAGTCCGGCGACGCCGACGAGCCGGCCTCGCTGCCCTCGGCGGCGACGTCGCCCCGGAGTGGTTCGGGCGCGACCGGTTCGGGCTCGGGAGAGGTCATGGCCCCTGTAACGCTAGACGGGGGTCGGGTCATCCCCTCCTGCGGGGGAAACCCGAGGAAGGAAGCCGGTGCACCGGGCCGGAGAATTGGACCGGGGCCCGGTCCCCCGCCGTGTGGCGAGGAGCCGGGCCCCGTAGGTGGTGCAGGTCTTGCGGTGTGGCAGCCGTGCGACGGGGGTCAGCCGCAGGAGCCACCCCAGGGCGCCGAGCCCTGCTGCGAGTAGAGCGCAGCGGCCATGGCGTCCTGGTCGGCGGGCGCGGCCTGCGCGGGGTCGACCCCCACCAGGTCGCCGCGCCCCGACGAGGCGGCGATGGAGTTCCAGGTGCCGGGCAGGAACTGGTACGCCCCTGCGGCACCGGAGCCACCCGAGTTGTAGACCCCGTAGTTGCCACCGGATTCACGGTTGCGCACACAGGAGAGGAAGTCGCCACCCCCCGAGGACGAACCCCCCGAGGACGAACCGCCGGAAGTGGCGGAGGCACGGACGGGCGGGCTGGCCGGGAGGCTGGCCAGGTAGGCGGACAGGTTCACCGCGTCCAGGTACTGCTGGAGAGTGACCGCCTGGACGTACTGGTCGACGTCGGCCGTGAGCTGTGCGACGTCGAGCGCCCCTTGGACGGACGGGTCGAGGTAGGTGATTGCGGCGGTCGGCCGCTCCGCATGGAGGTTGTCCAACTTCGCATTGCTGGAGTGCTCGGCGTCGGAGGGGGAGGCGAACGCAACGCTCGCTGCCACCGCCACGACGCAGAGCGGTGCCGCCACGAGCATCAGGCGCTTGCGCATGTGGATCCTTTCTCTGTCGTGTCGTCCCTCGGCGCGCGCGCGTCGAGAGAAGGGGTTGGGATGTGACGGGGAAGGAGCTCGCTGCCCGGGGTTACACGGGTGGAACTTTCCCCACCGGCAAGGTAGGCGCGGGGTACCCCGGCTTGGACATCGGGGACACCCTGAACCGGTCTGAACACGACGAAACCGGTGCGTTCCCGTCACACCCGCCCCGACCGGGTGGCTCTGCCCAGCGGGCGGCGGCGGCCCGACACCCTCGATCACGGGTCGACACCTGGCTCCTCGACGCCGCGATCCGTTGGCCCGTCGCAGGCTCCGGCCTGAACCCGAGGTGGAGACTTCCAACAGGCGCGAGGCTCGGGCGGGCAGACGGCGACGGCCGCGTCACTGCCGATCCGGCCCGGAATTTCGGTCCACGATGCGGACCGATCGCGGTCGGGGCCCTCGATTCAGCCCGGGACGCGGGCCGCGAACCGGCCCCCCGCAGCCTCGACGGTCACCCCGATCCCGAACGCCTCGGAGACGGCCGCCGACGTGATCGTCTCGGCGATCGGGCCCTGCGCGACCGCGATGCCCTCGCGCAGGAGCAAGGCGTGGGTGAAGCCCGGGGCGATCTCCTCGAGGTGGTGCGTGACCATCACGATCGGCTGGTCGCCGTCACGCGCGAGCTCGCCGAGCAGCGCCACCAGCGCCTCGCGGCCACCGAGGTCGAGGCCTGCACAGGGCTCGTCGAGGAGGAGCAATTCGGGGTCGGCCATGAGCAGCCGGGCGACCAGCAGGCGCTTGCGCTCCCCCTCGGAGAGGGTGCCGACGGGCTGGTCGACGTGCTCGGCGCAGCCCACCAACCCGAGCAGCGCCTCGGCCCGGGCGTTCTGCTCGGGGGTGTAGGTGTTCCACCAGGGCTCCAGCGCGGCGTCGACGCCGGTGACCACGACCTCCCGCGCCGTCAGCGCCGGACGCAGGATCTGGAGGAGGGCTGAGCTCGCGAAGCCGATGCGGTGTCGCGAGTCGCGGATGTCGACGCGGCCGTAGGTGTTGCCGAGGATGGTGACGCGTCCCTCATGGGGGGCGCGCTGGAACGACAGCAACCGCAGCAACGACGTCTTGCCGCAGCCGTTGGGGCCCAGCACCACCCAGCGCTCGTCGGTGCCCACCACGAGGTCGAGCGGCCCGAGCACGCGCACTCCGCCCTCCGCGAGGACCGCCCCCTCGACCACCACTGCGCTCGTCGCGTCCGCCTCGTGCACCGGACGATCTTGCCCGGTGCCCGGGCCGGGCGCGGTACCGGCCGCGATCCCCGGCCGGTACCGTCGGCCGGTGGACGTCGATGCGGTCGTGGTGGGCGCCGGGCCCAACGGGCTCGTCGCTGCCAACCTCCTCGCCGACGCCGGGTGGCGGGTGCTCGTGCTCGAGGCCCAACCCGAGCCCGGGGGCGCGGTCCGCAGCGCGGCGCTCACCCACCCCGGCTTCGTGCACGACCTGTGCTCCGCCTTCTATCCCCTCGCGGTCGCGTCACCCGTGCTGCGCGCGCTGCGGCTCGAGGAGCACGGCCTGCGGTGGCGCCGCGCTCCGCTCGTGCTCGCCCACCCGACGGGTGACCGGTGCGTCGTGCTCTCCCCCGACGTCGAGGAGACCGCGGCGTCGCTCGCTGCGTACGCCGCGCGGGACGCCGAGGCGTGGCGCACGCTGGCCCGGCAGTTCGACGCGGCGGCAGAGCCGTTGCTCGGCATGCTGACCTCGCCACTCCCACCGGTGCGGGACGCGTGGTCGCTCACGCGTGCACTGCGAGCGGGCGGCACGGCTGGGTTCGCCCGGCTCGCACTGTCGTCGGTGGAGCGGCTGGCACGGGACACGTTCCGGGGCGACGGGGGCCGGCTCCTGCTGACCGGCAACGCGCTGCACAGCGACGTACGCCTCGACCGGATGCCGAGCGGCTTCCTGGGGTGGTTCCTCGCCGGGCTCGGCCAGCGCGGCGGCTTCCCCGTGCCCGAGGGCGGCGCAGGCCGACTCACCGAAGCGCTGGTTGCTCGGCTGGTTGCGCGCGGCGGCCAGGTGCGGTGCAACGCCGCCGTCACGCGAGTGGTGGTACGGGGCGGACGCGCGGTCGCGGTCTCGCTCGCCGACGGCACGTTCGTGGACGCGCGGCGTGCGGTGCTCGCGGACGTGGGCGCCCCGGCGTTGTACCGCGACCTCGTGGGCGAGGAGCACCTCCCCATTCGGGTGACCCGCGGGTTGCGCCGCTTCCGCTATGACGACGCGACGTTCAAGATCGACTGGGCGCTGGCGGGGCCGATCCCGTGGCGGCACGAGGCCGCGGGGCGCGCCGGCACCGTCCACCTCTGCGACGACCTCGTCACTGCCCGGCAGTACCAGCACGACCTCAGGGACGGTCGGCTGCCGACGCGGCCGTTCGTGTTGTTCGGGCAGATGGCGGCGGCCGACCCGACCCGCTCTCCCGCGGGCACCGGCACCGCGTGGGCGTACACCCACGTGCCGCGGGGCGCCCCCTGGGACGCCACGGCGGTAAAGCGGTTCGCCGACCGGATCGAGGCGCAGGTCGAGGAGCACGCCCCGGGCTTCCGGTCGGTGATCACCGCGCGCCACTTGCTCCCGCCGCCCGCGCTCGAAGCGCTCGACGCCAACCTGGTGGAGGGTGCGATCGGCGGCGGCACCATGGCGATGCGCCAGCAGCTCGTGCTGCGTCCCGTCCCCGGGCTCGGGGGCGCGACCACCCCGATCCGCGGCCTCTACCTCGCGTCGGCGTCGGCGCACCCCGGTGGCGGCGTGCACGGTGCGTGTGGGGCCAACGCCGCCCGCGCCGCGCTCCGCCACGCCTGAGCCGCGTTTGGCGTCGATCAGCGCGGATATGGGCGCCTCGTTGACGCCAAACGTGTCCTCAGGGGGTGGCGAGCTCGCGGAGGGCGCGGCGGGCGACGGCGAGGGTGGCGAGGTCGAACAGGCCGGCTGCCTCGACGTCGTCGACGACCCGCTGGTAGCGCTCGACGGCCTCGCGGTGGTCGGCCAGCCAGGCGTCGACCCGGCCGCTCACGCCGGCTTCGGTGAGCGCGCCCTCGCCGGAGGTGAGGACGGCCGCAGTGATCTGCTCGTGGGAATCGTGGAATTGGTCGCGGAGCGCGGCGCGCGCCTCGGTCTGCCAGCGGTCACCGCGCGGGAGCGCGGCGATCTGCTCGAGCAGCCGGTCCAGCTCGAGTCGCTCGGCGAGCACGAACGCGAGCCGGGCCACGAGCACCGGATCGGCGCCGTGGGTCTCCGCCAGTGCAGTCGCGGGGAGCGCGGCGAGCGCCCACTCGGCGACGCTCGCGCTCGTCGCGAGATCCCTGGGCACGCCCACGCGCTCGTACTCGTCCGTCTGCACGTCGAGGCGGCGCGCCGCGGGCCCGCTGACGACCTGGGGAAGAGCCGCGAGCACCGCGGCGACGCCCGGCCGGTAGCGCTCGATCGCGGGACCCAGCTCCGGCGCACCACCGTGGCGCACCAACCACCGGGCGCCGCGCTCCACCAGCCGCCGCAACGCGAGGAACATCGCGTCCTGCGTGGCCGCGGGCACGCGCAGGTCGAGGGCGTCGACCTCGTCCCACAACGCAGACATGCCGAACACGTCGCGCGCCACGAGGTGCGCGCGGGTGAGGTCGGCAAGCGATTCACCGGTTTCGTCGCCCAGGCGCGAGAGGAAGCTGATGCCCGCGCGGTTCACCACCGCGTTGGCCACCACGGTCGCGGTGATCTCGCGCCGCAGCGCGTGCTCGTCGACCGGGAAGCGGGTCGAGTCGCGCAGCGCGGGCGGGAAGTAGTCGACGAGGCGGTCGTGCAGCGCGGGATCGTCGGGGACGTCGGACGCCACCAGGGACCGCTCCAGCTCCAGCTTGGTGTAGGCGAGCAGCACCGCCAGCTCCGGTGCGGTGAGACCGAGCCCGGCGGCGTGACGCTCCTGCAGCTGCTTGGCCGACGGGAGGAACTCGAGCGCGCGGTCGAGGTGCGCGGTCTGCTCGAGCCGCTCGATCTGGCGCGCGTGCACGCCGACCAGGCTCGCCGCCTCGACCGCGGCGATCTCCAGCGCGTTGGCCTGCGCGGAGTTGTCGGCGAGAACGAGCTCCGCGACGTCGTCGGTCATCGACGCGAGCAGTGCGTCGCGCTCGTCGGCGGCGAGGGTGCCTCGCCGGATCGCGCCTTCCAACAGGATCTTGATGTTGACCTCGTGGTCGGAGCAGTCGACGCCTGCGGAATTGTCGATCGCGTCCGTGTTGATGCGACCACCCGCGAGGGCGTACTCGATGCGCCCCCGTTGGGTGAACCCGAGGTTGCCGCCCTCGCCCACCACCTTGCAGCGCAGGTCGCTGCCGTCCACGCGCACGGCGTCGTTGGTGCGGTCGCCGACGTCGGCGTGGCTCTCGGTGCTCGCCTTCACGAAGGTGCCGATGCCGCCGTTCCACAACAGGTCGACCGGCGCGCGCAGTATGGCCGTGACGAGCGCGTCGGGTGACAACCTGCGATCGGCGACGCCGAGCACCGCGCACGCCTCCACCGAGAGCGTGACCGACTTCGCCGCGCGGTCGAACACCGCGCCACCGGGCGAGAGCACTGCGGGGTCGAAGTCGGCCCACGACGACGCGGGCAGCGCGAAGAGCCGGGCACGCTCCGCGTAGCTCGCGGCGGGATCGGGATCGGGATCGACGAACACGTGCCGGTGGTCGAACGCCGCAAGCAGCTTCACGTGAGGTGAGCGCAGCAGGCCGTTGCCGAACACGTCACCTGACATGTCGCCGATGCCGACGACGGTGATCGGCGCGGTGTCGGCATCGACCCCGAGCGCGCGGAAGTGCGCCTGCACGGAGATCCACGCGCCGCGCGACGTGATGCCCATCTCCTTGTGGTCGAAGCCCGCGGAGCCGCCCGACGCGAAGGCGTCACCCAGCCAGAACCCGTATTCGGCGGCGATCCCGTTGGCCAGGTCGGAGAAGGAGGCGGTGCCCTTGTCGGCGGCGACGACGAGGTAGGGGTCGTCGCCGTCGTAGCGCCGCACGTCGCCGGGTGGCACGACCGCGCCGTCGACCAGGTTGTCGGTGAGGTCGAGCATGCCGCACATGAACGTGCGGTAGCACTCGCGCACCTCGGCCTGCACCAGCGCGCGGTCGCCCGCGGGCGGGCGCTTCACGACGAAGCCCCCCTTCGCGCCCACGGGCACGATCACCGAGTTCTTCACCGTCTGCGCCTTCATCAGGCCGAGGACCTCCCAGCGGAAGTCCTCACGGCGGTCGGACCAGCGGATGCCGCCGCGCGCGATGTCGCCCGAACGCAGGTGCACCGCCTCGACGCGCGGCGAGTAGACCCAGATCTCGTGCTCGGGACGCGGCGGCGAGAGAAACGGGATCTCCGCGGCGTTCACCTTGACCGACACATAGGGCTTGACCCGGCCGTCCGCACCCGGCTGGTAGGCATTGGTGCGCACCGCGGCGCGCACCACCGTCGCGAGCGCGCGCAGGATGCGGTCCTCGTCAAGGCTGGCGACCGCGTCGATCGCGGCGGTGAGCCGCTCGTCGATCGCGTCAGCCTCACCGCCGTCGGCGCGGGCGGGGTCGAAGCGCGCGTGGAACAGCTCGACGAACAGGCGCACCGCATCCGGGTTCCCCGACAGCACGTCGGCGAGGTAGGCGTCGGTGAAGCGCAACCCGGCCTGGCGCAGGTACTTCGCGAACGTGCGCACGATCACGACGTCGCGGGGTGCGAGTCCGGCACGCAGCACGAGTCGGTTGAGGCCGTCGTTCTCGATCTCGCCGGCCCACACGCCGAGGAACAGCTCGGCGACCCGCGCCTGCGCGTCGGCGTCGGGGAGCGGGTCACGCGGGTCGGTGCGCACGCCGAACGAGTAGATCCAGCACGTCGGGCCGTGCGCGGGCCTGATCTCGTAGGGCCGCTCGTCGACCACGGTCACGCCGAGGTGCTCGAGCAGCGGCATCACGTCGGACAGCACCAGCGCGCCCCCCGAGCGGTAGAGCTCGGCGCGCAACGGCTCGCCCTCGATCGAGCCGGTGACCGGTCCGGTGAGCCTCACCGCGAGGTCGCCCGTCGGGTCGAGCCCCTGGAGCACCGCGAGATCGGTGACCGCGACGGTCGCGGGAACCTCGAACTGGTATCCGGGCGGGAACGCGTCGGCCCACTCGCGGTAGGTGTCGAGCCCCACCTCCTCGCCGTGCGCGGCGACGAGCGCGTCCCGCAGGTCGTCGACCCAGTGGCGCGCCAGGTGCCCGAGCCGCTCCTCGAGCGCGGCGACGTCGGGTCGACGCGCGCCCGCGGGCGTCGACACGACGATGTGCAGCCGGGCCAGCACCGACTCGGTGACCGACACCTGGAAGTCGACGGCGACGCCCGGGTCGTCGGGATCGCCGAACGCTTCGCGCAGTGCGTCGAGGATCCGGACGCGCTCGATCGTCGTGTACCGGTCACGCGGTAGGTACACGAGACACGACACGAAGCGCCCGTACTCGTCGGGCAGCACGAAGAGGTGCAGCTTGCGGCGCTCGCCCATGCGCAGGATGCCGGTGGCGACGGCGAAGAGCTCGTCGGCGGAGATGCGGAACAGCTCGTCGCGCGGGAAGGTCTCGAGAATGTGGCCGAGCGTGCGGCCGTCGTGTCCGCGCGGGTCGAGCGCGGCGCGCGCGATCACGCGCGCCACCTTGCGGCGCAGCACCGGCACGTCGGAGGTGGTCTCGCTGTAGACGTTCGCGGTGTACAGCCCGGTGAAGCGGCACTCGCCGACCACCGTGCCGGTGTCGTCGAAGCGCTTCACGCCCACGTAGTCGAACGGCACCGCACGGTGGACGGTGGAGCGCGCCTGTGCCTTGGTGAGGGTGAGGACGTAGGGCTCGTAGGCCAGGTGGCGCAGCTCCGGTGCCATGCGCCCGAACGCGGCCGATGCGGCGGCGAGATCGCGCCGGCGAACCACGCCGAGCTGCGACCCCTGCACGACGCGCAGTGCGTCGGGCTCCCCGCCGGGCAGCAGCTCGTACTCCACGCAACCGAGGAAGGTGAAGTGGTCGTCGGCGAGCCATTCGAGGAAGGTCACCGCCTCGGCGACGTCGGCCGCGTCGACCGACACCGGCGGGCGTCGGCGCAGACCGCGCGCGAGGTCCAGGGAACGATCGCGCATCGCGGCCCAGTCGGCAACGGTCGCGCGGACATCGGCGAGCGCGTTCGCCACCTCGTCGCGCACCGAGGCGAGCACCGCGGGATCGGTCTCGCGGTCGAACTCGAGGTGCACGAGCGAGTCACCGTCGACGACCGGGTGCCACGACAGATGGACGTCGTAGCCGCGCTCGACCACCACGGTGCTGATGCTGTCGACGAGGAACGGCATGTCGTCGGTGACGACCTGCACCACGGTGTGACGCGACTCCCAGCCGTCGGCCGCGCGGGTCGGGTTGCTCACGCGCACCTCGCCGGTGCCGCGGGCCCGCCCCTCGCGCAGGGTGAGCTGGGCGAGGACCGCGCCCGCGACGTCGGCAGGGCGGAGGGTGGCGAGCTCGCCCGGGTCGACGGCGGCCACGTACCCGGGCACGAGCGCGACGGCGGCATCGACCAACGCGGCGTCGACCCCACGCGCGCGTACGCTCTCCACTGCCGCGGCGACCAGCTGCTCCCGCACGACCTCACCCTACGCACCCACCGGTCGGGGGCCAGGGTCCACCGACCCAGGCTTCCGGTCGATCCGGGCGACCCCAGGAGGAACGATGACCACCAACGGACTCCTGCCCGACCTCACGCCCGAGGTGATGGAGTGCATGCGCTGTCACCAGGAGTCGCCGATGCGCTTCTACGGGTTGTGCACGAGCTGTCGCGACGAGCTCCGGGCGAAGTACGACGTCGCGGCCCGTACGATCGAGGTCGAGGCCTACGAGCCGAAGATGAACGTGACGCCCAACGCCGTCGCACTCAAGGACGACTAGGAGCCGACGCGGAGTCGACCACCCCAGGAGGAGACACCATGGACCCCCAGGCGAAGAAGACCGCGCTGCGCGCGATCAACTACGGCCTCTACGTGCTCACGGCCGCCGACGGCGACGAGTTCGCCGCGGCCGGGGTGAACTGGCTCTCACAGGCCTCGTTCGACCCGCCGCTCGTGATGGTCGGCGTCAAGGCCGACAGCGACTCCCACCCCGTCATCGAGCGCACCGGCGCCTTCGCCGTCAACGTGCTCGGCGAAGACCAGCTTGATGTAGGGAAGGCCTTCTTCCGCACCACCACCGTCGAGGGGGACACGCTCAACGGCTTCCGCTTCGAGCGCGGCCCAGAGACCGGTGCCCCCATCCTGGTCGACCTGCCCTACTGGTTCGAGTGCCGAGTCACCGACACCGTCCGCCGCGGCGACCACACCGTGTTCGTGGCCGAGGTGGTCGACGCCGGCGTACGTGACGAGAACGTGGTCCCCCTGCTCCTGCGCTCCACCGGTATGAACTACGGCGGCTGATCCCGCCACGGCGGGCTCCGCGGCCTCTGCCTCGACCTCGAGCGCGGCGCGCGCCGCCCGGGCCCGGGCCCGGGCCGCCGCCGCCTTCGCACCGCTGCCCGCGTCGTCGGCGGCATTCAGCGAATTCAGCACGCGGAGGAACACAAGGGTGAGCAGAAGCGTGCAGCCCACGAGCGCGCCCATCTGCACGATCGGCTCCTGCGCGTCGGTCCCCGCCGTGAGCGCGTGCACCGTCGCGGCCACGAACACGAAGAAGCTCGAGAGGTGGATGCCGTGCCACACCTTGCGCGGGAGCCACTTCATCCCCCACGACGTGACCTGGATGATCACGAGGACGTAGAACGCAGCGATGCCCCACGCGACGGCGCCGGTCTTCCACGACGACGCCATCGGCACGAAGAGGTCCTTGGCGTCGAACGCCACGTAGTGGTCGAGCGTGAGCGCGCCCATGTGCACGGCCACGAACCCGAGCGTGAGCGTGCCCAGGTACTTGTGCAGGTCGAGCAACCATGCGGGCAGGCGCTTGCGGCGCACGACCCGGCCCGACAGCGCCAGGCCCCACACGATCGCCGCCACGGACAGCGCCCAGGCGACCATGCCGGTCGCGCGCGACAGCCACCACCACGTGTGCTCGTTCATCGCGGCGAGCACGCTCACGCCGACGCTCCCGCGGGAGCGTCCACCGGAGCCGGCTCCGTCGTGTGCACCAACCCGTCGTCGGCGACGATCCAGCCGCTCGCCTCATGGCCACGCAGTAGCGCGAGCCCGTCGGGAACCCCGGCGACCAGCGCCGCCTTCGCGATGCACTCCGCCCACCGCGCGGTGGGGGCCTGCACGACGACCGCGGCCACACCGCGGTCCGCGGGGTGACCCGTGGCGGGATCGATCAGATGGTGCCGGGGTACTCCCTCGTGCACCCAGCGGTGGATGAGCCGCGTGCTCGTGACGACCGCGGCGTCACCGAGCGGCACGGTGAGCATCGAGCGCGTGTCGTCGAACGGGTCCAGCACCGGGATGGGCCACGGGGCGCCGCCGGGCGTTGCGCCCGCGGCGCGCACGTCGCCACCCATCGCCACGCAGGCGCCACCCGCGCCGCGCGCCACGATGCCGGTGGCGAGGTGGTCGGCCGCCGCACCCTTGCCGATGCCGCCGAGGTCGAGTCCGACACCCTCGGGGAGCATCACCGTGCACGCGTCGCGGTCGAGCACGATGCCCGCGCAGCCCGGGACGGGCATGCTGCGTCCGCGCAGCAGGTCGTCGACCGACACGCCGATGGCCGTGTGTCCCGGCGGCGCGCTGCGCACGACGGTGCGCGACTGCGGCCGGGCGCGCACAGCCTCGAACGTCTCGTCGTAGCCGGCGGCCTCGAGCGCGTGCAGCACGGTGGGGTCGAAGCGTCCCGCGGTCGCGCGCCATGCGTGGATCGCCTGCTCGACGAGGGCGAACGTCTCGGGCGCGACCCGCGTGGGGCGCACGCCCGCGTCGCGCGTGACGCGGGCGACGTCGCTGTCGGACCGGAAGCGACTCCACAGCCCTTCGAGGCGTTCGGCTTCCTGCGCGGCCCAGTCCAAGTGCTCCTCGCCGCCGTCGAGCACCACGACGTGCGCCGTGGAGCCCATCGCCCGGAGGTGCCGGTCGACCCAGCGCACCCCGGAGACCGCCGTGTCGGCGGGATCGACACCAGCTAGCACTTCGACCCCGAGCAGACCGGCGGGGGCGGCGAGGTGGTGGGTGGCTGCGTGACCGGCGGCTGCGTCGCGACCGGCGGCTGCGTCGCGACCGGCTCGGGAGCCGGGGCGGGCGCCGCGGCGGCACCGCCACCGCCGGTGTCGACTGGTGCGGAGGCGGCCGAGCCGCCGGTGTCGGCCGCCGACGCGGCCGGAGCCGCCCCACCCGGATCACCGGCCCCGGCCGTCGCGGGAGCGGAAGCGCCGGTGGCCGCCGCACTCGCGGTCGGCGCGGTCTGCCCCGGTTGCAGCACGATGGTGCGGGGGACGACGTTGGTCACGACGGTCGTGGGGGTGGTGCCACCGGGAGAGGAGCCGGTCGCGGCCGCGCCGGCCGCGACCGAGGACGTGGACCAGACCGGCTGGTTCGCCGCGAGGACCGCCATGATGCCGAGGGTGGCCGACACGGAGAGCCCGGTGGCCATGACCCGGCCTGCGGGCGCAGGGTGGAACCGGCGGCGCTTGCCCTCAGTCATCGTTGCCCACCGAGTTCGAGCACTGCCAGACCTGGTGCTCGGAGTCCCACTCGGGCTCGCGGCAACCGGTCGGGACCGGAGGGCGCCCGCTGGTGACCGGGGGTGCCTGGGTCGCGGGCGGCTCCGTGACCGCAGGGGTTGCCGGGGCGGTCGCGGTCGGCGCTGCCGGCGAGCTCGTGCTCTGGGGCGCAGGGGTCGACGCTGCGTGGAACTCCGGCGCCGCCGTCGGGGCCGACGCAGCCGTGGTGGCGGGACCACCGGAGCCACCGTGCGCGCTCGCTGTGCCCGCCGCGGCCGTGGACGGCTTCGGCGCGGTCGTGGCCGTCACGTAGTGGTCGTCGTACACCGTGCGGTGGACCACCTTCGGCACCGCCGACTCGCTGGCGGACTCACCGAAGCCGAGGATCGGCAGGCCGAGCACCGCGGCGGAGGCGGACACCCCGGCCATCACCGTCAACGCACCCGAGATGCCGAGGGCGGCAACCGTCTTGCGGGTCAAACGCATCTCTCGCTCCCTGTCCGAGCTGCCTGATGTCCGAGCGAGTCGATGTGCTCTCCGAGCGCCATCACTCGGTGTGTCCATCGGCACGAACGGGGCTCCGTCACGAGCGAATATTGCGGAATTTCGAAAATTCCTCGGTTCGGACCAGACGGGAGGCACCACGAGCGGCGCAACCGTCGGAGAGCGATTGGGCTGTGATCGGCCGTCGGACGATCAGCCCGGCGTCTCCCGCTCCGACCCGCCGGCGGGTTCGGTGGTGGCGGTGGGCGTCCGCGTCTCGGACCCGGGACTCTCGGACTCGGAGCCTTCCACCTCGGGGGAAATGCGCTCGGGCGACACGGCCCCGGGACCGGTCGCACCGCTACCCGACGATCCCGACGACGGGGCAACGCCGTCGTCGGGTCCGGGGGCGGCACCGGCCGTCGCGACGGGTGCGGTCGGCGATGGCACCGCGATCCCGGTGTCGACGCGACCCAGCCCGGGGCTCTGGCGTGCATCGGCGGCCTGCAGGAGCGTGCGCGCTTCGGCCTCCACTTCCGCCAGGTCGGCAACCGACAGGGTGCGGAGCTTCGCAGCCAGTGCCCGCGCCGCGGCCTGGACGCGGGTGTCGTCGGTACCGCCGAGGGCCGAGCGGAGTTCCTTCATCGTGGATCGGGTCTGTGCGACCGCGGTGTCATCGACGTCGACGCCCAGGGCGCGCACCGGGGCGCGCAGCACGTTGGGGAGGGTCGGGCCCGTGGCCAGCGCGCCGGCGCCGCCGACGACCGCGAGGGACACGACCAGCGCGGCCGCCACCAGCACGGTGTGACCCCGATGGTGGGCCGTGCCGCGGCCGACGGATTCGGGGAACGGCAGGATCTCGCCAGCGGCGCCGAGCACCAGGGCGCGGAAGGCGTCGAGCTCCTCGGCGGAGGGCTGCGCCGGGCGCGCCTCGAGCGCACCGCCGAGCGTCGTGAGCAGCAGTTCGTCGTCGAAGCTCATCGCGGCGATCCTCCACGTTCCCGCCCGGGGCCGGGTCCACCCGGGCCACTCGGGTGGGCGCGCTCGAGCTCGCGTCGGAGTCGTTCCAGTGCCCTCGACTGTGCCATGCGTACCGCCCCTGCACGCTTTCCCAACACGGTGCCCACTTCCTCCGCGGACAGCCCTGCGACCACCCGCAATTCCAAGACCTCCCGGTCCTCGTCTCCCAGCCGTTCGTAGGCCGCCCGCACCGCCCGTGCCTCCTCACCCTCGAGCACCTGATCGAGCGGGCCGGCCCGGCTCGCGTCGACCGCCTCCCGGCGCCCGGCCTCCCGGCTCCGGGCCCGGTGGGCATCGATGACCACATGACGCAGGATCCCGTAGATCCAGGCGTCGAAGCTGCCGCCCACGCGCCACTCGAATCGCGAGATCCCGGCGACCGCCCGCGCCATGGTCTCGGCCACCGCGTCGCTGGCGCGCTCCGCATCCAGCCGTCTCGAGGCGTACGCGATCAAGCCGGGATACGCCCGCCGGTACAACGCCTCCCACGCCTCAGGGTCGGATCGCCCGGCACGATCCACCAACTGCACGAGTTGGTCTCGATCATCCACCTGCCCGTTGTGTCGCACGGAGTCGGCCGGTGTCACCGGGAAATCCGGAAGCTTCGGGGATCCGGTCAGACGCCGAAGCCGCCGTCGACGTCGAGCTTCTGGCCGCTGATGTAGTCGGCCCGCGGGGAGGCGAGGAAGCACACCGCCTCGGCGATGTCCTCGGCATCGCCGAAGCGCCGCAGCGGGATGTTGCGCATCGCCGCGTCGAGGGCGTCGGGGTGGAGGTCGCCGGAGGCCACCAGCTTGGGAGCCATGCCGTCCATCGTCATGCCCGGCCCGACCATGTTGGCCCGCACGCCGAAGCGGCCCTCCTCCGCGGCGAGCGCTCGCACGATCGACTCGATCGCCGCCTTGGTGCCGGCCGAGAGGCCGTCGCGCAACGGGTATCGACGCGTGCCCGCGGTGGTGACCGCGACGATCGAGCCACCCGCGGTGCGCAGGTGTGGGATCGTCGGGTGCACCACGTTGAAGAAGCCGGCGCACTCCTGGTCGAGATGGTCGCGGAACTCCGCGGGCGACACGGTGCCGAGGTATCGCTGCTGCACGAGCGGGCCGGCGGCGTGCACGAGCGTGTGCACCCCACCGCGCGTCTCGGCCACCTGCTCGACGAACGCGGCGCAAGCGCCGGCGTCGAGCAGGTCGAGACGGACGACCGTCGCCCGTCGCCCCGCGGCTTCGACGTCGGCGGCGACCGCGCGCGCGGCCTCCTCGTTGCCGCGGTAGGTCAGCGCGACGTCGCTGCCTCGCTGCGCGAGCAGGCGGCACACGGCCGCGCCGAGGCCGCCGCTGCCACCGGTGACGATCGCCGCACCCTCGAGCTCGCCGAAGTCGTTCACGCCTGCTGCTCCTCACGGATCGTGTAGACGGCATCGCTGGTGTCGCGTGCGCCGCGGCGGCCGTCGCGCTCGGGTCGGATCTCCCACTGTTGTCCGGGCAGGATCTGCTGCGTCCACTCGCGCGCGGTGACGCGCCGCGCGATGCGCCAGCCGCCCTCACGGCGCTCGAAGCGGTCGACGTACCGGAAGCCGGTGACGAAGTTGCGCCGCTTGTCGTCGGCCGGTGGGCCCTGGTGGTACGCGATGCCGTAGGTCTCCGCGTACGCGACGTCGCGATCGTGCTCGTCGAACTCGCACAGGTGGTTGGCGACGACGTGCATCGTGACCGCGAACTGCGCGACCGCGTCCATCACCCAGTCGACGAACTCGTCACGGACGCCGAGGAAGGTGCCGTGCTCGTCGGTCGCGTCGGCGTGGTAGCAGGAGCGCACGAGCTCGGCGTCCATCCGATCGATCCCGCGGCAGTAGCGCAGCACGCACTCGTGCACCGCCTGCTTGTCGAGCAGCTCCTGGAGCGCGTCGTTCACGGACCCATGCTTGCACGTCGTGTGAACGCGACCCCCCGTCAGACGCGCTTCGCCGCGAGCTTGATCAGCGCGATGGCCTGGGCCTGCGTGTCGACGGTGTGGATCGGCAGCGTGTCCGCACTGGTGAAGATCGGCTGCACGGTGACGAGCGTGCTGCCCTTGAGCACGGACAGTGCCTCGGTCTTGTCGTTCCACAGGGAATTCGCCAACCCGGCGACGGGCACGTAGCCCGCGTTCAGCTTCTTGAGCCCGTTGTAGGCGGCTTTGCCACCGGTGGTCATGACCCGCACCGTGACGTCGCCGGCGGGCGTGTCACCCGCCGCGGCCACCGTGAACTTGCAGCTCTGGCTCACCGGGGTCGCGAGGCCCTTCACGCCGGCCGACACGGTCGCGCCGCCGAACTGCTGGGAGATCTCGCTCGTCTTCAGGAGCTTGCACGGGTCGGGCTTGCTCGCGGCGTGACCGGGCGCGGCGAGGACCCCGAGGGTCGCGGTGGCGAGGACGGCGATGGCGAGGACACGGCGGATCATGGGCGTTCCTTGTCGATGGGATTCGTCGAGGGAGTCTCGGCACGGTGCGCGCGCCGCTGGATCCCCAACTGCGGGCGCAGCATCATGACGCGAGGAGGCCCGGGTCCGGGGACCCGGGCCTCCGTCGTGGGCTGACGGTGCGTCGTTGCGCCGCTACACCTCTTCTGCCGCTGGAGTCGAGACCCCGGCGGGGAGGCCGGCACCGGAGCCCACACCGGCCGGGATCGGCGAGTAGCCCATGTACGGGTACTCGGGGTGGTAGGCGGGTGCACCGTGATCGTGGATGTCGAGGCCCTCGAGCTCACCCTCACGGGAGATCCGCAGCCAGCCGATGGCCTTGACCGCGTACATCACCAGCAGACCGGCGGCCAGCGTGGCGATCGTGATGAAGACCGAGCCCTTGAGCTGGGCCACGAGCTGGTTCGCGTTGCCCCCGTAGAGGAGACCCTTGACCACGCCACCCGAAGTGTCGGAACCCGATGCGCCCGGCAGGCCGTAGTTGCCCACGGCGAAGAAGCCGAGGCTGATCGTGCCCCAGATCCCGGCCACTCCGTGGACGGGGAACGCACCACACGGGTCGTCGATGCGGGCCCACTCGAGGAAGTCGACGGCGAAGATCATCACCACCGCAGCGATGGCACCGATGGCGATCGCGCCGGTCGGTGACACCCAGTAGCAGGGGCAGGTGATCGCCACCAGGCCGGCGAGCAGGCCGTTGAGGCTGATGCCCACGTCCCACTTCTTCGACCGGGGGAACACCCAGATCACCGCGACCAGCGCACCCGCACACGCCGCGAGCGTCGTGTTGGTGGCGATCCGGCCGATGCCCTCGAAGTCCATGGCGGAGAGGGTGGAGCCGGGGTTGAAGCCGTACCAACCGAACCACAGGATGACCGCACCGAGCGACGCCAGGGTCATGTTGTGGCCGGGCGGCATCCCGCCACCGTCACGCTTGAACTTGCGCCCCAGGCGGGGACCGAGGGCGATGGCGCCGGTGATGGCGAGCACGCCACCGACGGTGTGCACCACTGTGGAGCCGGCGAAGTCACGGAACGGGGTGTCCAGGGTCGCCAGCCAGCCGTTCGGACCCCACACCCAGTGGCCGAAGATCGGGTAGATGAAGCCGCTCACGGCGATGCTGTAGAGGATGTCGCCCTTGAACGCCGTACGGCCGACCATC
>Ga0075017_100000031_pt1 | contig 47212 bp, 41 predicted proteins | sample AleBraG_ABR_2012_FD_71475 | JGI IMG/M metagenome (GOLD analysis project Ga0075017, IMG submission 71475) | Freshwater sediment microbial communities in response to fracking from Pennsylvania, USA - Alex Branch Run_MetaG_ABR_2012 | ecosystem: Environmental > Aquatic > Freshwater > Creek >... | reverse complement strand
TTCCGCCTTCAGAGCGCATCGAGCTTGTAGAGGCGAAGCATGGATGACGCACGCAGGCCTTCGAGATAGGACCGCGCCCGAAGAATGTCGGCCGGCGGGATCTCGGAGGCTGGAAGCACATTCACGGCGCAACCTACGGCGAACGCATGGTCGAGCGGAAGTTCCGCAGCCGTCCACCCGTCGAGTGCTGCCCGCATCACGACCGGCGCGTGTTCCGGGTCTTCGAGCGCCGAGATCGAGGCTCGCGCGGTCGCGCGAACCAGGCGGACCCAGTGCCCTCGAAGGCCGCCGGTGCGGTCCAGCGCACCTTTGATCACGGACGCGTCGCGCAATGCCGCTCCGGCCAAGACTGCCATCCACAGCGACAGCGGAGCATTCCCGCCTGACGGATCAAGTTCAAGCGAGTACGCCGCGTTCCGAGCTGCTCCTGCGGCGTCGGCCCCCAGATAGCGGCACAGCGACTGCACCCGCAGGAACCAGGTGTGCATCATGACCATGTCCCAGTTGCTGTCGCGCCGAACTTCCAGTGCGTCGAGCATCGCCAGCGCCGAGGCCGGATCATCCCGGTGCGCGACAAGCATGGCCTTGGTCATCGTGGCCCCGTCGGCGTCGTCCTGTTCATCGCGGGACAGCAGCGCCGCGTCGGCCAATGCGGTCTCGGCGATCTCCCATTCCCCCAGGTCGGCGGCGCCCTCGGAGGCGTTGGCCAGAGCCAATCCCTGCACCCCGCGCATTCCCGCTGCGCTGGCGAGGCTCGCACACTCCATCGTCGCCACGAGTGCTGCGCGCGGGTCGTCCTCCATGATCGTGACAGCGAATGTCAGGAGCGCGCGGGCCTGCGCTGCTGGGCTCCCGGTCCGGCGCGCCATTTCCACCGCTGCTTCGAGCAGCAGACCCGCCTCCAGGTGGCGGCCCGCCATGAGAAGTGCGAACGCACGAGTGCTCACCGCCTCCCGCAGCGGCACCTCGCCTTCCTCCTCGTCGAGCGTCTGCGCGAGCGTCAGGGCTCGCTCGGACTGGTCCAATGCCGACGCGATGTCGACGCCATGGGCGGCGCTGTCAGCCAGGTCAGTCAAGAGCAGAACCCGCTCGGCGACGCACGACTCGGGCAGCCGCTGCTCGACCGCCGCCTTCCATTCGACCAGCTCCTTCTGGTGCTCGCGTGGGATTCCGAACACGTTGAGTCCGTGCAGAAGCATCGCTTCGCCGGCGACATCACCGAGTGCCTGGAAGTCGACGCGGGCAGCCACCAGGTGCTCCCACACAATGTCCGGATTGCCCGCGTGGTACGCGCTGCGCGCGGCCAGCGAATGCAGCGCCGCTCGGTCGGTCTCGTTCGAAGCCAGCGTGAGACCGAGGGCCGCATACGTGAGGGCCTGCTCGGGCGAGCCCAGCGATGACGCCCGCTCCGCGGCCCGGGTGAGCCAAGTGCGCGCACTGTCGGCGATGTCCTCGGCATCGGAGCCACCCGGTTCGGCGCGATAGGCGTCGAGATAGTGGCTCGCGACGACACCCGCGAGCTCCTCCTCGTGCAGGCTCTCGGTCCAGCGCGCGCACGCCAGGTGTTTCGCCCGGCGCGCGGCTTTCGACAATGTGGAGTAGGCCACATCCTGGATGACGGACTGGACGAACCGGTATTGCCCGCGTTCGGCGGACCTTGGGTCGACATCCTGGTCGAGCACTTCTTTGCGCACCAACGTGCGAAGCAAAGGTTCTACTTCCGCGGCGTCGAGACCGCTGACTGCGCTCACGTTCGCCAGCGTGAAGCTATGCCCGGCCACCGACGCGTCCTGCACGAGCGTGCGCTCCGCGTCCGGCAGTCCATCCAGGCGGGCGGCGACGAGCGCATGCAGCGTCTCGGGAATATCGAGCTCGTCAGCCAGGTCGCCGACAACCACATACGAGCTTCCGGTCTGTTCGAGTACCCCGCGACTGGCCAGCATCCGCACGGTTTCCACGGCGTACATGGGTACGCCCTCGGCGCGGCTCACCAGCCGTGCCAATCCCTCTACCGGGAGCCCGTCGACGTAGCCGGTGACCATCGTCTCGATATCCGGGTCGCCGAGTCGGTCGAGATGCAAGCTGGCCGAGCTGCGCAGTCCCGAGCCCCAGCCGGGACGTTTGTCGCTGAGTTCGGGACGGGCGAGTGACAGCACGATGATCGGCGAGGTCCGGCTCCACTCCAGGAGTGACTCGACGAAGTCCATCAGCCCTGGGTCCGCCCAATGCAGGTCCTCGAAGACCAGCACGACGGTGCCGTGCTCCGCGACCCGTTCGAAGAACCTCCGCCAGGCTCCGAACAGTTCATCCCTGTCGCCGGACGAGCCGTCAAGCCCTATGAGGTGACCCAGACGTGGCTCTACCCACCGGCGTTCCTCAGGATCAGGCACGTACTGCGCAAGGCAAGCTGCCAGTGCTTCGCGGGCAGTGCCGTCGTCGTCGGTGTCAGCGATTCGGGCGCGGCCGCGCACCATCTCCGCAAGGGCCCAGAAGGTAACCCCATCCCCGTACGACGGGCAGCGGCCCTGATGCCAGAGAAACGTCTCGGTCAGTCCGTCGATGTACTTCTGCAGCTCCCACACCAAGCGTGACTTCCCGATGCCCGCGACTCCTGCGATGTGCAAAAGGCGCGGGCGGCCTTCGCGACCGGTGGCGTGGACGAGCTCTTTGGCCAGCCGGAGCTCGTCATCGCGCCCCCCGAATGGCGGCTCCGGTGCGGTCCCGCGACCGGAGCCACCCATCTCGGTAATGACCCGCATGGCCTGCCAGGCCGGGAGCTGATCGACCTTGCCCTTCAGGGTCAACGCCGCCACGGGCAGGCACGCGATCGAGGCTGACACCGAACGGAAGGTCCGCTCGCCGACCAGCACCGTGCCGGGGTCGGCAGCGGATTGCAGGCGGGAGGCGGTGTTGACGAGATCGCCGGTCACGAAACCCTGTCCGACTGCGTCGAGCACCGCGACGGCCTCACCCGTGACCACCGCAGCTCGCGCCTTCAGATCGAGGCGAAGGCTTACGCCGAGGGCTGCAACGCGGTCGACGATCTCCAGTGCGGACCGCACTGCACGCTCGGCATCGTCCTCATGCGCCACCGGCGTTCCCCACACAGCCATTACGGCGTCTCCGATGAACTTCTCCACCGTGCCGCCATGGCGCTGTACAGCATCGGAGGCGGCGTCGAAGTACTGCGTCAGCATGGCCCGCACATCTTCGGCGTCGCGTCCTTCGGAGAAGGTCGTGAAGCCCACGAGATCGACAAAGAGCACACTGACCAGCCGTCGCTCGGTCTCGCCTTCCCGTGCCGGCACTGAGCTCGCTCCTGGCGTATTCCCGACGAATGCTCGGCCGCAATCGCCGCAGTACTTATCGCCCGAGGCGTTGACCGCACCGCAAGCGGTGCACAGTATCGAGAGTCGTTCACCACACTCGCGGCAGAACTTGCGCGCGATGTCGTTGTCGACTCCACATGCCGAGCAGGTCATCGCCGGTTGGCTCCGGCTCCGGGCCAAACCATGATCTGCCCCTTGCTTCGACTGCCGATGAGAAGATCGTCCCGCGTCCGCGCCGCCGCCTGCCACTGCAGGCCCACCGTGGTGCCGACTACCTCAGGGACATCGTGCCGCGTGGACCGGACGTTCGCACAGGGTTCTGCGCGATCGTTGCGGCGCCCCTCACGATGTGGCCATGTCCCGAGCGATCGAGGCCTTTCGCTGCTCGCTCAGGGTGAGCCGAGCACGCCCGACCATGCCAGCGTCGCCAGCCGGCCACGCTGACAAACTGAGGACCCACCGATCTCAGATGAAGAGGAGCTGGGCGCCTGCCGTCTTCTCGATGAAGTCTGCGGCACTGATGATTCCCTCGACGTCGTCGTAGAGGTCCTGCTCGTGCAGGTGCATCATGTCGGCCGACATGCGGCAAGCCCACAGGTGGCCGCCGGAGTCGACGATCTGCGCGAGGAATTCGGGAACCTCCGGAACGCCGATCTCGGCGATCTGCTTCTTCATCTTGCCGGTGGCCATCGCCGTCATCCCCGGAAGGCCGCCGAGACCTTGCGGCATGTGGGTCGCGGTGTTTCCGAGCATCGTGAACTTGAGGTCCTTCATGCGCGACTTGGTGATCATGTCGAAACCCCAGAACGTGAAGAACAGGTGTGTCTCGACTCCTTCACCGAGCGCGGCGTTGGCGAGGATCAGTCCTGGGTATGCCATGTCAAGGTTGCCCTTGGAGCAGATGATCGCGAGCTTGCGCCCGGTCTGCTCGTTCTCGAACGAGGGAATGATCGGTGCTGTCGCCGTTATGGCGTCGATAGTCATCTCGCATGCCTCCGATCGCAGCTCAGACGCAGCCGCGTGGCTTGGGCAGGCCGGCGATGTAGGCCATCTTCTTGGCCGGCTTACCAGGGAAAAGTTCGAACAGGTGCTTGATCGGGATGTTCTTGGCCACGCTCACCCGGCGGATCGTCGGGGTTTCTCCCAGGTCGGCGTAGTCCTGGCGCATGAAGTGGATGGCCTCCCAATGGTCCTGCGTCAGCTCGATCCCTATCTGTGCCGCGAGCACGCGTGCGATGTCCGGGTCCCATTCCGAGTACTCGGTCAGGAATCCCTCCTGGTCCACGCTCAGCTCGTGGCCTTCGATGGTGGTGACAGGCATGGGAACTACCTCCTGGATTCAGCACTGCCGAACCGCTGGCCGGCGGTATCGGTCTCGGCACGCGGCCGCACAGGATGCTTGCCGCGCATGGACATGCGATTGGTGACCGGCAGCGGGCGTCCCGGCATCAACGCATTCCAGTAGGCCCAGCGGAATGCGAGCTTGCCGAGGTGATTGGCTCTGGTTTCTTCCAGGAGGCTGAACGGACCGATCCCTGGCAGCGGGTATTTTCCGGGGAGCGGCTCGGTGTCGTAGTCGAAGTCGATGAGCAGGCCCTTGCCATGGCCGGACTCGATGAAGCAGTTCGCGTGACCGTCGAACTCTTCCCGCATCGGAAGCCCGTCGACGTAGCGCAGAAAGTTGGGCACGAACGTCTCCACGGAGAAATGCGCGACCGACCCTGCCTTGGACGTCGGAATGTCGTTGGCGTCACCTATCGCGAAGATGTTGTCGTGGTCCTTGGCCAGGAACGTGTGGCGGTCGACCGGGACGTAGTTCATCTCGTTGCCCAGGCCGGAACGGGCGACGAAGTCGGCACCCATGTTGAGCGGAACGGTCACGAGCAGGTCGAATGGGACCACTCGCTCGTCGTACGAGACCAGGGTCTGCTCGTCGACCTTCTCGAGCATGAAGTCTGTCTCGAGCCGGATGTTCCGCTGGTCAAGCATCCCGGAGAGGCGCTCAGATGCGATCGGCTTGGTGAACGCACCCGAGAGTGGCGTCACGTAAGTGATATCGACCCGATCGCGGCGTCCGCGATCCGCGAAGTACGCATCCGCGAGGAAGGCGAACTCGAGTGGCGCGACAGGGCACTTGATGGGCATGTCGACGATGTTGACGACCAACCTGCCGCCATCCCACGTGCGGAGCTTCTCAGCCAACGCCACCGCGCCGTCGTAGGTGTAGAAGTCGAATATCGTCTGCCGCCAGTGCTGACCGAGCAGGCCCGGCGTTTGGTCGGGGCGCGTCTGGACTCCGGTAGCGACGATCAAATAGTCGTAAGCCAGGGCACGACCATCGCTCAGCAGGACCCGGTTCTCTTCAGGCACGACCCGGTCGATCTCCGAGAGGACCAGATGCACGCCGTCCGGGATCAGCGAGTGCCGGCTCCGGCGCAGATCCGCGGTCTCATACACCCCGAAAGGCAGCAGCAGATAGCCGGGTTGATACCGATGCACATCGTCGCGATCGACGACCGAAATTGACCAGCGCGACCGGTCGAGCCTCTTGTGCAACTTATTGGCCACCATGGTTCCGGCAGTCCCGCCACCGAGAACGACAACGTTTCGCATGACGTTCTCCTGACCCTCGGACTGCTCGGTTCTCGCGTTGCGGTACCGCGATTCGAGGCTAAGTCCGGGTACCGCCCGGAGCCACGGCCCAAAGTCCCCTGCCGGCCGTTCGAAAGTCCGTACCAGTGCGAATCAGCGAACCGGCCGATGGGTTTCGTCGTCCTCGGGGACCGCTACGCGAAGCTCCCCGGGCGCTGGCTGTCCCGGGCACCGTCCGTCAGGTCGATCGTCGACGGGCGCGGCCCACTGGCCTGAGCTGCTTCGAGGATGTCGGTGATCTCGCGACCGATCAGTTCGTGCCGTTCGAGCAGGGCGTCCCGGAGCGCTTCGACAAGATGACGGTTGGCGTCGATGAGTGAGTGCGCGCGGGCCTTCTGCTGCTGCATGAGATCTTCGACGCGGCGGCGTCCGTCGCCGTCGGCGAGCACCCGTCCGACGAGGTTTGTGTCAGTCAGCGTGGAGCCTTGGATCGCTCCGAAGGACACGAGGCTGTCAGCCATTCCGACCGCTCCGACCATCTGGGCCGCGAGCGTCGTCGCGTAGAGCAGGTCACCGCCGGGTCCGGTCGACACATCGCCGAAGAAGAGCTCCTCGGCGACCTGACCGCCGAATGCGATCTGCATCAGTGCGAGCATTTCGGACCGGCCGCGGGTGTACACGTCTTCGCGGTCGCCGTGCGCGAGGAGTCCGAGCGCCTGGCGGCGCTTCACGATGGTGAGAACTTCCAGCCGCCGTTCGGGAGCGACCAGCCAGGCAACCGTCGCGTGCCCGGACTCGTGGGTGGCGATGAGGCGCTCTTCGTAGTCGGTGTACATGACCGGCTGGCCGAGGCCGACCTCCATGACCATGCGGGCGTGCTCGACGTCTGCCCAGCCGGCGGCCCTGCGGCCGTCCTCGAGCGCGTGGATGAGCGCGTCGTCCAGGAGCCGTTCGAGCATCGCCGGGCTGTACTCCTGCGTGATCGCGGCCAGCGCGTCCCGGCGCTCGGTCTGGTCGAGCTCGCTGTCGTGGGCCTTGAGGCCGAGGAAGTAGTCGATGAGCTCGCGGCGTGACGCTTTGGTCGGCAGCTCGAAAGTGAGCCGTTGGTCGAAACGGCCCGGCCGCATCAGCGCCGGGTCGAGGGAGTCGGCCCGGTTGGTCGAGGCGATCAGCAGGACGTTCGAGTAGGGCTCGCGCGGGGCCGGGATCTGACTGCCGAGCGGCAGCAGCAGGTTGAGCTTCGAAACGAGCCCGCTGACGAACTTGCGCGAGCCGCTCGGGTCGTCGAACGACTGCATCTGGACCAGCAACTCATTGACGCCCATGCCCACGTCATTGCTGCCGGCGAACGGCGTCGTCGTGACCCCGAGCGTCTGGCCGGCCGACACCGAAGGCAGTCCCTCGAGGCCACCGCACGACATGGCGGTCCCGAACGAGGCCGCTCCGAGCGCCGAACCGCCCCACGCACGGGACGCCAGCGGAGTCGCCGCCGACCCCCCGCCGCGGGCACCGCCGATGCCGTCGAATTCGTCGATGAATCCGATCGCGCCGCCCTCTTTCCGGGCGAGGGAGCGCAGCTTTCGGAAGTAGCTGCGGATCTTCCGCTGGGTTCCGCCCTGCCAGCTGGAGTGGAACGAAGTCGCGGATGCGAACAGGAAGGGAACGCCCGCTTCGGCGGCCAATGCTTTCGCGGTGTGCGTCTTGCCAGTGCCCGGAGCGCCTTCGAAGAGGACACCGCGTCGCGGCCGGCCGCCGAGGTTCTCGGAGAAATCCTTGTTCGAGAGGAAGAGGTTCAAGCTGCGGACCACTTCATTCCGGACCATGTCGATGCCGACGACGTCGGACAGCCGGACGTCGAGTTGCTCGGGCCGGAAGATCACGTGGGGCGAGCGCCCGACCAGCAGCGTCTGCCCGGCCAGGACGCCGATGAGGACGATGAAGAACACGATCTCGACGAGCACGACCGGATCGATCGACGGGACAGAGAGCACGTTGAACGGGCGGCCGACGAGCAACCGGTACCAGAGGAAGGCGAGTGGAAGAGCGAGCACGACCGCGATGGCGCGCAGGCGCTGCCGGCGCAGCCGCTCACGGTTGATCCCGACGTCTGCCGTGCCAACCTTCAAGACCGCCGGTGCCGCACCGCCTGCCACTGAGCCACCTCTCCCCGCCCCACCGGCCCGGGAAAACCGAACACACCGGGAGCCGGTCAAGTCGCCGACCTGTTGTTACTCCACCCGAGTCTGCGGCCCGGCGCGAGCCCAGCACGATCCGTTCACCCGGTCGGCGTATCAATCCCGTCGAAGATGTCTGTCTCCCGCCCCTGTGCGTCCAAGGATTTCGAGCCCTTCGTCCCCTTGACGAGGATGTAGTACTCGCTGCCCATGGCGCCCGGCCCGATTGTCCGGGCCATCTCGAAGAACGGTCCGTCGGGCTCGACCTGCGTGGCGTGCGCCGCGAGCGCGGCCATTTTGCGTGGCTCGAAGTCGACGGCGTCGACGATGGCCGTCACGTACTTGTCCTCGATGACCATCGGCACGTCCTCGACGGAGTCGGTCCCGAAGAACCCGCTCTTGCCCGCGGCGATCAGCGCGTCGATCCCCTGCTGGATCACCGACTTGGGCAATGTCGTCCAGTAGATCTTCGAAACGTCCCAGGGCTGGCCGATGTCAGGCCGGAACGACTCGATCGGAGCGAGCTCGGCGGCGTACATGGCAACGCGGTGGGCCTGGATGTGGTCCGGGTGCCCGTAGCTGCCGAAGCTGTCGTAGGTCAGGATCACCTGCGGGCGGATCTCTCGGATGACGGTCACGAGCTCGGTTGCGGCTTCGAGCAGATCCGCGCGCCAGAAGCAGTCGGGCCGGTCGTTCGTCTCCAGGCCCATCATCCCGGAATCGCGCCACCGGCCGGCGCCGCCGAGGAATCGATGGTCGGTGACACCCAGGATGCGCATCGCCTCGTCGAGTTCGGTGATGCGGTGCTGCCCGAGCTTGTCCGATTCGCCGGCCGCCAGGTAAGCGAGCTCGGGGACGAGTACCTCACCCTCCTCGCCGAGCGTGCAGGTGACCAGCGTGACGTGGGCGCCCGCAGCCACGTACTTGGCCATCGTTCCGCCGGTGGCAATGGTCTCGTCGTCCGGGTGCGCGTGGACGGCGAGCAGGCGTAGGTGCGCGGTCGGGCCGGACTCGGCCTCCCCCAGGGCGGCATCAGTCATGGGATCGACCCTACGGTGACTGGCAGGATCGACACATGACGGACTCCTTTCCCCGACGCTTCGCCCGGACAGCCCGCTTCACCGCCGGCACACCCCGTGGCTTCATCCCGGCCCCGGATGGCAGCCGCGTCGCATTCGTGAGATCAGCGTCCGGGACCGAGCGGGCCGGACTGCTGTGGGTACTCGACCTGCCGGGCGGCACCGAGCGGCTGGTTGCCGACGGCGCGACGCTCCTGGCCGGAGCGGGCGAGGAGCTCACCGCTCAGGAACGGTCGCGACGCGAGCGGATGCGCGAGGGCGGCGCCGGGATCACATCGTTCTCGGCGGACGAAGACGTGACGTCGGCGACGTTCGCACTGTCCTCCCGGCTGTTCGTCGTGGATCTGACAGGTGGTTCCGTTGACGGCGACGGCGCGGGAACTCACGAGCTTCCGTCGGCCGGTCCGGTGATCGACCCCCAGATGTCCCCGGACGGCCGTGCGGTGGCCTACGTCACCGGGGGCGCTCTGCACGTCGTCTCGACGGACTCCAGCACCACGACGATCTCTCGCGTCGTGGCCGAGCCGGACAGCGGCGACGTCACCTACGGGTTGGCCGACTTCGCCGCGGCCGAGGAGCTCGACCGGTTCCGCGGATTCTGGTGGTCGCCGGGCTCCGACAACCTGCTGGTCTCGCGCGTCGACACCGGAAAGGTGCCGGTGTGGCACATCGCCGACCCCGCCAATCCCGAGACGCCGCCGTCCGAGCACCGATACCCCGCAGCGGGCGCAGCCAACGCTGACGTGACCTTGTGGCTCGTTTCGCCCGACGATCGCCGGCCTCGCATAGAGGTCGTCTGGGACCACGACGCCTATCCCTATGTGGGGCAGGTGCACTGGTCAACGTACGGACCGCTCCTGGTCCAGGTCCTCAATCGGAGTCAGGATGTCTCGCTCATCCTGGCCGTCGGTCCGGACGGCGCGACCGACACGGTCCGAGAGCTCACCGATCCGGGCTGGATCGACATCATCGTCGGCAGCCCGGCATGGACCGCATCCGGCGCACTGGTCACGGCAGAAGTCTCTGACGACCGCTACGCGCTGACGATCGGTGGCCATCCGGTCTCAGACCCGGGGGTGAACGTCAGGCGGATCCTGCACGCCGGGGACGACGTGCTGGTCCGCGCGTCCGACCCGAGCGGGTCTGAACACGTCTACCGCTGGGCCGAGAGCGATGGCTTCTCCCGGTTGACGTCGGCGGACGGCGTCCACACCGCCGTTGCGAACGACGCCATCACTGTGCTCGCGACCGCACACGCCACCGAGCCGATGACGACCTACACCGTCCTGCCGACGATCGGGGGCGCCCGGGCGGCGGCGAACGGCAACGGAGCCACCGCGGGCATCCCCGTCCGATCGGTCGCCGAAGACCCGGAACTGCGGCCGAAACCGAAGCTGTTCTCGGCGGGTGAGCGCCGGATCCCGACCGCCGTAGTACTGCCGTCCGGCTGGGCCGCCGCAGACCCGCCGTTGCCCGTGCTGCTCAGCCCGTACGGAGGTCCGCACCATGCGGAGGTGACGCGAGCAGCTGCCGGGTATCTGGAAGATCAGTGGTGGGCCGATCAGGGATTCTGCGTGATCATCGCGGACGGGCGCGGGACGCCCGGTACGCCGTCCTGGGAACGGGCGGTCAAGTACGACCTGGCGACCGCGCCGCTCGAAGACCAGGTGGACGCGCTGCTCGCCGTCGCGGCCGAGTTGCCGGGCGTCCTCGACCTCGACCGGGTCGCCATCCGCGGCTGGTCGTTCGGCGGCTACCTGTCGGCGCTCGCGGTCCTGCGCCGTCCCGACATCTTCCATGCGGCCGTCGCAGGTGCGCCGGTGACCCAGTGGGAGCTCTATGACACGGCATACACCGAGCGCTACCTGGGTCTTCCGGCCGAGCATCCGCAGGCGTACGTCGACGGCTCGCTCGTGGCGATCGCCGACCAGCTGGTCCGGCCTTTGATGATCATCCATGGGATGGCCGACGACAACGTCACCGCGGCGCACTCGTTGCGGCTGTCTTCGGCGCTACTCGCGGCAGGCCGACCGCACACCTTCCTGCCGCTGTCCGGCGTGACCCACATGACGCCGCAGGAAGTGGTGGCCGAGAACTTGCTGCTCCTGCAACTCGACTTCCTGCGGAACGCGCTCGACAGACGGTCGTCGTCCTGAACGAGGTCAGTTGCGCTTGGCGCGACCGCGCTCCTTCTCCCGCTGGGTCTGGTCGAGCGTGACCTTCCGCAGCCGAACGGTGGCCGGCGTGACCTCGACACACTCATCCTCGCGGCAGAACTCGAGCGCCTGCTCGAGCGAGAGCTGCCGGTAGGGAATGAGCCGCACCAGCTCGTCCCCGGTCGACGATCGCATGTTGGTGAGTTTCTTCTCCTTGGTCGGGTTGACGTCCATGTCGTCCGCCCGGGAGTTCTCTCCGACGATCATGCCCTCGTAAACCTCGGTGCCGGGGCCGACGAACATCGTTCCCCGCTCCTGCAGATTGAACAGCGCGAATGCCGTCGTCGCGCCGCGCCGATCCGAGACCAGCGAACCGGTCGGTCGGGTGCGCAGGTCTCCGTGCCACGGCTCATACCGCTCGAATACGTGGTGCAGCATTCCGGTCCCGCGGGTGTCAGTGAGGAACTCGGTCCTGAAGCCGATCAGTCCACGGGCGGGGACGACGTACTCGAGGCGCACCCAGCCGGTGCCGTGGTTGACCATCTGCTCCATCCGGCCGCGCCGCAGTCCCATGAGCTGGGTCACGACGCCGAGGTAGTCCTCGGGGATGTCGACCGTCAGCCGCTCGACCGGCTCGTGCACTTTGCCGTTGATCTCGCGCGTCACGACCTGCGGCTTGCCGACCGTCAGCTCGTAGCCCTCACGGCGCATCAGCTCGACCAGCACGGCAAGCTGCAGCTCGCCGCGGCCCTGGACTTCCCAGGTGTCGGGGCGCTCGGTGGGCAGTACCCGGATCGACACGTTTCCGACGAGCTCGGTGTCCAACCGGTTGCGCAGCAGCCGGGCGGTCAGCTTGTTTCCGCTCTCCCCCGCCAGCGGCGCCGTGTTGATCCCGACGGTCATCGAGATCGAAGGCTCGTCGACCGTGATCACCGGCAGCGGGTGCGGATCGTCCGGGTCGGCGAGGGTCTCGCCGATCGTGATGTCGGCGATGCCGGCCACAGCGATGATCGATCCGGGTCCGGCCTCTTCGGCAGGAACCCGTTCCAGCGCCTCCGTGATCAACAGTTCGGTGATCTTGACGCGCTGGATCGAGCCATCGGCCCGGCACCAGGCAACTTGCTGCCCGCGTCGAAGCGTGCCCTGCCGAACCCGGCACAGCGCGAGCCGGCCGAGGTAGGGAGATGCATCCAGGTTGGTCACGTGGGCCTGGAGTGGTGCGCCCTCGGTGTATTCCGGCGCGGGAATGGTCCCGACGATCGTTTCGAACAGTGGCTCGAGATCGACCGAGTCGGGGAGCGTGCCGTCCTGCGGGCGGTTGAGCGATGCCCGGCCGGCCTTGGCCGACGCGTACACGATCGGGAAATCGATCTGGTGCTCGTCCGCATCCAGGTCGAGGAACAGCTCGTAGGTCTCGTCGACGACCTCGGCCACCCGAGCGTCGGGCCGGTCGACTTTGTTGACGACCAGCACGACCGGGAGTCGCTTGCTCAGCGCCTTGCGCAGCACGAACCGGGTCTGCGGCAACGGCCCCTCGCTGGCGTCCACGAGCAGGAGGACGCCGTCGACCATCTCCAGCCCTCGCTCGACTTCGCCACCGAAGTCGGCGTGACCGGGAGTGTCGATGATGTTGAAGGTCACCCCGCCGTGCCGGACGGCTGTGTTCTTCGCCAGGATCGTGATGCCCTTTTCACGCTCCAGATCCATCGAGTCCATCACGCGGACGTCGACATCCTGGTTCTCCCGGAAGGCGCCGCTCTGCCAGAGCATGGCGTCGACGAGGGTGGTCTTGCCGTGGTCGACATGGGCGACGATGGCGAGATTGCGAAGGTCGGCGCGGGCGGGCATGCGGAACAGCTCGATCCTGTGGAGGGCGGAGCCTCCAGGGTACGGGCGATGCGTGAGAACTCACACTCGGCGAGCCGCTGGGGAAGCCGGACGCGCAGTAGCCTCGGACCGACCGGAGATCATCCGGACCGAGCGCGCGCTCGAATCAGCACGAAACGAGCGTGGATCGAGCACCAACCAGGCGGAGGCGGGATGGCGAGCAGCACGGTCTCGGGGGGCACCCGGGCGGAAGCGCCCGGGGGGAACGGCACCGGGTCGCCGGGGCGTGCGGCGATCGCCGAGCCCACCCTCCGGACGGACAACTGGCGGCGCGCGCCGATCCTCACCGCTGCCGGCCTCATCGCCTGGATCGCGTATGCGACGTTCCGCGTCTTCATGCAGAAGGACTACTGGGTCCCGGCCTATCACTACCTGACGCCGTTCTACTCCCCGTGCGTCTCGCACGGCTGCACACCGGAAGCGGCGGAGTTCGGCCGGTTCCTGCCGGACCACTGGTTCATCCCCTTCGCGGCGTTGACGCTGCCGTTCCTGCTGCTGTTCCGGTTGACCTGCTACTACTACCGCCGCGCCTATTACCGCAGCTTCTGGCTCTCGCCGCCGGCGTGTGCCGTACCCGACGCGCACCGTCGCTATACCGGCGAGACCCGCTTCCCCCTGATCGTTCAGAACGCCCACCGCTATTTCTTCTACGCCGCGGTGCTGATCTCCCTGATCAATACCTGGGACATGATCCGGGCGTTCCACAGCCCGCAGGGGTTCGGGTTCGGACTCGGCAACCTGATCATCGTCGCCAACGTCGTGTTGCTCTGGGCGTACACGCTGTCGTGCCACTCCTGCCGGCACATCACCGGCGGCCGCCTCAAGCACTTCTCGAAACACCCGGTCCGCTACCAGTTCTGGGTCTACGTGTCCAAGTTGAATACGCGGCACATGCTTCTCGCCTGGGTCACGCTGGCCAGCCTCGCCATCACAGACTTCTACGTCATGGCCGTGTCGGCCGGATGGTTCTCCGACCTCCGCTTCATCCACTAGAACGAGAAGGCTCACGAAACGATGACCGACATCGAGCGTCACGCGTACGACGTCGTAGTGATCGGCGCCGGCGGCGCGGGACTGCGCGCAGCGATCGAGGCCCGCAGCCAGGGCTTGCGGACGGCGGTGATCTGCAAGTCGCTCTTCGGAAAGGCGCACACCGTCATGGCCGAGGGCGGTATCGCCGCGTCGATGGGAAACGCGAACGCCAACGACAACTGGCAAGTGCATTTCCGGGACACCATGCGCGGCGGGAAATTCCTCAACCACTGGCGGATGGCCGAACTGCACGCCAAGGAGGCTCCCGAGCGAGTCTGGGAGCTGGAGTTGTGGGGCGCTCTCTTCGACCGCACCAAGGAAGGCAAGATCAGCCAGCGCAACTTCGGCGGCCACGAATACCCGCGGCTCGCGCACGTCGGCGACCGGACCGGCCTTGAGCTGATCCGCACCTTGCAGCAGCGCATCGTCGCCCTCCAGCAAGCCGACTTCGCCGAGTACGGCGACTACGAGGCGAAACTCAAAGTCTTCGCCGAGTGCACCATCACCGAGTTGCTGCGCGAAGGGCCCGACGGCGGGATCGCCGGAGCGTTCGGCTACTGGCGGGAATCGGGCCGCTTCGTCGTCTTCGACGCGCCTGCGGTCATCCTGGCGACCGGGGGGATCGGCAAGTCGTTCAAGGTCACCAGCAACTCATGGGAGTACACCGGAGACGGCCACGCGCTCGCGCTGCGCTCGGGAAGCACGCTCATCAACATGGAGTTCGTCCAGTTCCATCCGACCGGGATGGTCTGGCCGCCGAGCGTCAAAGGCATCCTCGTCACCGAATCGGTTCGCGGTGACGGTGGCGTCCTGCGCAACTCCGAAGGCAAACGCTTCATGTTCAACTACGTCCCCGACGTCTTCCGCGCCCAGTACGCGCAGACCGAGGAGGAGGGAGACCGCTGGTACGAGGACCCGGAGCACAACCACCGACCTCCTGAGCTGCTGCCGCGCGACGAAGTCGCCCGGGCGATCAATTCCGAAGTGAAGGCCGGTCGCGGATCGCCGCACGGCGGTGTGTTCCTCGACGTCTCGACCCGGCTGCCGGCCGACGAGATCAAGCGCCGGCTCCCCTCGATGCATCACCAGTTCAAGGAACTGGCCGACGTCGACATCACCGCCGAACCGATGGAAGTCGGCCCGACCTGCCATTACGTGATGGGCGGGGTCGAGGTCGACCCGGACACCGAGCAGGCAGCCCGCGTCCCCGGCTTGTACGCCGCAGGAGAGGTCGCCGGCGGCATGCACGGCTCGAACCGTCTGGGCGGCAATTCGCTTTCCGACCTGCTGGTGTTCGGCCGGCGGGCCGGAGCCGCGGCGTCGGAGTACGTGAGCGCGATGTCCGATTCCCGTCCCGCTGCGAGCCAGTCCGATATCGACGCGGCCGCGGCTCGAGCGCTGGTCCCGTTCGAGCACGAAGGCGGCGAGAACCCGTACACCCTGCACCAGGAACTGCAGCAGACGATGAACGACCTGGTCGGCATCATCCGGCGGGCGGACGAGGTGCGCGACGCGCTCAAGCGTCTGGAGGACCTCAAGGAGCGGGCCGGGCGGGTGAGCGTCGAAGGCCACCGGCAGTTCAATCCCGGATGGCACCTCGCCCTCGACCTGCGGAACATGCTGCTCGTTTCCGAATGCGTGGCGAGGGCGGCACTCGAACGGGAGGAATCACGTGGCGGGCATACCCGTGACGACTTCCCGCAGATGAGCCCGGAATGGCGCAAGGTCAACCTCGTGTGCTCGACCGACGGGAACGAGGTTCGGGTCGAGCGAAAGCCGCTTCCGGTGATGCCTCCGGAACTGCTCGGACTGTTCGACCGCGCCGAGCTGAGGAAGTACCTCACCGAAGAAGAAGTAGCGGTGCTCGGTGCCGAAGTTGAGGAGACGCACTGATGGCGTACGACGCCCAGTTCCGAGTGTGGCGCGGCGACGACACCGCCGGCGACTTGCACGATTTCACCGTCCAGGTCAACGAGGGCGAGGTCGTCCTCGACGTCATCCATCGACTCCAGGCGACTCAGGCGCCCGATCTTGCCGTCCGGTGGAACTGCAAGGCCGGCAAGTGCGGCTCGTGCAGCGCAGAGATCAACGGACGGCCCCGCCTGCTGTGCATGACCCGGATGAGCACGTTCACCGAGGCCGAGACAGTGACCGTCACACCGTTGCGTGCATTCCCAGTGATCCGCGACCTCGTGACCGACGTGTCGTTCAACTACACGAAGGCTCGTGAGATCCCGTCGTTCGCTCCTCCGCCCGGCATGAAACCCGGGGAGCCGCGGATGGCACAGGTCGACGTCGAGCGGAGTCAAGAATTCCGCAAATGCATCGAATGCTTCTTGTGCCAGAACACCTGCCACGTGGTGCGCGACCACGAGGAGAACAAGACGGCGTTCGCCGGCCCGCGCTATTTCATTCGCCTCGCCGAACTCGACATGCACCCGCTCGATCAGCTGGATCGCAAGAACGCCGCGCAGGAGCAGTATGGCCTCGGCTTCTGCAACATCACCAAATGCTGCACCGAAGTGTGCCCCGAGCACATCAAGATCACGGACAACGCGATCATCCCGATGAAGGAACGCGTCGTCGACAACCGCTACGACCCTCTGGTCTGGCTCGGCCGCAAGATCACCCGCCGCGGCGCCGACTGAATCGCTCGGCCGACGCCGCGCCGGGCACGCAACACGGTCAATTCACATCCCTGCGCATCGTGATTCGGGTCGCGACGAACGCGAGCAGCGCCGTCCATCCGACCAGCACCGCAGCCGCTGCGGCCGGAGCGAGCACCTTGGACGACGCGTGCCCGAAGGTGGTCAGCGCTACCGCAGCACCGGTCGGCAGCCATTTCGCCAGGCCAGGTAATGCGTTCTGCAAGATGACTACCTCGACGAACTGGACCCACACGATCGACCCGATGATCGCCGCGACGGTGTTCCGGGTGAGCGCGCCGAGCGCGACACCGAGCAGGCCGTAGCAGGCAGTGGCCACGACGGCCCCGATCCACAGCTGAGGAATGTCGACCGCCAGATGATGGACACCCTTGGTCGCATACAACGGGACTGCGACCGCGAGGGCCAGGCCGAAGGTGAAGGCACCCACGACTGCACCCAGGCCGCACACGGTTGCGAGCTTGGCGGCGAGGACGCGACCCCGAGCGGGTTCGGCCAGATACGTGCCGATGATGGTGCGGTGACGGTATTCGCCGCCGACGAGCAGGATGCCCACGACCATCATCACCATCGCGGTGAGGGCCGAGACCGACAGAGTCTTGCTCACGTTCGCCACACTGCCGAGTGCCGGTGCTCCGTTCTGGCCCGCGAGTTCGATAGTGGTCACTACGGATGCGAGGCTCAGCACGAAGATGATCGCCAGGCTGACGTAGATCGCGGGTGTCGTCCTGAGTTTGAGGACTTCGACGCGGCTGAGAGACGCGATGCTCATGATGTCTGCCCTTCAGAGTGGATGAGTGCGTGGAACACGGCCTCGAGGTCGTCCTCCCGAGCACGCATGTCGAGGATGGTTATGCCGAGGTCGGCGGCGGTGCGTCCGACGAGTTCCCTCGCCACGTTCTCGGCGACGATGCGGTCGGCCGCCGTACGCTCGACCGCGATGCCCTGCCGGTCGAGTGCGACCGCGAGCAGGTCCGCCTCGGGACTGGTCACCACGATCGCCGGCCCGCTTCGCATGAGTCCCGACACGGGGCCAGCCGTGACGAGCCGTCCGCGATCGATGATGATCGCGTCGTCCGCACTCTGGGCGACCTCTGCGAGCAGGTGGCTGGACAAGAACACCGTCCCGCCGTCGTCTGCAAAGCGCCGAAGGAAGACGCGCATGGACTGGATGCCGTCCGGGTCGAGACCGTTGAACGGCTCGTCGAGCACCAGAACCGACGGGGCCCCGACGAGGGCGGACGCCAGCGCCAGCCGCTGGCGCATTCCGAGCGAGAAGCCGCCGACCGATCGCTTGGCCGCATCCGTAAGACCGACCAGGTCCAGCAATTCATCCGCGCGGGAACCGCTGACACCGGCCTGCGCCGCCGCGACCCGTAGATGATTGCGCGCGCTCCGGTTCGGCTGAAAACCCTGGTCGATGACCGCACCAATTTCGCGGAGCGGGTGATCAAGGTCTCGGTAGGAGCGTCCGCGGATCGTCGCCGTGCCCGAGGTGGCCTCGGCAAGTCCGAGCAGAAGGCGCATGCTCGTGGTCTTTCCTGATCCGTTGGCACCGAGGAAGGCCGTGATACGACCGGGTTGTACCTGTGCGGTGAAGCCGGCGAGCGCAGCGGTGTCGCCGTAGTTCTTGGTCAGCTCGTGGAATTCGAGCGTGCTCATGATCGCTCCAGAGTCTCGTTTCGACGTGACTCCAACTTCGCGCCAGGAGCCGGTCCGCGTCGTCGGCGCCCAGACCGAGATTCCAGCTCCGTCTACGGGATGACTTCGCCGAGCCGACGGGCCGAGGTCATCCGGCGGTCGTACGTCTCCAGACGGACGCGCGGCACATCCCGCGGTCGCTAGCGTGGGCGCGTGGTCACGTGGTCCGAGGTCCGGAGCCGACTTCCGCAGGTCAATCCGGTCATCCTGGACTGGGTCGTCGCCGCCGCGCTCTTCGCGCAGATGGCCGCGGCGATCGCCCACACGCCCCCGGTCCACGGCGAGCGACCCGCTGATCTCGGCGCCTACCTGCTGTCCGTTGGCCTGACGGTGCCGTTCAGTTTCCACCGTCGCTTTCCGATGGCAGCGATCGCGACGAACCTGAGCTGCCTGCTCGCGTACGGGCTGCTTCAGTTCGCGGCGTTTCCCGGTTTGAGCCTGTTCGTCCTCCTCTTCGGGATCGCGCTGCACACCGACCGGGTTCGCGCTCTGATCGCGCTCGCCGCGGCGCTCATCGTGCTGCCCGTCGTTCTGCTCGCGCAGCCGTCCGGCGTAGTGACCACGTCGACGTGGACTTCCGTGCTGCTCGCTGCGGCGGTCGCCTGGTTGACCGGGGAGAACTGGCGCAACCGGCGCGCTCGCTGGAGCGCGATGGAGGCGCGCACTGCGCGGCTCGAACAGGAACGTGAAGAGCGCGCCCGCCAGGCCGTGACAGAAGAGCGCCTGCGGATCGCGCGCGAGTTGCACGACATCGTTGCGCATTCGATGAGCGTGATCGCGGTCCAGTCGGGAGTGGGACACCACGTCATCGACACCGATGTCGACGCCGCACGTCGTGCGCTGGCCGCGATCGAGACCACGAGCCGCGAAGCGCTCACCGAAATGCGCCGGTTGCTCGGAGTGCTCCGGCAGGACGAGGAGCAGGCAGACAAGCTCGCACCCGCTCCGCGCCTGGCCGACGTCTACGGCATCCTCGAGCAACTTCGTGACAGCGGCCTGGATGTGACGATGGAAATCGAGGGCGGAGACCGTGAACTGTCGCCGGCCGTCGATCTGTGCGCGTATCGGATCATCCAGGAAGCTCTGACGAACGTGATCAAGCACGGCGGGCGCGCGGCGCACGTCACCGTCGCCTGCCGTGAGCGCGAAGTCGACATCGAGGTGACGGACGAGGGCAGCGGGCACATGGCGCCGGTCGGCGGGCCGTCCCCTTCCTCAGTGAACGCCGGCGCCGGCCATGGATTAGTCGGTATGCGCGAGCGCGTCGCTTTGTTCGGCGGCGCCTTCTCCGCCGGACGACGGCCGGGCGGCGGATTTCGCGTGAGCGCTCAGCTCCCTTACGGCGGGCCGCAGGGATGATCCGCGTGCTGGTCGCCGACGACCAAGCTTTGGTCCGTGCCGGCTTTCGCGTGCTCGTCGACTCTGCGCCCGACCTCGAAGTCGTCGGCGAAGCAGTCGACGGGCGGCAAGCGGTCGATCTCGCCGTCACTCTGAAGCCCGCTGTGGTCCTCATGGACATCCGGATGCCAGTCATGGACGGGCTCGAAGCGACGAGATTGATCGTCGATGCGGACCCGACGGGAACGACGAAAGTGCTTGTCCTCACGACTTTCGATCTCGACGAGTACGTCTTCACCGCGCTCCGGGCGGGCGCCAGTGGCTTCCTGCTCAAGGACACTCCACCTGCCGATCTTCTCCAGGGGATCCGGATCGTCGCGGCGGGCGATGCGTTGCTTGCCCCCAGCGTCACCAGAAGCCTCATCAAGGAGTTCACCAAGCGCCCGGACGTCGCAACGCCGGCCGCGAAGGAGCTGGACGTTCTGACCGAGCGTGAATCCGAAGTCCTCGGCCTCGTTGCACGCGGGATGTCCAACAACGAGATCGCTGACGCGCTCTTCGTCACCGCCGCCACGGTCAAGACGCACGTCAGCCGGTTGCTGATGAAGCTCGGGGCACGCGATCGCGCGCAACTGGTCGTCATCGCGTACGAGAGCGGACACGTTTCTGCGGGACCGACCAAACGCTAGGCTCCCGCCATGGCTCGATTGCTCGAGAACGAAGAAGTTGAACGTCAACTCGTCGATCTTCCCGGCTGGGTCGGCGACACGGCATCGCTGACTCGCACGGTCGAAGCGCCGGACTTTCCGAGCGCCATTCGCGTCGTGGACGAGGTCGCCGACACCGCAGAGCAGATGGACCACCACCCCGACATCGACATCCGGTGGCGCTCGGTCACATTCACGGTCTCGACGCATTCGGCCGGCGGCGTCACCCAGCTCGACATCGAGCTCGCGCATCGGATCTCCGATGCCGCGACGGCGCACAGCGCCACCTGACTAGAGTCGTGCCGTGACGGCGACTTCGCACCCGAACGACCAAGGCCAGGCTAACCTTGGTGACCGCGCGAATCGCCTGCGTGCAGGCGTTCTCGGCGCGAACGACGGCATTGTTTCGACCGCCGGTTTGGTGCTCGGCGTTGCCGCAACCACCGTGTTGCGCGCGCCCATCCTTACCGCCGGCTTGGCCGGTCTTGTCGCCGGCGCAATGTCGATGGGAGTCGGTGAATACGTCTCGGTGTCGACCCAGCGGGACACCGAACACGCAGCGCTCGACCGCGAACGCGAGGAACTGGCAACCGATCCGGATGGCGAGCTCGAAGAACTCGTTCACATGTACGAGGAAAAGGGACTCAGCAGCGGGCTGGCCCGTCAGGTCGCGGTCGAACTCAGTGGCGGGGATCGCGTTCTCGAAGTGCACGCTGAAATGGAGCTCGGCATTACCCCGGGCCAGACCGTGAGTCCGTGGGCCGCGGCCATCGTGTCCACGGTCTCGTTCTCGATCGGCTCGCTCCTCCCCCTCGCCGCCATCCTCATCCCGCCGGCGGCGTGGCGGTCCTGGATCACTTTCGTCGCCGTGCTGGTCGCGCTCGCGCTGACCGGCTCGGTCAGCGCTCGGCTCGGCGGTGCGAACCGCGGCAAGGCTGTGGTCCGGGTGCTGGTCGGCGGAGCGCTCGCCATGGCGATCACATACGGCATCGGGCGCCTGATCGGCGGGCACGTCTAGCCACACTTCGCCAGTGCGCGTCCAGGCGCAGGTCCGCCGGCCCGCATCGGTAGGCTCCGAGGCCGTGGCTGATCAAGGAGTTCTCGCGGTACGGGCCGGCCGATTGGTCGACGTCGTTGCAGGCACCCTGCTGGCGGATCAGACGATAGTCGTGGCCGATGAGCGAGTCGTCCGGGTCCAACCCGGGGCCGAGCCGCTGCCGGACGGGTCGAGACTGCTCGATTACTCGAGCTGCACCGTGATGCCCGGGCTGATCGACCTGCATACCCATCTGGTCGGGCCGATCGAGGCCGGCGATCCGCTGTCGATCCTGCAGCGCTCGGCCGCCGTCGAAGCATTGATCGGCGTCCGGAACGCAGGCGCAACCCTCCGGGCGGGCTTTACGACGGTGCGCGATGTCGGCTCGTTCCGCGCTTTCGTCGACGTAGCGCTGCGCGACGCGATCGAGTCCGGCACGGTGGTCGGGCCTCGCATGCGATGCGCCGGCGCGTACGTGACGTGCACCGGCGGAGGCGGAGAGATCACCGGCGCGACGCCCGATGTGACGCTGCCGGCAGAACTAAGGTTCGGCGTGGCTGACACCGCCGACGAGATCGCAAGGGCAGTCCGGCGCATCCTCGGCGGCGGCGCGGACCTGATCAAGGTCATCGCGACCGGCGCAGTCCTCGCTCCGGGAACTGACCCCGGCGCACCCGAGTACACCGAGGCTCAGATCCGGGCCGCTGTCGAGGTCGCGACCGATCATGGTGCGTTCGTTGCCGCACACGCTCACGGTGCCGAAGGGGCCAAACGCGCGATCCGCGCGGGAGTCCGCTCGATCGAGCACGGGTCGCTCCTTGACGAAGAAGCGCTCGACCTGATGGGAGAGCACGGAACGTGGCTGGTCGCGGATGTCTACAACGGCACCTGGATCGGTGAGGTCGGCAAGCGAGAGGCCTGGCCGCAAGCGACATTGGCCAAGAACGCAGCCACCACGGACACCCAGCGAGCGGTCTTCGCCCAAGCCGTGCAGCGTGGGCTGAACGTCGCGTTCGGCACTGATTCCGGCGTGTACCCACACGGCTTGAACGCGCGCCAGCTCCCGATCATGGTCGGGCTCGGAATGACGCCCTTGGCTGCGATCAGATCCGCGACCTTGGACGCGGCGACCTGTCTCGGCTGGCAGGACGCGGTGGGCTCGCTTCAACCGGGGCGGTTCGCAGACCTGGTGGCGGTGCCCGGACACGACCTCGGGAACCTCGAAATCCTTGCCAAGCCCTCGGCCGTCCTGAAGTCCGGCACCGAAGTGCGTCTGAGCGCCTGAAATGCGCGAGCCTGCTGAGACCAGGGGGTGCGTCAGCCGGCCGTGCTCGTGCTCGGGCTCGGGCTCGGAGCAGCGCTGGTCGGCGACGCCGACGCGGACGGCTGCACGGCCGGTACCGGCGGCATCACGAGCTGGACGGCGGCCGCGATAGCGAGCTCACCCGCGGCGTTGGGGTGGAACGGCGCCTGGTCTTGCAAGCCCTGCACCCACGGCTGGCTCGTGCAGAGCTCGTGGTCGCTGAAATCGGGTGTGGAAACCGCGAAGTCGAACGTGCGGGCCCCCTGGTCGAGCACGTGGTTCAGCTGGCTCAGACGGCTGAACAGTGGGTCCACCTTCTGCAGGAGGACGTTCTGCTGGTTCGACCCGGCCGACGCGCCGAATCCCGACCCGCTCGGTGCGCCGGACGCACCTGCCAGCTTCGACAGGGCGCGACAACTGAAATCCTTGCCGAGCGGCTGGTAGTAGAGGTTCACGATCACGTTCGGGTGCTGGGGCAAGGTCGCGAGCTGCTCCAGAAGCTGCGCGTACTGAATCTTGAAGATGTCCAGATGTTGCTGGAATAACAGGGTGCTGGCTTGATCGTTGCAGCTCGGCAGGCCGTAGCACTCGTACAGGGTGTCGGTCCAGTTGACGTCATTCGCTCCGATGCTCACCACGACCGTCCTGAGCGCTGGCATTTGCTTGAGGACACCGACCTGGGGTGGCAGCGGAACGCCGTTGTCCTGCGGACCCAGCAGGCCGCGGGCGATCGTCGCCCCGCTGCACGCGAGATTGGCCACGCGCAGGTGCGGGTTGAACTGTTGCAGGGCCGTTGCGTAGGCGTACGCGGACCGGCCGCACACCGAGTCGGCTTGGGAGGGATTGCGTACCAACGGATTGCCCAGCCCGGCGGCGGTGGAGTCGCCGATGACGGCGATCCCGATGTCACCGCGAACCGGGCCGGCCGGCCGCGGCGCAGGAGCAAGCCGTGCCGTACCTACGAGATCGGCGAGCGACGTCACGTTGCCGAGTTGGCTGGACGCGCTCAGCGCGGCCAGACCGATGCATGCGGTATTCAGCACGAGAGTGAAGCCGGCGACCGCCAGCATGCGACGGCCGTGCCGCCGACCGGGAGTGGGTCGCTCCCCGTGGAACCAGGCGACGACGCCAAGGCCGAACAGATAGAGCGGGAAGACCAGCGCGCAGGCCCACAAAGTCTCGGTCCTGAAGTATTGGGCGAACGCTTTCGCGAAGGTCGAGCCCGCGCCGCTGCTGTCCAAGGTCAACGTGCTTCCGCCGCCGGCCTGCTTCGAACGGACCACGCTCGCCACCGCGGCGTTCCGGTCGAACCGCTGCAGAGCGATCGAGGGGCGGACCGGCCCGATGAAGCGCAGCGGAAGGGCGAAGGTGCCTTCCTGGAAGAACTCGCCGGTGCCGTAGCCGGACACGCTCAGGGTCGGGGGTGCGGCCTTGACCTGGAAGGTTTGCCCGAACGCCTGGACGGACTGTGCAGGCGTGTAGCGCAAGCTGAGCGCGATGGCCGCCACCGCGATGGGCACCGCCAAAGCCGCGGCGGCGGCAAGCTTCCACAGCCGGGGATGCCGCCGGGCGAATCCGCGCAGCACCGAACGGACGGACCGGGTCGCTCGGTGAACTTCACCCCGTGCCCGCCCAGCTGCCGCTTGCGGCTTGGCGGTGTCGACGATCTCTGTCCTCCAGCGCTACGCGCAGTACGCGCACGTCTGAGCAGCGTACGTCTGGGACCATCGACGGACCGATGCTCCCTCTGGAGGCCCGATGACCCAGGACCAGCACGGAAACGCCGTAACCTCGGCCGCGCCGGACGCGATCGGCCAGTACGACGCTGCCGTCGATCACCTGCTGCACTTCCGGGCTGACGTCGTGGACGCTACGGAGAACGCACTGCGCGCGGATCCCGGGTTCGCGCTGGCTCGAGCGATGCAGGCCTACCTCGGTGTGCTCGGGACCGAACCGGACGACGCCGCCAAAGCTCGTGATCTACTCCGGGACTATCTGGCTACGGCAGACCTGACCCGGCTGCTTCCGCGGGAGCGGATGCACCTGGCCGCGGCGCGGGCGCTCGTTGCCGGTGACTGGTACGGCGGCGCCGGGCTGTTACGCGACCTGGTCGGCGAGTTCCCCCGCGACCCGTTGGCGCTCGCGATCGGTCATCAATGCGACTTCTTCACCGGAGATGCAGCGACCCTGCGCGACCGCGTTGGATCTGTCCTGACGGCCTGGCGTCCCGACGAGCCTGCGTACTCGACGCTGCTCGGCATGTACGCGTTCGGGCTGGAGGAGTGCGGGCACTACGCGAGGGCGGAGGACGTCGGGCTCGAAGCAGTCGAGCGTGACCCGAGCGATGTCTGGGGCGTGCACGCGGTCGTGCACACCTTCGAGATGCAGGGACGTTTCCGCGACGGCTTGAGCTATCTCGACAAACGCGCGCTCGACTGGCAGACCGGGAACTTCCTGAACGTGCACAACTGGTGGCACTACTGCCTTTACCTGCTCGACTCGGGTAATTCCGTCGAACCGCTCGAGATTTACGATTCCGTCCTGCACACCGCGCAGTCCACCGGTGCGTGCATGGAGATGCTCGACGCAGCGGCCCTGCTATGGCGCCTCTACCTCGAGGGAAGCGATCAGTCGCAGCGGTGGATGGTTCTGGCCGACGCGTGGGAACCGAAGATGACCGTTCCGCACTATGCGTTCAACGACATGCACGCGGTAATGGCTTATGTCGGCGCCGGCCGTTTCGACGACGCGCAACGGTTGGTGGATGCGCGGGCGGCATGGCTTGCCGAGCCCGGCAACGACCCGACGATCACCAACGTCATGATGACTCGTGACGTCGGCATCCCGGTGTGCAGCGCCTTGATCGCGTTCGGGCAGGAGAGGTACGCGCAAGCGGTCGGCCACCTCTTGCCGATTCGCTCCATGGTCAACCGCTTCGGTGGCAGCCACGCTCAGCGCGACGCTGTCCAGCGCACCCTCGTCGAGGCTGCGCTTCGATCCGGACGGTACGACCTCGCCCGCTCCCTGCTGTCCGAGCGACTGGGCGTCAATCCGTGCAGCCCCTATGCGTGGCTGAAGCAGGCCGCTCTCGCAGAAGCGCTCGGAGACGCCGCAGCGGCCGGGTCGGCTCGGGCGCGGGCCGGCTCGCTGCGGGCGCCGGCCCGCGGATAGCGCCGGAGGCGGCCGGGGTCACGTCGGCCGCATTGCAGTTACCGTTGTGTGTGAGGAGCGCAGGAGCAGTCAGCGCCGGCGGGGGCCTGAGCACAGGAGCACAGGAATGGCACAGCAGGGCCTGCGCGAGGTCAGCGCTGCACGGCGGTCGCCAGTCATGACCGCGGCCGCGTTGTGGGTTGCCCTGCGACCGAAGCAATGGATCAAGAATCTGGTTGTCCTGGCGGCTCCGCTGGCAGCCGGAGATCTGTTCCGGTTCCATGTCGCCTTGCACGCTGCGATCGCAGTGGCTGCTTTCTGCCTGGCATCGAGCGCCGGCTACCTGGTCAATGACGTCGCCGACGCGGAGGCCGACCGCGCGCATCCGGTCAAGTGCCGGCGCCCGATCGCGAGCGGCCGACTCAGCCCACCGATCGCGATCAGTGCCGCCGCGGTCCTCGCCATCGCGAGCCTGCTCGTGGCGCTCACCTGCGGCCAGCCGCGCTTCGTTCTCGTCATCGCCATCTACCTCGCGGTCACTGTTTCGTACTCGCTCGGAGCCAAGCGCATCCAGGTGATCGACCTCGCGATCGTCGCCGCAGGATTCGTATTGCGTGCCGTCGGCGGCGGCGTCGCGACGGGAATCCCGTTGTCGAGCTGGTTCCTGCTCGTCGCCTCCTTCGGATCGTTGTTCATGGTTGCGGGCAAGCGGTATTCCGAGCTGGTGCAGCGCACCGCCGCAGCTTCGGAAGATCGAGCGAGCACGGGCACCGTCGGCCAGACAGGCATGTTGAGCCCGGCCGCCGAGAACTCAGCCACCGACGCGGCGAGCTACTCGCTGAGCTATCTCCGATTCGTCTGGAGCGTGTCGGCCGGCGCGGCGATCTTCGCGTACGCGGTATGGGCCTTCGAAACCGATACCCCGCATGCGCATATTGCCTGGGCGCAGATCTCGGCCGCACCGTTCGTGCTGGCAATCTTGCGGTACGCGGTCGATATCGACCACGGCAGAGCTGCTGCGCCCGAAGACATCGCGCTGCGCGACCGCGTGCTTCTCGCCCTGGGAATCGCCTGGCTGATCACATTCTCGCTGGCCGCCGGTGTCTTCTGACCTGGACGTCGGTTCCCGGCTGCTGACCGGCTGGGGGCGGACCGCACCCACTGCCGCAACAGTTGTGCCGATCCGGCACGCCGACGACGTCGGGGTCGTTCTGCGTGCGGCCACGGGTCGAGGGCTGATCGCTCGCGGGCTCGCGAGTTCGTACGGGGATCCAGCGCAGAACGCCGGCGGAACCGTCCTGGACATGTTGGCGGCGGACCGGATCATCGAGCTGGACCGGGTTGCAGGCGTACTGACCGTCGACGCCGGCGCCAGCTTTGACCGAGTGATGCGCGCGCTCCTGCCGAACGGGTGGTTTCTTCCGGTGACGCCCGGCACGCGTCGGGTCACCATCGGCGGGGCACTCGCGGCGGACGTGCACGGCAAGAATCATCACGCCGACGGCAGCATCGGCAGGCACGTGCGATCGCTCCGTCTCGTACTGGCCGACGGCTCGGTTCGCGATATCGGTCCGGACAACGACGCCGAGCTCTTCTGGGCCACGCTCGGCGGAATGGGTCTGACCGGAGTGATCGTCCGCGCGACCATCTCTCTGCTCCCGGTCGAATCGGCATTCATGACCGTGACGACGCGGCGAGGGCGCGACCTGGATGCGGTCCTGGAGGCGATCGAGGACGCCGACCATCACCGGTATTCGGTTGCGTGGATCGACTGCGGGCGCGGCGGGCGGGGAATCGTCACGAGCGGCGAACACGCTCCGCTCGACGCGCTCCCGCGGCGCCAGCGTGCCACCGCCCGGCGCTTCCGCCCCAAGGTGCGCGCCGCCGTGCCCGTCGAATTGCCGCTCGGCGTCGTGAACGCGCTCACTGCGTCCGCGTTCAACCAAGCGTGGTACGCCAAGGCGCCGCGCTTGCGGGTAGACGAAATCCTGCCGTTGGCCGGCTTCTTCCACCCACTGGACGCCGTCGCCCTTTGGAATCGGCTGTACGGGCCGCACGGCTTCCTCCAATACCAGTGCGTCGTCCCGGACACCGAGGTTCTCCGAACAGTTCTCAATGACCTGAGCGACGGCCGGATCCCGACCGCTCTGGCGGTACTGAAGCGCTTCGGCCCGGGCAATCCCGGACCACTGTCGTTCCCCCGCCCCGGATGGACGCTCGCCCTCGACATACCGGCTGGGGTTCCGGAACTAGCCGAGGTACTCGACCGTATCGACGAGCGAGTTGCGGCCTGCGGCGGTGCTGTCTACCTGGCCAAGGACTCCCGGCTGCAACCCCGACTCATGTCCGTGATGTACCCGCGCCTGGATGACTGGACTGCAGTACGCGACCGCGTCGACCCCGCGCGACTCTTCAGATCCGATCTCTCCCGGAGGCTGTCCCTATGATCGACGCTCTCGGTCGGCCGAAATCAGTCGCTGTGCTCGGCGGGACGTCCGAGATAGGACTCGCGATTGCTCGCCGCCTCGTGCTCGCCGGCACGCCTCGAGTCATCCTCGCCGGCCGCGACGACAGCGCTTTGCGGATCGCCGGTGACGGCTTGAAACGCGACGGCGCGGCCGAAGTCGAGTTCGTGCATTTCGACGCCGAAAACTCCGAGTCGCACGCGCACACCGTCGAAGAGGTGTTCGCCGGCGGTGACGTCGACGTGGTTGTACTCGCATTCGGCGTCCTCGGCGATCAGACCACCATCGCGGATGATCCCGAGCGGGCCGTACGACTCGCCGAGATCAACTACGTCGCCGCGGTCTCGATCGGACTGCGCGTCGCAACGGAACTTCGCACCCAGGGCCATGGCGCTCTGGTCGTCCTCTCGTCGGTGGCAGGTCTGCGGGCACGCCGATCGAACTTCGTGTACGGGTCGAGCAAGGCCGGGCTCGACGCCTTCGCGCAGGGCCTCGGCGACTCGCTGCACGGCAGCGGCGTCCGGGTCATCGTGGTCCGCCCAGGTTTCGTCCGAACCCGGATGACCGCCGGCATGGCCGACGCTCCCCTCGCCACGACCTCCGAGGCCGTGGCGACCGCAGTGGCCGCCGCGCTCCGAAGCCGTAAGGAGACGGTCTGGGTGCCGTCGACGCTCAGCCCGGTCATGGGCGCGATCCGGGTGATGCCGAGGGCGCTCTTCCGGCGGATCCCGCTCTGACGGCGCGCAGTCCTCATCGGAGGGCCGGATGTACGCGAAGTGATCCGAGCCGTCAAGTCCGCGCGTGCGGCGGAGCCGGATCTGGCTGCTGACGAGATCGTGAGATTGGTGGCGACCAATGCCGGCGTGTCCACGCGGCTGATCGACATTGCCATCCGGTACTGGGCGGCATACCCGACCGAGATCGACGCCTGGATCGAAGAAGCCGACTCCTTCGAGATCCAGGCGTTGCTGGCATGGGAACGACGCGAGGGCCTGCTCGCGCGGTGACCACTGAGCAGCCGCGGCCGCTCCCACGGTGGGCTGATCTACATCGTGAACCGTGTGTTCCCAAATGACAGATCATTCGTCGGCGCCATCGTCACGGCGATTCACGACTCAATCCTGGGCGGGCAGCTCCCGAGGGCGGGCGCCGAAACCTACCTGCGACACGATCGGCGGTAGCGCGATGTTCCGCCGGTCCTACAGCGTCACGGAGCCGCAAGGATCTGGAACGACTGCCGCTTGTACGGGTTGAGGAAGCGGTTGCAGCTCTCGGCGATGTTCGGGTCGAGCTTGTGGCACACCGGCTGTCCGGAAGCGGTGTGGTCGAAATAGAAGCCCGCGACCCACCAGTTGTTCATGTCCAGCACCATGGCGCGGACGACGCCTGCCTTCACGAGCGTGTTGGCCATCGTCGCGGCGGACAGCCCGGGCGAGCCGATGTAGATCAGGCTGCCGTCCGCCCGCACGCCGAGAGCGGATCGCCAGGCGAACGTCCCGCCGTCGGTCGTCGCGCCCCACTCGAAGCCACCACCGTTCCCCGACACCATCGACTTCCCGTTGTCGACGATGAGCGAGAGGTTCTGCTCCACGACTGCTGTGGTCGGGGTCATCCCAACATCACGTCCCCAGGCGCCGACCGTCATCGATCCGTCGTTCGAGATCACTGCCGAGGCTTTGCCCGCGACCAGCGACTTCACCATGTGACCCTGGTAGTAATAACCGCCCTGGGCGTCCTGCAAGCGGAACCCGCCGTTGAAGTTCGCCAGCACCGATGGCCAGTACTGCTTGGGAAGCGCGCCGTTGCTCGGGTTCGGTCCGCCCGGCTCCTTGTAGCCCGGTACGAACATCGCGCGGGTGAGCTTGGTGTCGATCCACATCACTGACGCCAGAACCGAGGTGTGCACGTTGTCCGGTCGCACTCGCGTGATGTAGATCGCGTGAAGCCCGTCGACGGTCCCGCCGGCCGGCTGCCACACGCCTTCCATCGGGAGCGGTGATCCGACCGGTGAAATCAGCGTCGGCGGCGGCGACAGGTGTGCATGTGTCGGAACCGGCGCTCCGGTAACGGTCGGCCGGGCAGTTGCACCACCTGCGATCACCGTCGACTCGGTCGGCTTGCCGCCGACCGGAACTGTCGCGAAATGGTTGTAGTAGATGTTCTCGGCGAACGCCACGAGTGAGCCCATGTGGTGGTCGCGGCCCCACTCCGCGACAACCACGTTCATCGGCTCGCCCGGCGACTGGACCGACAACTGATGGATCGACCAAGCCGCCCAGCCGAAGCAGACGACGATTACCGCCAGGACCCCGAGGGCGACGCGCCGGAAGATCCTGCGGCGGCGCGACCGCGGCTTGCGCCGGCGGCGGCTCGGAACGCCCGCCTCGGGCTGCGAATCGGGGCCGCTTCGCAGCTCACTGAACTCCGGCTCCGCCGACTGAGGCTCAGTTACGTCGGAGTCGGCCAAACCCGAAGGCTCCGGGCGGCGTTCCATACGCGGCCGACTCCCTTCCGAAGGTACTGATCAAGCCGATGGTCGAGCGAGCTGCTCGTCGAGTGCCACGAGGTCAACGCGAACACGATGCGGGTCAACGGGAGCCAAAGCCAGTGTGCCTCCATTCCGGACCGGCTTCACCACCAAGCGTCCGGCGAGCGGACCCCTTACTCGATGCTTACCCGGCCCGACCTACCTTCGACGGATGGCGGCTGACGCGCGGTTCGGGCTCAAACGCGTCCTCGTCGCGGTGGCCGCGCTGGTACTCGCCTCCGGGTGCTCGACCGTCGTGTCCTCCGGCGGACCGGCGACCGACTCGACCACTCCTTCGGGGCAACCGGCGGCCACGGAGTCCGCGTCCGGGTCGCCGACCGCGACGGCGGCGACCCGCACGACACAGCCTGATCCGCCGCCGGCGTCGGCGCTCACTCCCCCGGCCGGCACCGGACTTTCCTGGCGGCCGGCCGGAATGACCGTTCGCGGCGTGCCCGTCACGTACGTTGCGACGACCGCCGGCGGCTCGATCGGACTGCTCTGGATGGACACGGCAGTACTCCGCTTCCGCTTCATTCCAGGATTCGCCATACCTGAGAACACCCCCGTCCTACCCGCGGACCGCCGCCCGTCCAGTTGGGTTCCGTGGATGGCGGCGGCATTCAACGGAGGATTCAAACTGTCGGACGGAGCAGGCGGCTACTACTACGCGGGCAAGGTCGTCCGAACGCTCCGTCCGGGATTGGCTGCTCTGACGATCACGAACGCCGGTCGCATATCCGTCGTGAAATGGGGGCGGGAGCAAAGCTCGGTCGCGAACCTCTTGGTCGTCCGCGAGAACTTGCCGCTATTGGTCGACAGCTACCGTGCGCGCACCTCCCCGAGCGACACAGCCCGTACCTGGGGAGTGGCCAACGGCGGGCTCTCGCACGCGAATCGCTCGGCGCTCGGCCAACGGGCCGACGGCTCGGTCGTGTTCGCGTTCGGCGCGGACGTCACCCCCGCCGCGATGGCAGCCGCGATGGTTCAGGTGGACGCCCGCACAGCAATCGCGCTCGACATGAACAAGTCGTGGCCAGGCGGATTCGTGTACTCGCACCACGCTGGCGTCATTTCCGGTCGGCGCATCCTCTCGCCGATCTGGCACTCCCCGTCGGTGTACTACGGCCCGTTCACCAAGGACTTCGTGGTCGCCCTCATCCAGCCCTGACCGCCGGCGGGGTCCATCTGCGCCGGTACCGCGTTCAAAGCGGCCAGGATCGCGTCCACCAACTCGAGCGCGGACGCGGCCTCGAGCTCTACCGCAACGCGCGCGGCCGGCCCTCGCGACGGATCGCGAAAATCGATGTTCAATGCGTGCTCGGCAAGAGCGTGCACGGGATGGTCGAAGTAGACGGTCGCTTCACGCAGCCTGAACCAACCGTCGGGTCCCTTGCCACTGCCCGCGATGTCGATCCGCTCGGTCTGATAGGTACACATATTTGATTTCCTGTCAGCCGACTGCTCGGGACGAGCCGGACAAGTACCTGCCGAACCAGTCGGCGATCAGCGACCAACCCTCGACTGCCGCCTCGGGACGGTAGCTCGGACGGTCGACGGCGAAGAAGGCGTGCCCGGCGCCGGTGAACGTGTGGAAGTCGTGCGGCTTGCCCAGGCGCTCGAGCTCGTCGTGCAGAGCGGCCACCGCGTCCGGCGACGGGTGCGCATCGTCGGCGCCGAACAGGCCGAGCAACGGGCAGGAAAGACCTTCCATCTGATCCAGAATCGGAACCACGTTCATCGCCACGTCTTCCGGAACCGGCTCGACGACGAAGGCTCCGTAGCAGTCGACAGCTGCGTCGAGCGGAAGGTTGCACGCAGCGAGCACCGACTGGCGCCCGCCGGAGCAATAGCCGATCGTCCCGACCCTGCCGTTGGAAGACTCCAGCGCCCGCAGCGCCGCCGCAGCGCCGGCGACATCACCGATCAGCCGCTCGTCCGACACTCCCCCGACTGCCCGGGAGGCCGCGGCGGCATCGTCCGGGCTGGCTCCGGGTGCGTCCCGCCAGAAGAGGTTCGGGCAGATCGCGTTGAAGCCCAGCACGGCGAAAGTCCGGACGATCTCCTTCGACGCAGCGTCATAGCCGGGCCGGTGATGGATCACGACGACGCCCCCGCGGCTACCGGGCGCCAACGGCCTGGCTTCGTAGGCCTCGATTTCGTCGCCGCCGTCCCCGGCGATCCGGATGGTTCCGGCTGTGATCGCGTCAACCGCAGGGGCATTGGTTCCAGCGCTGCCTGCACTCACCGTGGGTCCCTTCGTCGTCGTGACGGTTGTCATGGTGGTACCGCGTCAGCATTGCGACCGCGCGTTTGCGGCTCGTCACCGGGTCGGGTAAGACGGACTCATGGACTACACGAACCTCGGCCGCACCGGCCTCAAAGTCAGCCGCCTGTGTTTGGGCACGATGAACTTCGGGCCCGTCACGAGCGAGCCCGATTCACACGCGATCATGGATCGCGCCCACGAGCAGGGCATCAACTTCTTCGACACCGCCAACGTGTACGGCTGGAAGAAGGGCGAAGGCTGGACCGAGCGAATCATCGGCGACTGGTTCGCCAAGGGCGGCGGCCGGCGCGAACGTACCGTCCTCGCTACCAAGTTGTACGGCGACATGGGCGACTGGCCGAACGAGGGCCGGCTGTCGGCGCTCAACATCCGCCGCTCGGCAGACTCTTCGCTGCGCCGCCTTCAAACCGACTACATCGACCTGTACCAGATGCATCACGTCGACCGGAACACGCCGTGGGACGAGATCTGGGAAGCGATGGGGGTGCTGCGAGACCAGGGCAAGGTGCTCTACGTCGGTTCGTCCAACTTCGCCGGCTGGCACATCGCCAAGGCTCAGGAGGCCGCGGCTCGGCGGCATCTGCTGGGCTTGGTGTCCGAACAGTCGATCTACAACCTGCTGACCCGCGACGTCGAACTCGAAGTACTGCCCGCTGCCGAGGACTACGGCCTCGGGGTGATTCCGTGGTCGCCGCTGCACGGCGGTCTGCTGGGCGGCGTGCTGCGCAAGGAGCGGGAGGGCCACCGACGCAAAGAGGGTCGCGCGGAGGCCGCCCTGGAGTCGGCGCGCCCGCAGATCGAGGCCTACGAAGAGCTGTGCGAAGAGCTAGGTGAAGAGCCGGCGCACGTCGGCCTGGCGTGGCTGCTCACCCGACCGGCGGTAACCGGGCCGATCATCGGGCCCCGCACGGTCGACCAGCTCGACGGCGCCTTGCGCGCGCTCGAGATCAGCCTCGACGACAAGACACTTGCGCGACTGGACGAGATCTTCCCCGGCCACAAGACGGCCCCGGAGGACTACGCCTGGTAGGTGTCGGGTCGGCGGTCGGACGCAGAATCGGGCGCAGACTCGGAGCCGGACTCGGCAGCTGGTTCGGGGATGGGTAGGCGCGCCTGCTCGCGGATAAGCAACTTCTGGGCGTGCCGATCGGCGCTGGTCGGGTTCGTACCGACCAGCGCCCGGGGCCAGAGCTTGGCGCGGCGGACAGCCGCTGCTTCCGCCGAATACACGAGCGCTTGGCTGACCAAGTAGAGCAGCGCGAACATTCCTGCGACTGTCGCGAAGCTGCCGTACACCGGCCCGGCGCGTTTCACGAAACGGGCCAGCAACGGACCGCCGACCGTGAGCACGATCGTTACAGCGACCCCACCGAGAGCAGCTGCGAGCCAGGATTCGCGGAGGGTGACCGGCCGCGCCAGCAGGAGGCGCGCCGCGAGGACGAGCACGACGAACACGGCCGCAATCGAGCCGACGACGCTCGCGACCCGCTGCACGCCGGCGACGTTGGGCAGAGCGGTCGCTGCGACGGTCAAGGCACCCACGGTCAGCGCACCGAGGGCGAGCACCCCCAGCATCGCGAAGACGCGCACGTAGCGTGGGACGAATCCGAGGCGGTCGGTGTAGGGCACAGCCGCAACGTGGTTGAGCGTCTGATACGCGGAGAACACCACTCCGGTCCCGGAGAACAGCAGACCGATGAGGCCGATCGCGAGGGCGATCCCGCCGGACGGCAGGGTCATGACGGATTGCGCCACGGTTGACTGGAGTGCCTCGGGGACGACTGCTTTGATCAGCCGCTCGCGCAGCGCAGGATCCCCCGCGAGCACGCGCCAGAGGATCGTGACACCGACCAGCAACAGCGGGAACAAGCTCAAGAAGCCGTAGTACGTGATCAGTGCCGCTTCCCGGCCACCTTGGTCGTCGCCGTACTTCTTGATGACGCCGTACACGTAGCCGAACAGGCCGTGCCGGCGCTGGAATCCGTCGGCCCAGGCCAGCAGGCTCGGGATGATCCCGCCGAGCCGCTTCCAGAGCCCTGCGTCCGCGGTGGGCTCCATGGAGCAAGCCTGCCCAACGGAGCGGTCTGAATCACGGCGCCGAGCCGATCGACTCCGCGAGACCTGTCAGCGCGCTGTGAGCGGCGGACGGGCATCACGGGGGACATGGACCTGTCCCAACCTGGTGGGCCTGTCTACTGGCACCGGGCGGGTGTGCTTGTCGGAGCGCGCATCCTGCCGTCCATCTATCACACCCCGAACGTTTACTTCTTCCAGCACAGGAAGGACTTCGTAGTCGCGCTCGCTCGTCCCTGAAACGCTAGGTTCGAGATCACACGCCCCCAGGGAAAGGCCGCGCGGAATGAGTCTCAAGCATCCGAAGGCGCCGCAACGAAACTCTCGCGACCTTTCAGTCGACCCGATGCTGACGATGGACGGTGCCGCCATTCCGAGGCATCGCTTACCGAACACCGACACCCCGGCCGACGTCGCGTACCAGATCGTCCACGACGAGCTGATGCTCGACGGCAACGCGAGGATGAACCTGGCAACTTTCGTCACGACCTGGATGGAACCGCAGGCCGAGCGATTGATGGCCGAGTGTCTCGACAAGAACATGATCGACAAGGACGAGTATCCGCAAACCGCCGAACTGGAGATGCGCTGCGTCGAGATCTTGAGCCGGCTGTGGCACGCGCCGGACGCCGCGGCGGCGACCGGCTGCTCGACAACTGGGTCGAGCGAGGCGGCGATGCTCGGCGGCCTCGCGCTCAAGCGCCGCTGGCAACACCGTCGGCAAGCCGCCTCGAAGCCGGCTGACCGGCCGAACATCGTCATGGGCATCAACGTGCAGGTGTGCTGGGAGAAATTTGCGAACTACTGGGACGTCGAGATGCGGCTGGTCCCCATGGAGGGCAACCGCTTCCACCTCTCGGCCGAGGAGGCTGTCGCACTGTGCGACGAGAACACGATCGGCGTGGTCGTGATCCTCGGTTCGACTTTCGACGGCTCGTACGAACCGGTCAGCGCGGTCTGCGACGCGCTCGACGAACTGCAGGAGCGGACCGGCTGGGACATTCCGGTACACGTGGACGGCGCGTCAGGCGCGTTCGTGGCACCGTTCGTGGACCCGGACCTGGTATGGGACTTCGCCCTGCCACGGGTCGCCTCGATCAACGCCTCGGGACACAAGTACGGCCTCGTATATCCGGGAGTCGGCTGGATCGTCTGGCGGGACGCCGATGCGCTCCCGGAGGATCTGATCTTCTGGGTCAACTACTTGGGCGACAATATGCCGACCTTCGCGCTCAATTTCTCCCGTCCCGGAGCGCAAGTCGTCGCGCAGTACTACACGTTCTTACGGCTGGGCTTCGACGGTTACGCGAAGGTACAGGGGTATTCGCGCGAAGTGGCGATGCGCCTGTCCGGGCAGATCGCCGAGCTCGGTCCGTTCGAGCTTCTGACCAAGGGCGACGCGCTACCCGTCTTCGCCTTCACACTTGCACCCGGAATCGACCGCTACACCGTGTTCGACGTGTCCAACGCGCTGCGCGAACGCGGGTGGCAGGTGCCCGCCTACACATTCCCCAAGAACCGCGAAGACCTCGCGGCCTTGCGAGTGGTCGTCCGTCGCGGGTTCAGCCACGACCTCGCAGACCTGTTGCTCGACGATCTCAAGCGCCAGCTCCCGCGCCTCGAAGGCACCGCGCCGAAGGCGAGCGCCGAAACGAGCGCATTCCATCACTGACCAGCACTACTGACCACCACTGACCGCGGCTGCCGGCGCTCGTCCGCTCAGGTGCGCGAGCGGGCGACCCGGTCGAGCAAATCGGCGACCAGCTCGCCGACCTGTTTGGTCTCGACGAGAAACCCGTCGTGGCCGTGGCTCGAGTTGACCACGCGAAGCCCTCCGACGAGACGCGGAAGCGCCGCCGCCATCTCCTCCTGCAGTCCCAACGGGTAGAGGCGGTCGCTGTCGACTCCGGCCACCAGAACGGGGGTGTCGACCTCGGACAGCGCAGCTCGCACCCCTCCGCGACCCCGGCCGACGTCCCACGTGCTCATCGAGTCGGTCAGCGCGACGTAGGATCCGGCGTCGAACCGGTAGGCCAGTTTGTCGGCCTGATGGTCCAGGTAGGACTCGACCGCGAACCTTCCGCCGCTGACGTGCGGCCCGAGCGGATCCTCGTTCGGCTGCGATTGCCGCCCGAAACGTTCCTCGAGCTCGTCCGCCGAGCGGTACGTCAGGTGTGCGATCCGTCGCGCCACCCCCATTCCGCGATGGGGACCGTCGCCCGGTTCGAGATGGTGGTAATCGCCGCCGCACCATCGCGAGTCAGCGGTGATCGCGCGGATCTGCGTGCTCTGCGTGCCGATCTGGTCCGCGGTGGCGGCCGCGCCGACCGCGAGCAGGAGGGCCGAGCGGACGCGGTCCGGGTAAGCGACCGCCCACTCGAGCGCCCGCATCCCGCCCATCGATCCACCGAGGACGGCCGCCCATCGGTCGATCCCGAGCCGATCCGCGAGCAGAGTTTCAGCCCGTACCTGGTCACCGACCGTGATCCGCGGGAAGCGCGAGCCCCACGGCCGCCCGTCAGGACCGGGCGACGCCGGGCCGGTACTGCCCTGGCAACCGCCGAGGACGTTCGCAGCCACCACGAACCAGTCCGCGGTGTCTACCGGACCCTGTTCCCCGATCAGGCCATCCCACCACCCGGCCGTGGGCTGGCCGGGTCCGGCCGGGCCGACAACGTGCGCATCGCCGGTCAGCGCGTGCAGAACCAGGATCGCGTTGGAGCGGTCGGCGTTCAGCGTCCCCCAGGTCTCGAACGCCAGCCGCACCGCAGGAAGCGATCCCCCGAAGTCGAGCCGCAGGGCACCGAGATCCGCGAAGCGACGCGCGGCAACGGGGTCCCCCTCTCGCCAGCCACCGCTGGCCGGAGGGGGACCCGAAGCGCCGGGATTCCCGGACGGCACCCGCGCGGCGTCTCAGCCGGACTTGGCGGCGCGCAAACCCGCCTCGAGATCGGCCAGGATGTCGTCGATGCCTTCCAGCCCGACGGCGAGCCGGACCAGGCCCGGGGTCACGCCGGTCGCGAGCTGCTCGTCCGGCTCCAGCTGGGAATGTGTGGTCGAGGCCGGGTGAATGACCAGCGACCGCACGTCACCGATGTTGGCCACGTGGCTGTGCAGTTCGAGCGCGTCGACGAATCTCCGGCCGGCCTCGACCCCGCCCTTGATCTCGAAGGAAAGTACCGCTCCCGGTCCGCGGGGGGCGTACTTACGTGCACGCTCATACCAGGGAGAGCTCGGCAGCCCGGCGTACGTCACCGAGTCGACCTCGTCGCGCGCCTCGAGCCATTCGGCGACGCGCTGGGCGTTCGAAACGTGGCGCTCCACTCGCAGTGAGAGTGTCTCGACACCCTGCGCGATCAGGAACGCGTTGAACGGCGAGACCGCAGGGCCGATGTCGCGGAGCAATTGCACCCTGGCCTTCGCTATATAAGCCGCCGCCCCGAGCGCCTCGGTGTACACCACGCCGTGATAGCTCGGATCGGGGGTTGTCAGGCCGGGGAAGCGGTCCGAGTGGGCGGCCCAGTCGAACTTGCCACCGTCGACGATGACGCCGGCAATCGCAGTTCCGTGGCCGCCGAGGTACTTGGTCGCGGAGTGCACGACGATGTCGGCGCCCCATTCGAACGGGCGAATCAAGTACGGCGTCGCGATGGTGTTGTCGACGATGAGCGGGACGCCGAATTCGTGCGCGACTCCGGAGACACCTTCGATATCGAGAATGTCCATCTTGGGGTTCGGGATGCTCTCGGCGAAGAAGGCCTTGGTCTCGGGCCGGATCGCGGCCCGCCACGACTCGAGGTCGTCCGGATTCTCGACGAACGTGACCTCGATCCCGATCTTCGGCAAGGTGTAGTGGAACAGGTTGTACGTGCCGCCGTACAAGCTCGGACTGGAGACGATGTGGTCCCCGGTGCCGGCGATGTTCAAGATGGCCAACGTCTCGGCCGCCTGCCCGCTGCTCAGCAGGAGCGCGCCGATTCCGCCCTCGAGCGCCGCGATCCGCTCCTCGACCACGGCCTGGGTCGGGTTCATGATCCGGGTGTAGATGTTGCCGGTCTCGGCGAGGCCGAACAGCGCCGCAGCGTGGTCGGTGTCCCGGAACGTGTACGACGTGGTTTGGTAAATCGGCAGCGCTCGCGCGCTCGTGCTCGCGTCGGGCACCTGCCCGGCGTGGATCTGCTTTGTCTCGAAGCTCCAGGCGTCGTTCATCGGGCACCTTTCGTCAGCAGGGCGCAGGACACAGGGTCGGTCTCGAGCTCGTCGGGTGGGTCGGACAGTGCGTTTCGATCCCGGCGTTGGGGTGAACCGGGTGGAGGTCGCCGATGTTCCGGTCAGGCGGGCTGGACCTCGTCCAGCCGTCCGCTCGCGACATCGAAGACAAATCCCCGGACACGGTCGGTGTTGGGGACGAATGGACTTGAAGTGATCCTCGCGATCGACTGGCGCACATCGTCCGCGAGATCGTCGAACGCCTCTGCGGCCCAGGGCGGCCTGATTCCCGTCTCGTTCTGGATCGCTCGCTTGAAGGCGTCGTCGGTGAACGTGAGCATCCCACAGTCGGTGTGGTGGATGAGGACGATCTCGTCGGTCCCGAGCAGGCGCTGGCTGATCGCCAGGGATCTGATCACGTCGTCGGTCGCGACGCCACCCGCGTTGCGGATGACATGGGCCTCCCCCTCGCCCAGCCCGAGGAGCGCGTGCACGTTCAAGCGCGCGTCCATGCAAGCCACCACCGCCACGTGGGACGACGGGGCCAACGGCAGCGGGCCTGCGAAAGTCTCTGCGTACCGGACGTTGTTCGCCAGGTAGTTGTCGGTGGCGGACACTCCGCTTCCTCCCTCGTGCGGCGGCCGGGGCAGCTCCCCGGGCGCTCCTCCGTATTACCTACCTACTCGATAGACAATACACATCAGTGAGTCGGGTTCTGCCGGACGATCTCGACCAGCAGGATCCAGGCGTTGTAGATCGCACCCACGAAGGCGAGCAACGTCGCCGGAACCATCCAGAAGAGCCCGCCTCCCCACCCTGCGAACACCGACAGCGACCCGATCACGAACGCGACGGCCGGGACTTGGGTCGCGATGATCCGCGACAGGTACCACGACGCCGGGGCATCAGAACTGTCCGGACCGGCACGAAGCTGGACACTCAACGAGGTCGCCGTCGTCAAGCCGGCGCACAGCAACACCTCTACGCCGAACGCCTCCGCGGACTGCGGCACCAGACCCAGACTGGCCACGACGAGAACGAGCAGCAGCAGCGCCAGCGTTTCGGCCGCCCGTGCGGGCAGTTTCGGGAACTGCAGGATCCGGGCCAGATTGATCGAAACGGCGACGAACAGCAGCCCGGTCAGAGCGGCCGCGGCGCCGACCTCGGCGACGAAGAACGACCCCCAGGCCGTCAACTCGTACGCGTTCACCTGCGCTGCGTGTCCAGGACGTCGCCCTGCCGCGCGAAGACCATCGGCACGGTCCCGCTTACGACCGATGCCATCGCGTCGAGCTGGTCGTCGGTGCGCACCGGGCTGTGATGGAAGAGCACGAGCGAGCCGACCTCTGCCGCCTCCGCGAGCCGCACGGTGTCGTCGACGGTGGCATGCCCGTAAAGGTCGGCCAGTGATCGCTCGGATTCGACGAATTGCGCGTCGTGCAGGAGCACATCGACTCCGCGGATCATGTCGAGCACACCGGCCATCAGGCCGGCGGCAGGCGCGTGATCGGGCAGGTAGGCCACCGACGAAGACCCGTCGTCGATCCGATAGCCGAAGGTGCGACCGCCTTTGTGTGCGATCTGGCAGGCCGTGACGGTCAGACCTTCGACCGTCCAGGTCCGCGGCTCGGTTGCCTCGAACCGCCAGGTCCCGCAGAGCTGGTCCGGGGTGATCGGGAAACTGGGCGGAGACATCGCCCGACCCAGCAGTTGCAACCCCGTGCCGGAGCCCTGAGCCGGTAGATAGAGCGAGACGTCTGCGTCAGCGCGGTCCCCTGCAGTGAAGAACGGCAGGCCGTGCACATGGTCCCAGTGCAGGTGGCTCAGCAAGATCGAGCCTTCGAAACTCCGACCGCCGAGCAGGCCGGTGAGCGAACGGATCCCGGTGCCGGCGTCCAGGACGAGCCTGGGCACAGCCCAGCCGTCGGCCTGGATCGCGACGCACGACGTATGTCCGCCATACCGGACGAATTCGGCGCCCGGAGCGGGTGTCGAGCCACGCACGCCGAGCAGGTTGAGGCGCACTCCTCCGACTACTCGTCAGCGGCGTTGCGCGCCTCGGCCGCGCGCAGCCGGCCGGTGACGACTTTGAGCAACGCCTTGGCGACGTTCGCATCATCGAGCAACGGATCGAAGGCGAGCGGTGAGAGCGCGGCGGTCGTCAGGCCGTCCGGCCCGGCGACGACAGTCGCGGACCTGGGCTGCCCGTCGATGAGCGAAATCTCGCCGAAGCCCGCTCCCGGCTCCATCGTTCCCCGCTCTACCCCGGCGACCGACACGATCGCGGAACCGCTGAGAATCAGATGGAAACCGCTGCTCGCACCGCCTTGTTCGGTCACGGCCGTGCCGGCGCGGTGAGTCAGCTGGACCGTCCGCCGCGCGACTTCGCGCCGGGTGGCCTCAGACAGCCCGGAGAAGAACTCGACCTCGCCCAACCGCCGAGCGAGCTCTGCTTCCTGCATGGTGTGATCCTTTCGCCAGTGGCCCCACGTTAGGGGCTACCGGCTCCCTGAGGTACCGGATCGGCGAACCGCGCCAACGCCGGCGGCTGGCCGGCGCATCGTTCCACGCAGCCGCGACGGCGGCTCATCATCCACATTGGATGAACTGCAGGCGACGAGAACCCGTCCGGGAGGCGAAGGCCGGGCTGCGGGCGGGTGACTCCGAACAGATCGCGACGACCGGTGGCAGCCTGCGTTCGTTTGCCTCCGGACGGCCTCGTCACAACGCTAGGGTGCCCGCTATGTGCTGCTTCGTGATCGTCCTCGGCTTGCTCGGACCGAGAATCGCGTTCCTGGTCACGTGGCTGGCCACGAACCGCGTCGCACTCGCGTTCCACAACAGTTTCATCGTGCCGTTCCTCGGCCTGATCCTCCTGCCGTGGACGACGCTGCTCTACACGCTCGCGTACGCCCCAGTCGGAGGAGTCTCCGGCGTCGGCTGGGTATTCGTCGTCCTCGGCGTGCTTGCCGACATCACTTCGTACACGTCGGGCCCGTACCAGCGACGACGACAGGTCGGCGTCGCATAACGCACGGAGTCGCATAACCACCGACTGGTCACCAGCCGGTCGGCGGCTATTCGCGCATGAGCATCGCGGCAGCCTCGCGCTCCAAGTCGATATAGGGCTCGCCGCTGACGTCAACCGCGACCCGATGGATCGTGCCGCCGCTGAAGCGCCACGGCATCACGCCCGGATAGTCCTCGGTGACGCCCGCTCCGCTGTCCCGTCCGATACAGAGCCCTTCGCCGCCGATGACGAACTTGCCGGGCTGGGTCTTTATCGTGGCCTCGCCGACCTTCTTGTCGTCGTGGTAGAGCGACAGCACCCCGACCGCCACACCTGGCGGGTCCTCGCCCTGCTTGTCGAAGGACGCCGAGAGCAGCAGATTCCGGCCGCTCGGGATGTCCTGATCGCCGACCACCTTCTGCTCGATGCTCCCGACAAAGCTGTAGACGTAGTGCAGCCGGTTGTTCTTCACGTAAAGGGCGTGACCGCCGAAATGCGCGCCGTGCGCGAAGATGACGCCCTCGGCACCCTCCTCCGGGATGTCGACCTGGGCGCCGATCGTGAACGAACGGTTGCGCACGTTGACCGACTGCGATTCGGGAACGTCTGAGACGTCCGGGAAGTAGATGTAGCGGTCGCGTGGCGGCGTCAACAGCGGCCGCGGAGTCATGAAGATCTCGAACGCCGATCGGTCGTCGAGCGGGAACGCGTGGTTGGCGCCGGCCTCGGCGAACCAGAGGTTGACCAGCGAGCGAACCTTGTCGGGATGCTCACCGGCCAGGTTGTGGATTTCCGCCCGGTCGACGTCTGTGTGGTACAGCTCCCACTCGTCGTCATTGAAATGACCCCATCCGCTGATCGCCGGGTGGTTCGTGACGGCCTTCCAGCCGTCGTGCCAGATCGCCCGCGACCCGAGCATCGAATAGAACTGCGTCTTGCGGGTGCCGACCGCGGAGGCGTCGTCGAAGCTGTACCGCATGCTGACGCCGTCGAACTCGCTCTGGACGTAGCCCTTGATGGTCTCCGGCGGGTCGACTTTCAACACGTCGAGAATCGTCGGTACCACGTCGATCGCGTGGTGGTACTGATTCCTCAGCTGACCGCGCGCCTCGATACCGGCCGGCCACGAGATGATGCACGGGTCGCTGGTACCGCCGTTGAACTCGTATCGCTTCCACATTTTGAAGGGCGTGTTGAATGCCATCGCCCAGCCGGTCGGGTAGTGGTTGTACGTCCTCGGACCACCCAGCTCGTCGATCAGCGACAGATTCTCCGCCAGGTCGTCGGGGATTCCGTTCAGGAACTTCATCTCGTTGACCGATCCGTCCGGACCTCCCTCGCCACTGGCGCCGTTGTCCGAGACGATGATCACGAGCGTGTTCTCCCGCTGCCCGGTTTGCTCCAGGTAGTCGAGCAGCCGGCCGATGTGGTGGTCCGCGTGCGAGAGGAAGCCGGCGTAGACCTCGGCCATCCGGGAGAACAGGCGACGCTCTTCAGCGCTCAGCGTGTCCCATGGCTTCGTGAAGTCCATCACGGGAAATGGCTTGCCGTCGGGCCCGGTGCGTGTCTGCGGCGTTCCGATCGGATTGATCGGCGGCAGTTCGGTGTCCGCCGGCACGACGCCCAGCTCCTTCTGCCGAGCCAGCGTCTGCTCGCGCATCGCCTCGTATCCCTCGTCGAAGCGCCCGCGGTAGCGGTCGATCCAGTCCTTGGGTGCGTGGTGCGGAGCGTGGCAGGCACCCGGCGCGTAATAGAGGAAGAACGGCTTCTCCGGCGCGACTGCGTTCGCGTCCTTGATGAACCCGAGGGCTTGGTCGGTCAGATCATCGGTGAGGTGGTAGCCCTCCTCGGGCGACTTCGGCTGGTCGATCGGGTGGTTGTCGTAGACGAGCTCGGGATACCACTGGTTGGTCTCGGCTCCGAGGAAGCCGTAGAACCGTTCGAAGCCCCGTCCGGTCGGCCAGTTGCGACGGGTGGAGGCCAGGTTCATCTCGGCTTCGGGGCACAAGTGCCACTTGCCGACCATGTACGTGTTCCAGCCTCGCTCCCCGAGGATCTCCGGAAGCATGCCGTTCTCGGGAGGGATCGTGCCGCTTCCATTCGGGAAGCCGATCGCCGCCTCGGTGATGCACGCCATGCTGTTGCGGGTGTGGTTGCGCCCGGTCAGCAGGCACGATCTGGTCGGCGAGCACAGCGCCGTGGTGTGCCACTGGGTGTAGCGGACTCCTTCGGCAGCCACCCGGTCGATGTTCGGCGTGTCGACAGGTCCGCCATAACAGCCGAGCGCGGAGTAGCCGACGTCGTCGAGCACGATGTACACGACGTTGGGCGATCCGGCTGGGGCCGTGGGCGGCTGGAACGGCGCCCAATCCGGCACCGAGGTCCGGATGTCGATGTCCGCAATGCCCTGGAAGCGCTCCGCCATCTGTCTCATCCTCCGCGTCACCGACAACCGCCTCCGTGTGTGCGGTGCGGTGACCCGAGTCTGCGACGCGCGCTCGTGCCCGACAACGCCCGATCGGGATGATTCGGCCGCTCACCCCGGCTGCCAGTGCGGATGGCGGCCCCGCGACGAACGCCGACCCGCCTCGCGTGTGCGCGACATTGCGTACCGTCGGGAGACCGACGTCGTGTACAGCCGAGGGAGGATGACGATGGCCCCGCGACCCCCACTGCCTCCGTTCACCGATGAGACAGCACGACAGAAGGTTCAGGCGGCGGAGGACGGATGGAACACCAAAGACCCGGAGCGGGTCGCGCTCGCGTACACGGTGGACTCGGTGTGGCGGAATCGCGACGAGTTCCTCTCCGGTCGTGCGGAGATCGTGGCCTTTCTCGCTCGCAAGTGGGAACGCGAGATCGGGTACGCGCTGCGAAAGGAGCTCTGGGCCCATTCCGGCAATCGGATCGCCGTTCGCTTCCAGTACGAATGCCACGACGCCGACGGGCAGTGGTTCCGCAGTTACGGCAATGAGCTCTGGGAGTTCGACGGCGAAGGACTCATGACTCGTCGCGAAGCGAGCATCAACGATGTACCGATCTCCGAATCCGAGCGGCGCATATTCGGTCCGCGAAGCGACGACGAGCGGGGCCTGACGATCCCGCTGCGATGACCGCTCCCGGTCACCGGCCCGGCTTCGCCCCCCACATTCGGCCGCAATACTGACCTGATGGCGACCGGACCCGCGCGCAGCGCGGCCTACTTCGACGGCTGGTACGCAGACATGCTCGGTTCTTCCGCGAAGGACGCCATTCTGCAGCGACACCTGGGGCTGCCGGCCGATTTGCTGTCCACGAGCCTGCTCAGCTGGGACGGGATCGCGGAAGTCGTCGGTGCGCTCCGGCTGAGCGCTGGCGACACGTTGCTGGACTTGGCGTGCGGCCGTGGCGGCTACGGTCTCGAAATCGCTGAACGCACCGGCGCTCACCTCATCGGCGTCGACTTTTCCGGCGAGGCTGTGCGGCAGGCCAGGGGGCAAGCCGCTCGACTGGGCCGCTCCGCTGACTTTCTGATCGGTGATCTGCAAGCAACCGGGCTGGATGCCGGCTCCGTCAATGCAGTGCTCTGCGTCGACGCCATCCAATTCGCGAGCGAGCCTCCGGACGCTTATGCCGAGATACGGCGAGTGCTCGCGCACGGCGGTCGGGCAGTGCTCACGTCTTGGGAGTCCGTCGACAAAGCCGAGGACGATGCATTATCCGAGCGCATTCGTCGGGTCGACCTGCGAGCCGGACTGACGATCGCCGGCTTCGAAGACGTCGAGGTACGGGATCGCCCCGACTGGCGTATCCGCGAGCGGACGATGTGGGAAGAAGCCGTCACCGTCGACCCGCGAGACGATGCCGCGATGCAGTCGTTTCACGATGAAGGTGTGCGATCACTCGCGACATTCGAACGACTCCGGCGAGTAATGGCCACCGCCACCGCGCCATAGCCGCCTGCGATAAGCGGCGGCTACATCAGCGTGTCCTGGACACGAACGAGGCCCGCGTCCACCACTCCCCCCGGTGCGGCCCGGTAGGGTGCGGCAGTACCTGAGGTCCGGGTGACTGTGTGGCGTCTGCCGTGAAGAGAGGAAGCAGCCCTACCGACCACCTGCCGTCCGGTCCGCAGGACCGGTCGGCGGCGGCAATAACGAACGAGGGAAGTGCCTCGGCGCGGGGGAAGTACTAGTTCCGACCCAGCCCACCAGAAGCGTGAAAGGCTCTTTCACCGATGACCACTACGCCCGGCCCTGTCAGCGCAACCACCCAAGCCGACGGCACCATCACATTCACCACCACCAAACCAGCCGGTGCCGACTTCCCCCTCGTCGCTCAGGACTTCACCGTCCAGAGCACTTGGAACGGCAAGGGCTTCAACGCAACCGCCAGCCCTGAATTTCTGTTCGATGGCCACCCCGTGATCATGGCGAAGGGCACGACAACGCTCACCGTCCACCTGAAGATCCCGACCTGCGGCCCCTACGAGGTCGTCGCTGCCTGGGG
>Ga0075017_100000030_pt1 | contig 47312 bp, 47 predicted proteins | sample AleBraG_ABR_2012_FD_71475 | JGI IMG/M metagenome (GOLD analysis project Ga0075017, IMG submission 71475) | Freshwater sediment microbial communities in response to fracking from Pennsylvania, USA - Alex Branch Run_MetaG_ABR_2012 | ecosystem: Environmental > Aquatic > Freshwater > Creek >... | reverse complement strand
GTCGCAAGCAGCCAGGATCGAGGGCAACCCCTCGACCACCGTCACCGAGACGCCGAGGTCCGAGAGGAGCGAGGCGAACTCGCACCCGATCGCTCCGCCGCCCACCACGGCTGCCGTCGAAGGCAGCTCGGTGAGGTCGAGGAACTCGTCGGAGGTCACAATGACCGAGCCATCGACCTCAAGGGAGGGAAGGCTCCGGGGCACAGAGCCTGCGGCCAGGACGATCGACGTGCCGTGAACGCTCGTGCCCGCGTCCTCACCGTCGACCACCTCGACGACGTGGTCGGCGCGCAGCTGCCCGGTGCCGGAGAGCACCGTGACCGAACGGCCCTTGAGCAGCCCCGAGAGACCCTTGAAGAGGGTCTCGACCACGCTGTTCTTCCGAGCCTGGCTGACAGAGAAGTCCACCGGCTCAGCGGTAGCGGTGATGCCGAAGTCGCCCGCTCGACCCACGGTGCGCGCCACGGCGGCGGTCTCCAGGAACTCCTTGGCGGGCACGCAGCCGCGGTGCAGGCACGTACCGCCGACCTTGTCTCGCTCGACGATCGCCACGCTCAGGCCCGCGGCAGCCCCGTAGAGCGCAGCGGCGTAGCCGCCCGGTCCGCCACCGATCACCACCACGTCATAGGTGGTTGGCGCATCTGGCATCAGGACCGTCCTTCCTCTCCGCCTCGAAGAAGGCGGGCGTCTGTCGCTTCGGGGTTGATGCTACCGAGCGTCGAGACACTCTCGGACGAGCTCAGGCGAAGGTGCCGCTGCTCGGAGCCTGCGATCTCGCTGCTGCCACGGCCAGCTCGTCGACGGCGTCGTTCCACTTGTCGCCCGAGTGCCCTTTGACCCAGGTGAACGTGATGGTGCGACGCACGTCGAGCGCCACGTCCAAGAGGGGCTTCCAGAGGTCCTGGTTGGCCACGGGCTGGCCTTGGCTGTTCTTCCAGCCTCGGCGCTGCCATCCCGCCCACCAGCGATCCTGGAAGCACTTGACCACGTAGGTCGAGTCGCTCACGATCTCGACGACCTCATCGTCCATCGCTCGAAGGGCCTCGAGGGCGGCCATGACCTCCATGCGCTGGTTGGTCGTCGTCGCCTCGGGTCCAGCGGCGTAGGGCCCGTCAGGCACCGCCCAGGCCCAACCCCCTGGTCCGGGGTTCGAAAGACACGATCCGTCGGTGTAGATGCGCACGCTCATCCGATCGAGTCTCCCATCCTCGCCACCTCCTCTCGGGGACGTCGTCGTCACCCATGGCCGGAGGATGACCAGCCATGCGGCAAAATGGATCGGTGCCCACTCCTCACCTCCACCTGACCGGCGACGATGCGGCCGACGCCCTCTTGGGTTCGAACCCGCTGGCCCTCCTGATCGGCATGGTCCTCGACCAGCAGATCCCTCTCGAGTGGGCCTTCCGTGGGCCCCATGAGCTCGAGAGTCGCCTCGGGGTGCCGCTGTCGGCGACCGAGATCGCCGAGATGGACCCCGACAAGCTCGCGGAGGTCTTCTCCACCAAGCCCGCCCTCCACCGCTACCCCGGCTCGATGGCCGCTCGGACCCAGGCGCTGTGCCAGACCATCGTGGAGGAGTTCGGCGGCCGGGCCCAGAGCATCTGGACCGACGCTCGAGACGGCAAGGACCTCTATCGCCGTATCAAGTCGCTCCCGGGCTTCGGAGAGATGAAGGCCAAGATCTTCATCGCTTTGCTCGGCAAGCAGTGCGGGCTCAAGGTCTCGGGATGGGAAGCGGTCTCGACTCCCTACAGCGAGAAGGGCTCGCACCGATCGGTGGCCGACATCGTCGATGAGGCGAGCCTCAAAGAGGTCCGCGCCTTCAAGGCACGGGCGAAGAAGGCTGCCAAGGCTCAGTGAGCGGGCTCGCTGAGCGCCGCCTCTACTGCTGCACCCCGGACCGAGCAGATCTCACAAGCTTCGTGGGCCAGATCATCGATGGCGGTGTGGATCTCGTCCAGCTCCGCTCGAAGGACCTCGAGGCTCGAGCCCTGCTCGAAGCCGCTGCGCGATGTCAGGCGGTCTGCGCTGACCGTGGCGTGCCGTTCATCATGAACGATCGACCTGATCTGGCCCTTGAGCTCGGTGCCGACGGGGTCCACGTGGGCCAAGATGACGCCCCTGTCGACCTCTGCCGTCGGATCTTGGGCCCAGACGCTCTCGTAGGGCTCTCAACGCACGCCAGCGCTGAGCTGGCTGCGGCGCTCACCGAAGATGTCAGCTACCTCTCGGCCGGACCGGTCGAGGCGACGCCCACCAAGCCCGGCCGACCAGGAACGGGTCTCGGCTACGTGCGCGACGCGCTCGCCGCGTCCTCCGTGCCGGTCTTCGTGACTGGTGGGGTGACGACCTCGAGCATCGACGAGCTGGCGGCGGCCGGCGTCAGGCACTTCGTCGTCGTGCGCGCCCTCACCGAGGCCGACGATCCGTTCAAGGCCGCTCGAGCGCTGCGCAAGGGCATCGAGAGAGCGCTCGGCCACTAGCGCATCCGGTCGAGCCAGCCCGTCAAGGTGGCGACCATCCGAGGATCAGGGCGCAGCCAGTGCCCGGCTCCCTGGATGACCCGCAGCTCCGCTCTGCCGTCGGCGGCATCGACGAGGGCCCGAGCGGCGCTCGGTGGCACGATCCTGTCGTCGGCGCCATGGATGATCATGAGCCGCCGACGGCTGAGCGCTGCGATCGAGCCCAGCGGGTCGAGGGCGAGCACATCGTCGACGAGCTCGTCGGGTGCAAGCAGTGGCGTCGAGCCCACCACGCCGGCACGATGGCACGACTCGGCGAACTCCACTGGCGGACCGCACCACGAGGCCAGGTCCGCCGGTGTGGCCAGCGTGGCGATGCCTCGAACGTCGTCCCGCTCGACGGCAGCGGCGAGCGCCAGCGCCCCTCCGAAGCCGAAGCCCGCCAGCACGATGCCGTCGTGGTCCTTGCCCAGCGTCTGGATCACGCTGGTCAGGTCATCGCGCCATCCCGACGCTGAGAAGGTCCCCGGCGAGCGGCCGACACCGCGCAGCGACGCCACGCCGACCGACCAGCCGGCCTCGACGCTGAAGCGCTCGGCGAGCTCAGGCAGCTGGTGGCTGGCGATCTTGCCACCTCCGGTGTTGAGCGGCAGGCCGTGGCAGAGCAGCAAGAGGCGCCCGGTGGCCGTGGCCTTCGGTGGGAAGGCGATCGAGGTCTCGATCGATCCGGCATCACCCTCGACGGCCACGCTCTTCAGGCTCATGGCGCGACGCCTGGCGGGCTCAGATCCCCAGCTTCTGGGCCATCAGCTCGCGGTGGTACGCAGGGTTCCCGAAGAGCAGCTCGGAGGACTTCGCACGCTTGAAGTAGAGGTGCGCGGGGTGCTCCCAGGTGAAGCCGATCCCGCCGTGGATCTGGATGTTCTCAGAAGCCGTGTGGAAGTACGCCTCTGAGCACGAGGACTTGGCCATGGACGAGACCAGGCCGAGCTCCTCGTTGTCATCGGCTGCCACCCAGCCGGCGTAGTAGGCGGCAGACTTGGCCGACTCGACGTCGAGCAGCAGGTTGGCGCACTTGTGCTTGATCGCCTGGAAGCTGCCGATCGGTCGGCCGAACTGGACGCGAGCCTTGGCGTACTCGACAGCCGCGTCCAAGCAGCGCTGCGCTCCGCCCACCTGCTCGGCGGCAAGAGCCACCACGGCGAGCTGGAGCGTCTTCTCAAGACCACCTCGGGCACCGCCGTCGGTGCCGATCAGCCGAGCGGGCGTGTTGGTGAAGCTGAGATCGGCCTGTTTACGGGTCTGGTCCATGGTGGCGAGCGCCGTGCGCTCGAGACCCGCCGCGTCCCCGTGGACGGCGAAGAGGCTGAGTCCCGCTTCGCTTCGAGCTGCCACCAAGATGAGCGACGCGGTGAGACCGTCGATGACGTAGCGCTTGGTGCCCGTGAGCGTCCAGGTCTCGGCGCCCTCGGTGGCGTGGAGCGCGATCGTGTCGAGGTCCGGTGGGCCAGCGTCCTCGCTGATAGCCAGCGTGGCGGTGGCCTCACCTGAGGCGATCGCTCCCAAGAGCTCCCGCTTCGCCCCTTCGTCGTCGCTGGTCAGCAGCGCGTTGGCGCCGAGCGCCACGGTGGAGAAGAACGGCGCGCACAAGAGCGCGGCGCCCATCTCTTCGAGCACGACCATCAGCTCGACGTAGCTGAAGCCCGAACCGCCATAGGCCTCGGGGATGGTGAGGCCTTGGAGACCAAGCTGGTCGGCCATCTGGCTCCAGACCGCCGGGTCGTAGCCCTCGTCAGTCCCCATGAGCCGTCGCACCTCGGACTCGGGTGACTTCTCCTCCAAGAAGCGAGCCACCAGACGTCGCAGCTCTTCTTGATCCTCATCGAAAGCGAAGTTCATCTCTCAGGTCCTTTTCATGGCTGACGGCACCATCTCGTGAGCCCGCTGCCCAGGGAGAGCCACGTCACGTTCTACTACAGCGCCCTGCTCGACCTGCTCCGCGCCGGGCGGTGGCGATGTGGGAATCTTGTCTTCATGATCGCAGTGGATCTCGTCTACGAAGACGCCTCATGCGAGGTGCACCAGACCGTGGTCGGCCCCATGGAGAACAACGTCTACGTGGTGCGCTGCCGGGCGACCGGCGATGCCGTCCTGATCGATGCCGCCGACGAGCACGATCACCTCTTGGAGGTCGCTCGTCGCCTCGGAGTCCGCTTCGTGCTCGAGACCCATGGTCACCACGACCACATCCAGGCGGTGCCGGCGTTCCGCGAGGCTGGGCTCGAGGTCTCGATCTCGCCCGAGGACGCCGCCATGCTCCCCTCCTATGACCTCACCCTCGACGACGACGCCACCATCAGCGTCGGACGGCTCGAGCTGGCTACCATCGCCACACCGGGCCACACGCCGGGATCGATGTGCTTCGAGGTGCGCGGCACCCCCGTGCTCTTGAGCGGTGACACCCTCTTCCCCGGTGGCCCTGGTGCGACGCGCTTTCCTGGCAGCAGCTTCGAGACGATCATCCGCTCGATCGATTCTCGGCTCTATGAGCGCTTTGACGACAGCACCGTGGTGTTGCCCGGCCACGGCAGCTCGACCACCATCGGCGCCGAGCGTCCCCACTTGGAGGAGTGGGTCGAGCGGGGTTGGTAGCAGAGCGGATTCGAATTCCCGACCAAACCGCTAGGATTTGGCCCGTGACCGCTCCCCTGCTCGAGATCGTCGACCTCCACGCCGTTGCCGACGGCACAGAGATCCTCAAGGGCGTGACCCTGCGCGTCGAGCACGGCGAGGTCCACGCTCTCATGGGCCCGAACGGCGCCGGCAAGTCCACCTTGGCCAACGTGGTGATGGGCAGCCCCGCCTATGAGGTGACCCACGGTGCGATCCGCTTCAACGGCGAGGACGTGACGAGCTGGGCCCCCGACGTGCGGGCCAAGGCCGGCATCTTCTTGGCGTTCCAGTATCCCGAGGCCATCGGTGGCGTCTCGGTGATCCAGTTCCTTCGCCAGGCAGTCGCAGCACGAAGGGCCGTCGATGACCTCAGCGTGCTCGAGGTTCGCCTGGAGATGGGCGAGTGGATGGACCGGCTCAAGATGGACCCTGCCTTTGCAGAGCGCCACCTGAACGAGGGCTTCTCTGGCGGCGAGCGCAAGCGCAACGAGATCTTGCAGATGGCCATGCTGGAGCCTGCTCTGGCGGTGCTCGATGAGACCGACTCGGGCCTCGACATCGACGCGCTCAGCGTCGTGGCCAACGGCGTCGCCACCGTGCGCGCCCAGCGACCCGAGCTCGGGGTCCTGGTCGTCACCCACTACCAGCGGCTGCTCGAGCAGCTCTCCCCCGATCACGTCCACCTCCTGCTCGACGGTCGCGTCGTCGAGTCGGGCGGTCCGGAGCTCGCCCGCATCGTCGAGGAGCACGGCTACGACCGGTGGCGCTCATGAGCCTCGACGTGGCGCTGCTGAAGAAGGACTTCCCGCTCCTCGAGCGCCAGGTCCACGGTCGCCGCCTCGTCTACCTCGACTCGGCTGCCTCCTCGCTGCCGCCGCACCACGTGGTCTCCGCGATGAGCACCTACTACGAGACCACCCATGCCAACGTCCACCGCGGCGTGTATGCGACCGCCGAAGAGGCCACGCGGCTCTACGAGCGCACCCGCAAGGTCGTGGGCCGCTTCCTCGGCTCGAGCCACGGAGACGAAGAGGTCGTCTTCACCAAGAACACGACCGAGGCGATCAACCTGCTGGCCCACAGCTGGGGTCGAGCCAACCTCAACGAAGGTGACGTGGTGGTGCTGTCGATCATGGAGCACCATGCCAACATCGTGCCCTTCCAGATGCTGGCCGCCGAGCGTGGCATCGAGCTGCGGTGGATCCCGATCGACCACGACGGCCGACTCATCCTCGACGATCTCGACACCTTGCTCGAAGGCGCCAAGCTCTGCTCGGTCACCGCGATGTCCAACGTGCTCGGGACGATCAACCCGATCACCGAGCTGGCGAAGGCTGCGCACCGAGCGGGGGCGCTCATCCACGTCGATGCGGCCCAGGCCGTGGGGCACCTGCCCGTCGACCTCGCCGAGTGGGACGTCGACTTCCTCTCGTTCTCGGGCCACAAGATCCTCGGCCCCACCGGCATCGGGGTCCTGTGGGGCCGTGCCGAGCTCTTAGGCGCCATGGAGCCCTTCTTGGGCGGCGGAGGGATGATCCTTGACGTCTCGACGGAGCGCTTCTTGCCTGCCGACTCACCCCAGCGATTCGAGGCCGGCACGCCTCCCATCGCCGAGGCGGTGGGGCTGACCGCCGCCATCGAGTACCTCTCTGCCCTCGGGATGACCGAGGTGCGCCAGCACGAAGCTGAGCTGACGACGGCCGCTCTGGCTCGGATCGACGAGCAGTTCGACGGGCGCGTGAGGGTGTCGGGACCAGGCCCTGGCCCTGATCGCGGGGGCGTGCTCTCGCTCACCCTCGAGGGTGTGCACGCCCACGACGTGGCCCAGATCCTCGACTCCGTGGGCGTCTGCGTTCGCCCTGGCCACCACTGCGCCAAGCCCCTCATGCGCTTCCTGGGCGTGCCCGCCACCGCTCGTGCCTCCTTCGGCATCTACAACGACATCGACGACGTCGAGGTCCTCCTCGAGGGTCTTGAAGAGGCCGCTAAGTTGTTCTCGTGAGCACGGTGCACCATGGCTGAACTCGAAGAGCTCTATCGGGAGATCATCCTCGACCACTACCGCTCGCCTCGCAATCGGGGTGAGCTGGCGACGCCGCCGGCTCACCGGACCGAGGGCTTCAACCCTCTCTGCGGTGACGAGGTCGTGGTCACCATCGACGTGCAAGACGGCGTGCTCAACGACATCAAGATCGGTGGGCAGGGCTGCTCGATCAGCCAGTCCTCGGCGTCGCTCATGTCGGCCGCCGTCAAGGGGCTCCCTGTCGACGAGGTCCGGGCCAAGATCGCCACCTTCAAGACGCTCATGAGCGTCCACGAGGCCCAGCTCGAAGACTCCGAGACTGCCGAGGAGCCCGAACCGGTGGACCTGCGCAGCCTAGGCGAGCTCGCCGCGCTCCAGGGCGTCGTCAAGTTCCCGGTGCGCATCAAGTGCGCCACCTTGTCCTGGAACACCTTGACCCAGGGTCTCGACGAGCTCAGCGCGTAGCGCCACGCGTCGCTCAGCAGGGAGCAGGGTTGTAGTTCGGGGCGGTGGTCGTCGTCACCGCCGGCGAGGAGGTCGCCTTCGACGTGGCGGCACTCGAGGTGCTCGCCGGCACGGTCGTGGTCGTGACCGTCGGGGGTGGCACCGACTCGAGCGAGGTGTTCGGCGGTGGGGTGGCCGGGTTGGTGTCGAGCTCGGAGCCGAAGACGTTGACCAGCATCTGCTGGGCCGCCGGCTGATCCACGAAGAGCACGTCGCCCCACGGCGAGACGTACCCGACGCTCTTCGTCGGCAGGGTCAGGGAGGCGAGGCTGTTCGGGTCATAGCTGTGGTACTTGAGCGCCAAGCTGGCCAGGGTGTTGAAGCCGAACTTCGTGTCGAGCTTCACCCCTTGGGGGATCGAGCCCAAGAAGGCGTTGATCGTCAGCGGGTTGATCTTCGAGTGCGCGGAGCTGATCAGCGCCTTCAAGAAGGCGTCCTGGCGCTGGATGCGGCCGAAGTCGCCCGTGCCGTCGCTGTACCAGCCGCCGTAGACCTGGTACTCGTAGTGCCGGCTTCGGGCCACCGAGAGCGCCTGGCCGCCGTTGAGCAGCTGGCAGCCTGGCTGCGTCACCGAGAGCCCCGAGTAGGCGTCTCGAGCCGGGAAGGGGAAGTTCATCTTGACCCCACCGAGCGCGTCGACCATGCCGACGAACCCGCTGAAGTCCACCTCGACCGTGTCGTTGATCGGGATCCCGAGGTTGTCCTGGATCACCTTGACCAGCTGGTCAGGACCAGAGTTGAAGGCTGAGTTGATGCGGTTGAACGTACCGAACTGGCTCTTGAGGTCTGGGCTCATGGACACCAGCGTGTCTCGAGGGATCGAGAGCAGCGCGATCGTGCCCTTCGACGGATCGAGGTGCATGATCATGTCGACGTCGCTGCGCTGCCCGGTGACCTGAGCGGCCGAGCCAGCTTGTGCCTCAGCGCTTCCGGTGAGACCGGCCCGAGAGTCCGAGCCGATCACGAGGATGTTGAGGGGACCGCCGTGATAGTCGGTCTCGGTGGCGACGTCGATCTTCTTGATCTGGTCGAAGCGATAGCGGAGGTAGAGGTAGCCACCACCGAAGAACGCCACGATGAGCAGCACGAGCGCCAAGCCACCGAGCAGGATCCTTCGGCGCCGAACCCTGGGCGACGAGCGTCGTCGGCGAGACCGGCCGTGATCGATCTCAGCACCGAGCGCAGCCAAGCCCTCCTCATTGGGCACGCGCTGCTTCGAACTCGAGCTCTCCATCTCGCCTTCGAGCTTGCGCAGGCCCTCAAGCTCCCCCCGACGGCCTCCACCGCGCTTTGACCTGCCGGTGTCGTCGTCACCAGCCACGGCGGACAACCTACTCAGCGAACGCGCCGCCACGAGGGCACCACCACCAGAGGAGCCTCCTGCGACTCAGCTCGGTCCCTGGGTGCTCCTCTCTGGGTCCCGCTGCTCCAACGTCAGGACGTGAACGCGGCGTAGCCTGAGTGCTCGAGCTCGAGGGCCAGCTCCGGGCCGCCCGTCTTCTCGATCCGGCCCTTGACGAGGACGTGGATCACGTCAGCGTGCAGCTCGGTGAGCAACCGCTGGAAGTGGGTGATCGCCAGCACGCCCAGGCCCCATTCGGTGGTAGCCAGCTCGAGACGACGAGACACCGCTCCGAGCGCGTCGACGTCGAGGCCCGAGTCGATCTCGTCGAGCACTGCGAAGCGAGGTCGGAGCGCGGCCAGCTGGACGATCTCATTGCGCTTGGCCTCGCCACCGGAGAGGTCGACGTTGAGGGGTCGCTCGAGCAGATCGGGGCGAAGGCCCACTGCCGCAGCCTCGCTGGTCAGCGTCCCCTGGAGGTCGCTCACGACGCCGGCTGCGTCGAGCGCGTCGAGCAGCGAGACGCCCGGCACCTCGATCGGTTGCTGGAGGGCGAGGAAGAGACCAGCCTTGGCTCGGACGTAGGCCGGCTCGCCCACCAGCTCGACACCGTCGATCGTGATCGAGCCCGCGGTGATCTGCGTGCCCGGCCTCCCCATCAGCGCATGTGCCAAGGTGGACTTCCCCGAGCCGTTGGGGCCCATGATGACGTGGACCTGACCGGAGGGGACCTCGAGGTCGACACCTCGGAGCACCTCGGTGTCAGCCACCGTGGCGCAGAGGCCCTCGACTCGCAGCACGTGCTCAGCCATCAGAGCTCCACCTCCACGACGCCGTCTCGGACCGCGACGTCGAAGACCGCCACCGGTTTGGTGGCGGGCAACGAGCAAGGCTCACCAGTGGTCAGCTCAAAGGTCGCTCCGTGTCGGGCGCACTCGATCTCCAAGAGATCGGCCAAGACCTCACCTTCAGCCAGGGAGAAGTCCTCGTGGCTGCAGCGATCCTGGATGCAGAAGACCCGCTCGCCGATGCGCACCACCGCCAGCCTCTGGCCCTCGACGTCGTAGCGGTGCGCTTCGCCGTCGATGAGGTCGTCGAGCTTGCACACCACGGTGGCGGTCATCGGAGACGCTCTTCGATCTCGCTGCGCACGAAGCCGGTAGCGCCGGCAAGCGACGAGCGATCGAGCAGGTCGCGGAAGAACCCACGGACCAAGAGGGACTCGGCCACCGCCGGCTCGATGCCGCGGGACTCGAGGTAGTAGCGCTGATCCTCGTCGAGGGGCCCCACCGACGACGCGTGGCTGCAGCGCACGTCGTTCTCCTCGATCTCGAGGTTGGGGACGCTGTCCGCACGGGCGTGCGGCGAGAGGACGAGGTTGTGGTTGGTCTGATGGGCATCGGCCTTGATGGCACCGTGGCGGACCCGGATGACACCGGTGTAGATCGATCGAGCCTCGTCGTCGACCGCTCCCTTGCACAGCAGGTCGCAGGTCGTCCTGGGTGCCGCGTGGTCTTGGAGGGTGCGCAGGTCATGGATCTGGTTCTCAGAGCCCAGATACGTGGAGCGCAGCACACTCGACGCTCCCTGGCCTTCGAGCACCACGTCGGAGCGGATGCGGTCGTAGGTGGCACCGAGCCCTGCGGTGAGCTGCGAGATGGTGGCGTCTCGACCCACCGAACCCGACACCGTGGCCAGGTGCCACGAACCTCGAGCCAAGGACTGGATGGAGCCGTAGCTCAGCACCGCGCCGTCAGCCACGCGCAGCTCGCTCACCGGCACGTTCAAAGTGTCGTCGTCGCCGCCGACGAAGACCTCGATGACACTGGCCACCGCGCCCTCCGCCAGGCGGATGATCGTCCTCGGGAACGAAGCACCACCCTCTGAGGCGTGCACGACCAGCAGCGGCTCGGCCACGTGGGCGCCTCGTGTCACGTCGATCACCAAGCCGTCCGTCATGCGCGCTCCGTTGAGCGCCACGATGGCGTCGTCGGGATCGCCGAGGGCCGACGCCACGATCTCGGGGCCCTCAGGGTGCTCGCTCAGCCGTCGCAGCGTGAAGCCCACCGGAGCGTCGGGGAGCCCGGCCACGCGTCCCGCGCCGACGGCGACCGTGACCACCGAGCCCGGCAGCGCCAGGGTCTTGGCGGACGGGCGCGCCTCGCCGAAGCGCTCGAGATCAAGGTCTCCGATGGGCGAGTAGCGCCACACCTCTGCGGTCGAATCGGGCAGGCCGAGCTTCTCGAAACGTGCTCGTTCTTCGTCGCGGCGCGTTTGGAGCCACGAAGGCCCACCAGGTGAAGCCGAGGAGTCGGTGAGCAGCGGCGGCAAGGTCATTCCTCTGAGGTGGTGAACAGAACACACGCCGACAGGCGCGGGGAGCAGTGTAGTGGGGACGCCTCGGTCCTCCCCCGGCGTGCGCTGCGGTGGCGTTCCACCGTCCTCCCCCTCCCGGTACGTTGAGACCTCGTGACGCCCCGAGGACGGGCCCGTGGCGCAGAGAGATGGAGGTCGAGGACCAGTCGTGGGCGAGGAGAACAGCTACTACGAGCGAGTTGATGAGCACCGCTTCGCGCCCACCGAGCACGTCGGAGGTGCCTGGCGTGACGACGAGCAGCACTTCAGCCCCCTCGGTGGCCTGATCGTCCACGCGCTCGACAGCCACGTGGCTCGCCGTCCGGCCGACGGGCTCGTCGTGGGCCGCCTGAGCTTCGACATCCTCGGCCAGATCCCCCGTGACGTCTGTGAGATCACGGTCACAACCCTGCGACCGGGCCGGACGATCGAGCTGCTCGAAGCCACCGTGAGCATCGGTGGCCGAGCGATCGTGCTCGCTCGCGCGTGGCGCCTGAGCGCGAGTGAGACCTCCCACGTGGCGGGTGACACCCTGCCTCGACTCCCACCGCCAGAGGCCTGTCAGAGCCGAGACCTCACTGCGGTGTGGAACGGCGGCTTCATCCGATCGCTCGACGTGCGCACGGTGACGACACCGGAGCCAGGACGGGCCGGCGGGTGGGTGCGCTCGGCCCTTGCCGTGGTGGCCGGCGAGCCGGTGAGCGCGCAGGCCAGGTTCTTGACCCTCGTCGACACCGCCAACGGCATCGCTGCTCGTCGGCCACCCACCACGTGGATGTTCCCCAACGTCGACTTGAGCATCCACCTCTTCCGGACACCACGAGGTGCATGGACCGGTCTCGACACCACGGTCTCATGGGGCCCCGGTGGTCTCGGGGTGACGAGCACCGTGCTCCACGACCTCGACGGCCCCGTGGGGTTCGCACAGCAGAGCCTCACCCTTCGTCCGCTGCCCGGCTCTTGAGACGAGCCCTAGGCTCGGCGGCTGAGCGCACCTGAGCAAGGAGGAGACACCGTGACAGCTGAGACGTTCGACTCAGAGGTCCTCACCCTTGAGCTCGACGGTCACGTGGCCACGCTGTGGCTCGATCGCAGTGAGGCGCGCAACGCCATGGATCGGCGTCTCTTCGACGATCTCCCCCGAGCGATGGCCATGCTCGATCACGACGAGAGCGTGCGAGCCATCGTCCTCGCCGGCCGAGGACCGCACTTCTGCATCGGCCTCGATCTCAAGGCGATGGGGCCGACGCTGCTGCGCGGCGGCGAGGGCACCGTGTCGGGAGCCGAGCGCTCCAAGCGGCTTGCCCTCGACATCCGCCATCTCCAGGAGGCAGCCAACAGCCTGGCCGAGTCACCCAAACCAGTGATCGCTGCTGTGCAGGGCTACTGCATCGGGGGCGGGGTCGACCTGATCGCCGCTTGCGATGTTCGCGTCGCCGCTCACGACGCGATCTTCTCGGTCCGAGAGGCGAAGATGGCGATCGTCGCCGACCTCGGAAGCCTCCAGCGGTTGCCGAGGATCATCGGCCAGGGCCACGTGGCCGAGCTGGCCCTCACGGGCAAGGACATCGATGCGGCTCGCGCCGGTGAGATCGGCCTCGTGAACCACGTGCTCGAGAGCCACGAGGCGATGCTTGCCTGCGCGCTCTCGATCGCTAGGGAGATCGCGTCCAACTCGCCACTGGCGGTCCAAGGGACCAAGGCGGTCTTGGCGGCCAACGATGGTCGGACCATGGCCGAGGCGCTCGACTTCGTCGCCAACTGGAACACGATGTACCTGTCCTCGGCCGATCTCACGGAAGCCTTGACGGCGTTCCTTGAGAAGCGCCCTCCTCACTTCGAGGGTCGATAGGGCTCAGCGCCCGAAGCGCCACCACTTCTTGCCGGCCTTGCTCGCCTCTTTGGCTCGCTGCTCGGTGACCTCAGCGAGGACCTCAGGGGCGATCTCGTTGACGATCTCCTCGGCCGAGCCGAGCACTGAGGCGATGTCCTCGGGAGCGGCGTCTGGCTCGAGCTCGACGGCGGGCTCGACGAGGCTGCCGTGGACCCAGCCGACGTCAGCGAGGCGGGGGGCATAGCTCGGGCAGTTCTCCGGGCAGCGCCACGGCGCTTCCGGTGCGAGATCCAGCCCGCAAAAGCGCGCCACCTCGCCTGAGTCGTAGGTGCGTGACTGGAAGTTCTTGCACTCTTCTCTCATCGCCATCGCACCATCGTGCCACCGCTCAGGCCCGACGTGCGACGCACCCGAAGGATGCTCAGCCGATGGAGCCTTCCATCTGGAGCTCGATGAGACGGCTCCACTCGACGGCGTACTCCATGGGAAGGGTGCGGGTCACTGGCTCGATGAAGCCGTTCACGATCATGCCCATCGCCTGGCTCTCGGTCAGTCCCCGGCTCATCAGGTAGAAGAGCTGGTCGTCACCGATCTTCGACACCGTCGCCTCGTGACCGATGGCTGCGTCTTGCTCGGCCACCTCCATGTACGGCTTCGTCTCCGAGACCGACAGGTCATCGAGCAGCAGGGCGTCGCAGCGCACGAAGGACTTGGCCCCCGTCGCTCCCTCATCGACGTGCACGAGGCCGCGGTAGGTGGTGATGCCGCCGTCCTTCGAGATCGACTTGCTCACGATGGTCGACGAGGTCTCCGGTGCGCAGTGCACCATCTTGGCTCCGGCGTCTTGGTGCTGGCCCGCCCCCGCATAGGCGACCGAGAGGACCTCGCCTGATGCCTTCGGGCCCATGAGGTAGACGCTCGGGTACTTCATGGTGAGTCGAGAGCCGATGTTGCCGTCGATCCACTCGACGTGCGCCTCAGCCTCGGCGCGAGCTCGCTTCGTCACGAGGTTGTAGACGTTCGACGACCAGTTCTGGATGGTCGTGTACGTGATGCGGCTTCCAGGCAGGGCCACGAGCTCGACCACGGCCGAGTGGAGCGAGTCGGTCGAGTACACCGGTGCAGAGCAACCCTCGACGTAGTGCACCTGGCTGCCCTCGTCAGCGATGATCAGCGTGCGCTCGAACTGGCCCATGTTCTCCGCGTTGATCCTGAAGTAGGCCTGGAGCGGTGCGTCGACCTTCACGCCGGGAGGCACGTAGATGAACGAGCCACCTGACCAGACGGCTGAGTTGAGAGCGGCGAACTTGTTGTCGTTCGGCGGGATGATGGTGCCGAACCACTTGCGCACCAGCTCGGGGTACTCACGCACCGCGGTGTCCATGTCGGTGAACAGGACGCCCAAGCGCTCAAGGTCCTCGCGGTTGCGGTGGAAGACCACCTCAGACTCGTACTGGGCGGTGACCCCGGCGAGGTACTTGCGCTCGGCCTCGGGGATGCCGAGCTTCTCGTAGGTGTCCTTGATGGCGTCGGGCAGATCGGTCCACTCCTTGACCTGGTTCTCCGTCGGCTTGATGTAGTAGTAGATGTCGTCGAAGTCGAGGTCAGGCATGTTGACGGCGAACCACTTGGCCATCGGGCGGCGCTCGAAGCGCTTGTACGCCGCGAGACGGAAGTCGCGCATCCACTCGGGCTCTTTCTTGATGGCCGACATCTCCCTGATGATCTCTTCGTTCAGGCCCTTCTTGGGCTTGAAGACATAGTCCTCAGCGTCGCTCCAGCCCAGCTGGTACTTGCCGATGTCGAGATCTTGGATGCTCATGGGCCCTCCGGCCTGCCGCTCCTGTCCGAGCGGGGATTAGTCCTACGTAGATAGTAGCAACTACAGAGACCGGGACAGCCGCTCGGGTGTGGCGTCCCGGCTGGCAGGCTGTGAGGCCATGAGCCCCGCGCACACGCCCCCCCAACCCGAGCAGCGACCCACCACGACCACGGTCCACGGCGACGAGAGGATCGACGACTACGCCTGGCTGCGCGACCGAGACGACGATGCAGTCGTCGAGCACCTGAGAGCCGAGAACGCCTGGACGGAGTCGCAGCTCGAGCACCTAGCCGAGCATCGCAGCTCGCTCTTTGACGAGATCCGCTCTCGCATCGTTGAGACCGACCTCTCGGTGCCGGTGCGGCGAGGTCCCTGGTGGTACTACTCGCGCACCAAGGAGGGCCTCAACTACCCGATCCACTGCCGACGTCCAGCCCTTGAGGGGGAGGCGACGCCCATCGACCCCAAGGAAGACGGCGACGAGGTCGTCCTCTACGACGAGAACCTTGAAGCCACGGGCCACGACTTCTTCTCTGTCGGCATCTTGGCGGCCAGCCCCGACCACCACGTCTTGGCATCGTCGACCGACCTCGTGGGCGATGAGCGCTACTCGCTCTCCTTCCGGCGTCTCGATGGCGAGGCACACCCCAGCGAGGCGATCGACAACGTGTCCTACGGCTTCGCGTGGGCCGAGAACTCCTCGACCGTGTTCTACACACGCGTCGACGACGCGTGGAGGCCTCACCAGCTCTGGCGACACGAGATCGGGACCGACCCAGACCTCGACGTGCTGGTGCTCGAGGAGCCCGACGCCCGCTTCAACGTCGGGGTGGGCAAGACCCGAGACGGCGAGTGGGTCGTCGTGTCGATCTCCTCGTCGACCACGTCGGAGACACGGGTGATCCGAGCGACCACACCCACCGAGGAGCCCACGATCCTCGTCGAGCGCGTCGACGGCGTCGAGCACGGCGTCGAGCACCACGTCCACGAGAGCGGCGAGCGCTTCTGGCTGCTCGTCACCAACGCGGCAGGAGCCATCGACTTCAAGATCGACGTGGCCGTCGACGATCCCGGCACGACGGCGTCATTCTCGCCTCTCATCGCCCATCGTCCTGGCGTGCGAGTCGACGGCCTCGATGCCTTCGAGACCGCGCTCGTGATCTCCGAGCGGACCAACGCGGAGACCAAGCTCCGCATCATCGATCTCTCCGTTGGTGGCATCACCACCGACGGCGTGCTCGACGAAGACCTCCTGCAGACCAGCTGGGAGGTGACGACACCAGAGCGCCCGCAATCGACGTGGCTCGGCGCCAACCCCGAGACCGACGTCCGCGTGCTGCGCATCGGGCAGACCTCGATGGTCACGCCCACCACCGTGGCCGAGCTCGATCTCGACACCCGGGCGATCACCGTGCTCAAGCGCCAAGAAGTCCCTGGTGGCTACGACGCTGAGCGCTACGTGACCTATCTCGACTGGGCCACGGCCCCTGATGGCACGAAGATCCCCGTCTCGATCGTGCACCGACGGGACCTGCTCAGCCCAGAGGGCTCCGCTGGTGACGCCCCGAGTGCCCCCGCCCCATGTCTCCTCTACGGCTACGGCTCCTATGAGATCTCGATCGATCCCACCTTCTCGGCCACTCGCTTGGTGCTCCTCGATCGAGGCATCGTCTTCGCCATCGCCCACATCAGAGGAGGCGGCGAGATGGGCCGTCGATGGTACGACGAGGGGCACCTCGCCGCCAAGCACAACACCTTCGATGACTTCACCGCCGTCGCCGATCATCTGATCGATCGAGGCGTCACCACATCCCAACGCCTCGCCGCCCGAGGAGGCTCAGCGGGAGGGCTGCTCATCGGTGCCATCGCCAACCGCTCGCCGGATCGCTTCGGCGCCCTCCTGGGTGAGGTGCCCTTCGTCGACGCCCTCAACACCATGCTCGATCCCTCGCTGCCCCTGACGATCGGCGAGTACGAGGAGTGGGGCAACCCCACCGACGATCCGGCGGCCTACGCCACCATCAAGGCCTACGCGCCGTACGAGAACGTGGCAGCACTCGAGGCCGACGGCGAGGCACGCCCCTATCCCCCGATGCTGCTGACCGGAGGGCTGAACGACACCCGTGTCGGCTTCTGGGAGCCGGCCAAGCTGGTCGCTCGCCTGAGAGAGCAGGTCCCAGGCATCGACGTGCTGCTGCGCATGGAGATGGGCGTCGGCCATGGCGGGCCATCCGGTCGCTACGACTCCTGGCGCGAAGAGGCCTTCGTGCTGGCGTGGCTGCTCGAGAAGATCGGCGCTCTCGAGCTCTTGGGATGAGCCCGCTCAGGGAACCCGGGTGGTCGGCGGGCTCGAGGTCGTGGTTACCGGGGCGAGCGTCGTCGTCGTGGTGGTCGTCGTAGCTGGTGGCGGGTTGATGAAGCTGAGGACCAGCGGCACCGAGTAGCCGGTCGGGAAGTTCACCGGCACGCCGTTGATCTTCACGCTGACCCCAGCGGGGGCTCCGAGAGAGATCGACAGCCCGCTCGCTCCCTTGATCTCTTGGGGTGAGCCCGCCGAGACCGTACCGGCGAAGATCTGGCTGCCCGATGCAGCGGTGGCGATGGTCCAGCACGCTCCGGCCGTGGGTGTCACCGTCACGGTGTAGGCCGAGCCCGGGACGAGGTAGGTCGCCGCGGTGGCGCTCGCACCAGGCTCGGGCGAGAACGACGCCGGGGCAGGCACCGAGGTCGACGTCGGCGCCTTGGTCGTGGTGGTGACGTGGTGGAGGGTGGTGGTCGTCGCCTGCGGGCCCGCCCCGCTGCCAGAGCGTCCTATGGCGATGCCCGCCACCACCAAGATCACGAGGACCACCAGCGCCGCGATGGCCGCCTTGATCTCCCGGTTCTGCACGGGACGGCGGTTGTCCATCCGATTGATCGCCCAATGAGGGTCCTCGTGATGGTGCAGGCCCCGATGGTGCTCCTCGCTCTCGGGGTGAGGCTCGACGGGCGCCCCGACCTCGTCGAAGACCATGCCTTCGGTGCTCTCGGCCGGCGGTGGGATCCGAGGGGGCACCGTCGTGGTCGCGTCCGAGCGGATGACCGGCATCGGAGTGGGCTTGCGCAGCTCAGCCACCTCGTCGTCAGAGAGGATGCGGATCGACGATCCCGTCGGTCCGCGCATCTCTTGGAGGGTGTCGAGGGCGTGGCGGTAGTTGTCGATCGAATGGATCTCGTCGCGCCCGCGACGCCTGAGCAACAGGTAGCCGACGATGATCACGATGATGCCGATCATCACGAGGCCAAGGACGGTTCGCATCACGCCCATTCAACCTGATCGGCGCACCGGTCGCCGACCACGTCGTTCAGGTTCGCAAGCCCCAGTAGGGCCGACGGCCTTCGGGGATGTCGGCGACCGTCGGATTCGCCTTGTCGCGCTCAGAGACCACAGGGTCGCTCACGCCCCAGTCGATGTCGAGCGCTGGGTCGTCGTAGGCGACACCGAGCTCATCGTTCGGGTTGTAGTAGCCGTCGACGAGGTACCAGAGGAGCATGTCGGTGTGCGACGCGAAGCCGTGAGCCACGCCAGGTGGGATGAACAGGCCACGATCCTCGTCACCGTCGAGATCCACGACGAAGGTGGCCATCTCGCTGGGCGAGCCCACCCTGAGATCCGCTAACACCACGCGAGCCGTGCCTCGGAGCATGTACCAGTAGTCGGCTTGGTGCAGGTGGTAGTGGAGACCGACCAAGGACCCAGCCACCTTCTCCGAGCGGTTGGTCTGGATCATCTCGCGTCCCTTGGGCAGCCACTCGCGCCGGTAGGTCTCGACGAAGCGACCGCGGTCGTCTCCAAACGAGGTCGGCTCGATGAGCTCGACGTCGACGATCGGGGTCTCATGGAAGATCGGAGGCATCCCAAGACCGTATCGCCCGCCGTGCGCTCGTCCGGTCTGGGTGATGATCAGATGCTGAAGCCCCCGAAGCCGCCTCGATAGAAGACGAGGGGTGCTCCGGGTGACGCGCCGAGATCGAGGACTCGACCGACCACGAGCTCGTGGTCACCCGCGTCGACGATCTGCTCGAGCTCGCAGTCGACCCATGCCAAGACCCCCTCGAGGATGGGTGAGCCCGACGAGGCCTGCGTCCAGCCGACGCCAGCGAACTTGTCGGCTCCCGTCTCGGCGAAGACTCGGCACAGCGGCTCTTGGTGCGCCTCGAGCACGTTGACGCAGAACGCTCCTGCCTCAGAGATGCGTGGCCAGCTCGTCGAGGTCTTGGCCGCCGCGAAGAGGATCAGCGGCGGGTCGAGGGAGAGCGAGGAGAAGGTCTGGCACGTGAAGCCGACCGGCTGGCCCTCTTCGAGTGCGGTCACCACCGTCACACCAGAGGCGAAGTGGCCGAGGACCTCGCGGAAGCGGCCGCGATCAATTGGCGAAGCTCCGAAGCTCATCTCACTTCAATCTTCAAGCGAGATGGTCAGACCCTCATAGGCCGAGAAGATCGCTCCCACATCCCCGGCGCCGGGCATGGTCAGGGCAAGTGCTTCAAGTGCGCTCAGACGGGCGTCGTCATGCATCGGGTCGTGGTGGAAGAGGGCCAGCGCCTTGACTCCAGCCGTGGCCGCCACGTGCACGGCGTAGGCGATGGTCGAGTGGCCCCAGTCGCACTTTCGCTCGAACTCGTCATCGTCGTACTGGGCGTCGTGGATCAGGAGGTCCGCTCCCTCACAGAGGGCGAGCACCCCCGGCTCGATCGTCGTGGCGTCGACGGGCGCCTGATGGTCGGGGATGTAGACGACCGACGACGAGCCGATCTCGACCCGGTAGCCGAGGGTAGGACCTGAGTGCTCGACCGCCGAAGCAGTGATCACCGCCTGGCCGAGCTTCCACGGCTCATCGCCCACCGCCAGCAGGCGGACCTCGCCGTAGAAGTCATCCATCTGGACAGGGAAGAACGGAGGTCCGACCGCGCCTTTGATGACCTCAGCGAGCGTTCGCTCTCCTTGGCTCGGGCCGTAGACCTCGAGGTGCGCGGCGGCGTCGTGGAGCGGTGAGAAGAACGGCAAGCCCAAGAGGTGGTCGTAGTGCAGGTGGGTCAGCAGCAGGTTCGCTCGGAGCGACCGACCGTCTGCGGCGAGGGCCGGGGCCAGATCGGCGCCGAGCGAGCGAAGGCCTGTGCCGGCATCCAAGATCAGAGGCTCGTCGCCGCCATCGTCGATGAGCACACACGACGTGTTGCCGCCGAAGTGCGCATAGGCATCGCCTGCACAGGGGCACGAGCCCCTCGTCCCGTAGAAGGTGACCTCCATATGGCCACCTTACCCACGACGGATCCAAAGGAAAATGGGGGTCCTTCAAGGGCCGAGATCGCTGAGGCCTAGGCCAGGGCCACGTCACCACCTCGACGAACCACCAGGCCATCGGCGACGAGTCCGTCGAGGGCGCTCTCGACCCTCTCGGGGCCGAAGCGCTCCTCGAGCGACGCTCGCCATGCCCCTGCCGGCAGCGCACGGCGTGCCACAGCGAGCACCAGCCCTCGAAGCTGGCGATCAGAGCCATCGAACGCGGTCTGGGGCCTCGAGGTTCCTGCCGTCGAGACCGCGGGATCTGGCTGGGCAAAGCTTCCCCTGCGCCACAGGCAGCTCCGACGCAGCGGGCAGGCCTCGCAGCGTGGTCTGGCTCGACAGTGCAAGGCGCCGAGATCGAGCAGCGCCTGGTTGTGGGACCAGCCGCGTCCATGGACCACCAGGCGGTCAGCGAGCGTCTGGGCCTCCTTGGCCGTCAGGGCCCTCCCCGCGACGGCACGCGACAGGACACGCGCCACGTTGGTGTCGACGACCGCCACGTCGTGCTCAAAGGCGAAGGCGAGCACCGCTCGTGCGCTGTAGGCGCCCACTCCTGGAAGGGCCAGGAGCTCAGCAAGCAGGTCGGGGACCTCGCCGTCGTGTCGCTCGACGAGCACGACGGCTGCGTCATGCAGCCGCACGGCGCGTCGGTGGTAACCCAGTCCTTCCCACGCACGGACCACGTCTGCTCTCGACGCCTGCGCACAGGACGTGGGCGTGCCCATGGTCGCCAAGAAGCGGAGCCACGCGGGGATGACTCGAGTCACCTGGGTCTGCTGGAGCATCGTCTCGGCCACCAGGATCGACCAGGGGTCCCTGGTCGATCGCCAGGGGAGGTCGCGTTCTGGCTCCAGAAGGGCGAGCCTCCCTCGCCAGCGGCTGAGCGCCGCGCTTGAGAGCTCAGTCCCAGACGTCGTCAGCGTACGGACGTCCCCGCTTCGGGGCGAAGGCTTCCTTCCACACGAGGGCCTTGCGCCGGAAATAGCAGACCTCGAGGCCTTCTTGGTTGAAGCCCTTGGTCTCGACCGTCACAATGCCCCGGTCGCTCTTCGACTTGGAGGCGACCTTGCCGAGCACCCGGGTCTCCGCGTAGATGGTGTCGCCGTGGAAGGTCGGGTTCTTGTGAAGGAGCGACTCGATCTCGAGGTTGGCGATCGCTGCACCTGAGACGTCTGGCACACTCATGCCAAGCACCAAGGAGTACACGAGGTTGCCGACCACGACGTTGCGCTTCTGCGGTGACTCGTTCTCGGCGAACCAGGCGTTGGTGTGCAGCGGATGATGATTCATCGTCATCATGCAGAACAGGTGGTCGTCGAACTCAGTGATGGTCTTGCCCGGCCAGTGGCGATAGATGTCGCCGGGTTCGAAGTCCTCGAAGTAGCGCCCGAAGGGGCGGTCGTAGGTGGTCATCGCACCATCGTCGCGGTTCGCAGGCTCAGACGCCAGCGCAGCGCTCAGGCTGCGGGGCGGGTCGAGAAGGAGATCGAGCCGCCTGGGAAGTGCTCTCCGTCGATGAGCAACCGCCACGAGTAGCGCGTGCCCGGGTTCAGCACCAGCGGACCCAGGTTGATCGCCATGGGCACGTCGACCGGGGTTCCCTCCAAGATGCCCTCGGGCTTCCCAACCGCCAGCTCACCTCGGATCTCGACCGGCTGGAGTCCCTCAGGGGTCTCCACCATGACCGGGCCGCCATCGGCGTCCTCCAAGAACAGCTCCCAGTGGTGCTCTTGGTCAGTCTCGTTCCACCCGACCTCGATCTTGATGGCGACGGCGGAGGGCGTGGGGTCAGGGCCCGTCAGGGACCAACCGCCACCGAGGATGTAGAGCTTGCCGTCTGCCACCTGCGCGGCGTCGGCCAAGAGCATGGTCACGTTCACCCGAGCGACCCTACGGTCCCTGCTCAGCCAGAGCAAGATCTCTGGAGGCCTCGGCTCCTCCTTGTGCAAGGCTCGAGCACGTGAGCAACGAAGCGTTGAGCGAGCTGCGCTACCTGCGAGATGACGTCTATCGCCGGCCCTTGGCGACCGCTCTTGAGCGACTCGGCCTGGGCGAGGGGTGGCGATGCGCGGACGTCGGCGCAGGAGCGGGCGACGTCGCCATCGAGCTCGCCCACCGTGTGGGGAGAGATGGTCGGATCTACGCCGTCGACATCGACCCAGCCGCCCGGGACGCCGTGGCTGAGAGCGCGGCGACCTTCGCGCAGGTGATCGCGCTGACCCAGGCGGTCGAAGAGCTCCTCTTGCCTGAGGCGGTCGACCTCGCCTACTGCCGCTTCCTGCTGCTCCACGTCCACGATCCTTCGATCGCCCTTCGCTCGATGGCCGCCACCCTGCGCCCTGGCGGCTGGTTGGTCGTCCAAGAGCCCATCACGTCGGCAGGCCGCATCGACGGCCAGCCGCTCTCGATGCCCGACGCCAGGCATCCCGACGTGGGAGCGCTCCTTCCCGGGTTGATCGTGGCAGAGGGCCTCGAGCTCATCGACGCCTGGAGCGAGTCACCAGCCTGGGCGGGACCTGGGCCCGTGCACGACTACCTCGCCGAGCTGACCGAGGTCGATCCCGGGGACTCATCGATCGTGCTGCCTCCCTTGGTGACCGTCCTCGCTCGTCGCGCCAGCTGAGATCGACCTGTCGGGCACCCCAGCTGGGTGCGAGAAGCGGTGGGGCTACATTCGTTCTCATGTCAGACCTGATCGCTCCCGACCTGGAAGGTGCCGCCGCAGCGGTGGCTCTCGCCCAAGGCGTCGTCGAGGCTGCCATCGGCACCATCAAGGCAGCAGGTGGCGTCGATGAGAGCCAGGTCGTCGCCTACGACTTGGCTCACGCGGCATCGGCCGTGGCCATCGCACGCTCGAGCCTCGCCTATGGCCAGAAGGGAGTCATCGAAGCGCTGCTCGCCTGCGCCTTCGTGGCCGATGCGCTGCGTGACCTCGGCCAGCGCCTCTTGGGCCGCGAAGCCCTCTTCGGCACGACGCCCGGGTGGATGGATCCGAGCTCGACCTTCGTGACGACCTACTGCGACCCGGCCTTCCTGGCCAGCTTGGCCGGCGAAGAAGGTCCCACGCACCTCGACGAGAGCTTCGAGCTGGTCGCCGACACCTTCCACCGCTTCGCCGAGGAGCAGGTGCGCCCTCGGGCCGAGCACATCCACCGGACCAACGGCGACATCCCTGAAGACCTCATCGAGAGCTTGGCCGAGATCGGAGGCCTTGGCCTCTCGATCCCCGAGTCCTACGGCGGGTTCGCCTCGGGCGGCAGCGAGGACTACATCGGGATGGTCGTCGCCACCGAAGCACTGACCTGGGGGTCGCTCGGCATCGGGGGCTCGCTCATCACGCGGCCCGAGATCCTGACTCGAGCACTCGTCAACGGAGGCACCGAGGACCAGAAGAACCGCTGGCTCCCCAAGCTGGCGACGGGCGAGATCCTGGCCGCCGTGGCGGTGACCGAGCCCGACTTCGGCTCCGATGTCGCTGGTCTGACGACCAGTGCGACCAAGACCGACGAGGGCTGGGTCATCAACGGGACCAAGACCTGGTGCACCTTCGGTGCCCGGGCCAACGTGCTGATGCTCTTGGCGAGGACCGACCCTGATCGCTCGAAGGCGCACAAGGGCCTGTCGCTCTTCGTCGTCGAGAAGCCCGTCGGCGAGGGCCACGGGTTCGCCTTCGAGCAAGAGGGGGGCGGCAAGATGGAGGGTCGCCCGATCGACACCATCGGCTATCGCGGCATGCACTCCTATGAGATCGCCTTCGACGGCTGGCTGGTGCCTGACGAGAACCTCGTCGGAGGCGACGAGGGCATCGGTCGAGGCTTCTATCTCCAGATGGCTGGCTTCGAGAACGGGCGCATCCAGACCGCCGCTCGAGCCATCGGCATCATGCAGGCCGCCTACGAGGCGGCGCTGTCCTACGCCCACGAGCGCGTCGTCTTCGGTGCGCCGATCTTTGAGTTCCAGCTGACCCAGGCCAAGCTCACCCGCATGGCAGTCATCATCCAGGCCTGTCGCCAGTACTCCTTAGAGGTCGCCCAGCTCATGGCGCTCGGCGAAGGGTCCTTGGAGGCCTCGATGGCCAAGGCCTACGTCTGCCGGGCGGCCGAGTGGGTGACCAGAGAGGCCATGCAGATCCACGGAGGGATGGGCTATGCCGAGGAGTTCCCCGTGAGCCGCTACTTCGTCGACGCCCGAGTGCTCTCCATCTTCGAAGGCGCAGACGAGACGCTCTGCCTCAAGGTGATCGCCCGCCGACTGCTGAGCTGAGCGGGCCCTCGCTGCTCAGTCGGTCGAGCGCTTGAGCCCCGCTCGCTCGCCGCGCGAGACGAACTTGATGGCCATCTTGCGACTAGCCTCATCGATCATCTCGTCACCGAACATCACCGCACCCTTGAGGTCGTTCTCGGTGGCCTGCTTGTAGGCGTCCAAGATCGCCCAGGCCTTGTCGAACTGCTGTTGGGTCGGAGAGTAGACCTCGTTGAGGACGCCGGCCTGGTCGGGGGTCAGGGCCCATTTGCCGTCGTAGCCGAGGACCTTGGTGCGCTGAGAGAACTCACGAAGGGCGTCGAGCTCACGGACCTTCAGGAAGGGGCCATCGATGACCTGGAGCCCGTTGGCCCGTCCAGCCATGAGGATCTTGGAGAAGACGTAGTTGAAGTGGTCGCCGGGGTACTCGTCGATGGCCACGCCACCGGTGAGCACCGGCATCTCCATCGAGGCCGCGAAGTCTGCCGGTCCGAAGATGATCGTCTCGAGTCGCGGCGACGCCGCACAGATCTCCTCGACGTTGATCAGCCCGCCGGTCGTCTCGATCTGAGCCTCGATCCCGATGTGCCCGATGGGCAGGCCCACGTTCTTCTCGATCTGGGTGAGCAGCAGGTCGGCAGCGACCACCTCGGCGGCGGTCTGCACCTTCGGGAGCATGATCTCGTCGAGGCGCTCGCCGGCGGTCCCCACGACCTCGATGAGGTCGCCGTAGGTCCACTCGGTGTCCCAGGCGTTGACCCGCACGCACAGGACGCGCTCGCCCCACTCTTGGGTTCGGATCGCCTCGGCGACCTTGGCTCGTGCGGCCACCTTCTCCAAGGGAGCGACCGAGTCCTCGAGGTCCAAGAAGGTCATGTCAGCCTCGACCGTGGGGGCCTTGGCGAGGAACTTCTCAGACGAGCCAGGCGTCGAGAGGCATGAGCGGCGAGGGAGGTAGCGGGAGCGTTCGGACATGGCTCAAATGCTACCAGCGGCCTTCGGCCTGCTCGAAAGCCAAGGCCGGGCTCGCGCCGGCTCTCACCGTGAATCTCTAGGTGAGACTGCGTCACCGGCGGCGCCCACGAGAGATTGTCTGACAGCGCTGTGAACAGGGAGTTCAGCCTTCGAAGCTCGAACGCTGCCCCCCTCTGGGGAGGGGGGTGTCCTTGCACCGACTGTGGGCCCATGCCAAACTTGTCGGATCGTGAACGACGCCGAAGGCGCAATGCGCCCCCCGACGCCGTGGTTTGGCACCAGGCCCCTGAGCCTCCGCCGAGCTGCCGCACCTGTCCTCGCTCTCGCAGCGGTCCTCTCGGGCACTGTGTTCGTCGCCACGCGCCCGGTGGGTGCTGACTCGATCGCTTCCGCCAAGGCGCAAGCCGCCTCGCTCGAGTCACAGCTGGCCGCTGACCAAGCCAAGATCGGCGCGCTCGGCCAGCAGTACGACCAAGCAAAGTCTCAGCTCGTGGCGATCAACACGCAGATCGACACCACCAAGACCGCCATCACGGCCGCCGAGAGCAAGGTGGCGATCGACAGGAGCCACCTGCGAAACGCAGCCGTGAACGCCTACATCTCTGCGGGCACCGAGCAGTCGACCAACCCGCTCTTCTCGAGCAACCAGAAGACCGCGCTCGCCACCTCTGAGTACGGCAACGTGGCGAGCGACGAGATCTCCTCGAACGTGACCGACCTGACGGTGGCCCAGGACTACTTGGGCACCGTGCAGGCCAAGCTCCAGACGCAGCAGACCGCAGCCCAAGCTGCCACCGATGCTGCGTCGAACGCACTCGGCCAGGCCAACAGCATCCAGGCGAGCGATCAGAGCAAGCTCACCTCGGTCAACGGTGAGATCGCCAACCTGGTCAAGCAGCAGCAAGCTGCTCAGGTCGCCGCGCTGGCAGCAGCGACCAAGGTCGCGACACCGCTGCCTGCCTCCGGCGGCGGTGGAAGCGGTGGTGGTGGCTCTCAGAACATCCCGCCCCCGCCCTCGAACGCCTCGGTCGGTGCACAGGCTGTCTACTGGGCAGAGCAAGAGGTGGGCGTCCCCTACCTCTGGGCCGGCACCACGCCATCTGGCTTTGACTGCTCGGGTCTCGTGATGTGGGCCTATGCCCACGCAGGCGTCTCGCTCCCCCACTACTCAGGGGCCCAGTACAGCGCCTCGACCCCAGTATCCCAAGCTGATCTCGAGCCAGGTGACCTGATGTTCTTCGGTCCTGGTGGCTCTGAGCACGTGGCGATGTACGTGGGCGGTGGAGAGGTCATCCAAGCGCCTCAGACCGGCTCCACCGTCGGCTACGCCTCGGTCGCCAGCATGATGAGCTGGGGCGGCTTCGTCGGCTTCGGCCGCCCGTTCTAACTCTTCATCCTCCTAGGGGTACGGTTAGACGGCCATGAGGCCAATACCCACCTCCTTCCACGTCGGGCCGCTCGAGATCCACACCTACGGGATCGGGCTGGCGATCACCTTCTGGTTCGCCTACCGCTACTTCGAGCGCCGTCTCGCTGATCGGGGCTACACGACCGACTGGGTCTCGACGTTCTTCTTGTGGGTGCTCGTCTCGGCCATCGTGGGCGCTCGTGCCATGCACGTGCTCTCCGACCTCGGGTACTACTCAAACCACCCCGGGCAGGTCTTCGCCATCTGGCAGGGCGGCCTCTCATCGTTCGGCGGCCTGATCCTGGCCGTGCCGGTGGCCATCGTGGTGGTGCGCAAGAAGTGTCCCGAGCTCAAGGTCCTCGAGGGTCTCGACATCGTGATGCCGGTGCTGCTCGCGGCGTGGGCCATCGGTCGGCTGCTCGGCCCACAGCTCATGGTCGCCGGCGGTGGCCACCCCACGCACCAGTGGTTCGGGATGTACTACGACGGCCAGGTCGGCCCAAGGATCCCGGTACCCCTCATCCAGGCCGCTGAAGACTTCACCGTCTACCTGATCTTGATCTTCACTGAGCGCCGTCTCAACCGTTCGAAGACTGGTCTCTCGAGGGTCGGCCACCCCGCGGGCATCGTGACGGCGATCGGCATGATCCTCTGGGGCCTCGAGCGGAGCCTCGACGAGCGCCTCTGGCTGGGCGAGGACGGCCACCTCGGCTCGCTCCTCGTGCAAGGTGCCGGCGTGCTCTTGGTCGTGGGAGGAGCGATCCTCCTCGTCGTCTCGATCCGTCGCTACCGAGCGTGGTGCCAGGAGCATCCTGAGGGCTCACCTGACGGTGCCACGGAGGCCTCGATCCACGAGCTCGAAACAGAAGCCGAGGACGGCGACGTCCACGCTGCGGGCGACTCGAGCGTGGTGGCGCGCGGCGGTCTAGACCCCGAGGACGTCTCGCCAAGCTGAGCTGGAGGCTGCTGCCTCGTCTGGTGTGAGCAACAGCGCCTCATCGGGGACCGAGTCGACGAGCACGCCCTGCGCCTCCCAGGCATGGCCGACCGCCTGGAAGAGACCCTTGCGGTACTCGACCAGATCGCTCGGCGCTTCGCTCAGGAAGCCGAAGATCCCGAGGGCGACCTGGACGTCATAGACCGAGGGCGCCCGGCCGAGCCGAGCAGCACGCTTCGAAGCGACGAGCGCGGCGCCGATCTCGACGTCGTGATGGTCCTCGCCTGGAGTGAGCACCAGCCTGTCGGCGTAGCTCGCCGCCAGCTTGATGGCGAAACCCCCGTCAGGACCGGTCGAGCCGAAGCCCTTCCCCGCCCTGATCTTGGGCTGGCGCTGCTCAGAGGGCCGACCCGCGAGCCACGTTGGGGTTGGCTGCGCGGCGGTCGGGCGGACCTGATCGGCCTCGGTGATCGGGACGAAGCTGGGCTGTGCCATCTGCCCAACCTACTTGGGATCAGCCAGGGCCTCAGTGAGCGCTCTGGTGGAGCAAGCCGTAGACGATCGAGTCGTAGAGGGCCTGCCAGCTGGCCTCGATGATGTTCTCAGAGACCCCGATCGTGGTCCAGGATCGATTGCCGTTGTCCGAGTCGATGAGCACGCGGGTCACCGCCCCGGTGCCGGTGCCCGTGTTGAGGACGCGGACCCGGTAGTCGGTGAGGTGGATGTGGGCGAGAGCGGGGAACTCTGACGAGATGCACTGGCGCAGCGCCGCGTCCAAGGCGTTGACCGGTCCGTTGCCCTCTGCGGTGGCGACGAAGCGCTCAGAGCCGATGTGGAGCTTGACGGTGGCCTCGGTGCTTGCGCGACCCGCCTCGTCGCCCGCGTGGTCGGTGATGACACGGAACGACTCGACCTCGAAGAAGCTCTGCGACCAGCCGGTGGCCCTGCGCAGCAGCAGCTCGAGTGAGCCGTCGGCGACCTCGAAGTGGTAGCCCTCGTGCTCGAGGCGCTTGAGGTCGTCCAGGATGCCGCCCAAGAGCGCCGAGTCGAGCTCGATGCCGAGCTCGTCGGCCTTCATGGTCAGCGTGGAGCGTCCCGCCTTGTCAGAGACGACCATCCGGGTTCCGTTGCCGACCAGGCTCGGATCCACGTGCTCGTAGAGGTCCTTCGAACGAGCGATCGCTGAGGCGTGCAGCCCCGCCTTGTGGGCGAAGACCGAGGAGCCGACGTAGGGCTGTTGCGGTGCAGGCGCCACGTTGACGAGCTCGGCGATGTGGTGTGCCACCGGGGTGAGCAGCGCCAGGCGATCTTCAGGGATCGTGCGGACGTGCAGCTTCAAGCTGAGATCAGGGATGGCTGCGGAGAGATCAGTGTTGCCCGAGCGCTCGCCGTAGCCGTTGATGCAGCCCTGGAGCTGGGTCACGCCCGCTTGGACCGCGGCCAGCGAGTTGGCCACGGCCACACCGGCGTCGTTGTGACAGTGGATGCCGAGGCCCGTCTCGGGGATGGCCTGGCGCACGCGCAGCACGGTGTCGGTGATGTCGCCGGGCAACGAGCCGCCGTTGGTGTCGCAGAGCACCAGGCTCTCGGCTCCTGCCTGCTCCGCCGCGCTGAGGACTCGGAGGGCGAAGGCCTCGTTGTTGCGGAACCCGTCGAAGAAGTGCTCGGCGTCAAGGAAGACGCGCTTGTCATGGCTCGTGAGGAACGTGATCGAGTCCTCCACCATGGCCACGGCTTCGTCGAGGGTCGTCCGAAGCGCCTCTTCGACGTGGCGATCCCAGGACTTGGCCACCAGGCAGACGACCTCGGTGTCGGCGTCGACGAGGTGGCGGAGCACCTCATCGTCCCCAGCCTTGGCCCCTGCACGCCTGGTGGAACCGAAGGCGACCAGCGTCGCTGAGGACAAGGTCAGCTCGTGGCGGAAGCGGCGGAAGAACTCGGTGTCGGTGGGGTTGGCCCCTGGCCAGCCACCTTCGATGTAGTCGACCCCCAGCAGATCAAGCTGCTCAGCGACACGGATCTTGTCCTCGACGGTGAGCGACAGGCCCTCCTGCTGGCTGCCATCGCGCAGCAGGGTGTCGAAGATGTCGACCCTGTCTGGCAGCTCGGGCATGTCGTAGTGGTGCGACGCCATGGCATGGCTGTGGCCGGCTCCTCCCCCACCATGGCTGTGGACCGAGCCATCGTCGTGAGTGTGGGAGCCAGGGTGCTCAGACATGATCAAGCCACTTCGCGTAGCGCGGCACCTCGCCGCGCACCGTGGCCAGATAGGTCTCTTGGATCTTCTTGGCCACCGGACCCGGCATCCCGTCACCGACGAGACGGTCATCGACCGACGAGATCGGCACGACCTCAGCAGCGGTGCCCGTCAGGAACGCCTCGTCGGCAAGGTAGAGGTCCGTGCGGATCAGCGCCTCGTGACGGACCTCGAAGCCGAGGTCTTGGGCGATCTCGATCACCGACGCCATGGTGATCCCGGAGAGCGCGCCGGCCTCCGAGGGCGGTGGGGTGATGAGCACGTTGTCACGCACGATGAAGAGGTTCTCACCGGTGCACTCAGAAACCTTGCCGTCTGGGCCGAGCAGGATGGCCTCGTCGTAGCCAGCTTTGAGCGCTTCGATCTTGGCCAGCGAGGAGTTCACGTACATCCCCGTGCCCTTGGCCGCGGTGGGCACCGCGTTCGGGTCATGGCGCTGCCAAGAGCTGATCTTCATCCGCACGCCGTTCGCCATGCCCTCGTCTCCCAGGTACGCACCCCAAGGCCAGGCCGCGATCGAGACGTTGACCGGGCTCGGCAGCGGGTTGAGACCCATCTCGCCATAGCCGAGGTAGACGAGGGGACGGATGTAGCAGCCGTCGTTGAGCTCGTTCTCGCGCACGACGTCCTTGGTCGCGCTGACGAGCTCGTCAACCGTGAACGGGATGTCGATGAAGAAGACCTTGGCCGAGCGGAAGAGGCGCTCGATGTGCTCTCGCAGGCGAAAGACCGCCACGCCCTGGGGGGTCTTGTAGGCACGGATGCCCTCGAAGGCTCCCGAGCCGTAGTGCAGGCTGTGGCTGAGCACGTGGATCTGGGCCTTGTCCCACTCGACGAGCTCGCCGTCCATCCAGATGAAGCGGGTTGGGGTGATGGGCATGGCTCAGACCTTTCCTGCGATGGCGTCACCGATCTCAGCGGTGGTGGCCGTGGTGGTGGGATTCTCGTCGGCGTAGGCACGCACCGCCGCGGCGATCCGCTCCCCGACCTCGGTCTCGCCGAGATCGATGGCCATGAGCCCGGCCGAGGCGATCGCCGCCAGCGGGTTCGCCTTCTGCTGTCCTGCGATGTCGTGCGCGGCGCCGTGGACGGGCTCGAACATCGACGGGGCGGAGTGCTGCGGGTTCAAGTTGGCCGAGGCGGCGAAGCCGATGCCACCGGTGACCGCACCGGCGAGGTCGGTGAGGATGTCGCCGAAGAGGTTGTCGGTGACGATCACGTCGTAGCGAGACGGGGCCTCGACGAGGTAGATGCACGCCGCGTCCACGTGGTTGTAGGCCACCTCGACGTCGGAGAAGTCGGCGTGAACCTCGTTGAACACCCGCTGCCACAGGCTCCCCGCAAAGGTCAGCACGTTGGTCTTGTGCACCAAGGTGAGGTGCTTGGCCTCACGACTCTCGGCCAGCTCGAAGGCGAAGCGCACGCATCGCTCCACACCGACGTAGGTGTTGACCGATCCCTGGGTCGCCACCTCAAAGGGGGTGTTGGGCCGCAACAGCCCGCCCTCACCGGCGTAGGCGCCCTCGGTGTTCTCACGGATCACCACGAAGTCGCACCCATCGGCCACCGAGCCCGGCACGCCGTAGAAGGGTCGAAGGTTGATGTACTGGTCGAAGCCAAAGCGCATCTTGAGGAGCAGCCCTCGCTCCAAGGTGCCTCCTGGGATCCGGTCGTCGCCGATGGCCGGGCCAACCGCACCGAGCAAGATGGCATCAAAGGCGCGCAGCTCGGCCATGGTCGCATCCGGAAGAACCTCGCCGTCGCGCAGGTAGCGGTCCGCACCGAGGTCGAAGGTGGTGGTCTCAAGGTCGAGCCCGGCGGCGCGGAGCACCTTGAGGCCCTCGTCGGTGACCTCGGGACCGATCCCGTCGCCGCCGATGACGGCGATCTTGTGCGCCTTGGTGGTGCCCACTGTTGTCTCCTGTTCTTCGATGTGGTGTGCGTCGGCTGCTTGTGAGGCGGGGCCAGCGCTGCCGACGGCGGGAGGCCCCCTGAGAAACGAAAAACCGCCCACAAAGTGGACGGTCAGCAACGGCACGCGAGGCAACCTCGCGTGCCGATCAAATAATCGCTACCAGGAAGGTCGTCAACACAGGGCTCCATTCTCTCGCACCACTTCGCGTCGGTCAAGGCCGCTGGCTGGCGCTGGGCCGGGCATGTGGGGAGAGGCAGTACCCTTTCCACTGCGCCTTGTGGCGCCAGGAGGACCCATCAACGTGAGTGAAAACCCAACCAAGCTGACCCAAGAGACCTTTGATCGGCTCTCGGCAGAGCTCGAGGACCTGACCACCAGAGGTCGCATCGAGATCGCTCAGGCCATCGAATCAGCCCGTGCCCTCGGCGACCTCTCTGAGAACGGCGACTACCACGCCGCCAAGGACGCCCAAGGCAAGATGGAAGCTCGGATCCGCCAGCTCGAGGGCATCGTGAAGGACGCAGAGATCGTCGAGGGCAGCTCGGATTCGAGCGTCGTCGCCGAAGGTGCCACCGTCACCTTGCGCTACGAGGGCGACGACGAGGACGACACCCAGAACTACTTCGTGGGCTCGATCGAGGAGCGCCAGGGCGACCTGCCCGTCGCCTCCCCCTCAGCCCCGCTCGGCGCTGCCCTCCTCGGCAAGGCAGTGGGAGACGTCGTCGAGTACAAGGCACCCGGCGGGTCGTTGAAGGTCGAGATCGTGAGCATCGGCGCATGAGCGGGCGGACCCTGCCTGAGAAGCTCTGGGACGCCCACGTCGTCCACAAGGCCGAGGGAGAGCCCGATCTGCTCTTCATCGATCTCCACCTGATCCACGAGGTCACCTCGCCACAGGCCTTCGACGGCATCCGTCTGGCCGGACGCACGGTGCGCCACCCCGAGCTGACGATCGCCACGGCCGACCACAACGTGCCGACCACCGACATCGACAAGCCCGTCGCCGATCCTGTCTCGGCCAAGCAGCTCAGCGTGCTCGACGCCAACTGCGCTGAGTTCGGGATCACCTGCTACCCGATGGGCCACGCCAACCAGGGCATCGTCCACATCATCGGCCCCGAGCAGGGCCTCACCCAGCCCGGGATGACCATCGTGTGCGGCGACAGCCACACCTCGACCCACGGCGCTTTCGGTGCCCTCGCCTTCGGCATCGGCACGAGCGAGGTCGAGCACGTCTTGGCAACCCAGACCTTGCCTTCGATCCGGCCGAAGACCATGGCGGTCGAGGTCAACGGCCCGATCCCCGCGGGCGTCACGGCCAAGGACATCGTGCTGGCCATCGTCGGCGAGCTCGGCACCGGCGGCGGCATCGGCTACATGATCGAGTACCGCGGCACCGCCATCGAGGCCCTCTCGATGGAGGGGCGGATGACGGTCTGCAACATGAGCATCGAGGCCGGCGCTCGAGCCGGGATGATCGCGCCCGATGAGACCACCTTCGCGTACCTGAAGGACCGTGACCACGCCCCCCAGGGTGCTGCGTGGGACGAGGCGGTCGCCTCCTGGAAGACGCTCCCCACCGACGAGGACGCCACCTTCGACAAGGTGGTCACCCTGGACGCCAGCACGCTCCAGCCCTTCGTCACCTGGGGAACCAACCCAGCACAGGTCGGACCCATCGATGGCATGGTCCCCGACCCCGCCCAGATCGAGGATCCCGCCGACGCTGCGGCAACCGCACGGGCATTGGCCTACATGGGGTTGGAGGGTGGCACGCCGATCAAGGAGATCGGCGTCGACACCGTCTTCATCGGCTCGTGCACCAACGCCCGGATCGAAGACCTGCGCCTCGCCGCCTCGGTGCTCGAAGGCCGCCAGGTGGCCACGGGGATCCGCGCCTTGGTCGTGCCTGGCTCACACCGGGTGAAAGAGCAGGCTGAGGCCGAAGGCCTCGACAAGGTCTTCGTGGCCTCTGGCTTCGAGTGGCGCGAGCCGGGCTGCTCGATGTGCCTGGCGATGAACCCCGACAAGCTCAGCGAAGGCGAGCGGTCAGCGTCGACGTCGAATCGCAACTTCGAAGGACGCCAGGGACGGGGTGGCAGGACCCACCTGGTCTCTCCGGCCGTCGCAGCCGCCACAGCCGTCGCCGGCCACTTCGCCACTCCGGAGGACCTCTAGATGAAACCCGTCACGATCATCACGGGCCGAGCCGTCCCCCTGGACCGCTCGGACGTCGACACCGACCAGATCATCCCCTCCGACTGGCTCAAGCGCGTCGAGCGCACGGGCTTCGGAGCCGGCCTGTTCTCCGAGTGGCGAGACGACCGCTCCTTCGTCCTCAACCAAGAGGAGTACATGGGTGCGTCGATCCTCATCGCGGGGATGAACTTCGGAACGGGCTCCTCCCGAGAGCACGCTGTCTGGGCCTTGATGGACTACGGCTTCGAAGCGGTCATCTCACCGCGCTTCGCCGACATCTTCCGCAACAACTCGACCAAGCAGGGCCTCTTGCCCGCCCAGCTGAGCGAAGCCGAGGTGCGCACCCTCCTCGAGGCCGTGGTGGACGATCCCAGCGTGGAGATCACCATCGACGTGGCCAAGGGATCGGTCGAGGCTCCCGCCATCGGCTTCATGGCGAGCTTCCCGCTCGACAACTTCACGAGGGACCGCTTCTTGAACGGTTGGGACGACATCGGCCTCACACTCCGCAACGAAGACGCCATCGAGACCTATGAGTCGTCTCGAGCCGACTTCATGCCGACCACCCGCTAGGGGCTGGTCGTCTCAACGAGGCGAGATGCGGTACTTGAACCAGCCTTCGAAGCGCGAGGCGCCCATCTGCTCATAGAGGGCGATGGCGCCCTCGTTCCACTCGAGGACCTCCCACTCGACACGTCCAGCCGACCGAGCCGTCAGGTTGGCGAGGAGCGCCGCGGCGACGCCGCGGCGACGGAAGGCCTCATCGACGTAGAGGTCCTCGAGCCAGATGCCCGGCTCACCCAAGAAGGTCGAGAACGTCGGGAACCACAGCGCGAAGCCAGCCGCCACGCCGTCGAGCTCGGCGACGAGGACCTTGGCCACCGCCGTCGGGCTGAACAGCGCGTGGCGGTACTGCTCGAGCGTGGCGACGAACTCGTCTTCGAGCTGCTCGAAGACCGCCAGCCGGTGGGCGAGGCCGTAGACCAGCTCGAGATCAGCTTCGGTGGCATCTCTGATCGTCGGGCTCGTCACCGAGCGCGGTTCGCCGCCGAGATGACCGCTTGGAGCGAGGCGTCAAGGATGGAGGAGTCCATGCCCACGCCCCACCACGTTCCACCCTGGTCATCGGCGGCCTCGACGTAGGCAACTGCGGACGCAGACGAGCCTCCCGTCAAGGCGTGCTCGGAGTAGTCGCGGACCTCGAACGAGATGTCGAGCTCGTCTTTGAGTCCTAAGCACAGCGCATCGATGGGGCCGTTGCCCTCACCCTTGACCGTCATGTGCTTGCCGTCGACGAGCAGCTGGGCGAAGACCGTGGTGCGCCCCGCTCCGGTGGTCACCTCGCTCGAGAGCAGCCTGATCGAGGCATCGTCGGCCAAGTAGGTGTCCTCGAAGGCGTCCCAGATCTCACCCGGCTTGATCTCGGTGCCGGTGTCCTCGGCCAGTGCCTGGACGGTCTTCGCGAACTCGGCCTGGAGTCGCTTGGGCAGGTCCAAGCCGTGCTCTTGGTCGAGCAGGTAGGCCACGCCCCCCTTGCCCGACTGGCTGTTGACCCGGATGATGGCTTCGTAGCTGCGGCCGGTGTGCTTGGGGTCGATCGGCAGATACGGGACCTCCCACGACTCGTACGCGTCGCCGATCTGGGCCATGCCCTTCTTGATGGCGTCCTGGTGCGAGCCCGAGAACGCCGTGTAGACGAGGTCACCGGCGTAGGGGTGCCGTGGGTGGACGGGCAGGCGATTGGCCCACTCGGCGACCCGGCGGACCTTCGTGATGTCGTTGAAGGCCAGCTCGGGGTCGACGCCTTGGGAGAACAGGTTGAGCGACATCGTCACGACGTCGACGTTGCCGGTGCGCTCACCGTTGCCGAACAGGGTCCCCTCGATCCGATCAGCACCAGCGAGCAGACCGAGCTCAGCCGCCCCGACCGCGGTGCCTCGGTCGTTGTGCGGGTGGAGCGAGAGCACGAGCGACTCGCGGTGCTTGACCGTGCGCAGGAACCACTCGATGACGTCCGCGTAGATGTTGGGCGTGTAGTGCTCCACCGTGGCTGGCAGGTTGAAGATCAGGGGGTGCTCGGGCGTCGGCTCGATCACGTCCATGACCGCCTCGCAGATCTCCACGGCGAACTCAGGCTCGGTCCCCGTGAAGCTCTCGGGCGAGTACTCGAAGACCACGTTGGTGCCCTCCAAGGTCGTCGCCAGCTCACGGCACAGCTTGGCCGCGTTGACGGCGATCTCAACGATGCCGGGCTTCTCGAGATCGAAGACCACCTTGCGCTGCAAGGTGGAGGTCGAGTTGTAGAAGTGGACGATGACGTCCTTCGCTCCCTCGATGGCCTCATAGGTCCGACGGATCAGGTCCTCGCGACACTGGGTGAGCACCTGGATCGAGACGCCCTCGGGGATGAGGTCCTCTTCGATGATCTGGCGCACGAAGTCATAGTCGGTCTTCGACGCCGCAGGAAAGCCCACCTCGATCTCTTTGAACCCGAGCTCGAGCAGCAGCTCGAAGAGCGCCATCTTGCGCTCAGGGTCCATCGGGTCGATGAGCGCCTGGTTCCCATCACGCAGGTCCACGCTGCACCACCGGGGTGCCTCGGTCAGCTGTCGGTCGGGCCACGTGCGGTCAGAGAGGCTGAGCGGGAAGACAGGGCGGTAGAGCTCATGGGGCATGGTCCCCTTGTTCTGCTCCTTGATGGCATCCATCTCTGTTGCTCCCTTCTCATCGCCGCGTCTCGAGCCTCCGAGCTCCGAAACCGTGTCCGCCCAACAAAAAACCTCCTGGCCACTTGGGCGCAGGAGGCTCACAGACGAGCACGGTGTGGTGCTCGCCGCTAGATAAGCAGCAGGACGATGGTGGTCGTCATTGGCCACAATGCTAGCGGCTCACCACGGTCCGTCAACCCCGCTGGCTACACTTCGCCCATGGCACGCACGATCAAGCTCCTCGTCCTCGCCGCCCTTGGCGCCCTCGTGGTGCTGGCGATCGTCAAGCTCAGAGCGTCCCGACAGGCCACCGCGGGCCTCGACACCGAGGGCGTGCTCCCCGGGAGCTTCGACACCTGGCCCGACGTCCCGCGCAAGCAGACCGCCTAGACCGAGCCCTCGGTGATCTCGGTCGCCGTCAGCCTCAGAGGGTGACCTGGTGGATCTCGGAGATCCCCTCAACGCCGCGCAGCTCGTCCAAGATGGCGTCGGGCACCACCTCGTCGGTCGAGAGCACCATCAGCGCCGTGCCGGCCACCTTGTCGGGGGCGACGGCCATCGAGGAGATCGAGAGCTTGGCTTCGCCGAGCACCGTGCCGATGGCACCGATCACGCCAGGCCGATCGTCGTTGTGCACGACCAGCATGTGCGGTGCCGGCGGGACCTCGACGCCGTGGCCCTCGACGCTCACGATCCTGGGTTCGACCTTGGTGCCCACCGAGGCGAGGGTGCCCGAGACGCTGTGCTCGGCTGAGCGCACCGTGATCAGGTTCACGTAGTCGGGGCTGGTGAGCGTCGAGCTCTCCTCGACCTGGAGGCCGCGCAGCTCGGCCAAGGCCGGAGCGTTCACGTACGACACGGGGTCGTCCGAGGTCGAGGCGAAGAGCCCCTTCAAGATCGAGAGCGTAAGGATCCCCGTCCCCGTCCCGGCGAGCTCGCCTTGATAGGAGATCTCGACCTTCTTGAGGTTCGACTCCTGGAGGCAGCCGAAGAAGCGACCAAGCTCCTCAGCCAAGCCCATGAAGGGTCGAACCATCTCGGAGACGTCACCTGCTGACACGTTGACAGCGAAGGGAACGAAGTCCCCCGCCAGCGCGAGCTCGACCTGCTCGGCGATCGTGGCCCCGGCCTTGTCCTGGGCCTCGACGGTCGACGCACCGAGGTGCGGGGTGACGACGACCTCAGGAAGGCCGAAGAGCGGCGACTCGGTCGTCGGCTCCTTGGCGAAGACGTCGATGCCAGCCCCTCCGATGTGCCCCGACACGATGGCCTCGGCCAGCGCCGCCTCATCGATGATCCCGCCTCGAGCGGTGTTGATGATGCGAAGGCCCTTCTTGCACTTGGCCAGGGTCTCGGCGTTGAAGAGACCCAGGGTGTCCTTGTTCTTCGGCAGGTGGATCGTGATGAAGTCTGCCTGAGCGAGGACATCATCCAGGCTCATGAGCTCGACGCCCATCGTCCGGGCGCGATCGGCCGAGACGAAGGGGTCGTAGGCAACGAGGCGCATCCCGAAGGCCAGCGCCCTCTGGGCGACGAGCGCCCCGATGCGACCCAGGCCCACGACGCCCAGGGTCTTCGAGTACAGCTCGACGCCCTCCCACTTCGCACGCTCCCACTTGCCGTTGACGAGCGCGGCGTGGGCTTGGGGCGTGTTGCGTGCCACGGAGAGCAGCAGGGCCATGGCCTGCTCGGCCGCCGAGAGGATGTTCGACTGCGGAGCGTTGACGACCATGACGCCAAGCTCGGTGGCCTTGGCCACGTCGACGTTGTCGAGGCCGATGCCCGCTCGGCCGACCACGATGAGATCGGTGCCCGCCTCGAGGACCTCCGGCGTGACCGTGGTGGCCGATCGGATGATCAGTGCGTGGGCGCCCTTGATCGCCTCGAGGAGCTGCTCGGGAGAGAGATCGAGCTGGACGTCGACGTCGTGACCGGCGGCGGTCAGCTGATCGAGGCCGGGCTGGGCGATCTTCTCGGTGACGAGGACACGTGACACAAAGGGCTCCTTGGGGGGAAGGGAACGGTCGGAGATTCTAGGAGGACGCGTCGTCTTTGGCGTCGGCGAAGAGCGCTTGGAGGCGAGCGACGCCCTCGACCAAGTCATCGTCACCAAGCGCGTAGGACAGGCGGAAGTACCCCGGCGAGCCGAATGCCTCGCCGGGCACGACGGCGACCTTGACCTCGTCGATGACGAGCTCAGCGAGCTCGGCGCTGGTGTTCGCCACCCGGCCGCGGATCTCTCGCCCGAGCAGGGCGGTCACGTTGGGGAAGCAGTAGAACGCACCGGAGGGCGTCGCGCAGCTGACCCCTTCGGTGGCGTTGAGCATCTCGACCATGATCTTGCGCCGACGATCGAAGGCGGCGCGCATCTCGTAGACAGCAGACAGGTCACCGCTCACTGCCGCGAGCGCGGCGCGCTGAGAGATGTCTGCCACGTTCGAGGTGATCTGCGACTGCAGGTTGGTGGCCGCGGCGATGACGTCGCTCGGACCGATGAGCCAGCCCACCCGCCAGCCGGTCATCGCATAGGTCTTGGCCACACCGTTGGTCACGACCCAGCGATCGCCGAGCTCAGGGCAGCGCACGGGGAGCGACTCGAGGCTTGCTCCGTCATAGAGCAAGTGCTCGTAGATCTCATCGGCCAGCACCCAGACGCCCCGCTCGGCCGCCCAGGCACCGATGGCGTCGATCTGCTCGCCGGAGTACACGGCTCCGGTCGGGTTCGAGGGCGAGCAGAACACGAGCATCTTGGTCTGGGGCGTCCACGCTGCCTCAAGCTGCTCGACGGTCGCACAGAAGCCTGTGGACTCGTCGGTCGACACGATCACCGGGACGCCGCCGACGATGGCGGCCGACTCGGGGTAGGTCGTCCAGTACGGAGCCGGGATGAGGACCTCATCGCCCGGATCGAGCAGAGCGGCGAAGGCGTTGGCGATGGCGTGCTTGCCCCCGTTGGTGACGAGCACCTGGCTCGGCTCGATGACGAGGCCCGAGTCGCGCTTGGTCTTCAGCGCGATCGCCTCCTTGAGCTCGGGCAACCCGCCAGCCGGGGTGTAGCGATGGTTCTTCGGGTCGCGGGCCGCAGCCGCAGCCGCCTCGACGATCGGCTCGGGCGTCGGGAAGTCGGGCTCGCCGGCGCCAAAGCCGATCACGTTCTCGCCAGCCGCCTTGAGGGCCTTCGCTCGGGCGTCAACCGCCAGGGTCGCTGAGGGCTCGAGGGCTCCGAGCAGCGCCGAGACGCGGCGCTCCGCTGCCGTTCCGTGTGGGGTCGTCACGGATGCCATGATTCCATACGTGCCAGACATCCCCAACATCACCATTCCCCAAGCCCTCCTCCCGAGCGACGGTCGATTCGGAGCAGGCCCCTCCAAGGTCCGTGCAGACCAGGTCAGCGCCCTGGCGGCCGATGCACCTCACTACCTGGGCACAAGCCATCGCCAGAACACGGTGAAATCGATGGTGGGACGGGTCCGAGAGGGGCTCAGCGAGCTCTTCACGCTCCCTGAGGGCTATGAGGTGCTCTTGTCCAACGGTGGCACGACGTGCTTCTGGGACGCTGCCACCTTCGGGCTCATCGAGCGACGGAGCCAGCACCTGGCCTTCGGCGAGTTCTCCTCCAAGTTCGGGACCGCGGCCAAAGCCGCCCCGTTCCTCGAAGACCCAGAGATCATCTCGTCCGAGCCGGGCACCCATCCCCTGCCGGTCGCCAACGAGGACGTCGACCTCTACGCGCTGACCCACAACGAGACCTCAACCGGCGTAGCCATGGAGATCAAGCGCCCCCAAGGCGCTCGCTCCCCCGCTGACGGCGGGGCGCTCGTCGCCGTCGACGCCACCTCGGGGGCGGGCGGCCTTCGCGTGGATCCCCACGAGTTCGACTGCTACTACTTCGCTCCGCAGAAGTCCTTCGCCTCAGACGGCGGGCTGTGGCTCGCCCTCTGCTCACCTGCCGCGATCGAGCGCATCGAGCGGATCGCGGCCACGGACCGATGGATCCCTGCCTTCTTGGATCTGAAGACTGCGGTCGACAACTCGAGGCTGAACCAGACCTACAACACACCCGCACTGGCCACGTTGCACCTCTTGGCGAACCAGATCGAGTGGATGAACACCAACGGCGGCCTCCCCTTCACGACGGAGCGCACGGACCGCTCGGCGGAGATCCTCTACAGCTGGGCCCAGCAGAGCGGCTTCGCTCGGCCCTTCGTCGAGATCGAGTCCCAGCGCAGCCACGTCATCGGCACCATCGACTTCGTCGACGCCATCGACGCCTCCGTGATCGCCAAGGTGCTGCGGGCCAACGGCATCGTGGACACCGAGCCCTACCGCAAGCTCGGTCGCAACCAGCTGCGCATCGCCATGTTCCCGGCCATCGAGCCTGACGACGTCGCCACCCTCTGCGGCGCGATCACCCACGTGGTCGGCGCGCTCGCCTGAGCGACAGGCGTCCCGAGCTCGAGAGCGGCCGACGAGGCACCTCGTCTCGCCGCCCGGACGCGACGACGCCCTCGGACCAAAGGGCTCCGAGAGCGTCGTCGAGCCAGGTCTCGGCGCGATCAGCCGCCTGAGGCGTCCTGCACGCTCTGCTTGCCCGCCGTGATGAAGGGCATCATCTCGCGCAGCTCGGCGCCGATCTTCTCGATCTGGTGCTCCTTGCCCTCGGCCTGGAGGCGGAGGTACTCGGGTCGACCGTTGCGGTTCTCCGCAATCCACTCCTCGGCGAAGCGACCGTCTTGGATCTCGTCGAGGATCGCTCGCATCTCGGCGCGCACGGCGTCGTTGATGATGCGAGGACCGCGGGTCAGATCGCCGTACTCGGCCGTGTCCGAGATCGAGTAGCGCATGCCCGCGATGCCCTGCTCGTACATGAGATCGACGATGAGCTTCATCTCGTGGAGACACTCGAAGTAGGCGCTCTCTGGCTGGTAGCCGGCCTCCACCAAGGTCTCGAACCCAGCCGTGACCAGGGCGGTCATGCCACCGCAGAGCACCGCCTGCTCGCCGAACAGGTCCGTCTCGGTCTCTTCGGTGAAGGTGGTGTCGAGCACACCGGCTCGAGTGGCCCCGATGGCGTCGGCGTAGCTGAGCGCCAGGGCGTGGGCCTTGCCTGAAGCATCCTGGTGGACAGCGACCAGCGAGGGCACGCCGCCGCCTTCGGTGTAGGTGCGTCGCACCAGGTGGCCGGGGCCCTTCGGGGCGACCATCGTCACGTCGACGCCGCTCGGCGGGACGATCTGGTTGTAGCGGATGTTGAACCCGTGAGCGAACATCAGCATGTCGCCGTCTTGGAGGTTCGGAGCGATGTGCTCGTCGTAGATGGCCTTCTGCTCGGTGTCGGGCAGCAGGATCATGATGACGTCGGCGGAGGCAGCCGCCTCAGCCACCGAGGTCACCCGAAGGCCTGCTTCGGTGGCCTTGGCCACTGAGGACGAGCCCTCGCGGAGGCCGACGACCACGTCGATGCCCGACTCAGCGAGGTTGAGCGCGTGGGCGTGGCCCTGTGAGCCGTAGCCCAGGATCGCCACCTTGCGCCCGCTGATCAGCGAGGGGTCTGCGTCGTGTCGGTAGTACATGGTTGCCATGGGGAGCTCCTTGTGATGATTCGCGTGTGGTTGCGCAGGGTGCGGATGGCGTGACGATTACGCCGGGGAACCGAGTCTAGGCAGCGCCACGCGACCCGTCCTCTGGATGTCGACAGCCTTGTACTTGGCGATCAGCTCGGCTTCGAAGGCGTCGATGGCGAGCGGCGTGCCGGCAAGTGCGACGGTGACCTCTTGGTGGAGGAAGTCGATGACCGATGCGCCGGCGTCAGCCACCGTGCTGAGCAGCGCTTGGCGGTCGATGTCCTCCAGGTGGACGGTGGCGAGCAGCAGCTCGCGCTCGACCGCCTCTTGGGAGAGGAGGTCCTTGATCTCGACCACGTTGACCAGCTTGTCGAGCTGGGCGACGATCTGCTCCAAGGGCGCCTGCTCGGCGTCGACCACGATGGTCAGGCGGCTGAAGCGCTCGGCGTCATCGGCGGGAGCGACGGCGAGCGAGTAGATGTTGAAGCCCCGTCGTGAGAAGAGCCCGGCCACCCGGCTGAGCACACCGGCCTTGTTCTCGACGAGCACCGACAAGATGTGGTGCCTGACGGGGGTGTGCTCGACGTCACCGAGGAACGGTTCGGGTGCCATCAGGCGTCTCCCTGCTGGCTCGGGTGGACGAGGATCTCAGAGTTGGTCGCACCGGCTGCCACCATGGGGAAGACCTTCTCGGCTGCATCGGTGCGGAAGTCGATGACCACCGGTCGATCGTCGATGGCGTTGGCCTTCTCGATCGCTGGGATCACGTCTTCGGGGGTGTCGACGCGCAACCCCACGCAGCCCATGGCCTCGGCCAGCTTGACGTAGTCCGGCAGATCCGGGCTGAGGTAGACCTCCGAGTAGCGCTCGTCGTAGAACATCTCCTGCCACTGGCGAACCATCCCGAGGTACGAGTTGTTCAAGATCGCCACCTTGATGGGGATCTGCTCGATCCGAGCGGTCACCAGCTCCTGGGCGGTCATCTGGAAGCAGCCGTCGCCATCGACAGCCCAGACCGTGCGCTCGGGACGGCCCGCCTTCGCACCGATCGCCGCCGGGACGGCGAAGCCCATGGTCCCCGCTCCTCCCGAGTTGATCCAGGTGCGGGGCTCCTCGTAGCTCCAGTGCTGAGCGGCCCACATCTGGTGCTGGCCCACGCCGGAGACGACGATCGTGCCCTCGGGGCTGTGGGCGTTGAGTGCCTCGATGACGGCTTGGGGCTTGAGCGGGCTTCCCGGCTCCGCCTCGTCGTAGGTGAGCGGGTAGCGCTCGAGCCAACCGTGGATCGTGGACCACCACTCGGTCCGATCAGCTTGGGTGAGGTGCGCCGATGCCTCGAGCAGGGCCTCGAGGCCGTCCTTGGCGTCACCGACGAGCGAGACGTCGGGCCGTCGGACCTTGCCTTGCTCGGCCGGGTCGATGTCGAGGTGGATGATCTTGGCGTGAGGAGCGAAGCCATCGAGCTTGCCCGTCACCCGGTCGTCGAAGCGAGCACCCAAGGAGACCAGGAGATCGGCCTCTTGCATGGCGGTCACCGCGGTGAAGTTCCCGTGCATGCCTGGCATCCTGAGGTTCTGCGGGTGGCTGTCGGGCAGGGCTCCTCGAGCCATCAGCGTGGTGACGACCGGAGCCCCCGTGAGCTCGACGAAACGACGAAGCTCTGCGGTGGCGTTCGCCTTGAGGACCCCGCCGCCCACGTAGAGCACGGGTCGCGTGGATCCCGCCAGCAGCTGGGCAGCCTGCGCGGCGGCGTCACGATCGACATGGGTGCTCGGGTGGTAGCCGGGCATGTTGAGCTGGTCGTGAGCCGGAGGCTCATACCACTCCATCATGGACTGAGCGACGTCCTTCGGGAGGTCGACGAGCACCGGGCCAGGTCGACCAGTCGAGGCCACGTGGAAGGCCTCGGCGATCACCTGGGGGATGTCCTCGGCACGCTTGATGAGCCAGTTGTGCTTGGTGATGCCCATCGTGATGCCTGTGATGTCGCACTCTTGGAAGGCGTCCGTGCCGATTGAGCCGGTGGCCACCTGTCCGGTGATCACGACGAGCGGGATCGAGTCCATGTAGGCGTCACCGATGGGGGTCACGATGTTGGTGGCCCCGGGACCAGAGGTCACGATGGCCACACCGGGACGGCCGGTGGCGTGGGCGTAGCCCTCGGCCATGTGCCCCGCACCCTGCTCGTGACGCACCAGCACGTGGCGGACCGTCGAGTCGATGATCGGGTCGTAGACCGGCAAGATGGCACCGCCAGGCAGGCCGAAGACGACTTCGACGCCCTCTGCCTCGAGGCTCTTGATCAGGGCTTGTGCTCCGGTGACTTTCATGTGCTTCGCTCCTCTGCGACGAGGGTTGTGTCGGGTGGGGAAAAAGGAACGACCTCTCCACGGAGGAGAGGTCGGAGGGGTGCGCTAGCGAGCTGTGGTGGCGCGCGCTAGCGCAGCGATACCAGAATAATGACAGGCGAAGTGGAGGCCATGCGCACGTCAAGAAGTCTGACACACCGCGAGCCCCCTCGACAAGCGCGGTCCGAGAGGGCAGCTCCTCGCCCGAGGGCTCCGAAGAGGCCAAGCGGTAGGTTGCTCTGATGCACGGGGCGCTGGAAGAGCAGGCCACGTCCAGCTCAGAGGATGAGGTTGCGCCCACCCACGGTGCCTCTCGCAGCGAGATCATCGTGGTGGCTGCCTTCTTCGTCGTGGCTGCCGCCGTCGCCTCGATCTGGCTGAGCCTCGCACTCGGCAAGTCGCTCTGGTTCGACACCTACAACTACGAGTACTGGTCGGGCTGGGCCTTCTTCCACGGCTTCGGCAGCTCCCTCGGTCTGCCCGGCAAGCTCCAGACCTACCTCGATCCGCAGCAGAACTCGCTCTACTACCTGCTGATCGCCCACACCTCGCCGAAGGTGATGGCGGCGATCATCTCGGGCCTCGAGTCGCTCTCCCTGAGCACGCTCGGCGTCGTGGTCTTCCTCGTGGCTCGTCGCGCTCGCTGGTCGACGCTTCCAGCCATCGGCTTCGGTCTCGCCGTGGGCATCGGCGGGTTCGCGTCCCCGATCTATCGCAGCGAGCTCGGCGGGACCATGGGCGACACCATCACCGTGGTGGCCATGGTGGTCGCCGCCTCGCTGTTGTTCCTCGCGCTCTCGGCACGACGTGCCACCGCCCGGCTGCGCTGCTCGCTGGTCGCCGGAGCCCTGCTCGGCTGCTGCGTGGTGGCCAAGGTCACCATGCTGATGCCGACGGTCGCCCTCGTCGTGGGCTTCGGCGGTGCGCTGCTCATCGGTCGGGACCAGCTGGCGCTCGCTAAGGAGCGCGCCGTCAGCTTCGTCCTCGTGGCGGTGACGTCGTTCGTCGTGGCAGCAGCCATCTACGCCCCTCTCGGACTCACGGTGCTCAACCGTTACCAGAACCCCTTCTTCCCCTACTACAACGGCTTGGCTCGCTCACCGCTGCAGAAGCCCAGCAACTTCCAAGACTTCCGCTACACCGTGACCAGCTTGAGCGACTGGATCCACCACTTGGCCGCCCTCGTGGTCGGCACCCACTCACTCGAGTCAGGCACGCTCCTCCAGCGCTCACCGATCATCATCCTCGGTGCGTTGGCCATCGTCGCGCTGCTGGTCGAAGACCTTCTTCGACGTCGCTCGGCTCCGCTGCTGTTCCTCGAGATCAGCGTCCCCTTCGGGGTCCTCGCCTGGAGCGGCACCGTCGTGATCTACCGCTACGCCGCACCGATCGAGATCGCCATGGGCGCCGTGCTCGTCATCTTGGTCCTCAAGCGAGAGGACCTCCCCCGAGCGGTCGCGCCGCTCGTGGCGGCGGTCTCGGTGGTCATCGCGCTCGTGGGCGGCGGTGGGGCCCAGACCATCAGGACGGCCTTCGGCACGAGCTACTTCACCACCCCGCCTGCCGCCCTGACGGGAGCTCTCGGCGCCCACGTGATGCTGCTCAGCTCTGTGCCCGACAGCTACCTCGTCCCGAGCATGCGACCAGGCACCGACGTGGTCCGGGTCGGCGGCAGATTGAACTTGGAGCTCGTCATGAGCGATCGCTGGTGGTCACAGGTGCGCAGCGAAGTCCTTGAGACCCCACAGCAGTGGCAGGTGATCGAAGGGGTGCACTCCCAAGATGAGAGCGACGAGACGCTTCGGCGCCTGGGCATCGAGGGTGTCATCCACAGCTGCGCGCCCTTCTCCCCCGCGCCCTTCCCCACCGAGCTCTGCCGGCTGTCGATCTCCTGAGCGACACACGTCGCCCAGGCGGCTAGGCCTCGGTGATGGCGCCGCGCTCGGCGCCGGTGACCAAGCGGGCGTACTTGGCCAAGACCCCGGTGGTGTAGCGAGGCTCGAAGTCCTTGCGCTCAAGGGTTCGGCGAGCGAGCTCGTCATCATCGACCAGGAGGTCGATGGTGTGGCCGGCCACGTCGATGACGATGCGGTCACCATCGGCCACCAGGCTGATGGGGCCCCCGTCGACGGCCTCAGGTGCGACGTGACCGATGCAGAAGCCGTGCGTCCCGCCTGAGAAGCGACCGTCGGTCACCAGCGCGCAGTCTCCGCCTCGACCCGCTCCCTTCATCGCTCCGGTGACCGCCAACATCTCTCGCATGCCGGGGCCACCCTTCGGGCCCTCGTAGCGGATGACGACGACCGTCTGCGGCAGGATCGAACCAGCCAAGATCGCCTCCATGGCAGCCGCCTCGCCGTCGAAGACCCGAGCGGTGCCGTCGAAGTGCAGGGTGTCGATGCCAGCCACCTTGACCAC
>Ga0075017_100000029_pt1 | contig 47763 bp, 40 predicted proteins | sample AleBraG_ABR_2012_FD_71475 | JGI IMG/M metagenome (GOLD analysis project Ga0075017, IMG submission 71475) | Freshwater sediment microbial communities in response to fracking from Pennsylvania, USA - Alex Branch Run_MetaG_ABR_2012 | ecosystem: Environmental > Aquatic > Freshwater > Creek >... | reverse complement strand
TCGGCTTTAGCCTTGACACGTAGTTTGGCCCGCCGATAGCATCTGTGAATCACGTCCAACAATTGATGCCTAAGGCTAGGACACTTTTGAGTATGCGAGGAGAACTGAATGCAACGACGTTTTGCTCATGGACTGGCGATTGCTTGTCTAATTGCCAGCCTGGGAGCGGCTCAGGGACCGAACAACTCGGAGGCGACACCGGCTCCAAATAGTTCACCCAAAAAGCAAGTCGAAGTCCGCAAACAGGCCGGCAAGCCCAAACCGTACGAAGTAGGAACAGCATCCTGGTACGGGGAGGATTTCGTGGGAAAGCCCACGGCTAGCGGCGAACCCTATGACATGTACGATATGACGGCGGCGTCGCTGACGATTCCGCTGGGAACGTACGTGCGGGTCACAAACCTACGGAACGGCAAAGCGGTGGTGGTTCGGGTCAACGACCGGGGCCCGGTTGTTCCGGGCCGCATTATCGACTTGTCGTATCAGGCCGCAAAATCTCTGCAATTCAAGGATCGCGGATTGCAGCGGGTGCGCCTGGATCTGGTGAAACCCATGCACCACACCACGCCTGTCTATCAGACGGTTGCCCTCAATCGTCCTGCTGTAGCGCAAATCCCGTAAAACAAAATAGACTTGCTGGATGCCCAATCTGCCAGGCATCCAGCCGGGAAATTTTTCTGGAGATGGCGCCGATCCGCGCCATCGACTGATAGTCGCCCTGGACGTCTCCACCGCCGCTGCCGCGCAGAAGATTGTGGCAGCGGTGGGCGACTCCGCCTTCACCTATAAAGTTGGCATGCAACTCTATACGGCGGAAGGGCCGCAGGTGGTGCGCGACCTGGTGGCGTCTGGGCGACGGGTTTTTCTCGATCTCAAATACCACGACATTCCGAACACCGTGGCTGGCGCCGTGACCGAAGCGGGCAGGCTCGGAGTGAGCATGCTTACGGTGCATGCGGCGGGCGGCGGCAGGATGCTGCGGGCGGCGGTCGACGCGGCCAGGATTTATCCGGGATTGATGGTGCTGGCGGTCACAGTGCTCACGAGTCTAGATGGCAACGATCTGGAGAAGATCGGAATTCGGGGCTCGGTCGAGGACACGGTTTCGCGGCTGGCAAGCATCGCGCTGGCGAACGGATGCCAGGGCGTAGTGGCCTCGGCGCGGGAAGCATCGACTCTGCGATCGGAGCTCGGCACTGGATTCTCGATTGTGACCCCTGGCGTGCGTCCGGCAGGGACAGAGGTTGGGGATCAAGTGCGGGTGGTGACTCCGGCGGAAGCGATCGCGTCGGGAGCGACGTACATTGTGGTCGGGAGGCCGATCACAGAGGCCGCGGATCCGGCAGCGGAGGCGCGGGCGATTCTGGGGCAGATCGGTTAGAAGTGATGACGGGCGGCAAACCGGCCGATCAGTAGAACATGAAGTCGAAAAAGCGGACAATACGGATATCCCTTACTTGGTCTTCCGGCGTGCGGAAAGCGGTTGACCGGGCAGCCGCCGAATCGAACGTTTCGCGATCTGCTTTCATTGAGGCTGTGTTGAAGAAGTACCTACAGGAACGGGCGCAACCTCCATCCCCCAGAGGCTAAAGCCCGGTTCTAATGTGGGGAGTTGGTGGCACGGCTGAAGCCGTGCCCTTCCCAAAGAGTCCTCTCCCTTACAGCTTCTCGAAGAACTCGCAGGCGGAGCACGAGATGTAGACGCCGCCGGGGACGCCACGCTCGCGGTCCTTCACGCGCTTGACGATGCGGGTGGGCTTGCCACACTTGGGGCAATCGGTGCTCTTGGTGGTGTCCATGACCTTTTTCCGGTCGGCGGTTTTGGCGATCTTGGCTCCTACAGCCATGAGAGTGTCTCCTGATCTTCTCGAAATTTGCGCAGCGTAATCCGCCGTCTCAACTTTGAATCAATGCGGATGGCCTATGGGGATCCGGTCGGCGAGGACTGCGTCTTTAATCTTTTGTTCCCTGTTGATTTTACAGCAAGGTCGCGTGGGATGTCTTGGCGGCGGGGATCGTGCAATCCCGCAGGAGCTAAAACCCGAAAAACAGTTGCCCCGCCGCGGCGCTAAAGTGCCGCTCTTCCACGGTGCTTCTCATCAGTTTCGCATCAGGTGGCAGGAGTGGGTTTTTATGACCAGCCAGACTTCGCGGCCGGGAGTAAGTTCCAGCGAATCGCGAGCCGCGAGGGTAAGACTTACTTCCATTTCAACGCCGCAGTTCACGTGGGCGGAGACGATTACGTCACGCTGTTCGAGAGCGGTAACGCGGCCTGCGATGACGTTGCGTGCGCTTAATCCGCCAGGTCGCGAGGTTGCCAGCAGAATGTCGCCGGCTCGTATTCCCACACGGAGTTTCGATCCCACGCCCGCCCGCACCAGGGGAGTCTCCAACCAAACCGATCCCGATGTTCCGTACGCCGGAGGCCGATGCGGGCTGATGATACAAAGCATAGTGCCGCGCTCGGGATGGACTTCCTGCACAGTCACATCAAAGACGTTTTCGAAGCCAGCAAGTTGCGCAACCGTCTCCTGGCGGGGTGCAGCCATAACTTCGTGGGGCGTGCCTTCAAAGACGATGCGTCCGGCCTCAAGCACGAGCACGCGTTCGCCCAGGGCGAAGACTTCTTCCCGGCTGTGGGTTACGTAGAGGATGGGAATCTGGTGGTCACGATTCCACTGGCGCAAGTCGTCGATGATGGTGGACTTCGTGGGTGCGTCGAGCGCGGCCAGCGGTTCGTCGAGCAGGAGCACATCGGGGTCGGTGACCAGCGTTCGGGCCAGGGCCACACGCTGGCTTTCGCCGCCCGAGATCGTGCGGGCTGACTGCCCGGCCAGGTCAGCGATGCGGAAGGCTTGCAGGATTTTCGCTGTGCGGCTGGAACGCTCTGCGCTCGTCAGTCGCGAAAGGCCGTAATGCACGTTCTGTTCGACCGTCATGTGCGGGAAGAGAGACAGGCCTTGAAAAACGTATCCCAGGCGGCGTTTCGCGGTGGGCAGATTGATGTCTTTCACGGCGTCGAACAGGACGCGGTCGCCGATTGCGATGCTGCCTGCGTCGGGACGGGCGATTCCGGCAATGCAGTCGAGCAGGGTCGTCTTCCCTGCTCCAGAGGCGCCGAACAGGATGGTGAACCCGGGGGCCGCCTGGCAGTCGACATCGAGAAGAAAAGATTGGCCCGGTTGCTTCCGGATAACGGCTCGCAGAATTTGGGAGCGTTCCATCGCAGGCAGTATCTTACAGGTTGAGATCCTTCGACTACGCTCCGGAGGACAGAGTTCCAGTGATGATCCACGCTTTGCGGTTTACTCCATAGACGACTGCCAGGATCACGAAACAGAAAATCAGAAGCATTAGTGCCGTGGCGTTGGCTCCGGCATAGTCGGAGGACTGCACGCGATCGAAGATGTCGATGGATACTGTGCGGGTCACGCCCGGAATATTTCCGCCGACCATCAGCACTACGCCGAACTCACCCATCGTGTGTGCGAAGCTGAGGGCCGCACCGGTGATAAGGCCCGGCAGCGAGAGCGGTGCGATCACTCGGAAGAAGGTTCGCAGTGGGGAGGCTCCTAAAGTTGCCGAGGCTGCGATCAGCCGGCGGTCGACACTGGCGAACGAAGCTGCGAACGGCTGCACGGCGAAGGGCAGGCTGTAAAGGATCGAGCCGATGACCAGGCCGGTGAAGGTGAAAGCCAAAGTATGGCCCGTCAGGGAGATCCACCAGTGGCCGAGCGGGCTGCGCGGGCCGAGAGCCACGAGCACATAAAAGCCCAGCACGGTCGGTGGAAGAACGATGGGCAGAGCGACGATCGCTTCGACTAGAAACTTCCAACGGCGGGGGGAGAAAGCGATCCAGTAAGCGATCGGGAGACCAATGACGAGCAGAATTGCCGACACCGTCAGCGCGAGTTCGAACGTGAGCCGGAAGGCTTGCCAGTCGATAGTCATGTTTCAGTGGCCGGTGAATCAGTGGTCCGCGGCCAAAACGCAAAATCGCAACGCGCTAGTGAGGCAGCGTGAACCCATATTTTTTCAGTACGTCTGAATTGTCTTTTACGTATTGCAGAAAGTCAGCAGCTTCTTTCTTGTGCTGCGATTGAGCCAGCACGACGACTCCTTGAGCTAACGGCGGATAGGCATCGACCGGCACTATCCAGTATTTCCCCTTGCCTTGCATGGCCGGCGCGACGGCATGGGCCAGCGCTACGAATCCCACCTGGGCGTTACCCGATTCGGCGAATTGCGCGGCTTGTCCTACGTTTTCGCCCAGCACGAGGCGGCTCGAAACCTGATCGTACAGCCCGTAGTGCGTGAGAGCCGCTACTGCTGCGCGGCCGTAGGGAGCATGCTGCGGGTTGGCAATCGCGATCTTCTTCACCGAGGGATCCAACAGCACATCCACGCCTTTGTGTTCCAGATCGAGCGGCGAATCGGCTGGCGCCCAGAGCACCAGCTTTCCAATCGCATATTCATACAGCGTCGCGCCGTCGGCGTGACTTGAGGCGATGAGTTGGCGCGGATAGTCCATGTCGGCGGAGAAGAACAAGTCAAACGGAGCACCATTTTCGATCTGCTGCGTAAGGGCGCCGGAGGCTCCGAAGGATAGCTTCACCTCGACGCCGGTTTTCTTCTGGTAGTTGTCCGCGATTTCTTTCAACGCGGAACTCAGATCCGCAGCGGCGGCCACGACTAGCGGCGCTGGCTCGGTCTTTGCCTGAGCTTTGGCAGATGGCAGAACAGAAGCCAGCGTAAAAGCGATAAGCATGGAGCAAAGAAAAGACTTCATGTTCCCGGTATCCGCCTCTCGAAGGTTCATGCAACTCATGCGTGATTGTAACCTCGAAGCCTCACGAGTCGCCCGGAGTGGACTGGCTGCATTCCCAGAATGGTCCACAGATGGGGCAGCAGAGCCGCTTTTGCATTGATTCAGTCTCTTCCGCTTTCGATACTTGGCTGTTGCGTGAGGTTGTTATGCCCAGTCATCGTCTATATTGCTGTCTCGCAGTCGTAGTTTGCATTTTAAGTTTTTTCTCAGTTTTGGTTCAGGCGCAAGGTGCGAAGCAACCGGTTCAGCAAAAGGCGATTCGCGATGCGGAAGCGGATCACGTAAGAGAGCGCAGCGATTGGTTCCTACGAGGAAGGGTCATTTCTGGTAAATCGACGGCGGAGCTTCGCCGTCGGGCCTTTCAAGCCAAGATGCTGATGCGGGCACAGCGCCAAGAGGCCGCCCATCGCGAAGGCATTACGCCGCCGTCATCGAATCCGTGGTCGCCGCTGGGGCCGGCACCGCTGGCTTCCGATGCCACGGGCAATGGCACGCAGGACTATCGTCAGGTGTCAGGGCGTGCCACGGCAGTGGCGATTGACCCGGCCGATCCTACGGGGAACACGGTCTTCATCGGCGGGGCGCAGGGCGGGATCTGGAAGGCGACGAATGCAGCCAGCAACACGGCCAGCGGCGTAACGTGGACGCCCGTGGCGGACGATGCAGCCACCCTTTCGATCGGCGCAATCGCCATTCAGCCGGGCAACAATAATCCTGCGAACAGCCTGATTCTGGCGGCCACGGGCGAGGCCAATAACGCGGCCGATTCGTATTTCGGGCTGGGAATTCTCCGCTCCACCAATGGAGGCGGGACCTGGAATCTGATTCCAACCGCCAACGGCGGCGCGCTTTCATTCAGTGGACTGGGCGGCACGCGCATGGCATTCAGCACGGCGCAGAGCGCCACGGTCGTCAGCGCCATGGCGACCTCATCAGAGGGCTTGCGGGATGGAGCGGTCACCGAAAATACTGTGCGCGGTCTGTATACCTCGCTGGATGCAGGACAGACCTGGACCTACGATGCACTGCTCGATCCCGGCGGGAATGCGACCGATGCGACTTCAGCAACTTCCGTGGTCTACAACGCAAGTGCAGGAAAGTTTTTCGCGGCCGCGCGCTATCATGGCTTCTATTCTTCTTCTGACGGAGTCAACTGGACGCGGCTCGGTGCGCAGCCCGGCGGGTCGGTGCTCAGCACTACGGCGTGTCCGCCACAATCGACCTCGAATGGTTATGCCTGCCCGATTTACCGTGCCGAACTCAGCGTCGTTCCCGGTCGCAACGAGATGTATGCCTGGTACGTTTTTGGTTCCTCCACGGAAGATGTCGTGGACCAGGGAATATGGCAGAGCCTGGACGGCGGAGTTTCGTGGACGCCGATCGCGAACACGGGCATCACGAACTGCGGCGATGTGGCGGGCTGCGGCGTAAGCCAGGGCACCTATAACCTGGAATTGCTCGCCGTTCCCAACGGTGCCGGCACGGATCTGTACGCAGGGGCGGTCAACGTCTATAAGTGTTCGCTCAGCGCGCAGAATCCCTCATGCACCGCGTCGCCGTTCATCAATCTGACGCATGTGTATGGATGCGCTCCAATCGGCGCACCGGCGCACGTGCATCCCGATCAGCACGCAGTTGCATTCATGATTCCGAGTTCTGGCAGTGATTCCGGCAACGATCTGATGTACTTCGCAAGCGATGGCGGAATCTATCGCACGCTCGACGGGTTCGGAGGACTGACGACCGGTTCGTGCTCGGGGACGAACGCGTTCGACGATCTGAACCAGAATCTGGGATCGATGACGCAGTTCGTGAGTTTCTCGCAGCATCCGACGGACCCTGACACGCTGCTGGGTGGAACGCAAGACAACGGCTCTCCGGCAACAGCGCAGGCAACCACCAGTTCTGCATGGGGAAATGTGCTCGGCGGGGATGGTGGGTACAACGCCATCGATCCGAATGCGCCGGCGAATTTTTACGCTTCCAATCCAGATTCGCCGCCCGGTGGATTGGGAATTCAACTCTGCCCACTGGGCGTGAACTGTAACGACTCCACCTTTGGTTTCGTCGTGAACAGCAACAGCGTGGGTGGCGACGATGGGGCATTCTATTTTCCTTACATTCTCGATGCGCAATCCACGACAACGCTGCTCGTGGGTACATGCCGCGTCTGGCGCGGTTCGCGGACCGGCGGCGCTTACACCGTGCTGAGCCCGAACTTCGACACGCTTGGCTCTGGTACATGCTCCGGCAGTGAGGTGAATCTGGCGCGGGCGCTGGCTGCAGGAGGTCCGACAGACAGTAACGGATCAACCGTGATCTATGCCACGACCAGCGGATTCGGCCCGATCAACGGATCTTCTCCCGTGGGCGGACGGGTCTGGGTCACGACCAACGCCACGGCGGGAGTGGCGAGTTTCAGCGACGTTACTGGCAGCATCAATCCGAACGAGTTTCCCATTTCAGGCGTTGCGATCGATTCATCCGACCCGACCGGTGCGACCGCCTACGTCACTGTGATGGGCTTCACGGGCGGCACGGGACACGTGTGGCAGACGATAAACTTCGGCGCCACCTGGACGGACTTCACGGGCAATCTGCCCGACTCTCCCACCAACGCGGTAGTGATCGACGCGGTGAATGGGCAGGTCTATGTCGGAACGGATGTGGGCGTCTTCGTGAGTTCGACGGCCTCGGCACATTGGACTGAGCTGGGGCCGAACCCGGACAGCAATCAATCCGGATTTCTGCCGAACGTCGCAGTGACGGCGCTGGGTCTGTTCAACTCGGGCGGCGAGGAACTGCTGCGCGCGTCAACCTATGGACGTGGGATGTGGCAGTATCCGATTGCGGCAACGGCCGACTATCGCCTGGCGATTTCGAATACTCCGCTGACCGCCTTTCCGCACCAGAACGCGATGTTCAACGGAACCGCCGCCAGCGTGAATGGCTATGCCAGCAATGTCGCGCTGAGCTGCGTTTTCGGGACAACCGCGCCACCGAGCACGTGCTCGATTCTGCCCGCCAGCGTGGTGCCGGGGACGGGCACTTCGTTTCAGGTTACGGTTGCCGGGGCACCGGGCGACTACAACTTCAACGTGGATGGCGCGGGTTCGGACTCGAACCATCTGGCGCATTCGGTTCCGGTAACTTTGCATGTGGTGAGCTTTGCACTCACCACGCCTTCGCCCGCGAGCGTAACTGTTCCACGCGGAACCGCTTCGCCGGCGGTCACATTCGAAGTCACCGCTGCGGGATCGTTCAGTCAAAGCGTCAGCGTCTCCTGCAGCGCAGCAATCGCCAATTCCACGTGCAGTCTGACGCCGGGCACCAGCGTCAATCCGACGTCAAACAATCCCGTGACCATGACGGCGAGCGTGGTTGTGCCGGCAGAAACCGCGGCCAACAGTTATACCGTGACTATTCAGGCCACGACCAGCGGTGCGCCCGCAGCGCTCTCTACTGCGTTTCAAGTCGATGTCACCGCCAACCCGACCTTCCTGTTATCGGAGACGTCCGCGTTTCCTGAGGTGAATGCCGGCAGCACAGGCTCGAGCGGGCCGATCTCGATCACGTCGCAGGATGGATTCAGTGGAGTGGTGAGTCTCGACTGCGCAAAAACGTTTGGCGCGAACAGTTGCAGCGTGAGTCCGGCATCGGTCAGTTCGTTCCCCGCAATGGTCTCGCTCATCCTCAACGGGACCAGCTTCATCGCAGGCAGCTACTCGATTGCTGTCACCGGCACTTCCGGGGCTCTGACGAATTCCGTCACCGTGCCTTTTAACGTCGGCGACTATTCCCTGACCGGGCCGTCGTCACTCTCGGCGGCTCCGGCGGGCCAGGCTACGGCGGGTCTGACGCTGACTTCGACACATTTTTACAGCGGGCACATCAACGCTACCTGCGACGCCAGCGCGCTGTCGGGAGCGCAGTGTACGCTCTCGCCGGTCAGCCCGATTGCGATTACCAGCGATGCAACAGTGAATATTACGGCGAGCATCAACATTCCCAACAACGCCATCACCGGCAGTTACAACATCAAGATCGACACGCATGACGCGACCGGCGCGCCGAGTCATTCGCTCACCATTCCGCTTGCCGTGACGGATGACTTCCAGCTTATCTCTACGACTTCGAGCCAGACCGTACATGCGGGACAGAGCAGCGGGCCTTATAACCTCACGCTCCAGCCCGTGGGATCGAGTTTTAATGCGGCGGTTACGCTCGCCTGCTCGGGGCTGCCGGCTGGAGCACAGTGCCTGTTCAATCCTTCTACCGCGGTGACGCCGGGCAGCTCGGCCCAAACGGTGGTGATGACGATCTCAACTACTGGAGCAACCGTCGCTTCGTTGCCCCCCTCAGGTATTACCTTGCAGTATGCGATCTGCCTGCTGTTACCGGGCATCGTAGTGGGCACCCTTGCGGGTCGGCGTGTCCGAAAGGGCGGAATCAGTTCGCTGACCATTCTGCTTCTCATGGTCATGCTCACCGCCTGTAGTGGTGTCAGCAATGGCGGAGGTGGCGGGAGCACACAGGCGACACCACCCGGATCCTACACAATTACCGTTACCGGCAGATCGCAGAACCCGTCGGCGACGCACAGCGCGAACGTCACGCTCGTCGTAAACTAGCGGGTCGTGTCGAGGGAGTTCTGGGCTCTCTCGATCACGCTCGAGCAATGACCGAATCGGGTTACAGCGTAATTGTCATCGGCGGTGGAGTAGTGGGGCTGGGCGTCGCGCTGGCGATTGTCCGGCGCTTCCCGCGGCTTCGCCTGCTCGTTCTCGAAAAAGAAGACCGCGTCGCGCGCCATCAAAGCGGACACAACAGCGGCGTGATTCATTCCGGCGTCTACTACAAACCTGGGTCGCTCAAAGCGAAGCTGTGCCTGACCGGGGCCGCGGCCATGATTGAATTCTGCCGCGAACACGGCGTTCCACATAGTGTTTGCGGCAAGGTCATTGTTGCGACCCACGCGGAGGAACTTCCGCGCCTGGAAGACTTGCGCAAGCGGGGCGAGGCCAACGGGCTGACCGGGCTGCGACTGATCGGGCCAGAGGAGTTGAGCGAGATCGAGCCGCACGCCAAGGGACTGCGGGCGCTCGTCGTGCCGTCGACGGGCGTGACCGATTACGCGCTGGTGTGCGCGAAGTATGCGGAACTGATCTCGGCCGCTGGAGGAAGCCTTCTAACTTCCGCGGCGGCGACTGGCATTCGGCGGCTCGCCAATGAAATTGTGGTCGAAACTCCGCGCGGTGCATTCTCGACGGCTTCCCTGATCAACTGTGCGGGACTGTTCAGCGATCGCGTCAGCCGCATGGCGGGCGACGATCCGGGCGTGACCATCGTTCCCTTTCGCGGCGAATATTACGATCTGGTCCCGGAGCGCGCTTCGTTGGTGCGGGCGCTGATCTATCCCGTGCCCGACCCGCGATTTCCCTTTTTAGGCGTCCATTTCACCCGGCGCATCACAGGGAAAGTGGATGCCGGACCGAATGCCGTGCTTGCGCTGGCGCGCGAAGGATATCGCCGCCGCGACATTAATGTGCGCGACATTGCTTCATGGATGGCGTTTCCGGGATTCTGGCGCATGGCTGGCCAGCACTGGCGCAATGGTATGGATGAGTGGCACCGGTCGCTTTCGAAAGCGGCGTTCGTTCGCTCGCTGCAGCGACTGCTGCCCGAGGTGCGCGAAACGGATCTGGTTCCCGGCGGCTCCGGTGTGCGCGCCCAGGCGCTCAAACCGGATGGCGCGCTGGTGGATGACTTTCAGTTTGTACCGTCGGGGAAAGTGCTGCACGTGCTGAATGTGCCTTCGCCGGCGGCGACTGCATCGTTGACGATTGGGCGAGCGATTGTGGATACGGCGAGCGAGGCGATGGGGTTGAACAGTCTTTAGCCTTGTCACTTTGAGCGCAGCGAAGAACCTATGCATTCTGCCGGCGCCGGCAAAGTGCACAGATCCTTCGCTTCGCTCAGGATGACAAGGCTATCTTTGATGTCTAATTTCCGCCCAACACCTTGGCCGCGTCTTCTAATACGCGCTGATATTCCTGATGATAGCGCGGATATCCCGGAGTGTACGGATCGTAGGCGACCAGCCAATCCTGCGGATAGAGTTCGAAAATCTGCACTTTCTGCTCCACCGCAAACGGCAACATATCCACGAGAGATCCAATTTCGCCGGAGCGATCGGGTTCGGTGGGATGTCCGGTCTGCAGAATGAGCGGGACCTTGCCGCGCGCCTGGCGGAAGAGGCGGCACCAGTCGGCCATGCAGGGCTTCCCGGCGGCATCGTTGCGAGGATCTTCTGCCGTGAGGCCCTGATTGCCGATGGCGATTCCATTCTGCACGGCTCGCTCGGCAACGGCCGCGGCGAAATCGAGATGCGGCGGCTCGCCGTAGGCGTTCAGGCCCACTGCCAGCAGTTTGGGCGAATTGAGCGACTTCTCGTAGTCGAGCATGTCGAAAATGTATTTCTGCCAGGTACCGTCAGAGAATCCGTGCTCGCGCATGTAGTGCATGCAGGCGGGAAATACTTCTCCCCCAGCGCCCAGGCCGAAGCGGATGTATCCGACCGACGGGTTCTTGCCAAACTTATCGAGCGTCGCAGTCATGAACGACTGGTAGGCGTGCATGAAGCCCGGATTCCAAAAGACGGGGACGTGACCAAATGCCGGGCACGTCACGGATGGAACTTTGGCGAACACATATTCCGGCGTGGCGCTGTCGCCCTTCTGGTAGGTGGTGGCCCAGATGATGAAATTCACTTTCTTCCTGGCGACGATCCAGGGCGCGATCTGCCGATCGATGGAGGACCAGTCATAGCGCGGATTCTTGTCGGGGCCGCGGTCAACTTCTTTCCAGACGACGTAGAAGTTGGCGCCACATACGGCGGGATTCTTCAGCAGAATATTGGTTTGCGCGTTGATTCGCGCTCCAGGAAACAGGATCACGAACAAACCATGCGGGGCGCCGGGCACCGCAACCGACGGAAGCGGGTCACTGCATTTCGGAATCGTCTCCGTCATCGTTGCTTTTTTTGCTGCGGGTGCGGAAGGCGTCTGGCCTTGCACCAATGCCGCAATGCAGATGAAAAGTCCCGCCAATCGCGCCAATCTGTCGTTCCCCATCATGAATTCGGCCCTCTCCGCGATTTTACGCGGAATGACGGTGGCCGCGTCGAAACACAGCGTGGAAATCCGCATAGAAGAGTGGACCCACAGTTTATAGTTTGAACAAACGCCTCTGGAGAAGATGCAATGAGATCACAAACCCGTCGTGCGGCCCTCCTTACTTTCACTTTCGTTGCGGTCATGGTTGCCAGCGCGAGCACACAGAATCCCGCTCCTTCGCCGGATGAAAAAAGCTGGGAACTGGTCTGGAGCGATGAGTTTAGCGGGCCGAATGGCGCGCCTCCTGATCCCGCGAAATGGGTGATTGAGACCGGCGGAGGAGGCTGGGGCAACAACGAACTCGAGTACTATACGGACCGTCCAAAAAACGTTTACCAGCAGGATGGGAACCTCGTCATCACGGCTCTGCAGGACAAATACCAAGGAGCCGATGGCGTTGCGCGGGACTACACTTCAGCGCGGCTGAAGACCCAGGGCAAGTTCTCGCAGACGCTGGGCCGCTTCGAGGCGCGCATCAAGATTCCGCGCGGCCAGGGAATCTGGCCGGCATTCTGGATGCTAGGAGCCGACATTGGCGATGCTGGCTGGCCGAAGTGCGGCGAGATCGACATCATGGAAAACATTGGCAAGGAGCCGGGCCTGGTTCACGGTACGATTCACGGTCCAGGTTACTCCGGAGAACACGGCATCGGCGCGCCTTTCAACCTTCCGGCGGGCCAGAATTTTGCCGACGACTTTCACGTGTTTGCCGTGGAATGGGATCTGAATGAAATTCACTTCTACGTCGACGATCATCTGTACGCAACGCGCACGCCCGCTGATCTGCCGGCAGGAGCGAAGTGGGTGTACGACCACCCCTTCTTCCTCTTATTAAACGTGGCTGTGGGAGGAGGCTGGCCAGGTAATCCGGACACCTCAATTAGTTTTCCACAAGCCATGCTGGTGGATTACGTTCGGGTCTACCGGCGTTCCGCTCGGATGAAGATGACCCGTGTGCAAAAATAAGCGCCTGCCGTAAATCCCCCGTCAGACGGCCCGTTTAGCCTCAATACAACGGTACGACGCAGGATTGCTCCCAATCATTAAATGTTGCAAAGCGATGCATCTCTTGCTGTCATGTTGCAACATCCCCACAGAGGAGTTGCACGAAAGTTGTATTGACACAAAAATTAGCTAGGATATGATGCGATTGCAAGGGATGGCTAGGTCTGAGAAGTACATCCCGCAAAAAGCCTTCCGTCGAGTTGGCGTGTGGGCCTGGAACCCGGTTGAAGTTTGCTGTTACAGGCTGCAAAGACTTGCACGCGGCCCGGGCAGCTAAAAGGCCGAGCCCAGTTAGGTTTTAGCGGACTCTCCCCCGAGTCCGGAATGCATATTCCCCCCGTAAGACGTTAGAACCCAAGACGTTAGGAAATCTCTATCAGCAAAACCAGGGGCACCCTGAGGGGTGTGACTCACGGGGCGAAGCTACGCCCTCCGCAAGGCCGCTAGATCCCTAAATAGCTGACTACGAAGGTACTTAAGTCCGCAAGCCAACTCCAAAATCCATGGAAATGTCAAACGAAACCATGCGCCTGCTGGTCGTAAGCCGCGAGATGACGGCTCTGCGTTCCTTGTGGTCGATGGTGGAGGCGAATGCGTGGCAACTGGAGACGGCCCCCACGGGTTGGGAGGCGATGGAGCGCGTGCAGTCGGGTGTTACGCCACACTTGCTGATCCTGGACTTGCCTCGCGGCGATGGCGACAGCTTGCATGTTCTGCGGTGGATGCGCCGCTTGCGGCCGCAACTGCCGATTCTGCTTTTGTGCCATCCCAGCGAGGCAGATAAGAAGAATGATGCGATTCGACTGGGAGCCGACGATGTGCTGGTGCGGCCCTTTCCGGACGAGCAACTGGAGTTCGTGATTGAGCGCCATCTGCGGAATTGCAAAGAGAACTTGCAGGTCGACGTAGCCAGCGAAAATATTGAGCCGATGGGCGAAGACGGCTTCTTTGTGAGCGCCAGCCCGTCGATGCGCAAACTCCGTGCCCAAGCTGAGCTGCTGGCGCAGGCGGACGTGCCGGTCCTAATTCTCGGCGAACAAGGGACGGGCAAAGAGACCGTGGCCCGCCTGGTGCACCGGTTGTCGGTCCGCTCCGGCTTCAAGTTTCTGAAGGTCAACTGCTCGGCAGTGCCGGGAGATCTTCTGGAGAAGGAAATCTTCGGTGCAGAAAACATAAAAGTCTCCGGTTCTTCCCAGGCGGTTCCGGGAAAACTGGAGAGCGCGGGGCGAGGCGTACTGCTTTTCGAAGAGATTACAGAGATGCCGAGCCAACTCCAGGCGCAGTTACTCAGCGTGTTGCGGGATGGGCGCTATACGCGACCGGGCAGCGAGACCGTGTTAGCGAACGAGTGCCGGATTCTGGCCTCGACCAGCGCCAACATCGAGCGCGCCCTCGCCGAGAACAAGCTCCGGGAAGACCTGTATTACCGGTTGAGCGCGTTCACGGTCCAGGCACCTCCGCTGCGCCAGCGAAAAGAAGAAATCTCGATACTGTTGCGGCATTTCATGCACAAACTGGCCCGGCACTACGGACTGCCAGAGCGAGAGTTCTCGGCAGAAATGATCGATGCGTGCCAGAAGCATTCGTGGCCGGGAAACCTGCGGGAACTGGAAGCTTTCGTAAAGCGGCACATTGTGGCCGGCGAAAGCAACCCCATGCTGAATGAATTGGATTCCAGTGATCTGGGCAGCGCCGAGGCAGGCGACGTTCCGCAGACCGCGCGCAGCCATTTTCCTGCGCCAGGAATCGATTCGGCCGAGGTACCTCGATCTCTGAAATCACTGATTCACAGCATTAAGTGCGAAACCGAGAGGAACGCCATCAGCCTGGCGCTCGAAAAAACTGGGTGGAACCGCAAGGCGGCGGCCCGCTTGTTGAAAGTCAGCTATCGGACGCTGCTGTACAAGATCGAGCAGTATCACATGAGCGCTTCCGACCCTGTGCTGTTTCAGGGAGAAAAGTTTACCCAAGACGGGTCGAGCAAGGACAGCGGGAAGGCAAGTTAAGCAGGGCATGAGCAATCCATTTCAAGGCACCTGCCAAGGAGTCGGTATGAAGATGAACAGCACCCATCGCACGGCACGAGTGGCCACGTTCCTCGTGTGCGCCCTTCTATCCAGCATGCTGGCGGCGCAGACGATTGCAAAAAATGAAGACAAACCTGCGCCCGTCGCGACGAACATGGCTGCGCAGGCGCCGGATTCTTCCGGAGCCAAGCCGCACGATGACACTTTCGTGATCGGCAATGACGACATGCTGGCGATCAATGTATGGAAGGAGCCGGATATCTCGCGGTCGATTCCTGTGCGCTCCGACGGCAAGATCTCATTGCCCCTGATCGGAGAAGTGCAGGCGGCAGGCATGACTCCGCTGAAGCTGGAGCAGGACATCGCGAACAAGCTGCAGAACTTCATCTCGCAGCCCGAAGTCACCGTCATGGTGCAACAGATCAACAGCCAGAAGTTCAACGTGCTGGGGCAAGTGGCTCATCCGGGAACGTTCGTCATCGCAAATTCGCCGACGGTGCTCGATGCGATTGCACTGGCCGGCGGCTTCCGCGATTTCGCGAAACAGAAGTCGGTGTATGTATTGCGGCAGAACGCTGATGGAACTCAGAGCCGGCTGCCCTTTAACTACAAAGACGTGGTGAAGGGCCAGCATACCGAGCAGAACGTGAAACTTCAGCCCCGTGACACCATCGTCGTCCCGTAACGAGGTACCGCGAACATGAAAGCCTCAACACAACAATTCGTAGGATGGATCGCGGTTCTGCTGCTGGCTGCTCCGGTGTGGGCGCAAGTCGACGCGCGGACGCAGCCAGTGCCTGCGTTTGGTTTTGACACTAACGCAGACAGCAGCGACGACCACATGCTCACCCCGCCTCCGGTAAGCGGCCAGACCTATCCGACCGCCCCCTCTTCGCAGGAACGGTCGAACTATCTGCGCGGCGGAGTGGTTTTCACTGCCGCGCACACGGATAACGCCCTGGGATCGTTGAGTTCCGCGCCGATCAGCGACATGAGCTATTCCGTTGGGCCTACGGTGGCGCTCGACGAGACTACCTCGCGGATGCACGCGATCCTGACTTATGCGCCGGGATTCACCGCTTACCAGAAAACCAGTTCGCGCAATGAAACCGACCAGAACGCGGCCATCGATTTCGAGTACCGCTTAAGTTCGCACCTGACTTTGAGCGCGCGGGACAACTTCCTGAAAAGCTCCAACATGTTGAACCAGCCGGGCCTGGCTTCGGGAGGTACGGTGTCTGGTGCGACGCAAGGCGCGAACTTTTCCGTGATCGCCCCGCTGGCCGATCGCCTGGGCAACGCCGGGAACCTGGGCATCACCGATCAGTTCAGCCTGAACCAGATGATTGGCGGCAGCGGGACATTCACCAATCTGCACTATCCGAATCCGCAGCAGGTTCCGGGATTATTCGATGCGAGTTCGCAGGGCGGATCGGCTTTTTACTCGCTGCGCGTATCGAAGATGAACTACATCGGCGCGACCTACCAATATCAGAGGCTATTGTCGTATCCGACCGCGAGTGAGAACGAAACGCAGACGCACGCGATCCTTTTCTTCTACACCCTCTACGCGTCGCCGAGACTCTCGCTCTCTTTGTTCGGTGGTCCGCAGCACTCCGACAGTGTGGAGAACCTGACCGCAGGAACGTCGACCGTACCGGCCCTGCGCAAATGGACTCCGGCTGCGGGGGCCAGTTTGAGCTGGCAGGGGCGGCAGAACAATTTCGCGGCCAGCTATTCGCACAGCATTTCCGGAGGCGGTGGGTTGATCGGAGCGGTCCAGATGGACAGCGCGAGTTTGTCGGCCGGGCAGCAGATTACGAAGACGTTGAGCGGTTCAGTGGCAGGCGGGTATAGCCAGAACAACCTGCTCGACACGCTGCTCCCCGCGGCCAGTTCAGGACATTCGATTTACGGAACCGTTTCCTTGCAGCAGCAGTTGGGACAACATGTTGCTCTGCAGGCGGGATATACAAGGTTGCATCAGAGTTACAGCAACGTCGCCGTGTTGTCGACGGCTCCCGACACCAACCGGGAATTCATTTCAATCTCGTACCAATTTTCAAAAGCTCTGGGAAGGTAATCCATGGTTGACGATCTCGACGAGAAAAGTTCCGAAGGCTTTGACCTGCAGCATTACGTAGCATTGGTGCGCCGCCGCCACCTGCATTTCCTGATCCCCATGTTCGTGGCCTGGGTGATCGTGTGGGGCGCCAGCTGGGTGCTGCCGCCGCGCTACCAGTCCGGCACGCTGATTCTGGTGGAGCAGCCCACCATGCCGAAAGACTACGTCACGCCCAACGTGAACGATGATTTGCAGGAGCGGATGCAGAGCATCACCCAGCAGATTCTCAGCCGCACTCGGCTGTTGCACATCATCGACCAGTACAACCTCTACGCCAGCGATCACGCGCAGCGGTCCGCCGACCAGAAGGTGGAGAGTATGCGCAAAGACATTCAGATCGACCTGGTGCGCGACAACGGGAATCAGATTACCGCGTTCAACGTGTACTACACCTCGCGCGATCCGCTGATCGCGCAGAAGGTGACCAGCGAACTGACCAACCTGTTCATCAACGAGAATCTCGAAGTCCGGCAGCAACAGTCCGAGGACACCACGAAGTTCCTGGAAAGCCAGCTGGAAGCTGCGCGCAAGAGCCTGGCCGACCAGGAAGACCGGGTCCGCCAATTTAAAGGCCAGCACGTCGGCGAAATGCCCGGGCAACTGGCCAGCAATCTGCAAATCCTGCAGGGACTGCAATCGCAACTGCAAAATGAAGAAGACGCGCTCAATGCGGCGCGCCAGCAGCATGTGTATCTGCAGACGCTGGCCGATCAGTACCGCTCAATGCAAGGATCGCCCAAGACTGCCGACGGAACTCTGACCAGCCTGCCCGCGGTCGACCAGGAACTGGACAAGCTGAAGGCGCAACTGGCCGACCTGAGCTCGCATTACACCGACCGCCATCCCGATGTGCGCAAGGTCAAGGAGCAGATCGCGAAGACCGAAAAGCTGCGGGATCAACTCCTGGCGGGCGCGAAGACGAAGGGGTCGGAAGGTTCTGACGCTGCGGCAGGCCAGGGAGATACGGCGCAGGCCTCCGTGCTGGCTCCCATCCAAAGCCAGTTGCGGTCCAATCAGGTTGAGATCACCAACCGTGAACACTCGGTGGCGACGCTGAAGGCAAAGGTGGACGAGTACCAGGGACGATTGAATCAGGAACCGGTTCGCGAACAGCAGCTGGCGGATTTGACCCGCGGATACGACCAGTCCAAGTCGAACTATGACGACCTGTTGAAGAAAAAGAACGAATCGAAGATGGCGACCAGCATGGAATTGCTACAGCAGGGCGAACGTTTTCGCATCGTCGATCCGCCGAGTTTTCCGCAGAAGCCGGACTTTCCCAACCGTCTGAAGTTCTGCGCCATTGGGCTCGGCATCGGGCTGGCCATGGGACTGCTCGTGGCCGGGGCATTCGAGATGATGGACGACCGGATGTACGATGCCAAGGAAATCAAGAAGCTGTTGCCGGCGGAGGTCATTGGGGAAATTCCGGTGATTGAGAACTTCGCCGATGCACAATTGGCAAAACGGAAGCTGGTCATCGGATGGGCCACCGCAGGAGCGGTCTTCGTGATCATCCTGGCAGGATCGGCCATCAGCTATTTGCGCGGCTAACATGTACAAGCATTTTTACAATCTGCAGCGGAATCCGTTCGAGATCACGCCGGATCCGACCTTTCTGTTCGCCACCAAGGCGCACAACGAGGCGCTGGCTGCGCTCTATTACGGAGTGAAGCGCCACAAGGGCTTCGTGGTACTGACCGGAGAAGTGGGCACGGGCAAGACGATGCTGGTGCGCTGTCTTCTGAAGGTCTTAAACCAGAACAATGTCGCATATGCGTACGTGTTCAACCCGCGGCTCGACCCGATGGAGTTCCTGCAGTACATCGCCGGAGACTTGCAGCTCCCCACCGAAGGGAAGTCGAAGAGTGATCTGCTGCTGGACTTGAGCAGCCATCTCATCGCGCGGCACCGCCGCGGTCTCACGACGGTGCTGGTCGTAGACGAGGCGCACCATCTCTCCGCTGATTTGCTCGAAGAAGTGCGGCTGCTGACGAACCTGGAAACCCCGGAATCGAAGCTGTTGCAGATTTTGCTGGTGGGCCAGCCGGAACTGGATGCCACCCTTGACTGCAAGGACCTGCGCCAGTTGAAACAGCGCATCGCGCTGCGCTCGCACCTGAACCCACTCGATCTGGACGATACCCGCGGCTACATTCATCACCGCCTGCAAGAGGCGGGCAGCAAGAATGCGGAGCAGGTTTTCCCCATGGAGACCGTGGCCGAAGTGCACCGGCAGTCGCGGGGATTTCCGCGGCTGGTGAACACGATCTGCGAAAACGCCCTGATTCACGGATATGCCAAGCAATCTGAAAGCATCACGCCGGAGATCATCCAGGAGATCGCCGCGCAATTCCGGTTGAATGTGGTGCATCCCTCGGCCACCGAACAGAGCACGCTGGAACACTCGGCAGAAATCGAGCGGGCCGCAAAGACACTTCTGAACCTGTTTACCAACCTGCGCAACGCGCAGGACGAAGCGGAACTAAGAATGACGATCGCTACGGGAGCAAAAAATTGAGCCGCATATTCGAAGCACTTCAGAGACTGGGAACTGAGCAGAGCGGGGTGGAATATCCCGACATGGTGGCGGTGGCGACGGAAGTTTTCGAAGCGCCGCAGGGCGAGAGGTTTGCCGACCGCCCCAGGGAGGCAGCAGAGAGCGAAGGGGCGGAGGCTTTCTCCTCCGCAGCGGACGCACAGCAAAGAGCTGCCGTCGCTGCAATCGACTTCCCGTCCCTGCAAATTTCCGTCACGCCGGCGAGCCGCCTGGTATTCCTGTTGGAACCCGACAGTCTGGCAGCCGAGAAGTTCCGCTTCCTGGGCGTCCGTCTGCGGCAGATGCGGCAGAACCGGCCCTTGAAGCGCGTGCTCATCACCAGCACAATTCCGGAAGAGGGCAAGAGCCTCGTCTCAGCCAATCTGGCGGGAGTGCTGGCACAGCGCAAGCAGAAGGTACTCCTCATCGAAGGGGATCTGCGGCGGCCTGTGCTGTCGGAACAATTCGGCGTGGGAACGCTGGCCGGGCTGGGCGAATGGCTGCAGAGCGGATCGCAGACACTCTCGAATATTTACAAGCTGGAGGGCCCTGGCTTCTGGCTGATGCCTGCGGGCAATCCTCCGGGCAACCCGCTCGAACTGATGCAGTCGGGCAGACTCTCACTGCTGATGAACCAGCTGGCCGGCATCTTTGACTGGATTATCGTGGATTCGCCGCCGCTGCTTCCCCTGGCCGACACCACGGTGTGGGCTCGAGTGACCGAAGGCACTTTGTTAGTGGCTCGCGAGGCAAAGACGGAACGAACCCAGCTGATGCAAGGACTCGAACTGCTCAAGAAGTCTGATCTGCTGGGAGTGGTTTTGAACGGCTGCACGCAGTCCGATCACAAAAATTACTATCAACGATATTCGCCACCTCCAGCTAAGAAGTAAAGAAGCTCGACCGAACGATTCTCCCCCAGACGTTTGACCGCAGTAACCGCGCGCATCTGCCATCCCCCTGCTGATTAGATCGCGGCCCGATTCATTGACTTCCCCGCAAACTCTAACCGACCGCAGGAGAATCGCCTTGAGTTCCCGACCTGAATTGAACGATGCAAGCAACGGGATTTTTGCCGCCACCAGCGTGGAGCGAACCACCCTTGGCGAAAATGCATTCCACCGGATGATCTCGATGGAGCGGCGCAGAAGCGCGCGCACGAAGAAATCCTTCGTACTCATGTTGCTCGATATGGGAGATCACGCGCCCTCGAAGGACAGGCGAATCGGCCTGCGGAAAGTTCTATCCACGATGTCGACGACATTGCGGGAAACGGATGTGGTTGGCTGGTATAAGGAAGACTCCGTGGTCGGCGTCATGTTCACCGAGATTGCGCTGGACGACCAGAATGCGCTTCCGGCCACGCTGATGACCCGAGTGGGCACCACGCTGAAGCAGCATCTGCTGCCCATTCAATTCCACGAGCTCACGATCTCATTCCACCTGTTCGCAAATGCGCGGGGCGAAGAGGTTGCCTCCCGCGACACCCATCCTGCGGTGTATGCCGGCATGGCTGTCGCCAATGAGACATCGTTCTAGCTGGGTATCGAAAACCTGAAACGTTGAAGCTTTACCAATCTCCCAGCCGCTTCCGAGCGCGGGACTTATTGAGGCTTGTACAAAGGTGAAACCCACCATTCTGGTTGCAGCCACGTCGCACTGGTTTCCGACCGCCCGGCTCGCGATGGCCATGGCAAACGCGGGAAGCATCGTGGAAGCGGTGTGTCCGCCCCGCCATCCGCTTTGCAGGACAACCGCGGTGCGGCGGACTCACACCTATCAAGGCCTGGCGCCGTTGATCTCGTTGGCGAATGCGATCGAAGCGTCCCAGCCTGAGCTGATCATTCCGGGTGACGATCTCACCACCCGCCATCTGCACCACCTTTATCGCAGGGAAATCGAGCGCGGCCGGAAAGACAAGGCTATTTGTCGACTAATTGAGCGCTCGTTCGGTTCCCCGGAGAGTTTTCCCACCGTCTATGAGAGAGCCACCTTCATGCGGATTGCGGCGGAGGAAGGCATCCGCGTCCCGAAGACGGCAAGCATCGCAAATGGGAGCGATTTGGAACCGTCGATCGCAGAGAACGGTTTCCCGCTGGTTCTCAAGACCGACGGGACCTCCGGCGGCAACGGCGTAAGGATCGTGCATACCGCGGAAGAGGCACTGCGCGCGTTCCGCACGCTGCAAGCGCCGCCTCTGCTGGCTCGCGCCATCAAACGAGCTGTGTTCGATCGCGATAAGACCCTGATCTGGCCGTCGTTGTTGCGCCGCCGTTACGTAGTGAGCGCGCAATCCTTTGTGGATGGGCACGAGGCCACCAGCACCGTCGCCTGCTGGAAAGGCGCTGTTTTGGCGGGCTTGCATTTCGAGGTGATCAAGAAGAGATCCTCGTCGGGGCCGGCCACGGTCATGCAGCTGATCGAGCATCCGGAGATGGTGGCCGCGGTGGAGAAAATGGTGCGCCGGCTCAATCTGTCGGGACTGCATGGATTTGACTTCATGCTCGAAGCGGGCACCGGCCATGCATATCTTATCGAGATCAACCCGCGGACCACGCAGGTCGGGCACCTGGCGCTTGGGACCGGACGCGATCTTCCCGCCGCCTTGTTCGCGGCGATGTCGGGCACATCCGTTCAGCCGGCCGCGCAGGTCACAGAGGCCAACCTCATTGCGCTCTTTCCGCAGGAGTGGATGCGGGACCCGGCCAGCGAGTTCCTTCACTCTGGCTATCACGATGTTCCCTGGGAAGAGCCTGAATTGCTAAGGGCCTGCGTGCAGCACGCGCGCAAGCAGTCCACCTTTAAAAACCACCCGACCTGGGAGCAATCCTTGACGGCGCTGCGGGCCACCCGCGTATCGGGAAACAGTGAGCCGGCCAAGGCGCAGCCTTTGGCGAAAGCACAAGTTCGGTAGCACGATCTTTCACTTCCAACTTCTTGGCGTAATGACTTCATACCTGGACAAGAGTCCAGAGCAAGCAGGAGAGCAAGTAGTGAATCTGCGTCGGTCCAATCGACCCTTGATGGAAGCGAGTCCCGCGAAGAACCGGGAATTCTCAGTGCTGGATGAAGCTTCGTTCCGGCAGGTGATTGCGCTGGAACGGAAGCGGACCGAGCGCTCCCGGCAACCTGTGTTGCTCATGCTGATCGATGCAGGCGATTTCCTGCCTTTCGATGCGAGCGGAAGAGTGCTGAGCGAATTCCTGGCGGCCTTGTCACTGTCTACGCGCGACACCGACGTGACCGGCTGGTACAAGGAAAACTCGGTGGTAGGCATCATGTTCACGGAAATCAGCATGGAGGATCAGGGATCCGTTCTGGCCACCATGATGAATCGCGTGAGCCAGACGCTCAGAAACAATCTGGCTATGGAGAAGTTCAACCAAATCAGCATTTCGATGCACGTTTTCCCCGAGGATTGGTATCAGCAGACTTCGCCGGTCAACCCGGTTCTCTATCCGGATCTGGTCCATCGCGAGAATACCCAGAGAAGCGCCCTCGCAATCAAGCGACTGATGGACGTAGTGGGCAGCGCCCTCGCCTTGCTAGTGCTGGCCCCGGTCTTCTTTCTCGTGGCACTGCTCGTCAAACTGGGATCCAAGGGTCCGATCCTGTACCAGCAGGAGCGGGTGGGGCAGTTTGGCAAGTCATTCACATTCCTGAAGTTTCGCTCGATGTATCAGAACAACGATCCCCACATTCACCGCGAATTCATGAAGCGGGTGATCAATGGGGATCACGAGGCCGTAGCCGACAGCCAGGCGCAAAAGTTCTACAAGATGACCAACGATCCGCGCATCACGCCGGTGGGACGCCTTCTGCGCCGCACCAGCCTCGATGAATTGCCCCAGTTCTTCAATGTGCTCCGCGGCGAGATGTCGCTCGTCGGACCGCGGCCGCCGCTGCCCTACGAATGCCAGGAGTACGACATCTGGCACCGGCGTCGAATTTTTGAGGTGAAGCCCGGCCTCACCGGGCTGTGGCAGATCAACGGACGCAGCCGGGTGTGTTTCGACGACATGGTGCGTCTCGACCTGCAGTATGTACGCACCTGGTCTCTGTGGCTCGATATACAGATTCTGATCAAGACGCCGCTAGCCGTCCTGCTCGGCGGGGGTGCGTTCTAACGCGACCCTTTGAATTCACCCATCTCGCAATTGAGGATTAAAACTACATTCATGGCGCATGCTTGTCTGAACTGGATCGGGACGCGTGAGGCAGCGGACCTGCCGAGCGTAGCTCATTCGATCGACCCCCTCGTCGATCCCCGTTGGGATCGTTTTGTAGAACAACATCCACGCTCCTCGGTCTTTCACTCCAAGGCCTGGTTGACGGCACTGCACCGCAGTTACGGATACAAGCCTGTAGCTTTTACCACGTCGGCGCCAGACCAGGATCTGGAAAACGCGCTGGTATTCTGCCGGGTCGAAAGCTGGCTGACAGGACGGCGGCTGGTATCACTTCCCTTCTCCGATCACTGCGAACCGCTGGTATCGAGCGGGGAGATACAACACATCCTGACCGGCGCCCTGGAAGAGGAGTCGCGCAAGGGAAAGTGGCGCTACCTCGAAATGCGGCCATTGCAGCCGATCAAGCTGGTGACGCCGCTGCGGCATACGGAAGTCGCCTACGCCTTTCATCAGCTCGATCTGGAGCCCAGCCTGGATACGCTCTTCCGCAATCTGCACAAGGATTCGATCCAAAGAAAAATTCGGCGGGCGGAGCGCGAAGGCCTTCAATATCGCGAAGGCTCAACCCCGGAATTGTTAGACCAGTTCTACGAACTGGTGAAGATCACGCGGAAGCGGCACCACCTGCCGCCGCAATCCCGGCAATGGTTTGCCACGTTAATGGAGTGCTGTGGGGACGCCGCGAAGATACGCGTCGCGCTGAAAGGTGAGATGCCCGTCGCTGCGATGATGACAATCCGCCACAAAGATACGATGGTCTACAAGTACGGCTGCTCCGATTCCCGCTTCAACAATCTGGGAGGAATGCATCTGTTGTTCTGGACCACGATTCAGGAATCCAAAGCCGCCGGTCTGCGCTACCTGGATTTCGGCCGCACCGATGCCGGCCAGGAGGGTCTCATCACCTTCAAGAATCGATGGGGCGCGACGCAGTCTTCGCTGACGTACTCGCGGTATGGCATCGCGGAGACATCGACTCACATGTTTGATCTTTACGCCCACGAGTGGAAATCCAAGGCGGCGAAGTACGTACTATCGAATTTCCCGGCTGGCGTCCTCTCGCTCATCGGCCGGGCCGTCTACCGGCACATTGGCTAGATAACGTTCATACCTTTATTTCTTTCTACCCTCGGACAAAGTAAATGAGAACGGAAATCGGTACTTATAGCTCGCGGTCAGCGGCACTGGCGCCTGAGACAGAAAGCGTCTCAGTCGTCATCGTGGTCTGGAACGCGAAGAAATACGTTCTGGAGTGCCTCGAGTCATTGCGAGAGCACTGCCAGAACATCGGCCCCGAAGTCATCGTCGTCGACAATTGCTCGACCGACGGAACCCCGGAAATGGTAGCTGAGCAGTTCCCCGAGTTCAGGCTCATTCGCAACCCGGAGAACTACGGCTTTGCCAAGGCCAACAACATCGGCATCGCCCAGAGTTCTGGAGAGTACGTTTGCCTGGTGAACTCGGACGTAAAGTTCCTGGACGACTGCATCACGCCGATCCTTGATTTCCTTCGGACGAATCCTCAGGTCGCGATGGTCGGTCCGAAGATGCTGACCGCCAAAGGCGCCGTGGCACGCTCGACGATGCGCTTCCCGACGGTGTGGAGTTATTTCTGCCGGGCGGTTGGACTGGATCTGCTGTTCAAGAGATCACGCATCTTCGGCGGATTTTTGATGTCGGACTTCGATCATCTTACGACCCGGCCGGTGGAAGTGCTCAATGGCTGGTTTGTGGTGGCCCGGCGGGAAGCGATTCAGCGCGTCGGGCTGCTGGACGCGGACTTCTTCATGTACGGCGAGGACATCGACTGGAGCTACCGTTTCCGGCAATGTGGACAGCCCGTTTATTTCTTTGCCGGCGCCGGGGCGGTTCACTACGGCGGGGCGAGTTCCTCCAACGCGCCCATTCGCTTCTATCTGGAAATGTGCCGCGCCGACCTGCAACTTTGGCGCAAGCACCGGGGCTGGCTGGGTGGGGCAGCGTTTCTCAGCATTCTTGCCCTCCATCACATGGTCCGGCTGTTTGGCATGAGCTTCACCTATTTAATACGGCCATCTCAGCGGGAAGACACCCTGCTGAAGCTAAAGCGCAGTCTGGCCACGCTCGAATGGCTGGCCACGCCTTCGCATCCCACAGCAGCCAAGGGCGCAGGGTCCACGCAGCACCGCGAATCTCCAGCAGCCTGAGGCAAAACGAAAACTGAACATGAATTTGCGATCACGATTGGGAGATGTGCGGCGCCGGCTACTGTGTTCGGTCCACCGGCGCACCGTTGCGCTGGGGTGCCTTGGACCGGTCGTGTCGTTTTCTTTCGACGATTTTCCGCGCACCGCCTACTCGGTGGGCGGCGCGATCCTGGAAAAATTCGGAGCGCGCGGAACCTACTACGTCGCTGCCGGGCTGATGAACAGCTCCGATGAACTGGGCGATCAGTTTCAAGCCCAGGATCTGGATTCGCTGCTGGAAAAAGGTCACGAACTGGGCAGCCAAACTTTTCACCACAGTTCCGCTCGAAAAGTATCGATCGAAAGGTTTCAGCAGGACGTTGCCAGCGGCCGCAAGGCTCTGAGAGAGATGACGGGAGCCGATCCCTTGAATTTCGCATATCCCTACGGCCATGTCACCAGCCAGTCGAAGAGAGTGGTAGGACCAACCCTCACCAGTTCCAGAAGCAATTTTCCGGGTTTCAACGGACCCGATGTGGATTTAAACCTGCTCAAAGCGAACCGGCTTTACGGCGATGTGGAGCAGTCGCGATCGGCGGAAAACTTGATTGTCGAAAACGCCGCGAACCGGACCTGGCTGATCTTTTATACCCATGATGTGCGGCCTCAGCCCTCGACCTACGGCTGCACGCCGGCGCTGTTCGAATCGGTCGTGTCCTTTGCCTCCCGCAGCGGAAGCCGGATTCTCACTGTCCAGGAAGTATTGGCCGAGTTGGGAGTTCAGAGTGGCGAGCCGAAACAACGCCTCGCTGAGGTGGCTTGCCGATGATTGTGGAGCGAGCCGAGGCGGAGGGGCTGACTAGCCTCTCGATTTCCCAGATGCGGGAATATCAGGATCCGGCTGCCGGGCGTAGTCGTCGACTGAAACTGCTGCTGATCACCGCTGGTTGCGACCGGACAGCGACCGGGGAGGCATGGAGTTCCTTCCAGTGGGTCAGCCGCATTGCGCAACGGCACGACGTCACTCTGCTGAACTGCCGCATCAGCGATAAACCTTCGACATCTCTGCAGTTGCCGGGCGTGCGGGTCGTGGAGTGGGCGGACTATCCGCTGTTTGAGCGCTGGGTAGTTTTCAACCGCATGTTAAAACCCGGCTACGTTCCTTTTTACGTTCGCGTGCGTAGATGGCTGAAGGAGCGTCTTCGGGCGGGTGAAACTTTCGATCTCGTACATCAGCTCTCACCGCTGGCGCTGCGGTACCCGAGTCCGGCTGCTGGGCTTGGTTTGCCACTTGTCATCGGACCGTTAGGGGGAAGCATTGAGAATCCTCCGGCCTTTAGCGCGGACCTTCAGAAGACTGCCTGGTATACGAAGCTCCGGTCGCTGGATGAATGGCGGCTGCGGCACGATCCTCTGTTAAGGCGAAGTTACGGCGGCGCAAACCGTTTGATTGGAGTGGCGCCCTACGTCAAGGCCCTGTTGGGAGACTTGCCGGGCGGCGAAGTTGAATTCATGAGCGAGACCGGAGTCGCGGAGCTCCCGCCACCGCGCAGTTCGGTGAGAAAGAGCAGCGGACTTCGGCTGCTGTTTGTGGGCCGAGTGATTCGCTCGAAGGGCGCTCGCGACCTGATCCGTGCTCTGGCGCAACTGAAGGATATCGACGGGCTCGCTCTCGATGTGGTGGGCGAAGGCGACGATCTTGCCGCCTGCCAGAAGGAAGCGCGGCAGCTCGGTGTTAGCAACCGGATTACCTTTCATGGAAGGCTGCCCCGCAACGAGGTGGATCCGTTTTACGGGGCGGCAGATGTTTTCGTGTTTCCCAGCTTTCGCGAGCCCAGCGGGAATGCCGTTCTGGAAGCTATGAGCTACGGGCTGGCCATGGTGGTGGCGGATCGCGGTGGGCCGGGATTCGTGGTCGATGACACCTGCGGCTTCCGCGTCCCGGTGGTCGATCCGCAACAGTTTTCCAGCGGGATCGCGGCCTGTATCCGCAAGTTGGCCCAGGATCATGACTTAGCGGCTCAGATGGGAAGCTCAGCCCGCGAGAAAGTGGCCCGGCAGTTCTTGTGGGAAGCCAAGGTCGACCGCATGTGTGAGCTCTATGACCGGACCCTGGCGCAATGCAGTGATTAATAATCGGAATGGACTCGAGCCGAACACAATTGATTATTCCTAATTTGGTACCCGCGTACATGGCCGCTTGGCGCTCGGTTGGAGCCTTTCGAACCTGCCCTTCCGACCCGTTGTGCTCCGTCCGGAGGCTCGGTAGTCTAAAGGTTACCGGCGTGGACAGGAGTTAGCGATGGTCAGGCTTACTTGTATTTTCTTGGCGGCGATCGTACTACCGTTTTCGGCGTTCGCACTGCCGTCGAATTGCGTTGTCGGAACCAATGTCTATTACGTCTCGCAGGCGGGCAGCGACAGCAACTCGCAGGCGGCGGCGAAGTCGAAGTCGACGCCGTGGAAGCACGCTCCTTATATGCACAGCTTCGCCGGATCGTACACGCATACGTCGGGTGACTGCTTCGTCTTTCGCGGTGGAGATACCTGGGTAGCTGCCGACTATTTCACCATTACGAGCGGCGGATCGAGTGCAAATCCTGACTATTACGGGGTCGATCAAGCTTGGTACACCGGCGGTTCCTGGACTCGCCCCACCTTCGACGTCCAAGGGACGCTGCCGCAGGTCGATTCGAACCGGAACTCGAACATATTCCTGTTTAAAGCGAACTGGGTCACGGTGGACAACTGGGAAATTATTCACGGTACATGCAGCACTTCAGGACCGACCTCGCAGAACTATTTCAGCTTGAGCAGCCGCGATGGGATCGTCGTGACGAACGGCTACTTTCACGCATTCACGCCGCCGAGCGGTGGCTGCGGAAGCGGAACCACGGGAGATGGAAACGGGATCGGAGTCTGGATTTACGAATCGGTAAATTCCAGCGCAGGCTGTGACGGATCGTTCGATCACAACATTGTCGACGGAAGTGACGGAAGCGGTGCCCAAGGATACGAGACGATCGTTTACGATCCCGCGCCGTGTGCGGCTATTTCTTTCAACGTGGTCCACGACGTCTGCTCGGCTTTTGGCGGGAATTTCACCCAGGTCGACGACAACCTGATCGCCAATTTCGGCGGAGCGATGGGAAAGTTTGACTGCGCCTCACAGGGCATTCACGCTCACGCGATCCGCTCCAATAATGACGCCGACGTTTACAACAACGCCATCCACGACACCAATGGCGAAGTGATCATGGTGAACCCAAATCTCACGCCAGGCCACACTGCGAGCCAGGTCTACAACAACGTCCTTTGGCACAACGTGCCGATTGGCATTCAGACCGGCGACAACGGCGGCGATACGGCCGGAACCATCCAAATTTATAACAACACAATCGACTGCGACTCGAACGGAGGCTTTGGATCCTGCATTCGCTTCGAGCATAATCTGGCGTCGGTTGCGATTTACAACGAGCACCACATCATCGCAGCTAGCGCACCGCCGGGCGGTGTGTGTCTCAACAACGCTCCTTTTAGCGGCTGCGGATCGGCTGGCAAGCTGGCTTATAGCGCATCGAACAATCTCTTCCAGACGCAGGCGCAGGCGGCGTCGGCTGGATACAGCAATTCGCAACAATACGTGTTCTCGCCCAGTTCCAGCACGAGTCCGACAGTGGGGATTGGGGTGAATGCCAGCAGCCTTTGCAACTCGACGATGGCCTATTTGTGCAGCGATACGACGTACGGCTCGGCGCAGAGCGGCGGCACGCTGACGGCGCCGGCAGCCAATCCGATCACCCGGCCGACGTCCACCGCATGGGATGCAGGTGCGTATCTGTTCAGCAGCTCGGGCTTGGTTCCGCCCTCGGGCTTGGCGGCGGTAGTGCAGTAGGCGGCAGACAACCAGACGAGAACAGGGTCGGCGATCCGCCGCTGACCCTCTCCTTCCCTATTCCTGACATGCTGATTGCCGGTCGATAGCAGATCATTCTGCTGTTGTGTCCGCAACGGCAAAAAAACTGAATTCATGCACCCGGTTCAAGGTCCTCTAAACCTAAAATTCGGCGGGGGCGTTGCGGAGACCATCCTCAACCCGGTGGTTCTGCTCGCGATTCTGATCGCGGGTGTCTTGATTTGCTTTTGGCCGCGCCGCAGAGTGATCGCCCCATTTCTGTTTGCCTCGATCCTGATACCGATGGATCAGGTTCTGGTGATCGGCTCGTTGCACTTCCCGATGCTGCGCATTCTGATTTTGTTCGCGATCATTCGCATCATCAAAGAGAAGGCTTCGTCCAAAGCGCGGCTCTTCACCGGTGGAATAAACAAGATCGATATCGCCGTCATTCTGCTGACCTCGTTCGTGGCTCTGAACGCGGTGCTGCTGTTTCAGGAGACCGGCGCTGCTATTAACGGGTTAGGCAGTCTGTATACCGTTTTCGGGGTCTACTTTTTGTTCCGATTCCTGATTCGCGATGAGAAAGATGTTCTGTATACGATTCAGACGCTGGCTTACATCGCGGCGATCGTCGCGGTCATCATGACGTACGAGGTCTCGACCGGGCACAATCCATACGCTCTCCTGGGTGGAGCGCGAGCTTCAAACTACGCTTCGCTAGTGGCTCGAGGAGACCGGTATCGCGCGCAGGGCCCGTTTGGCCATTCCATCCTGGCAGGAACCTTCGGCGCCGTGCTGCTGCCGCTGTTCGTAGCGCTGTGGTGGAAGGGCAAGCAGTATCACAAGATCGCCGTGCTGGGCATGGTGTCATCCACGGTGATGACGATTGCCTGCAACTCTAGCACTCCGATGCTGGGATACGCCGCGGGCGTCTTCGCGCTTTGCCTGTGGCCGGCGCGACAGTGGGTGCGCGTCATGCGCTGGAGCGTTGCCATCACGCTCGTCCTGTTGCATATGGTGATGAAAGCGCCCGTGTGGCACTTGATCGAGAGGATCGACCTAGCAGGTGGCTCGTCGTCCTATCACCGCTACATGCTCGTAGACCAGTGCATTCGCCATTTTAGCGATTGGTGGCTGATCGGCGTAAAAGACACCAGCGTTTGGGGCTGGGACATGTGGGATACGGCCAACACCTATGTTGCCACGTGCGACAATTCCGGACTCCTTCCCTTCCTCGTGTTTCTCGCGATGCTCGTGTATGGATTCAAGTTCTTAGGGAAGGCAAGGCTGGCGGTACGAACCGACCATAAGGCCGCACTCTTTATCTGGGCCTGCTCGGCGGCGCTGTTCGCGAATGTGGTTGCGTTCTTTGGCATCTCTTATTGGGATCAAACGGTGGTGCCGTGGTACGCGCTGCTGGCGATGATATCCGCGATAGCTCTTGCGCCCAAACGCAGATCGGCCCCGGCAGAGCGTGTGCACTCCGATAACAATGGCCTGCTGTTACGGCCGGACCCGGAACTTGCATGGACCGGCGGACAGGCCGGCGTCGAGCCGTCTCCCGCACAATCTCTATCTTGGCATCAGGTCAACTAACCTTCGTTTGAAGCAATTTTTCATCATGACACCGACCCTCGTCCAAGATCCTCCGGAAACCAAAGCCGCTCCCGCGCCCAGCCAGAATCTCGCGGCCAGCGTCGGCAGAAACACGATTTTTGGCGCACTGTCGGGTGCGACCAACGTTGCTACTCGCCTGATTACGATTCCGATCGTAATCGCACATCTCGGGCTCGGCGGATATGGCATCTGGTCGATCATCATGACCACCGCCGCCTATATGCGGTTTGGGGCAGTGGGCGTGAAGTCGGCGTTTCAGAAGTATGTTGCAGAGGCGACCGGTTCGGGAGATTACGACCAGGCCAGCAGGCTGCTCAGCACAGGTTGCGCAGTCATGCTCGTGCTGTCTGTGGTTGGCCTGGTGCCGGTTTTCTTTTTCTCCGGAAACCTCGCACGAATGGCAGGAGTACCGTCCGAGTTCCTGAAGCCCACAAGTAATTCCATCTCTGTGCTCGCCATAATCATGATCCTGTCGAACGTAGGCGCCGTCTTTGAAGCGATCCTGATGGGCGGACACCGCATCGATGTTGCCAGGCGTTTTAGCACTATTTCTGTGATTGCCGAAGCGATCGCCATCGTTGCCGTACTGCATAAGGGATACGGCCTTCTGGCGATGGCATCGGTCATGGGAATCTCGGAAGTTGGCTACGTTTTCTGTTGCTATCTGGCATCCCGGAAGATCGTGCCCCAGATTATCGTCTCAGTGAAATACGTCAGCACCAGCGTTCTACATGAGTTAGGCAGGTTCGCTGGAAGTTACCAACTGGTTAACTTACTGCAAGTGCTATATGCTGCGCTGCTGCCTCTTGCTGTGCTGCGCGCATTCGGCGCCGATCGCTCCGGGATTTACGCGCTCAGCCTTAGAATGATCAATCCGGCCCAGATGCTGGAAGACGCATTTCTGCTGTCCATCTTGTCCGGCGGATCGATGGTATACGCTTCCGGCGCAGTCGAGCGCATGCAGAACCTTCTGCATAAGTCCTACAAAATCACGTTCGCATTCGCGTTTGTTCCCATGGCCTTCATCGCCTGCTTCGGGCCGACGATTGTTTTCGCCTGGACCGGTCAGACTTCGCCCGAATTTCAGCGGGTGTTAATCCTGGTCTCGATCGCCGGAGTATTTCAAGCAGTTTCTATCCTCGGCCTTGTGCTCTATCGGATCTCCGGAAAGGCCATTCTGGACAACATCCGTCAGGTGCTGGTGCTGGCGACCCTGTTCGTGGTCTCGGTCTTTGCGCGCAAGCTGGGGTTTCACGGCGTGCTTGCCGGTTTGGCTTTCGCCGAGTTACTCGGAATGTTCTTCATGATCTACGCGGTTGCGCGAACGTTCCACCTGTTCCGCCCTGTGACCTTATTGTCGGATGCCTGGAAGGGACTCGTGGCAACGGCAGCGATCATTCTCGTTGGAGTTGCGGCCAGCCAGATTCCGATCCCCATAGCGGCCCCTCGAATGCTGGCCTGGGTTCGGCTGGCAGTCGTCTGTGCCGCCTGCGGGTTCGTTTCTGTCCCGGCCCTTTTGCTTAGCCGATTCGTGAGTGTTGACGAAGGACAAAGAGCACTCCGGGCAGTCTTTCCGCGCCGCTTTGTTCCGGTTGGACTACGGGAACCGCTGTTGGGGACCGCAGAATAAGAATCTGACTATGATCTCCGTAATCATTCCGGCTCACAACGAGAGTTCGGTCATCGCACGAACGCTGAAGGCGATCACCAGCGGTGCCGAGCCAGGCGAACTCGACGTGATCGTGGTTTGCAATGGGTGCAGCGACAACACAGCCGAGGTTGCGCGTCAGTTTGGTCCGCAAGTGCAAGTAATCGAGACGGATCTGGCGAGCAAACCCCATGCTCTTAATCTGGGCGAGGAGAAAGCTCAGGGATTTCCTCGTATCTACGTCGACGCGGACGTCCTGATGACCGTGGAAGGCATTCGAGCCCTGGCGCAGCACCTGCGCCAGGGACGCATCTTAGCCGTTGCCCCTACACCTGCGTTTGATCTCGCGGGTTGCTCATGGGCGGTTCGCGCCTGCTACGGCATCCGCGCCTTACTTCCTTCGTCCAACGAAGGCATTGGTGGCTCGGGAGTCTATGCCTTGTCCGAAGCCGGGCGAGCCCGCTTTTCCGAGTTTCCTGCGGTAACCGCAGATGACGGTTATGTTCGGATACAGTTTCGAGCCGAGGAACGCGAAACGATTCCATCCGTGACTTCGACGGTATTTCCGCCGCGCAATTTAGAGCAGCTGATTGCGACCAAAACTCGTGCCCACTACGGCTCACTGCAGTTGGCTAGCCGGTTTCCGAAACTCTGGCAGAACCGGGGCGAGAGCAACCATAAGGCCCTAATTCATTTGTTCCGAGATCCACGATTGTGGGCGAAACTCGCGGTCTACTGTCTGGTCACCGCGATCGCGAAGTATCGCGCCAAGGCTCGCCTTCGCACTGCAACAGTCGCATGGGAACGCGACAACACTTCCCGCGCTATCGCTTAGCAACAAAGACTCCCAATCTCGGACCAGGCATAAAGTTCACAACCTGAATGCAAAACGTGATGACAACGGCCCTGACGGCCAGTATCGGACTCGCGAGCTCGGCTGCTTATTTTTCGCCCTGGCTTTGGCGGCAGTACCGGATGGACCGCATTCGTCGCCGAGTGATTGAGAATCGCATTCTTGTGTTGACCTATGACGACGGGCCGAGCGGAGCAACCACGCCGCAACTGCTCGACATGCTCCACAGCCATGGCGCGCGGGCCTCATTTTTCATGCTGGGGCGCCATGTAGAACAATATCCCCATATAGTGGACCGAGTCATCCAGGAAGGGCACGATATAGGTTGTCATTCCCAGCAACATATCAACGCCTGGAAGGCTTTGCCTTCGACCGCCATCGCCGACATCAATGCGGGATATGAACGGCTTTCACCTTGGGTCAGCAGGGACGCGATGTTCCGGCCGCCGCACGGCAAGATGACTCTCCCGACATATTTATCGCTCCGCCAGCGAGGTGCTTCCGTGTGGTGGTGGACCATCGATTCGGGCGACACGCACAGTGTTCTGCCTGTACCGGCTCAAGTAGTGGATCGCGTAAAACGTGAAGGGGGCGGCATCGTGCTGATGCATGACCTCGACCGCACCCAACCGCGAAACAACTTTGTGATTCAAACAACCGCAGCGCTTCTGGATCTCGCCCAAAGCGAGAGCTTGCGCATCGCGCCTCTAAGTGAACTATGTCAGTGAACACGAACATTTACAAGAATAAGGTCCTGGCTGTCGCTTCCAGTGGCGGGCACTGGACACAGTTACTCCGCGTTTTGCCGGCTCTAACATCTTCCGAGATCGTATTCGTTACAGTTCTCGAGTCTTACCGATCCCAGGTGCCGGATAACAAGTTCTATCTGGTGAACGACGCTACGCGATGGAACAAACTCCGGCTGATTGTTCTCGCCCTCCGGGTTGCCTGGATTGTCGGCCAGGAACGCCCCGACGTGGTCGTATCGACCGGTGCCGCTCCTGGATACTTCGCCATGCTTTTCGGGCGTCTCTTCGGAGCGCGAACGATCTGGATCGACAGCATCACCAATATCGAGCGGCTCTCCATGTCAGGCGCGCTCGCAGGCAGGCATGCCGATCTTTGGCTCACACAATGGCCTCACCTCGCGAAAGCCAAAGGACCGCATTACGGAGGATCCGTTCTGTGATTTTGGTTACGGTGGGATCGCAAGTTCCGTTCGACCGCTTGATTCGGGCAGTGGACGAATGGGCACAGCTACGGGGGCGCACCGACGTCTTTGCCCAGATTGCCGACGGGTCATACCATCCGGCGCACATGCGGTTTACAGACTTCGTGGACCCCTCGGAGTTCAAGCGTTTGGTCGGCGAAGCGCAGGTCATCGTTTCTCACGCGGGGATGGGATCGATTATTACGGCCCTTGAACTGGGTAAACCGATCGTGGTCATGCCGCGGCGCGCCTGTTTTCGCGAGACTCGCAACGACCACCAGGTTGCCGCCGCCAAGCACTTTGGCGAAATGGGTCGCATCATTGTCGCCAGCGACGAATTGGAGGTCGCAGACAAGCTCGACTACTCCTTGACCGTTAGATCATCCGCCCGCATTGACACGAAGGCTTCTCCCCGTTTGATCGCAACAATTCAAGATTTTCTCAAAGGCACTTCGACGGAACAGCATTCGCTCGACGACATAACTTCCGGGCTACATAACGTAACTCGGTAACCAGTTGAGCTCACGCAGCTATATGTCAGGGTCACTCCATAACAAACAGCTACCACGGGATAAGAGCATGACACATACAATCATCATCGGTGCGGGTCCCTATGGACTTTCTCTTGCCGCCCACTTAAAGCAGAAGAGGGTTCCATTTCGCATTTTTGGCCGGCCAATGGACAGTTGGCTATCGCACATGCCACAGGGCATGCTTCTGAAGTCAGAGGGATTCGCGTCGAATCTCTACGATCCCGGCGGTGACTTCACGCTGCGGACGTTTTGCGCGGAGAAGGGGATCGAGTATCGCGACACCGGACTCCCCGTACGCCTCGACACGTTCGCGGCCTACGGTCTGGCCTTCCGCGACCGGAAGGTTCCCGAACTCGAGGACAAAACTGTAGTCAGCATCGATCGGGTGCCTGATGGATTCCAACTCACGTTAGAGGGCGGCGAGACGGTTCGGTCGCGGAAAGTCGTGCTCGCCGTGGGCATCACGCACTTCGAACATGTTCCGGAGAGCTTGGCGCACTTGCCTGCTGAGTTCGTTTCGCATAGCGCCCGTCACGTCGAGGTCGAACCGTTCCGAGGTCGCAGCGTGATTGTGATTGGCGCAGGCGCGTCAGCACTTGACCTTGCGGGCTTATTGCATGACGCAGGCGCTCAAGTGCAACTGGTCGCGCGACCGCAATCGTTGAAGTTTCACGGGCATAGCGACCAGCCACGTTCGTGGTGGCAGGAACTCAGACGCCCGCAGTCAGGATTGGGCCCAGGATGGAAAAACCGATTCTTCGCAGATTTTCCGATGGCCTTTCACTACTTGCCCGAAGGCCTTCGGTTAGAAGCGGTGCGGAGAGCGCTGGGACCCTCAGGCGGATGGTTCGCCAAAGACAAAGTGATCGGCAAGGTCACTCTCCACCTTGGCTGTGCCGCCGAAGGAGCGCGAATTCAGGATGGCCGGGTATTGCTACGCGTCGTCTCCCAAGATGGCACGAAGCGCGAGCTGACGGCAGACCACGTTATCGCGGCCACGGGGTACAAGGTTGATCTGCAAAGGCTGACCTTCCTCAGTGCAGAGACGCGCGCGCAGGTCACAACTGTCAACGGTGCGCCCGCGCTCTCGTCCACGTTCGAATCGTCGGTTCCTGGGCTTTACTTCGTGGGGGTTGCGGCCGCGAACAGCTTTGGACCGCTTATGAGGTTCGCATACGGAGCGGGCTTCGCCGCCCGGACGGTCACTAAAGCCGTGGTGAAGTCGCTCGCACGAGACTCCGTCGCGATGACCGCAGCAGTCCCAGTAACTACGACGAAATAAGCGCCGCCTGCTTAGTATTTACACACTGATAAACATATGAAGCGAGAGACCATCGCGATTCACGTCGGCTACGACGGCGATCCCACAACTAAGGCAGTCGCTGTGCCGATCTATCAGACTGTCGCCTTCGAGTTTGACAGCGCGGAGCACGGCGCGGCGCTGTTCAATCTGGAAGTCCCGGGTAACATCTATACCCGCATCGGTAATCCTACCAACACGGTGCTGGAGAAAAGAGTCGCGGCTCTGGAGGGCGGCGTCGACGCGCTAAGCGTGAGTTCGGGAATGGCGGCGATCGAATATTCGCTGATCAACATTGCCCAAGTAGGCAACAACATCGTCTCGCTGCCCCAGTTGTACGGCGCTACTTACACGCTACTCGCGCATATCTTTCCGAAGCGAGGAATCAATTCCCGCTTTGCCGCCAGCGACCGCCCGGAAGACGTGGAGAAGTTAATCGATGAAAACACGCGCGCGGTTTATTGCGAGAGCGTGGGCAATCCTGCCGGAAACGTTGCGGACATAGAAGGCCTGGCGCGAGTGGCGCACAAGCACGGCGTTCCTCTGGTTGTCGACAACACGGTCGCAACTCCCATACTTCTGCGCCCCATTGAATATGGAGCGGATGTGGTGGTGCACTCCATGACCAAGTTCATGGGAGGGCACGGCACCAGCATCGGCGGCATCATCGTGGATAGCGGGAAGTTTCCGTGGCGCCAGTATCCGGAACGCTTTTACATGTTCAACCGCCCTGAGATTGCCTACCACGGGGTGGTATATGTCGATCATTACGGCGATGCTGCGTATGTAGCCCGATGTCGGACGGTCTGCCAGCGCAACACCGGGGCAACACTGTCCCCGTTCAACGGCTTCTTGTTTCTCCAGGGCATCGAGACTCTCGCGCTGCGGGTCGAACGCCACGTGGAGAATGCCCGAAAGGTTGCGGAATACCTTCGCGATCACCCGAAAGTCGAGTGGGTGAATTATGTCGGATTTCCGGAAAACCCTTTGTATCCGATGGCGCAGAAATACCTGGGCGCAAACCGGTGCTCGCTGCTGACGTTTGGAGTGAAGGGCGGCTTCGAAGCGGGGACGAAATGCTTTAACGCGTTGCGTTTGTTCAAACGCATGGTCAACATGGGCGATGCCAAATCGCTAGCCTGCCATCCCGCATCCACGACCCACCGCCAGTTGACTCCCGACGAACAAGCTAAGGTCGGAGTTACTCCTGAAATGCTGCGCCTTAGCGTCGGTATCGAGCACATTGACGACATTCTTGAGGATCTGAATCAAGCCTTGGCAGCTACGACGAATTGATCACTGGGGGAGTGAACTAAGTACCATGTGGGGAGGCATAACATGCCACTAATCATCGAGGGACGAGTTCCAAGTCGTTGGGAAGAGCGGGGAAAGTCTAAACCTGCGTTTTGGGCCGGCGGAACCGGCAAGGGTACGGATGGCATCAGTCTCGCGCTCATTAACAACATGCCGGACCCGGCGCTCGAAGACACCGAGTTACAGTTCTTCGAGCTTCTAGACATCGCTTCCGGCGATGTTCCCGTGTTCCTGAAGCTTTACACCCTGACGGGCATCCCTCGAACGGAACGCGGACAGCGGCACCTGAACAGCTTTTATTTCAGTCTTGACGATCTTTGGAGCAACCGGGTCGACGGTGTCATTATCACCGGCACGGAGCCTCGGCATCCGAACCTGCAAGACGAATCCTATTGGGGTGCTCTGACTGACGTCTTCACCTGGGCTGAAGACCATACGGTTACGACTGTGTTGTCGTGCCTGGCGGCGCACGCAAGCGTTCTGCATAGTGATGGCATCGGCCGTCACCGGCTGCCGGACAAGCAGTTTGGCGTATTTGATTCGAACCGGCAGTGCGAGCATCCGCTCACCAGCAATCTCGCGAACCGGATTCGATTCCCGCATTCGAGATGGAACGAGGTAAGGGCGGACGAACTGGCTTCGTGCGGCTACTCCGTTCTGACCGAATCAGCAGAGGCCGGAGTCGACTTGTTTGTGAAGCGCAAGAAGAAAAGCCTGTTTGTACATTTTCAAGGGCATCCGGAGTACAGCGAGCGTACTTTGCTGAAGGAATATCGCAGGGACATAAAACGCTTTTTGGCGCGGGAGCGCGAAACCTACCCAACCATGCCCATGGGATATTTCGATGCAGCGGCGACTCAGCTTCTGAATGACTTCCGCAAGAATGCCGAGGCGGACCGCCGGGAAGAGATGGCGGAATGGTTTCCCGACGCCACCGTAGTCCAGGGGCTGCAGAATAGCTGGCAGCCCTCTGCGGCTCATATCTATCGGAATTGGCTTCAGTACATCGCATCGAGAAAAACGGGCCCTTCCCTGTTCCCGGTGATGGCGCAGGCGGGGAACCTGCGGTCGAACGTGCAAACGGCGAAGTAGCGCAACCCGAACCCTGATACGCAATGGGCTCTTTTCAAGACAAAATAACGGCAGCAATCCTCACGCGAATACGCTCGCGCCGAAAATCCGCCTCCGTTTTGGCTGAGTCGCATCCCCGGCCTGGTAGTGCAATCGCGCCGGCGAAGCTGCGGGAGGCGCGATTCTCCGATTTCATTGCGGTGGCAGAGCTAAAACAACGCGGGGGGATCGCTCCTGATTCGCTCGAAAACTGGGAGCGCCTCTGGCGACGGAATCCGGCATTGGCGCCCGGTACGGTTGAACGTCCGATCGGCTGGGTCCTGGAAGCGGACGGTGCGGTGGTTGGCTACCTGGGAAACATCTCGCTGCGATGCTGGTATGGCGACCAGGCGCTCAGCGCAGTTACGGCGCATGGGTTCGTTGTGGACCCGCCCTACCGGGCTGTCGGTTTGAGTTTGGCAGCAGCTTTTTTCCGGCAGAAGTCGGTCGACCTTTACGTCTCGACCTCCGCGATCGAGGCCGTGGGCAAGATTGCTCTCGCCTTCAAGTCCGCGCCGCTGCCTCAGCCCGACTACGATACGGTGCTCTTTTGGGTCTTGCAGCCTTACCCGTTTGCTCAGTCGCTTGTGACAAAGCTGAACCTGAGTCCGGCGCTCTCGCGGATTGGAACTGCGGTGGGCGCGCTCGCGATCAGCACCGACAAGATTCTTCGGCAACGCTGGCCCAGATCCTCTGCATCATCTCTGGCTGTCAGTGAAATCAGCCCGGAACAAATTGGAGATGATTTCCAGAGCCTTTGGGCGGAAAAGCTCCGAGAGAGACCGCGCCTGTTCGCGGAGCGCACTCCGGCAACTCTGCGCTGGCATTTTGAGATACCCGGCGACATAGGATTAGCCCGTGTCATTTGCTGCCGCCAGGATGGAAAGCTTGTCGGCTATGCAGTGGTCCGCTCCGACACGGATCCGGAGAACGGGCTGCGCAAGTCGCTCATCGCGGATTTGATCGCCCGGCAGGATGATCCAGCGGTTCTCCGAGCCCTTTGGAGCGCTGCGTACGACTATGCGAAGCAGGCAGGCAGCCACGTTCTCGAGGTGCAAGGCTTTCCGCCCGGCGTTCGCCAGATCTTTTCTGATTGGAAGCCGTATCAGAGGAAGCTTCCCGCCTGTCCCTACTACTACAAAGCCACAGATCCGCTCCTGCAACAGACTCTCGCCGACGCCGCAGCCTGGTATGCGTGCCCGTTTGACGGGGATGCGACTCTGATTCGGCCCTCTTATTCGGCTCCCGCCGGACTGGCTACGGCGGAGGTTACGGAGAAAACCGCGGGAGAACTTCTCGCTGATCGTTCTCCCGCAGCCGAACAGGAACGAACCGGGGTGTGTTGAACAATGGCGGAAACAATTCAATCCATGCAAACAGCAGAGATCGAGCGCGAAGTACGGAGTTTTGTCATCCAGCACTTTCTCTCCGGCCACGCCAGCAAATTGCGCGACGACGGATCGTTGCTGGGCGAAGTAATCGATTCGATGGGCGTCCTTGACCTCGTCATGTTCCTACAAGACCGCTTCAAAATTACCGTAGAGGACGAAGAAGTGGTCCCGGGCAACCTCGATACAGTGAAAAATCTGGCGGCATACGTCGCGAAGAAACTCGGCACCGGCAATGACTGAAACGAATGCCGGCGTGCGCAGCGTTTCCGACACCGCGCGCTGGGTAGCCTATTTTCGGGCGCGGGAGACGGAACGTCCTGACGCGTTGTTTCGCGATCCATACGCCGCCCAGCTGGCAGGCGAACTTGGATTCAAGATCGCCAATACTCTGCCCGAAGGAAACTCACATGACTGGGCGTGGGTAGCGCGAACGTATCTCTTTGACCAGTTTGTTCGCGGCGAGATTGAAAAGGGCGCGGACCTGGTCGTGAATCTCGCTGCGGGCCTGGATGCGCGGCCTTACCGGATGGACCTGCCGGCAAGCCTGCAGTGGGTCGAAGTGGATTTTCCGGAACTCATCGCCTACAAGCAAGAGACTCTTGGAAGTGAGCGCCCCGGGTGCCGTCTCGAGCGCGTCGCTCTGGATCTTTCGGATGTTTCCGCGCGGCGCAGTCTGTTCTCCGATCTGAATTCCCGTGCGAAGAAAATGGTCGTCATGGCGGAAGGGCTCCTCATCTATTTCACGCCCGAGGAAGTGGGCTCGCTGGCTGCCGATCTCGCTGCCGGAGAACATGTCCAAAGCTGGATCGTCGATCTGGCTTCGCCGGGACAACTGAAGTTAATGCAACGCACCAGCGGTCAACAACTCAGCGAGGCGGGAGCGGCATTCAAGTTCGGGCCACCCGATGGACCCAATTTTTTCGTTCGGCATGGATGGGTCGCTACCGACGTTCAAGGATTGCTGAAGACAGCGGCCCAGTTTAATCGTTCGCCCAAAGGTTTGCGGCCTTTGCTCCTGGACCCGACTGCTCCGGGAAACTTCCCGTGGACTGGTGTGTGCCTGCTGACAAAAGCGTAGAGTTCACTCAGACGAAACTATGCACCAGATCTTGTTGACCGAAGATCGATTGGCAGGCTCTTCACTGAATTCGGCGCTACGCATCAGCGACGTGGTGAAGCCGTGGGCCGAGCATTCTCCCGATCAATTAGCTCTGGCAGAGAGTGGCGGATCCTGGACGTATCGCGAACTCGCTTCGGCAATCTGCGACACACAGGCTTGGCTACGCAAGCTGGGCGTACGCGCTGGCGATCGCGTGATGATCGTCGGCGAAAACTGCCGGGCCTTCATCACCATTCTTCTCGCGTCCGCAGGCATCGATGCGTGGCCGGTGCTCGTCAACGCGCGCCTCGCGGCCCGTGAGATCGACGAGATCCGCAGCCACTGCGGTGCTCGCCGCGTCTTCTATACCACCAGCGTATCGCAACAGGCCGCTGATCATGCCAAACGCCACGGCGCACTTGTCGAAACCGTAAATTGCCTCGGTGCAATCGGCATCGGTCCGCTCGACGAAAACGTAATCCCGGAACCGATCGATGCTAACGTTGCCGATCGCGTCGCGGCCTTGATCTACACCTCGGGCACTACGGGTGTTCCCAAGGGCGTGATGCTGAGCCACCGGAACCTGCTCTTCCTGGCTGCCGGATCGGCGAAGATACGCTCGCTCAGCCCCGCGGACAGGCTTTATGGAATTCTGCCGATGTCGCACGCCGTCGGACTTTCGGTCGTGTTGCTGGGCTCGCTGCTCAGCGGATCTTCCCTTTTATTGGCTCCGCGGTTTGATCCCATGTCTGCGCGGGTAGCGCTGGAGAAAGAACAGCTCACGGTGCTGCTGGGCACTCCCGCAATATTCACTCAATTCGTTCAATACGCCAAGATCAGAGGACTCTCCTCGCTACACTTTCCCGCGCTTCGCATCATCTCCTCGTCGGGTGCGCCCTTGCACGCTTCGACAAAAACTGCGGTCGAGAGCCTCTTCGGCATGGTTCTCCACAACGGCTATGGCGTGACGGAATGTTCGCCAACCATCGCACAGACCCGCGTGGACGCGCCCCGCAGCGATACCTCGATCGGCCCGCCGTTCCCCGGCATCGAAGTCAAGCTGGTCGGACCTGATGGGATACCAGTGCCGGCAGGCGAAGCCGGAGAATTGTGGGTGCGCGGTCCCGGCGTCATGAAGGGGTACTATCGTGCGCCCGAAGAGACCGCTGCTGCCATCGACGCCGAGGGTTGGCTCAATACTCGTGACCTGGCCCGACTCGAGGACGGCAATCTCGTCATCGTTGGGCGCACCAAGGATTTGATTGTCCACCGCGGCTTCAACGTCTATCCGGCGGAAGTTGAAGCGGTGCTGAATGCCCATCCCGCTGTCGCCCAGTCTGCGGTGGTCGGCCGGTCGATCGCTGGAGACGAAGAGGTCGTAGCGTTTGTGCAGCCGCTGCCCGGCTCATCGCTGACCGCTGACGATTTGACCGAATATGCTGCCGTGCATCTGGCCCAGTACAAGCGGCCATCCCAGATTCTGCTGGTTTCTTCGATGCCGCTCACGCCGACGGGTAAGATTGTAAAGGCCGAGTTGAAGAAAGTCGCAGAAGGCGGAGCGTAGGCCACGCACGGCGACTTACAGCGGCACTTCAATCAGGCTCGGACCCTCACTCTCAAATCCCTGCCTTAATGCCTTGGCAAACTCCGCCAGCGATGTAACGCGCATGGCTGGCACTCCCATTCCCTTCGCCAAGTGCACCCAGTCGAGATCGGGCCGCCCGATTTCGAACATGTCCAGAGCCCGGCTTCCCGGGTCGCCTACTCCAAGATAAGCAAACTCGCGCTTGAGCACTGCGTAATCGCGATTCGCGAAAACGACAGTCGTGATCTTGAGGCCTTCCCGCGCCATCGTCCAGAGCGCCTGCGGCGTATACATGCCGCTGCCATCGGCCGACAGGCACAACACCTTCCTCCCGGGACAAGCCACCGCCGCACCTACCGCCAGCGGCAAGGCGATTCCGATCGACCCTCCAGTATTTCCCAGCCAATCATGAGGCGGAGCGCCCTTCGTCGCCGCCATCATTCCCCGCCCTGAAGTCATCGATTCATCCACCACAATGCAATTCTCAGGGAGAAGTGCGCCCACCACGGCGGCGAGCCCGGGCAGACTGATGCCGCCGTCTGGCAACGCAGGACGCCCGGCTTTCTGTTCTGACAACTGCCCCGCGCGCACTGACAGTGCATCGGCCAAAGCTGTGAGTGCACCAACACAATCTTCGGTTGGGGCCGCAAGCGAGTGGATCGCGCAGTCGGGCGCGGTGAACGCGCTGTCTTTTCCCGGGTAAGCGAAGTACGCCACGGGAGCGGCCGCGCCCACGAGAATCAACTGGCGAAATTCTTTGAACTGCTCGATACCTTGTTCGAGGACGTACGTAACCCGCTCGACCGGGGGAAGCCCCGTGCCACGCTGGACGCGAACTACGGGATAAGGGCAGAAGAGCTTTGCGCCGGTGGCCGCCGCAATGCGCCCGACCGCAGCAAGCCCCTCACCGTAGAGCGCATTGCCGCCCAGCAGGATCGCAGTGCGCAAACCGGAGCGGAGCATTTTCGCGGCGTTCTCGATTGCGTTTGCGGCCGGCATCGGTGCGCTCGATACCGCCGGCAGCGCAGCAACGGCTCCGCCCCCGCTCCAGGCGAAGTCGGCAGGAACAATCAACGTAGCGATCTGGCCCGGAGCGGTGCGAGCCGCCTGAATTGCAGCGACCGCGTCGTTTCCAATCTCTGCCGCAGCGGCAGATGTTCGCACCCAGCCGGAAACTGGCCGGGCGATGCCCTCGATGTCCGATTTCAGCGGCGTGTCATGACGCAGATGATAGGTTGCATGCTGTCCAATAACGTTGATGATCGGCACCCGGGCCTTGCTGGCATTGTGCAGATTGGCGATGCCGTTGCCCAGCCCAGGGCCAAGATGCAGCAGCGTACACGCAGGCCTCTCCGTCATGCGGGCATAGCCGTCCGCCGCTCCCGTGACCACTCCCTCGAAGAGGCCAAGGACGCAGCGCATCTGCGGAATCTTGTCGAGCGCCGCAACGATATGGATTTCAGAGGTGCCGGGATTGCTGAAGCAGGTATTCACTCCTCCTGCAAGCAGCGTGCGAATTAGGCTTTCAGCTCCATTCATCTCAAACAGTGCAGCACAATAGCGAAGATTAGACAACTGGAAGTGCTTGCGGGAGCAGGTGACTTCAGGAGCGTCGGCAGGAGAATCTCAGTCGGCGTTTTCCGGCTCAATTGAACTTGAGCCCTGCAGCCGGCCCTGCCATATTCTCTTAAGTTTCTGCAGAGAAGTACTCCTGGCCGTCAGCTCTCTGCCAGCGAAATCGATGAACGATGTGGCAGACCGCAGAACATTTAACTTGAGGCCGGCCCAGGAGCGCGCATACAGATAAATCGGACCATCCTGTCTCGACTGATTGCAGATCACCCGCTTGTAGCGCCGGTCTCCCCATCCGAAATCAATGCGGGTCGCGCGCGTCTCGGCGTCGAAGCAGTGCTCGATGCTGTGCATCAAGACCAGCAACCCGGGAGAATACTTCCCGAACTGCGGATCGAAGCCCATGAAGTTCCCGTGGAATGTGTCCTTGTATTGCACGCCGATGAAATAGGCGCAGGGCTGTTCCTCGACATACAGCACGCAGCCTCTGACTCCGCCATTCCGCGCCATCGCTCGCAGATAATCCAGGACCTCGGTGGTGGGGTGAAATCCTACGCCAAGCGCCCGCTGATAGGTCTTCGCCGAGATTTTTTCCACCTCGTGAGCCAGTTCGTCCACTTCCTGTTCACGGCGGTAACAACGGAACTCTATCTTTCCGGGAAAGTCGCTGGCCAGCCGCTTTTGATGGCGGCGGAACTCGTGACGGTTCTTTCGCGGCAAGCCCTGCAAAAACTCCTCGAAGCTTACTGGCAGTTCTGCCCACCGGTGCTCGTGTAGGGGCGCGAAATGCCCGGTGCAGATAGCACTGAATTCTCTCCGAATGATCTCGTCCATGATTGAGTTCGGGATGACCCGGGCCATCTCGGCATGATCTCCCTCCCCGCCCCGCAGAGATTTTTTCAGCTCTTGCAGCAGCACGCGGATATTTTCTGCCGAGAAGTTTCCTAAGAATCCTCCCTGCAGAAAAAACAACCGCCGCACCTGGGGCTCGAACAGGGTCGTGTATCCAATCTTCAATTTGAGCGGACAGCACTCCAAACGTCCCACCATCATGCAATCCGGGCGGCCATCGCGGTACAGAACCATCACGTGCGGGCGGACAATATCGGCCCTGCAGCGCGCGGAGGCAAGGTAGAAATCCAGGTCAGCATTCGGATCGTCACACCATCCGTTCCAGATTCCTTTCAACTCCCTCAGTTCATCAAGGGTGCGAACCATGCGAACGGTGGGCGAGCCTCCGCTGGGCGTCACCCTGATGTGACTCACGGGCGCATCCTGCTGTTCGAATGGCCGATCCAGAACACTGGAATCCATAGGTTTCATCACGTATTGGGGATACGACTAAGGGGAGGAAAGACGGTCGATCTCGCAGATTAATTATCTGCTGAGAGGGTAAATTCCTTCAGTGACTTCAGTCACATCGGATTGCATCTGTATGAAAATGCTAGTCGCCGCCGAGCAATACAATCCGAGGGCTCAACTCCGCAGCGACCATGGCTTACTGAGGCTGCAAATCAATCGCCATTCGAACTGGCTAAGCAGGCTTCAGCCAAATAATGCGCAAGCGTTTGCGCGACCGACTCCGAGTGAATGGTGAGCATGCCAAGGTGGTCGCCCGGGACAGTTCTAACCTGGATTTCACGGGCCATAGGAGCCCAGACTGCCAACGGATCATCGGGCAGGAAAGTAGCAATCGTCGCTTTCACAAAACTGATTTTGCCGTCATAAAAGTCAGGACGATAATTGTGCCACGCTCGGAGTTGAGCCGCCTTCACCTGGCGAAGTGCCGGCGCCGCCGGGTGCCCTTCAGGCGCTTTGGCCCGGAAAACAGAAGCCATTCGCAATTTCGCAAGCCGTACGAGTAAACGCATACGCTGCATCGAAGGTAAATAACTGCGGTACGGATACGAGTCCAACAAAGCCAGCAAACCGATCCTCTCGCCCGCCTTTGAGAGACGGCGGGCGATTTCGAGCGATATCAATCCGCCGAGCGAATAGCCGATCAGCAAATATGGGCCGTGAGGCTGCATTCGCCGGATCGCTCCGAGATGAAATTCGGCCATCGCCGCAATGCGATCGAGCGGCGCATTGGGTCCGTCCATGCCTTGTTCCCGCAAGCCATAGACTGGACACGAGACCGGTAGCTGGCTGGCCAGTTGAAGCAGATCGCTAGCGGTTCCCCCCAAACCAGGCACCATGAAAATGGGGGGGCTCTGGCTTCCCGACTTCAGCAGGATGAGAGACGGAGCCGGCCATTGCCCCTGCTCCGACACAGCAGTGGGCATTTCCTCGTTGTTCATTTCGCCGGGGCCAGGTAGCCGAAGATGGATTTCAATTCCAGGAATTCTTCCAACCCAGCCTCTCCCCACTCGCGGCCGTTGCCCGACTGCTTGTACCCGCCAAAGGAACCGCCAAAATCGACGCGGGCATTATTGATGTGCACATTGCCTGCGCGAATCCGCTTCGCCACCCGGCGAGCGCGTTCAACATCGGATGAGGTCACATATCCCGACAGTCCATAGGGACTGTCGTTGGCGATGCGCACGGCATCGTCTTCGTCTTCATACGGAAGAATGCAG
>Ga0075017_100000028_pt1 | contig 48225 bp, 38 predicted proteins | sample AleBraG_ABR_2012_FD_71475 | JGI IMG/M metagenome (GOLD analysis project Ga0075017, IMG submission 71475) | Freshwater sediment microbial communities in response to fracking from Pennsylvania, USA - Alex Branch Run_MetaG_ABR_2012 | ecosystem: Environmental > Aquatic > Freshwater > Creek >... | reverse complement strand
AGCCCGACCAGGTTGAACCAGCCGGTGAACCAGCCCCAGCCGGGGCCGCCGAGCTTGGACGCCCAGTAGTAGATCCCGCCGGCCGTCGGCATCGCGGAGGCCAGTTCGGACATCGAGAAGGCGACCATCAGGACGAGGACGCTGATCAGCGGCCAGGCGATCGAGATCGCGATCGGCCCGCCGTTGTTGAACGCCTGCCCATAGGTCGTGAAGCAGCCGGCCAGCACCGAGATGATCGAGAACGAGATCGCGAAGTTGGAGAACGAGCTCCAGCCGCGGTGCAGCTCCTGTTTGTAACCGAGCTCCGCGAGCTTCTGCTCGTCGCTTCCCATGGCTCCGGCTGTGCTCATCCGCGCGACCCCCTAAGAGAAGAAAAGGTTTGATCCTCCGTCCTTCGTTCGTGACGATACGCGCGTGCGCGGACGGAAGTCAAGCAGTGGCAGGCCGATTTCCGGCTGTTTGGGGACTGCGGCCGCCGACCGCGGCCCTCAGCTGCCGGGGAGCAGCCCGGCGAGGATGTGCTCGGTGCCCTGCAGGTGGTCGGTCATGACCCGGACGGCTCGCATGGCGTCGCGCTCGCGGACGGCCGCGAGCAGCCTGCGGTGCTGGGCGTTCGCCGAGGCCAGGACCTCGGGCGGGTGGGCGATGTGGGCGATCAGATCGGACATCGCGCCCTGCACCTCGGTCATCTCGCTCACGAGCCGGGCCGAATGCGTGGCCTCGGCCAGCCCGACGTGCAGGCGGATGTCGGCCTGGCGGTAGGCCGTGAAGTCCTCGAGCGTCGCCTCGAGCGCAGTCGCGAGTACCTCCAGCCCTGCCAGGTCCTCGGGACCGGCGCGCTCGCAGGCCAGCACGGTGACCCCGAGCTCGACGGCGAGCCGGTGGTCGCAGATGTCCCGCCATTCGGCGAGCATCCGGCTCGACGGCGGGTCGGCGGGGGGCTGGGGGTCGGAGACGAACGTGCCGCCGCCCCGGCCCCGGGTGGCGAACACGTGGCCGCTCTGGGTCAGCGCGGTCAGGGCCTGGCGCAGCGTCGAGCGGGCGATGCCCAGATGGGCGCACAGTTCGCGCTCGGCCGGGAGCCGGGAGCCCGGCGAAAGCAGCCCGAGCTTGATCGCGGTCCCGAGGCGGTCCACGGTCTCCTCGAAGGCCGTCTGCGAGCGGACGGGGGCGAACAGCGCGTCGGGCGGGGCGGCGGCGAGCCGCTGCTCAGCCGCGTCGGCCACGGTCCTTCGGCGCGGCGCTCACAGCCGCTCGAACCCCCTGAAGCGCTCCCAGTCGGTGACGCTCGCCTGGAAGGCCTTGAGCTCGACGTCGGCAGCGTTCAGGTAGTGCGCCACGACCTCCTCGCCGAAGGCCTCGCGGGCGACGTCGCTCGCGGCGAACAGCTCGCGCGCGTCGCGCAGCGTCGGCGGGACCCGCTCACGCTCGGCGGCGGCATATGCGTTCCCGGCCAGCGGCGGCTCGAGCTCGAGGCCCTGATCGAGTCCGTGCAGGCCGGAGGCGATCAGGGCGCTGAGCGCCAGATAGGGGTTCAGGTCGGCGCCGCCGACGCGGTTCTCGAAGCGCCGCGAGGGCCCGTGGCCGACGACCCTCAGCGAGCACGTCCGGTTGTCCTCGCCCCAGGCGACGGCGGTCGGCGCGAAGGTCGCGGCGGCGTAGCGCTTGTAGGAGTTGACGTTTGGCGCCAGCAGCAGCGTCAGCTCGCGCAGGCAGGCCAGCTGGCCGGCGAGGAAGGAGTCGAACAGGGCGGGCTCGCGGGCGAACAGGGGTCCCCGCTCGTCGGCCAGCGAGAAGTGGATGTGGCACGAGTTGCCCTCACGTTCGTCGTACTTGGCCATGAACGTGATCGCGGTGCCCTCGTCGGCCGCGATCTCCTTCGCGCCGTTCTTGAAGATCACGTGCTCGTCGGCCGTGCGCAGCGCGTCGGCGTAGCGGAAGTTGATCTCGTGCTGGCCGAAGTTGCACTCGCCCTTGGAGTCCTCCACGACCATTCCGGCGGCCGCCATGCTGTTGCGGATCCTGCGGATCAGCGGCTCGACCCGGGCCGTCCCGAGCAGCGAGTAGTCGACGTTGTAGAGGTTCGCCGGGCGCAGCTCGCGGTAGTGCTTGTGCCAGGCCTCCTCGTAGGTGTCCAGGAAGACCATGAACTCGAGCTCGGTGCCCGCGTTCGCCGTCCAGCCCCGCTCGGCCAGGCGGGCGAGCTGGCGGCGCAGGATCTGGCGCGGCGAGGCGAGCACGTCGGAGCCGTCGAGCCAGGCGACGTCGGCCAGGCAGACCACCGTGCCCTCCTGCCAGGGGACGTGGCGCAGGGTGGAGACGTCGGGCACCATCAGCATGTCGCCGTAGCCGCGCTCCCACGAGGACATGGCGTAGCCCTCGACGGTCGCCATGTCGACGTCGACCGCCAGCAGGTAGTTGCAGCCCTCGGCCCCGTGCTCGAGGACCTCGGCGAGGAAGTGGGTCGCGGTCAGGCGCTTTCCCTGCAGCCGGCCCTGCATGTCGGTGATCGCGAGCAGGACGGTGTCGATCGTGCCCCGCTCGACCGCCTCCCTCAGTTCCTCGATCGTCACCGGCCTGAAGGTATACGAACGGGACCTGCCGCGTAAAGCGGTCGCTCTCTCAACCCTGCTCGGCCAGCGCGGCGCGGCCGGTCTCGATGCCGCGGGCGCTCTCGGAGTGCGCGCGGCTGTCGCGGGAGGCGATCAGCAGGGCCGCCAGGACCGCACCCGCGACGGCGAAGCCGGAGCCGGTCAGGAAGGCGCGCTGGAAGCCCTTGGTGAGGGCCCCCGCGACGTCGTGGCCGCCCGCGGAGAGAACCGCTTTCGTCCGACTGTCGGCGATCGTCGCCAGGATCGCCAGGCCGAGCGCGCCGCCGACCTGCTGGGCGGTGTTCACGAGCCCGGAGGCGAGACCGGCCTCCCGCGGTTCGGTCCCCGTCACGGCGGCGATCGTCACGGGCACGAACGACAGCCCCAGGCCGATCGCGGCCAGCAGCGAGGGGCCGAGGACGTTGGCGGCGAAGCTGCCGTGGGTCGGGATCTGGGCGAACCAGAAGAGCCCGGCGGCGACGAACAGCAGGCCTGCGACCAGGACGGGCTTGAAGCCGACGCGCGTGACCCCGACCGAGGCGGCGCCGGCCGAGAGGATGATGCCGACGGCCAGCGGCAGGTAGGAGAGGCCGGCCCTCAGCGCCGAGTAGTGGAGCACCTGCTGCATGTAGAGCGAGACGAAGAAGAACATCGAGAACAGCGACATGCCGATCAACAGCGCGACGATGTTCGCCCCGCGCAGCGTCCGCAGCCGGAAGATCGAGAACGGCATCAGCGGCGCCCGGCGCCGGCCCTCGATCACGATGAAGCCGGCCAGCAGCACGAGTGCGCCGGCGATCTTCGAGATCGTCGCGGTTGAGCCCCAGCCGACGTTGACGGCGTCGACCAGGGCGTAGACCAGCAGGCCGAGGCCGGCGGTGACCGTCACCGCGCCCGGGATGTCGAAGTCGCGGTTCTCGGCGCCGGCCGTGCTCTCGAGCAGGATCCGGGGGGCCAGGAACGTGCACAGCAGGCCGATAGGGACGTTCACGAACAGCACCCAGCGCCAGCTGAGCCCGCTCGTCAGGATGCCGCCGAGCAGCACGCCGGCGGCCCCGCCGGCGCCCGCCACCGCACCCCAGACGCCGAGTGCGCGGTTGCGCTCCTCGCCTTCGGCGAAGGTCGTCGTGATGATCGACAGGGCGGCCGGCGAGACGATCGCGGCGCCGAGGCCCTGGACGGCGCGGGCGGCGATCAGCCAGGCCTCCGACTGGGCGAGCCCGCCGAGCAGCGAGGCCAGCGAGAAGATCACGAGTCCCGTCATGAACATCCTCCGGCGCCCCATCAGGTCGGCGAGTCGTCCGCCGAGCAGCAGGAAGCCGCCGAAGGTCAGGGTGTAGGCGTTGACCACCCAGGAGAGGTCGGCCTGCGAGAAGTGCAGGGCGGTGCCGATCGAAGGCAGCGCGATGTTGACGATCGAGGCATCGATGACGACCACGAACTGGGTCATCGCGAGGAGCACGAGGGCGAGCGACTTTGCGCGGGAGTCCTGGCGGGTCATGTGGGCGTCCTGTCCGGTCGAAGGAGGCTTGCGGAACCGAGGCTCCGCTTCCGGTTTCGCTAACCTAGCAGATGGATCCGCGATCCGGAATCACGGTTCCGCTTGGCCCCGAGGCGCCCGAAGAGAGACCACGAGCATGGCGAGCAGACCGTTGACAGAGGTGCGGCCGATGAGGGCCGATGCGCGGCGCAACCACGAACGGATCCTGGCGGCCGCACGGGAGCTGTTCGCCGGGGATCCGCCGGATGTGCAGATGGACGAGGTGGCTCGCAGGGCGGGCGTCGGCGTCGGCACCGTCTACCGCCACTTTCCCGACAAGGAGGCGCTGATGGGGGAACTGGTCCGCGAGCGCTTCGAGCTGTTCAACGTCCGCCTGCGGGCCGCGCTCGGCGACGCCGGGGCCGAGCCCGGCGATGCGCTGGCCGATGCGCTGCGGGAGAACGCCCTCGGCCTCGCAGAGGACGCCGCGACCCGCTTCGCCTTCATGAGCGGGGGCGAGCGGGTCTTCGCGCACGCCGCGGCCGAGAGCGAGGAGTTCATGCGGCTGGCCGAGGCGCTGGTGCGGCGCGCGCGGCGGGCCGGCCAGCTGGCGCCCGGCTTTCGCGCCGAGGACATCCCGATGATGATGTGCGGTGTCTGCTCGACGATGGGCCGGTCCGGACCCGGCTGGAACTGGCGTCGGCACCTCGAGCTCGCGGTGCGCGGAATGCGCGGCTGATGAGCCTCCTCTCCGCGACCGAGCCGGTGCTCGCCGTGCTCGAGCGGCCGCACTCGCTGCTCGAGGGGCCGCGCATCGCCGCCGACGGCTCGCTCGTCTACAGCGACGTGATCGCCGGCGGCCTGTGGCGGTGCGGGCCCGGCGGGGGGATCACCGAGCTGCTGGCCGGGCGGCGCGGGATCGGCGGCGTCCTCGCCCACGCCGACGGCGGCTGGGTGCTCAGCGGCAGGAGCGTCCTGCACCTGCCGGGCGACGGGACCCAGCGCGAGCTGCTCGCCGATCCCGAGGTGCCCGGCTACAACGACCTCGGGGCGACCCCGGACGGCGATCTGCTGATCGGCGAGCTGCGCTACAGGCCGATGGCCGGCGAGCCCGAGCGCGAGGGCAGGCTGCTCCGGCTGGCGCTTGGCGGGGAGCTGACGGTGCTCAGCGAAGCGGTCCTCTGGCCCAACGGGATCGGCGTCTCGCCGGACGGCGGCCGCGTCTACTTCAGCGACTACGCCCGGCGCCGGGTGCTCGTCACCGGGCTCGAGGGGGGCGCCACCGAGGTCTTCGCCGCGTCGCCGCGAGGTTCGGCCGACGGGCTCGCCGTGGATGGCGAGGGAGGTGTCTGGGTCGCTCTCGGGGAGGCGGGCGCGCTCGCCCGCTTCACCTCGGACGGCGAGCTCGATGAGCTGATCGAGCTGCCCGCCGGGTTCGTCTCGAGCATCTCCTTCGGCGGGGCCGACATGCGCGACGTCCTGATCACCACGGCCGACAACGAGCGCCGGCCCGAGCTCGGCGGCACGCTGCTGCGGGCGCGCTGCGAGCTGCCCGGCCTCGAGCTCGCGCCGATTCGCGTCTGAGCGCAGACGATCAGGAGGCGCGCCCGGCGGTCCGGCTGCCCGCCTCGGCCTCGAGCACCCGGGCGCGGATCGCGGCCGCCGCGGCGCCAGGGTCGTCATAGAAGGGCACGTGACCCGCCCCGAGTGCCAGGTGCGTCGCCCAGGGCAGGAGCCGGCGGGCCCGAGCGGCCTGCGTGCGGTAGGGCAGCAGGCGGTCGCGGATGCCCCAGGCGATCGTCATCTGGGTGTTGCGCAGCTCCTCGGGGGATTCGAAGGTGTAGCTGTCGAAGGCCGCGAGCGCCCCGCTCAGCGCCGGCGCCGCCCAGGCGTCGCGCAGCGTGGCGACCGCCTCCTGGGCAGGCATCCGGGTCGGATAGCCGAAGTTCTGGGAGAACAGCGCCACCCGTCCGGCCCTGGTGCGGGCGGCGGCTTCGATCGCCGGCCGGGCCCCCGCCGGAACGCTGCCCAGGGCGCGGAGCGAGAGCTGGCAGTAGCGGCGTTCGGCGGGCGTCCAGAAGCCGGCGGGAGAAAAGGCCGTGACCGAGCTCACGGCCCTGCGGCGGGCCAGCTCGAGGCCGATCGCGCCGCCCATCGAGTTGCCCACGACGTGCGGCCGCTCGAGGCCCAGCTCGGCCAGGAACCACTCGAAGGCGTCGGCGTAGGAGGTGATCGTCGGCTCGATCCCCGAGGGCAGCGAGGCCGAGCGCCCGAAGCCCGGCGAATCGCAGGCGATCAGGTCGAACTCGCCGCGCAGGCGGTCGATCACCGGCGCATAGGCCTGCCAGTGGTGGGCGACGCCGTGCAGCAGCAGCACGGGCGGGCCCGACCCTTCGCGGTGGTAGTTGATCGAGATGCTCACGCGAGCTCCCGGATCAGGTCCGCACCGCGCTCGGCGATCATGATCGTCGGCGCGTTGGTGTTCCCGCCGACGATCGTCGGCATGATCGAGGCGTCGATCACCCGCAGACCCTCGAGGCCGTGGACGCGCAGGCGCGAGTCGACGACGGCCCGCTCGTGCGTGTCGCTCATCCGCGCCGTGCCGACGGGATGGTAGATCAGCATCAGCCGCCGGCGCAGGTCGGCCTCGAGCTCCGCGCGGTCGCGGATCCCGGGGCCGGGCTTGAGCTCCTTGAGGACGATCTCGGCCAGCGGCGGCTGCGCGGCGATCTCGCGCGCGAGCTCCACCCCGGCGATCATCGACTCGACGTCCTCGGGCTCGGACAGCGAGTTCGTCAGGATCCGCGGCTTGTCGGTCGGGTCCGAGGAGCGCAGCCACACCTGTCCCCGGGCCTTCGGCGCGACGAGCACGGGCGCGATCACCATGCAGTGCCCGTCGTAGGTCTCGGCGCCGTGGTCTTCGAAATAGGCGGCACCCATGTGGAACTGGATGTCGGCCGCCGGCAGCCCGCCGCGGGTCCGCGTGAAGGCGACGACCTCGGCCACGGTGGAGCTGAGCGGGCCCGAGCCCCGCAGCAGCCACTCGGCCAGCGGCTTCGGCCTGTCGGCGCCGTAGAGCGTCCGTTCGTCGGAGACCTCCCAGAGGACCGTCACGAAGGGGTGGTCCTGCAGGTTGCGCCCCACCCCGGGCAGCTCGTGGCGGGCGAGGATGCCGGCGGCCGTGAGCTCGTCCGGGGCGCCGATGCCCGAGAGCAGCAGCAGCTGGGGCGAGCCGATCGCCCCGGCCGACAGGATCACCTCGCGGCCCGCCCGCGCGAGCTCGACGCCGCTGCGCCCCCGGCGCAGCCGCACGCCGACGGCACGGCCGCCCTCGAGTTCGACCCCCAGGACCTGCGCGCCGGTGCGGACCTCGAGGTTCGGGCGGGTCATCGCCGGGCGCAGGTAGGCGTCGGCGGCGCTGAAGCGGCGGCCGTTTCGCTGCGTCACCTGGAAGACCGAGGCGCCGTCCTGCTCGGGGCCGTTGTAGTCGGCGATGCGGGGGATGCCGGCGGCCTCGCTGGCGGCCAGCAGGCGCCCGTTGATGGGCCTCGGCGAGCGCTGCTCGGAGACACGCAGCGGGCCGCCGACGCCGTGGTACTCGGACGCTCCGCGGACGTTGTCCTCGGAGCGGATGAAGTAGGGCAGGACGTCGCGGTAGCTCCAGCCGGGCGCCCCCTGGGCCTCCCAGCCGTCGTAGTCGATGGGCCGCCCGCGGACGTAGAGCATCGCGTTCATCGAGCTCGAGCCGCCGAGGGCCTTGCCGCGGGGGACGAACAGGGCACGGCCGTCGACGTGCGGCTCGGGCTCCGTCTCGTAATCCCAGTCGAGCTTGGTGTGGAACTGTTCAGGGAAGGCCGCCGGCATCTTGACCTTGAGCGAGCGGTCCGAGCCGCCGGCCTCGAGCAGCAGGACCGAGACCGAGGGGTCCTCCGACAGGCGATTGGCCAGCACGCAGCCGGCCGACCCGGCTCCGACGATCACGTAGTCGTGCATGGCTCCTCTCCTCCTCCGATCCTCAGACGCCCGCCGCGGCGGTGCGCTCGGGCAGCGATGCGAACTCGAACTGTGCGGCGTCCAGCGTGGCCGCCTGCGCGAGATACTCCCGCATGTAGCCCGGCCAGTTGGCGACGATCCGCCCCCGTCCGTCGCGGTACCAGGAGTCGCACTCCGTCCAGGCCGTGCCCGCGAAGCGGTGCTGCAGGGCGCGGTTCGCGGCGGCCTCGACATCGGCCCGCACCTCGATCGCCGCCGCTCCGCGCGCCGCCACCTGCTGCAGGGCCTGGCGCACGTAGGCCACCTGCGTCTCGAGGTAGAAGATGATCGAGCCTCCCGAGGTGTTCGTGTTGGGGCCGTAGAGGATGAACATGTTGGGGAAGTGAGGGACGCAGATCCCGAGATGGGCGTGGGCGCCAGCCGCCCACTCCTCGCGCAGCTCGCGCCCGCCGCGGCCCGTGATCGCCATCGGCAGCATGAAGTCGTTGGTCTTGAAGCCGGTCCCCCAGATGATGCAGTCGAGCTCGTGGGTGCGCCCCGAGGAGTCGAGGATGCCCTGCGGCGAGATCGCCGTGACGGCGTCGCTGACCAGCTCCACGTTGGCGCGCTGCAGTGTCGGCAGGAAGAGCGAGCTGAACAGGATCCGCTTGCAGCCGAAGGTGTAGTCGGGCCAGACCCGCCGGCGCAGCTCCGGGTCCTTGAGCTGGGCGCGCATGAACGCGCTCGAGCGGGCCCGGCCGATCAGGCCGAGCGTTCGCGGATGGCGGATCATCGCCGTCAGCGACTCGCCGTACTCGAACACGAACCGGCGGCGGAGGGCCTGCAGGCCGGGGATCATCCTGAAGGCGGTCCTCGCGGCCTTCGGGTAGGGCGGGTTGCGGCGCGGCAGAAACCAGTTGCCGGTGCGCTGGAAGACCGTCAGCCGCGCCACCTCGGGCGCGATCTCCGGCACGAACTGGACCGCGCTCGCGCCGGTTCCGACGACGCCCACCCGCTTGCCGGCCAGGGGGTAGGAGTGATCCCATTCGGCGGAGTGGAAGCTGTGCCCGGCGAACGTCTCGGCACCCTCGATCTTCGGCCTGTGCGGCTGGTGCAGCTGGCCGGTCGCGAGGATCAGGGCCTCGGCCTCCCAGCTCTCGCCACAGGCCGTCTCCACGGTCCAGGTGCAAGCGGCCTCTTCCCAGCGGCAGGCCGTCACCGTGCGTCCGGTCCGGACGAGGCCCGCGACGCCGTGCTCGCGGGCGACCTGGTGCAGATACTCGAGGATCTCCTGCTGGGGTGAGCACAGCCGGGTCCAGTCGCGGCGCTGGGCGAAGGAGAACGAGTACAGGTGGCTGGGGACGTCGCAGGCGGCGCCGGGATAGCTGTTGTAGAACCACGTGCCGCCCAGATCCGATCCCTTCTCGAGGATCGTCACGTCGGTGATCCCGTGGCGGCGCAGCTCGATCGCCGCGGCGATCCCGCCGAAGCCCGCACCGACGATCAGGACTCGCGTCGTTCGCTGTGGCGTCGCTTGTTCATCCATGGGAGCACATGGCCGGGCGGCGACTCAGCTCTCGCGCGGGATGTGCGGCGCGAGCTCGCGCCGGGCGATCGAGAGCTTGTGAACCTCGTCCGGGCCGTCGGCCAGGCGCAACGTGCGCAGATGCGCGTATGCCGAGGCGAGCCCGAAGTCCTGGGATACGCCGCCGCCGCCGTGGAGCTGGATCGCGCGGTCGAGGACCCGCAGGGCGACGTTGGGCGCGGCGATCTTGATCGCCGAGATCTCGGTTCGGGCGTGGCGGTTGCCGACCGTGTCCATCAGCCAGGCCGCCTTCAGCGTCAGCAGGCGGGCCATCTCGATTTCCACGCGCGAGTCGGCGATCCAGTCCTGGACGTTGCCGCGCATCGCCAGCGGCTGCCCGAACGTCACCCGCGAGACGGCCCGTTCGCACATCGCTTCGAGGGCCCGCTCGGCGGCGCCGAGCGCGCGCATGCAGTGGTGGATGCGGCCGGGGCCGAGCCGTGCCTGGGCGATCATGAAGCCGTCCCCCTCGGATGCGATCAGGTTCGAGGCCGGGACGCGGACATCGGCGAAGTCGACTTCGGCGTGGCCCTCCTGGTCCTCGTAGCCGAACACCGACAGGTTGCGCATCACGGTCACGCCCGGAGCGTCGATCGGGCAGAGGATCTGGCTCTGCTGTTTGTGGGTCGGCGCGTCGGGCTGCGTCTTGCCCATCACGATCATGATCCGGCAGTTCGGGTGCAGGGCGTTCGAGGTCCACCACTTGCGCCCGTTCAGCACGTACTCGTCGCCGTCACGCTCGATGCTCAGGCGGATGTTGGTCGCGTCGGAGCTGGCGACGTCGGGCTCGGTCATCGCGAAGGAGGAGCGGATCTCCCCCTCGAGCAGCGGTTTGAGCCACCGATCCTTCTGCTCGGGCGTGCCGAACTGGTGCAGAACCTCCATGTTGCCCGTGTCGGGGGCCGAGCAGTTGCAGGCCTCGGAGGCGATCGGCGAGCGGCCCATGATCTCGGCCAGGGGCGCGTAGTCGGCGTTGGACAGTCCGGCGCCGTGATCGGGGTCGGGCAGGAACATGTTCCACAGCCCCGCCGCGCGGGCCTCGGCCTTCAGCTCCTCCATCACCGGCGGGTGGTGGTGCGGGTCGCCCGACTCCCTGCGCTGGCGCTCGTAGAGCTCCTCGGCGGGGTAGACGTGCTCGTCCATGAACGCGGTGAGGCGCTCTGTGAATTCGGTGGCGCGCTCGCTCTGCTGAAAGTCCATCGGTCCTCCTCGGTGGCGGCAAGGGCCTAGGATCATCCCCGATGAGCACAGACGGCGTCAGCTACCGCGCGGCGGGCGTGGACTACGAGGTGCTCGACGCCGGCAAGCGCATGGCGATGGCCCGGGCGCTCGCGACCTCCCCGCTGATGGCCGCCCGTGGCGGGGTCGCGCAAGACGACTCGCGTGGCGAGCCGGCATTCGTGTTCGAGCTCGCCGGCCGGACCCTCGCCTTCGTGGTCGAGGGCCTGGGGACGAAGTCGATGATCTCGCGGGCCGTGCTGGAGCAGCTCGGCGTCAACCGGTTCGCCGACGTCGCCTACGACACCGTCGCCGCGATCGTCAACGATCTCTGCTGCGTCGGCGCGCTGCCGCTGGTCGTCAACGCCTATTTCGCGACCGGCTCCTCGGAGTGGTACGCCGAGCGGGGGCCCGCGGAGGCGCTCGTCGAGGGCTGGCATCGCGGGTGTGCCGACGCCGGCTGCACGTGGGGAGGGGGGGAGTCGCCCTCGCTCCCCGGGCTGCTGGCGGAGGGCGAGGTCGAGCTGGCCGGGGCGGCCGTCGGCGCGGTTCCCCCGGGCCGCCGCGCGATCCTCGGCGGCGAGCTCGGGCCGGGTGACGAAATCGTGCTGGTGGCCGCCAGCGGGCTGCATGCCAACGGCGCCTCGCTGGCCCGGCTGGTGGCGGGGAGGCTTCCCGGCGGCTACGGGACCCGGCTCGCAAGCGGGGCGAGCTTCGGCGAGGCGCTGCTCGAGCCCTCGGTGATCTATGTCCCGCTGATCGCCGCCCTGCTCGAGCGGGGCACGGCCGTCACCTACCTCAGCCACATCACCGGCCACGGCCTGCTGAAGCTGATGCGCCCCGCGAAGGAGCTCACCTACCGGATCTCGCGGCTGCCCGAGGTGCCCGAGGTGCTCGCCTTCCTGGTCGAGCAGGCCGGCCTCGATCGGGCGGGCGCCCACTCGACCTTCAACATGGGCGCGGGCTTTGCGGTCTACTGCGCCGCCGGCGAGGCTCCGGCGGTCGTGGCGATCGCGCGCGAGCTCGGCTTCGAGGCCTTCGTCGGGGGCGTCGTCGAGGAGGGCCCCCGCAGCGTCGTGCTCGAGCCGGTCGGCGTCCGCTTCGCCGGCGAGCAGCTCGAGCTCTCGGCCTGATCTCGAACCTTCGAGTCGACCCTCAGGGTTGTTCACCTATGAGCGGTGGAGCCCCGGCGCCCGAGCGCGGGGGCCGAGAGCAGGGCATCGCGTCGTGCAGGGCGTCGGTTGCAACTTGATCACAGCGCACGCTGAGGTATAAGGTGCGCGAAGAACTCGCCACCGTTCCCCGGCAGGTCGCGGGGGATCTCGATGTAGCCGGGCCGGCTTTGGCTCCGGAACACACCGGATCGAGGCGGTCCTGTCCATCAAACTAGGAGAGATACAGATGCGCAGAGCATCCACTTGTCTTGCCGTCATGGGCGTGAGCCTGCTCGTGCTGGCCCTGCCGAGCTTCGCCGGCGCCACCCCGACTGTCACCTTCAAAGCGAAAGCGGTGCCGATCCCGGGCTTCCCGCACACGGGCAACATCCTGGGCGCCGGTGCGGCGCTGCAGGCCGAATACACGATCACGGGCACCGAATACGGCGGGTACCCGCCGCCGCTGGAAGGGATCAACTTCTACCTGCCCAAGGGCGCGGTGCTGCACACCTCGGGCTTCCCGACTTGCCCTCTGGCGACGCTTGAACCGACCGGAGGCGGCCCCACGAAGTGCCCCAAGGGCTCCGCCGCAGGTCCCGTCGGCAAAGTGCTGGGCTTCGTCGCCTTCGGCACGAAAATCGTCGAAGAGGCATCGACCGTCGAACCGTTCTACGCGCCCGGCGGCGGGCTGGAGTTCTTCACCTACGGCCACGAACCGACGATTCTGGAAATCATCTCCAAGGGCCACTACGTCAACTCGAGCGGCCTGTTCAGCCACGAGCTGATCTCCGAAATCCCGCTCGTCGAAACGGTCCCCGGTGCCAACGACGCGTCGGTCAAGAGCATCTCGGTCAAGGCCGGCTCCGCCTACAAGAGCGGCGGCAAGACGATCTACTACGGCCGAATGCCGACCAAGTGCCCGAAGGGCGGCTTCCCGCTGAAGACCGAAGTGTTCTTCGCGGGCCTCGGCGGCCTCCCCAAGCAGGAGGTCACGAAGACCTACAAGGCGCCCTGCCCCTCGCACAAATAGGGGTCTCGGCAAGGGGTTCGCGCCCGTGAGGGCGTAAGCTCAAGCGCAGCAGAAAGGGGGCGGGCGGCCCCACCGGATCAGGTGGGGCCGCCCGCTCGGTCGTGAACACGAGGAAGGACCGGGTTGAGGGCGCAGAGATCGGGGCGTTGGCGGCTGGCGGTGGGCATCGCGGCTTTGGCCTGCCTGGCGGTCATCCTGGGCCTGGCCATGTCCGCGGGGGGCTCGAACGGCGAATACCGGGTGCGGGCGATCTTCGACGACGCCGGCAACGTGATCTCTGGTGAGGTCGTGAAGATCGACGGCGTCAAGGTCGGCACGGTGAGCTCGGTGACGCCGACCCCTCAGGCGAAGGCCGCGGTCGTCCTCGACATCACGATGGAAGGCTTCAAGGACTTCCGCGCCGACGCCACCTGCGAAGTGCGCCCGCAGGCCCTGATCGGCGAGAAGTACATCGACTGCCTGCCTACCCAGCCGCGCGTCGAAGGGACGCCGCTGCCGCCGCCCCTGAACAGGATCCCCAGAGGCCAGGAAGGCGCTGGGGAGCGCCTGCTCCCCGTCCAGCAGACGAGCAGCCCGGTCGATGTCGATCTGCTCGGGGACATCAGCCGGCTGCCCGAACGCCAGCGCCTGACGATCATCCTCAACGAGCTCGGCGCCGGGCTCGCCGGCCGCGGCAGCGACCTCCACGAAGTGATCCAGCGCGCCAACCCGGCGCTGCGCGAATTCGACAGGGTGCTCGCGATCCTCGCGGGAGAGAACAAGGTCCTCGCCAAACTCGCCGTCGACTCGGACAAGGCGCTCGGCCCGTTCGCGCGCGTGCGCAAGCAGGTCGCCGACTTCCTGGTCCAGAGCAACAGGGTCTCGCAGGCCACCGCCGCGCACCGGGGCGCGCTCGACCGCAACCTCAAAGACTTCCCGGCCTTCCTGAGAGAGCTCGGCCCGGCGATGGAACGGCTGCAGCGGTTCGCCGAGCAGACCGCACCGGCCTTCACCGACCTCAACAAAGCCGCTCCGAGCCTCAGCTCCGCGTTCACCCGGCTGCCCGCGTTCTCGAAGAGCACGGAAAAGTTCCTGATCAGCACCGGCACGACCGCCAAACAGTCGGGCCCGGCACTGACCGCGAGCAAACCGCTGCTCAAACAGCTCGCGGGCCTCGGCACAGCCGCGAAGCCCTTCACGACCAACCTCGCGACGCTGTTCACCAGCCTCAAGGAAACCGGCGGCCTCGAGCGGATCATGGACTTCATCTTCCTGGGCGCCGGCGCGGCCAACGGCTACGACGCGCTCGGGCACTTCCTGCGCACCGAGGGCGTGGCCTCGGTGTGCATCAAATACTTCATCGCGATCAGCCCGGGCTGCAACCGACACCTCGGCACGACCGAACCGACGGCGACCAAAGCATCGCTCGCCGAGGGCGGCAACCTGCAGATGCTGAGGACGATCGCGGTGCTCAACGGCGCGACGCCGGCGCAGGCGATCGCGAAATACCCGGGCCGGACGAGCCCCGCCGAAATCATCGGCGGCGCGACACCTACGGGGGCCGGGGCGAGCACGACCCGGCCGGTCGGCGGGTCGAGCGCCGGGACGACCTACTACTCGCCCTCATCCGAAGGCTCCGAAGCCGACGGCCTGCTCCTCAACTACCTGCTCGGCAACTGAACGGCGATGAGACACCCGAGCCGAGCTCTCCTCTTGCCCGCCGCCCTCGCGGCCCTGGGCCTCGCGCTGCCGGCGACGGGCGGCGCGGCGGAAGCGAACCTCGGCGAAGTCCCCGTCCCGACCGCGACCGTGCCGGCCCCGCCCGCGACCGTGCCGAGCCCGCCGCCGGCGTCGCCGACGACGACCGTCGAAGCGCCCCCGGCGGCGAGCACCACGCCCGCCGAAGGCGCGCCGCAGGTCCAGGCCCAGCTCACCCAGATCCCCAGCGAAGGCTCCGCCGCGAGCGGGCGATCGCATCGCAGCGAAGGCGCCAAGACCGGCAGGGGCGCCGGAGGCGTAGCGAGCACCCCCGGCGAACAGGTGCGCGCCAAGCACCTCGCCGCCGCGCCCTCCACGCTGACGCCGTCACTGCCGCCGGCGCTGGCGGGCTCGATCTCCGGCGTGCCCTCCTTCTTCATCGAAAGCTTCCAGGTGCCGCCGTTCCTGCTGCCGATCTTCCAGGCGGCGGGCGCGGCCTACGGGATCCCGTGGCAGGTCCTGGCGGCGATCAACGAGGTCGAGACCGACTACGGCCGCGACCTGAGTGTCTCGAGTGCCGGCGCCGAGGGGTGGATGCAGTTCCTGCCCTCGTCCTGGGCCGAGTACGGGGTGGACGCGAACGGCGACGGCTTCAAGGACCCCTACAACCCGGCCGACGCCATCTTCGCGGCGGCCCGCTACCTGCGCGCCGCGGGCGGGGATTCGAACCTGCGTGGCGCGATCTTCTCCTACAACCACTCGCAGGCCTACGTGAGCTCGGTGGTGCTCCGCGCCCAGCTGCTCGGCGGGACGCCCTCAGAACTTCTCGGCGCGGTCACAGGGCTGACCGAGGCTCGCTTCCCCGTCCACGCCGCGGCGCATTTCAGCGACGGCTTCCCGCAGGTGAAGGACGCGAGCGGCCGTCTCCAGACCCTCGTCGGGACGACGATCTACGCGCCCGCCGGCGCGCCGGTGATCGCCACGCAGGACGGCGAAATAGTGGCGCTCGGCGACTCGCCGACGCTCGGGCATTTCGTCGCGTTGCGCGACGCCTACGGGAACACCTACACCTACGCCGAGCTCGGTGAGACGGCCTCCGTCTATCCGGTACTCGAGCCGCATGTCGACTCGACGGTGAGCTCCAAGATCGAACGCGCCGGGGCCGGGCGTGAACCGGAGCCGAGCGGCCCCGCCAGCGCAGGTGTCCAGCCGCGCTCCCCGATCTCCGAAGCCGCCACGGTGTCGGGCCTCGCGCTCGGCGCCGCGGCCGCCCTCGAATCGGCCCCGGCCGCCTCGCCGGCCGGCCCGACATCGCCCCGGGTCCCGGCGCGCGTCGCGCCGCGGCTCAGCTCGTTCCAGGAAGGCTCGAACGAGGTCTACCTCCACCCGCTCAGCCGCGGCGTCCAGGTGATCGCCGGGACCGTCCTCGGCCACGTCGGCGCAGGGCCGCCCTCCGCGAGCGAACCCTCGGCGCCCCACATCGTCTTCCAGATCCGCCCGGCAGGGCTCGGCGCGCCGCAGATCGACCCCAAGCCGATCCTCGACGGCTGGGTCGCGCTCGAGAACAGCTCGGTCTTCCACGCCAGGGGCGAGAACCCGTTCCTCGCGACCTCGCCGACGGTCGGCCAGGTGCTGCTCGAGACCAAGTCCCAGCTCCAGCCTCAGGTGCTGCACGACGCGGGCATCCGCCTCGGCCGCTGCGGCCGCCAGGACGTCCAGGAGGGCCGCGTCGACAAGCGCCTCCTGGCGGTGCTCGAGTACCTCTCGGTGTCCGGTCTGAGGCCCACCGTCGGGGGCCTTGCCTGCGCCCCCCCGACGCCCGCCGCACAGGCCGCCAACGCGGGCGCCGCCACGAGCGCCGAGTCGCTCACCGTCACCGCGATCAACGGCGTTCCCCTCGCCGGGCGCCAGGGTCCGGGCAGCGCCGCGGACACGGCCGTGCGCCGGCTGCTCAGCCTCCAGGGCCTCTCGCGCCCGCAGCGGATCGTCAGCCTGATGAGCTACCCCGGCTCGGCCGGCGCGCAGACGAGCCCGTCCGCCGCCGACGCGATCCGGATCGCCTTCGCGACGCCCCGGACCGGGCTCGCTCGGATCGCGGGCCTCTACTCCTCGGCGCTCGCTCCCGAGCAGTGGACCCGCCTGATCGCGCGGCTCGGCGAGATCCCCGACCCGACCGTGTCCTCGCGGCCCTCCCGGGCCGCGATCCCCGACGGCCCGGCGCCCGCCGGGGGCGAAGGCGAAGGGACGAGCAGTGGCAACGGCTAGCCCCCCGAGCCCGCCTCCGCCCGCGGCTCCCACGCCGCCGCCGAACCGGGCCCCGCGGGGGCCCGCGCGCTCGCGCCGCGCGCAGGCCGCTCGGCCGCTCGCGCTCGGAGCGCTCGGGCTGGTCGTGCTGGTCGTCGCCTACCTCGTCTTCGCCGGTGGCGGCGGCGCCAACTACCACCTGATCTTCGCCGAAGGCGACCAGCTGGTGAAGGGCGACCAGGTCCAGGTCGGCGGCGTGGCCGTCGGCACCGTCACCAACCTCGAACTGACCAAGGACTTCAAAGCGGACGTGACGATCCACGTCGACTCCTCGCTGACGCCGCTCCACGAAGGGACCGTGGCCCAGGTGCGCGTGCCCTCGCTCTCGAGCGTCGCGAACCGCTACATCCAGCTGACCCCCGGACCGAACAACGGCGCGGCACTGTCCGACGGTGCCACGCTGCCGGCCAGCGCGACGCGCGAAGTCACCGACCTCGACCAGCTGTTCAACACGCTCGACCCGAAGACGCGCAGGGGCCTGCAGGAATTCATCCAGGGAAGCGCCGCTCAGTACGTCGGGGTCGGCAGGCAGTTCGGGGAATCGAGCGAATACTTCGCGCCGTTTCTGTCGGCCTCGAACCACTTCTTCTCCGAGCTGGTGCGCGACCAGCCGGTCTTCACCAACTTCCTGCTCGAAACCGCCAAGGCCGTGACGACGATCGGGGCGCGCAAGGAAGACCTCGCGAGCCTGATCGAAAACGCCAACACGACGTTCCACGCGATCGGCTCGGCCCAGTCGCAGTTCGCTGCCGGCCTGAAGGAACTGCCGCTGACGGTGCACGCCGGCAACCGGGCCTTCGCCGAACTGCCCGCAGCCTTCAAGGCCCTGACCCTGCTCGTCGAAACCTCCAAGCCGACGACCAAGCCACTGACAACGCTGTTCGAAAAGCTGCACGGGCTCGTCACGACGGGCACCGAACCGATCACGAACCTCGCCAACGCCTTCTCGCGGCCCGGGCCGAACAACGACCTCACCGACCTCGCCAGGGCCCTCCCGAGCCTCTACAAGCGCCTCGTGACGGCGTCGCCGGCCACCGTGCAGGGGGAGAAGGAATCCGTGCCGATCACGGCGTTCTTCGGGCCCTACGCGCCCGACCTGGCGGGCACGCTGAGGACGTTCGGGCAGTCCGGCGCCTACTACGACGGCAACGGCGGCTATGCCCGGGTCAGCCCGATCCTGCCGAGCTTCAGCCTGTCCGAAAACACGCTCACGCCGACGACGCCGCAGCAGGCGCTCGCGGCCCTGAAGACCGGCCAGCTGCGCCGCTGTCCGGGCGCCGCCACACAGCCGGCAGCCGACGGCTCCTCGCCGTTCGCCGCCCCCGAACTGACCTGCGATCCCTCCCAGGTGCCGTGATGGATCGACGCCGCCGCAACTCGCTCGCCGCCAGCCCGCTGTTGATCGGGGCCGTCACGACGCTGATCGTCGTCGTCGCCGTCTTCCTCTCCTACAACGCCAACAACGGCCTGCCGTTCGTGCCGACCTACAACATCAAAGTCGCGCTGCCCGAGGCCTCCGGCCTGCAGCCCTCCAACCAGGTCCGGGTGGCGGGCACCCGGGTCGGCCTCGTCAGCTCGCTGACACCCTACGAGGACCCGAAGACCGGGCGGCTGAGCGCGATCGCGAACCTGAAGCTCGAAAAGAGCGTCGAAAAGCTTCCCATCGACACGCGCGCCGAGGTGCTGTCGGTGTCGGCGATCGGCCTGAAGTACCTCGAACTCGAACGGGGCACCTCCAAGCAGCTGCTCAGCGCGGGCGCCACGATCCCCGCCAGCCAGACGCGTGAACCGGTGGACATCGAGGAACTCTTCAACACGTTCGACCACAAGACGCGGACCGCGATCAAGGTCAACACGAACAACTTCGGCGACGGCCTCGCCGGCCGCGGGCTCGGGCTCAACAACACGATCCACATCCTGCGGCCGCTGGTGACGAACGCGATCCCGGTGCTCAACAACCTGGCCGCGCCCCAGACGGGGCTGCGCGAGCTGTTCGTCGCGCTCGACCGGGCCTCCTCGCAGGCGGCCCCGGTGGCCGAGGCACAGGCCACCTATTACACGGACCTGGACACCTTCTTCAGGGCCTTCGCCGGCGTCACGAAACAGCTCGAAGAAGCGACCGAGGGCGGTCCCGCCTCGCTCGAACAGGCGACCTACTCGCTGCCCCACGAGGCGCCGCTGATCGAAAAGGCGACCGAGTTCATGCACCTGCTGCGCCCGAGCGCGGCCGCCCTCGTCACGGTCGCCCCCTCGCTCAGCCACGCCGTCAAGGTCGGTGCGGTCAACCTGAGCGCGGCTACAGCGCTGAACTCGCGGCTGCAGGAATCCGCCGAAGCGCTGGCGAAGTTCGGCCAGAGCCCGGTCGTCAAGCTCGCCCTCGAAGACTTCACCCAGACGCTCGAAGTCGGCAACCCGCTGCTCGCCGGGGTCGCCCCCGAGCAGGCCGGCTGCAACTACTGGACGCTCGCCTTCCGCAACCTCGCGAGCCTGGAGTCGGAGAACATCGGCGTCGGCAACGTCGCCCGCGCCGGCTTCGTGCTCTCGCCGGGCGGGACCAACAACCAGGGCTTCCCCTCCGCCGGGATTTCCAACGGCGGCTCGACCGAAGGCGACGGCAAGGGCGGGATCATCGACAACAACCACCTCCACGTGAACCCCTACCCGAACGTCGGCGGGCCGGGCCAGGCGCAGCTCTGCGAAGCCGGCCGGACGACGTTCGTGCCGGGTCAGGCCGTGATCGGCACGGCGCCGGCCGCCAGGGTCAGCGCGGGCGCCGAATTCACCACGCGCAAGACGGACCTGTTCGGCGAAAACTACCCCGCCTCGACGCTCAAGGCGCTGGGGGTTAGCAAATGACGCGCAAACGGATGTGGCGCCGCCACGACGAAATCCCCGTCGTCGAGCTCAACCGCACGAACCCCGTCCGCTTCGCGGTCGTGCTGCTGCTGGTCATCGCGATCGGTATCTACTTCGGCTTCACGAAGCGGATCCCGTTCAAACACGGCTTCCAGCTGCACGCCGTGTTCTCCTCGGCGATCAACATCAAACCCAAGTCTCCCGTGCGGATCGCCGGCGTGGATGTGGGGAAGGTCTCCTCGATCAGGCGCGAGGGTGCCACTGGCGTCGTGACGATGGAAATCGAAACGCGCGGCCTGCCGATCCACAGCGACGCCACGGTGAAGATCCGCCCACGGATCTTCCTCGAAGGCAACTGGTTCGTCGAAATGCAGCCCGGCAGCCCGTCGGCGAAGACGATCTCCTCCGGCTACACGATCCCGATCACCCAGACCGCCGACCCGGTCCAGCTCGATCAGGTCCTCTCGGCGCTGAACACCGACACGCGGGCCAACCTGCAGAAGTTCCTGATCTACTACGGCGAAGGCCTCAATCGGCAGCCCGAAGCGCCGGAAAACGCCGAACAGCTGCCCGAGGTGCGCGGCCAGAGCGCGGCCGAAGCGCTCGACAAGACCTACCGCATCTCGCCGCCGGCGCTGCGCGGAGGAGCGATTCTCAACCAGGCCATCACCGGCACCGAAGAGCACGATTTCTCGAAACTGATCGCCGGCATCGGCAAGGTCACCTCGGCGCTCAACGTCCACGAGCAGGAGCTCGGCGAACTGATCTCCAACTTCAACACGTTCTTCTCGGCCTTCGCCCTGCAGTCGACAGCCCTGCATGCGACCGTCGCGGAGCTGCCCGCGGCGCTCGGCAACATCCGCCGCGGCCTGGCCGCCCTCGACTCCACCTTCCCGCCGACGCGTGAATTCGCCCACGCGATCCTGCCAGGCGTCCGCTCGACGAACGAAACGGTCGCGGCCGCGGTGCCGTTCATCGAACAGACCAGGGCCTCGCTCGCGCCGAGCGAGCTCGGCGGAGTCGCCAAGGGGCTCGACGCCGCCGCGCCGTCGCTGGCCAGGCTGAGCGGCGAACAGGTCCCGCTCTACACCCAGACCGAACAGTTCAACAAGTGCCTGACGAACATCATCTACCCGACCGGCAACGTCAAGCTGGCGGACGGCAACTCGAGCTCGGGCGTCGAAAACTACAAGGAGTTCTGGTACAGCCTGGTCGGCCTCGCCGGGATCGGCCAGGGCTTCGACGGCAACGGCCCGTTCACCAAGTTCCTGATCGGCAACTCCGGAACGACGCTGATCTCACAGCCCGCCCAGATCCTCGGGACCCATGTCTCCAGCGGCAGCCTGCGGCTGCTGGGCCGCGCACCCGTGAAGCCAGAAGGGACCAGGCCCGCATATCCGGCCGCCGAGCCGCCCTACCAGCCGCTGGTCCCCTGCGCGACCCAGAAACTGCCTGAATTCAACGGACCGCTGTCCCAGGGGCCGGCGGACGGGAGCGGCTGATGAACCCGCCCGAGAGCAGCCACGAAGGCGCGCTCAGCGCCCGCGAGCAGATCGAGCGCTACCGCACGGCGTTCATCTCTGTCGTGACAATGGTCATCATCGCGGCGGCCGTCGGCGGATACATCCTGGCCCACGAGAACCTCAAGCTTCCGAGCTGGGTGCCGCTGCTGGGCCACGACTACTACACGCTGAAGGCCGAGTTCCAGACCGCCCAGGCCGTCACGCCGGGCCAGGGCCAGGCCGTCACGATCGCCGGTGCCAAGGTCGGCGAAGTCGCGAGCGTCGACCTCAAGGAAGGGGTCGCCGTCGTAACGATGAAAGTGACGCCGAAGTACGCGCACTTCTACCGCAACGCGACGTTGCTGCTGCGCCCGAAGACCCAGCTGCAGGACATCACGATCGAGGTCAGCCCGGGGAGCCCCTCGGCCGGGAAGCTGAAGAGCGGTGAAGTGATCCCGCTGTCGCAGACCGCGCCGAACATCAACTTCGACGAATTCCTCTCAAGCCTGGATGCGGAAACGCGCGCCTACCTGCAGGAGCTCCTGGCGGGGGCCGGCGAAGGGCTCGACCACAACGGCCGCGCACTGTCCGCGACGCTCAAGCGCTTCGAGCCGGCAGCCCGCTACGGCGATGAAATCCAGCGCGAACTGACCGCCAGGCAGGCCAACGTCAGCCGCTCGATCCACAACTTCCGCCTGCTGATGGAAGAGCTCGGCACGAAGGACACCGAGATCGCCCAGCTCGTGGACTCCTCGAATGCCGTCTTCAAGGTCTTCTCCCAGGAGGACGCGAACCTGCAGAGCACACTGCACCTGCTCCCCTCGGCGCTGCACAAGACCGGCAATGCGCTCGGCGCGACCGCCCGCGCGAGCAACCAGCTCGCCCCGACGCTGCACGAGCTGCTGCCGTTCGCCCGGGCGCTCGCGCCGGCCAACGAAGCGACCCGGCGCCTGGCGGCGAAGACGACGCCGATCATCAAGAACGAGATCCGCCCCTTCGCCCGCGAAATCCTGCCGACGGTCAGCGAACTCGCGCCCTCCACCCAGGCGATCTCCGAATCGTTCCCGAAGCTCGCGACGAGCTTCTCGGTGATCAACGAATTCTTCAACGAGCTCGCCTACAACCCTGGCAAGGGCGCCGCGGGCTTCGACTTCTTCCTGGCCTGGGCCAACCACAACCTCAACAGCGTCGTCGCCAACGCCGACGCCAACGGCCCGATCGGGCGCAGCGTGATCTACTTCAACTGCGAAGTCACCCGGCTGATCGAAGGTGCCAAGACCGTGAACGAAACGGTCAGGGTGCTGGTCGGGCTGCTGAAGCCGCCGACCGAACCCGAATGCGAAGCGCTGGGGCTCACCAAAGCCAAAGCCGCCGCCCGCGCCCATGCGCCGGGCAGCCACGGCATCTTCTCGGCCCTGACCGCGACGCCCTTCGTGGCGGCAGTGGCGAAGCAGGGAGCCGGAGGCTGAGATGCAGAAGCGCGCCCCCACACTCGGCAACATCTTCGTGATCATCCTGTTCGTGCTCAGCTGCTTCGGGCTGCTGATGTTCCTGTGGGAGTCCTTCGGCGGCCCGCTGCCCCTGAAGCCGAAGGGCTATCGCATGTCGGTCGCCTTTCCGCGCACGCTGGCGCTGGCCGAACAGTCGAACGTCCGCATCAGCGGGGTCGACGTAGGACACGTGATCTCGGTCAGCAAGGGCAGCGACGGCCTGACCCACGCGACGATCGAAATCAGCAGCAAATACGCCCCGATCCGCGCCAACATGCACGCGATCCTGCGCCAGAAGACGCTGCTCGGCGAGACCTACGTGCAGCTGATCCCGCACGGGAACGCCGGCCCGTACGTGCCCGACAACGGCCGGCTCGCCCAGAGCCAGGTCGAACCATCGGTGACGCTCGACGACATCCTGGCGGCCTTCGACCCGAAGACCAGGGCCGCCTTCAAAATCTGGCAGCAGTCGGTCGCCGAAGGGATCAACGGCCGCGGCGAACAGATCAACGCCGACTTCGCCCAGCTCGAACCGTTCGCCGAAAACGCCAACAAGCTCGTCGGCATCCTCGCCACCCAGGAGGGCGCCGTCCGCGCCCTGGTCCACAACACGGGTGTCGTCTTCAACGCGCTGGCCAGCCGCGACCACCAGCTCGAAGGGCTGATCGTCAACGGCGAACACACCTTCAAAGCCGCGGCCGAAGGCAGCGCGGCGTTCGCCAGCTTCTTCCGCGAACTGCCCCAGTTCGAGCGCAGCTCGCGCACCGCGCTGAAAGAAATCGACAGGTTCCAGACCGTCGCCAACCCGTTCCTCGATGAATTCCGCCCGGCCGAGCGCCAGCTCTCCGGCCTGCTGAGCGCCGCCAAGCCGTTCGTGCCGCAGTTCGACCGGTTCCTGACCTCGATCGGGCCGCTGACGGAAGCCGCCCAGACGGGCCTGCCGACCTTCGGCAAATCCCTCGCCCTGACCGAACCGGTGCTCGAAAACCTGCGTCCGGTGCTGCACAACCTCGACCCCTTCCTGCAGTACGCCGGCACCTACACCAAGGAGCTCCAGGCCTTCTTCGCCAACCTCACATCCGCGACCGAGTCCCAGGCCACGAACGCCGACCTTCCCCGCAGCGTCTCGGCCAAGCAGCACGTGCTGACCACGCTGGCCGTGCTCAACCCGGAAAGCCTCGCCCTCTACACCAGCCAGGTCGGCACGCACCGGGGCAACGCCTACCCGCTCCCCGGGACCTACAGCTCGCTCGCATCGGGCCTGCCCGTGTTCAGCACGGCGAACTGCTCGAACCCCACACCCTCGGCCAACGGGCCCGCGAACGAAACGATCTCGGCCGAACTGATCGAAAACCTGATCGCCTTCAAGATCGTCAACAAGCCCGAAAAACCGACCGGGATCAAGGCGGAAGGGAACACGGCCACCCCCGGCAGCCCCAACCAGGTCGCCGCGCCGGCCTGCGTCCAGCAGGGCCCGAACAGCTTCAACGGCAAGCTGAGCCAGTTCCCGCACGTCAAGTACGAAGGAAAGCCATGAGCGACGAATACCAGTACCACCAGAGCGACCTCGACCTGTCCGGCGACCCGGACGCGGGGGAGTGGTCGATCCGCTGCAAGGACGTCTACAAGCGGCTCGGCGGAGTGCCCGTGCTCAACGGGCTCAACGTCGCCTTCCCCGAGGACACGATCACGGTCGTCCTCGGGCCCTCCGGGACCGGCAAGTCGGTGCTGATCAAGCACATCATCGGTCTGATGTTCCCCGACTCGGGCGACATCCTCGTAAAAGGCCAGTCTGTCCCCAGCCTGACGATGCCCCAGCTGCTCGAGCTGCGGCGCAAGATCGGCGTCCTGTTCCAGGACGGTGCCCTGTTCGGCTCGATGTCGGTCTATGACAACGTCGCCTTCCCCCTGCGCCAGCACACCGACATGAGCGAGGCGGCGATCGCCGAGCGCGTCAAGCAGCGGCTGGCCGACGTCGGCCTGGCGGAGGCGATGGATGACGCCCCCTCACAGCTCTCCGGCGGGATGCGCAAGCGGGCCGGGTTCGCCCGGGCGCTCGTGATGGAGCCCGACGTCGTGATCTTCGACGAGCCCGACTCGGGCCTTGACCCGGTCCGCACGGCGCTCCTGTGCGAGCTGATCCAGGAGATGCACGAGATCTACCGGGGCACCTACATCGTCGTCACCCACGACATCGCCTCGGCGCGGCGGATCGGCGAGTACATCGCGCTGCTGTGGCGGGGGCGGATCGTCGAAGCCGGCAACGCCGAGCGGATGTTCTCCTCGGACAATGCCTTCGTACGCCAGTTCCTGAGCGGTTCGGCCGAGGGCCCGCTGACGATGGATTGACCTCGCGGCGGCCATATGCGAACATACGTTCGCATGGTCGCCTGCGTGTATCTGCCCCGCTTCGAGCTGACGGCGGCTGCCGGAGATGACGCCGGGATCGCCCGGCGTGCGCTGGCAGGCGGGCCGCTGGCGGTGGCCCCGGTCGTGGGGACGGAGGGCTCCGCGGCCGCCGGGCGCCTGGGCGAGGTCTCCGGTTCCGCCGAAGCCCGGGGGGTCAGCCGCGGGATGGGGCTGGGCGAGGCGCTGGCCCGCTGCCCCGAGCTGGTGCTCCTGCCCGGCGACCCAGTCAGGGTGGCCGAGGCCTGGGAGGCGGCGCTGGAGGATCTTGAATCGGTCGGGGCCTTCGTCGAGCCGTCCGGGCCCGGCCTCGCCTACTTCGAGCTCGACGGCCTGCGGGGGCTCCACGGCGGGGCCGAGCAGACGATCGCCGCGGCGAGGAGGGCGCTGGGGCGCCCGGCGCGGATCGGGGCCGCCCCGACGCGCTTCTGCTCGCTGGCGGCCGCCATGGCGGCCCGCTCGCGCCGGGCGCTGGTGCTCGAGCAGGCCGACGCTCCGCGTTGGCTGGCCGGCCGTCCCGTCACCCTGCTCGGCTTCCGCGAGCAGACCGCGGGGCTCCTGCCGGTGCTGGGTCGCCTCGGGATCCACACGCTGGGCGAGCTCGCCAGGTTGGGCCGGGCCGCCCTCACCGACCGCTTCGGAGCCGCCGGCTGTCTGGCCCACGAACTGGCCCTGGGGGAGGACGGTCCGCTGTGCCCGCGCCCTGCGCAGGAGCACCTGGAGGAGTCGATGGGGGTCGGCGATGCCAACAGCGGCGGCGCGCTGAGCAGGGTCCTCGGGGTCCTGGTCAGCCGCCTGCTGGCCAGGCCCGAGCGGCGGGGCCGGACGCTGCGCTCGGTCAGGCTCTCGGCGCAGCTGCTCTCGGGCGGCAGCTGGCATGAGCAGGTCGTCTTCCGTCAGGCGCTCTGCGACCCCGAGCGGATCGGGCTGGCGCTGTCCCTGCGGCTGGGGGGGCTGCCGGCCCCGGCGGGGTCGCTGACGCTGGCGGTCGAGCGCTTTGGGCCCGGAGCCGGGGAGCAGGGCACCCTGCTCGATCAGGGCCGGGCGCTGCGCGCGGTGCGCATGAGCGAGGCCGTCGCCCAGGTGCGGGCGCTCGCCGGGCCGGACGCCGCGCTGCGGGCCGTCTGCGTCGATCCCGATTCGCGCGTACCCGAGCGCAGGGTGGTGCTGGCACCGGTGGGCGAATGAGCGCCAGGGCCCTGAACGCCCCCCGGCCGGCCCGGGTTCGCTGGGGCGAGGGGCGTCCTGCGGAGGTCGACGGCGAAGCCGTCGAGGCCCTGCGCGAGTCCTGGCTGGTCGAGGACCGCTGGTGGAGCGCCGAGCCGCTGCGCCGCCGCTACTGGGAGCTGATCGGGGTGCGGGGGCGCAACCTGGTCGTCTTCCACGACCTCTGCACCGGCCGCTGGTTCGTGCAGGGCGCCTGAGATGACCGCCACCCCGCCCTATGTCGAGCTGCACTGCCATTCGGCCTACTCCTTCCTCGACGGGGTCTCGCTGCCCGAAGAGTTGGCCCGCAGGGCCGGCGAGCTCGGCCATGCGGCGCTCGCCCTGACCGACCACAACTCGGTGTCCGGTTCGATGGAGCTGGCCCAGAGCGCGGCCGACTGCGGGATCAGGGCGATCCACGGCGCCGAGCTCGACATCGTCCTGGTGGACGGCACCCCGACCCGGCACATCACGCTGCTCGTCGCAGACGAGCGCGGCTGGAGCAACCTCTGCCGGATCCTGACCCGCGCCCACGCCCACACCCGCGAGGGCTCGGCCGGGCACAGGCGCGTCGAGCCCTCGATCGGGCTCGACGGGGTCCTCGAGCATGCCGAGGGGCTGGTCTGCCTGACCGGCTGCGCCGGGCGTTCGGCGATCGCCGGGGCGCAGGGAGAGGTGACGATCTCCCGGCTGCGCGAGGGGTTCTCCGCGGAGGACCTCTACGTCGAGCTGCAGCGCCCCTACGCTCGCCATGACCGGGCCCGCAACCGCGCCTTCGCCCAGCTCGCCCGGCGCATGGGGCTGAGATGCGTGGCCAGCGGCAACGTCCACGCCCACGACTCCTCCCGGGCCGAGCTGCAGGACGCCTTCGTGGCGATCGCAAACCACACCACGCTCGACGCCTCCGAGCCGCTGCGCCGCGGCAACAGAAGCCACGTCATGAGCACGCCCCGGGCCATGGCCGGCCGCTTCGCCGACCATCCCGAGGCCGTCAGAGAGACGCTGCGCCTGGCCGAGCGGCTGCGCTTCGATCTGACCCGCGATCTCGGCTACCGCTATCCGGGGGCCGAGGAGTCCGGTGCGCCCCGCCGGCTGGCCGAGCTCTGCCGGGCGCGTCTTGATGAGCGCTACGGCCCGGGGGCGCCGGCGGTGGCCCGGGCCGCCCACCGGGAGGCCGTCGAGCGCCTCGACGAGGAGCTGGGGGTGATCGGGCGGCTCGGCCTGGCCGGCTTCTTCCTGCTGCACCACGAGATGCTCGAGCTGGCCCGCGAGGTCGCCCTGGAGGTCCGCGGCCGGAGCTCGGTGCGGGCGCTGCTGGCCCCCGGCAGGGGCCGCGGCTCATCGGTCTCCTCGCTCGTCTGCTACCTGACCGGCCTCTCCCACATCGACCCGCTGGCCAACCGGCTGGCGCTGGGGCGTTTCCTGCACGAGGAGCTGACCGGCCTGCCGGACATCGACCTGGACTTCCCCCGCGACATCCGCGAGCGGCTGATCCCCCGCGTCCACGACCGCTTCGGTCGAGACCGGGCGGCGCTCGTGGCCGCCTTCCCGACCTTCCGGGCCCGGGGGGCGATCCGCGAGCTGGGGAAGGTGCTGGGCCTGCCCCCCGGAGAGATCGAGCGGCTGGCCCGCGGCGCCGACCATTACGGCTCGGCCGCGGAGCACGACATCGACAGGGCCCTGGGCGAAGGGCGGGCGCGGCCCGAGGGGACGGGCCGGCGTGGCTCCGAGCCCGCGGGGCGCTGGGGCTGGCTGGGCCGGCTGGTCGAGCAGGCCCAGGGTCTGCCGCGCCATCTCTCCCAGCACCCGGGCGGGATGATCATCGCGACCAGGCCGCTGATCGACTGCTGCCCGGTCGTCCCGGCCGCCATGGAGGGCCGCCAGATGGTGCACTGGGACAAGGACTCCTGCGCCGATGCGGGCTTTCTGAAGATCGATCTGCTGGGGCTCGGGATGCTCTCGGCCGTCGAGCGCTGCGTGGAGGAGATCGACCGCCGGCGGGGTGAGCGGATCGACCTCTCGCGGATCCCCTTCGACGACCCCGCGACCTTCCGCGCGATCCGGGCCGCCGACACGGTCGGTGTCTTCCAGGTCGAGAGCCGCGCCCAGATGCAGTCGCTGCTACGGACCCGTCCGCGCAACCTGGACGACCTGACGATCCAGGTCGCGATCGTCAGGCCCGGGCCGATCCAGGGCGGGGCGATCAACCCCTACATCGAACGCCGCCAGCGCCTGCGTGAAGACCCCTCATACGAGATCCCCTACGAGCACCCGGCGCTCGAGTCCGTCCTGGCGGAGACGCTCGGCACGATCATCTTCCAGGACCAGGTGATGCAGGTCGCCGAGGTCTTCGCCGGCTACACCCCCGGCGAGGCCGACGGGCTGCGGCGGGCGATGAGCCGCAAGCGCTCGGGCGAGGCCCTCGAGGTCCACCACGAACGCTTCCTGGCGGGCGCCCGCAGCCACTGCGGAGCCTCGTCGGAGACCGCTGAGCGGGTGTGGGGGATGGTCGTCGGCTTCGCCGGCTTCGGCTTCCCCAAGGCCCACAGTGCCGCCTTCGGCCTCCTGGCCTACCAGTCGAGTTGGCTGCGCGTCCACTACGGGCCCGAGTTCCTGTGCGCGCTCCTGAACGAGCAGCCGATGGGCTTCTATGCCCCCGACAGCCTGGTCCACGAGGCTCAGAACCGCGGCATCGTGGTGCTCGGGCCGGATGTCAACGCATCCGAGGTGGAGTGCGCCGTGCAGGACCCCGCCGGGGGGCACACCCTGAGGGGCCCACTCCACGAGGGAGCACAGGCAGGCGGGCAGGGGGCCGTCCGCCTGGGCCTCGGCTACATCAAGGACGTGACCGCCTCGGAGATGGCGGCCCTCGTCGCCGAGCGCCGGCGGGGAGGGCCCTACGCCGATCTCGGCGAGCTGGCAGGGCGCTCGGGCGTGAGGCGGGTGACGCTCGAACAGCTGGCCTGGTCGGGGGCCTGCGACGGGATCCTGGAGCGTGCCCCCGCCCGCGGCCGGGAGCCCGACAGGCGCTCGGCGCTCTGGCAGCTCGGGCTGGCGGCGCCGTCGATCGCCCTCGAGGGCGGGCGGCTCCAGAGCACCCAGCTGGCGCTGGGGCTCGAGCTGCCCGAGGCGCCCGCCCTGCGCCGGCTGGGCCGCTGGCAGAAGCTGATCGCCGACTATTCGACCAGCGGAGTGACGATCGGCGATCACGCGATGGCCGTCCTGCGCGAGCGGCTGAGCGTTCCCAGGCTCGCCACCAGCGCGCAGCTGACCCGCCTGCCGAGCGGCTGCGAGGTCGCCCTGGCGGGCCTCGTGATCGCCCGCCAGCGTCCGGGAACGGCGGGGGGGACGATGTTCCTGCTGTTCGAGGACGAGTTCGGGACGGTCAACCTGATCGTCTCCAGGGCGGTCTACGAGCGCCGCCGCCACCTGGCCCGGGCCGAGCCCCTGCTGCTCGCCCGCGGCCGGCTCGAGCGGACCCAGGAGAAGGCCGCGCGGACGCCATGGCCGCTGCGCCTGCTGTCGGGGGATGGGGTGGAGCGGGAGGCCGACGGGGAGGAGATCCGTCCGGTGATCAACCTGATCGTCCGCGAGCTCGAGCCGCTCGAACGGTTTCTCGACGGCGGCCTCGACGAGGCCGCCGCGGGGGGAACCGTCCACCGGCTGCCCCCCTCCGGGCCGCGGGAGGACGGTGACACGGCCGCGGCCGAGGTCGTATCGAGCATCCGCGCGGTGGCACCGCCGATCCAGAGCTTCGCCGCGGGACGCCGCCGCTAGTGCAGCGCTCCCGAGACCTCAAAGACCGGGTCAGGTACACCGCCACCCTCGAGGCCCGCCCTGGCGGCCGAACCGGCGGCCTTCTCCCCTATTCGAAGGTGACCGTGGTGCCGGCCGTGAAGGTACCGGTCTTGACCGCTTTCGCGGCTTTTTTGCCGTTCGGCACACCGCATGTCGCGGCGCCTTCGTAGCTCTCCTGGGCTGAACCTGAGAACCTCAGCGGCGAGAACGAGCCAGCCGTGACTTCGCCGGAAAACGCTGCTGACGGCGCTTCGCTCAACACCAGATCGAGCGGCCCGGTGCCCGTCGCAGGTTTCGCCTTCGGCGTCCATTTGAACTTCGCGGGCCCAGAAGCGCCTTCGCCGGGACCTGTCAGCACCGAGCACGAGACCGGACCCGCGGTCGTCAGCGTCGCCGTGTAGGAGGCTTCGGTGAAGGGCTCACCTATACACCGCGTCAGGGTGCCCGAGATCTTCGCCGTCTGCACCGCCGCTTTGCCCGTCAGGCCCGGGGTCAGCTTGACCGTGCCGCTGTTGGAGAGGCATTGCGGCGTGGGCGAGCCGATCGTGAACACGCTCGTGTACGTCGTGAATGGCGCGTTTTCCAGGTCCACTTCGATCAGGCTTGCCCCGGGCGCACACGACCCTCCGCCGAGAGCGACCACGAACGCGTTGCCCTTTTCGTCCAACGTCACGCCCAACACTTCTCCGGTTTCGCTCGCGAGCAGATTCCCGCCGGGACCCACCCAGACCAGGTGCGGTGCCGCTCCACAGCGGGCCCTGAGCTGTTCGTTGGAAATTCGGACTTGAGCGCCCGCCTCACCGGACCCGAACGCCGCGTCGATGATCGTGGCCACGCTGCCCTGGGTCGATTCCTCGATCTGGGCACCCGGGAGCGCCGCCACGGCCGGCGTCCTGGATCGCGGTTCTTCGATCGTGAACGAGGTCGTGAAGGTTCGGAACGGTGCTTCGGTCTCATCGACCGAGATCAGGCTTTCCCCGGCGGCACAGCGGGGCCCGCCCCAGAGTGCAACCGTCGCTTTGCCGTAGGGGTCGAGTTTGACCGTGAAGCTCGAGCCGCTCGCGGGTGCATAGGGATCGGGCGAGGACCAGCTGAGCGCATGACCGCAGCGCGCGTAGATCTCCGCGGCTTCCAGTTCGACCGTCTTGCCCAGGTAGCCGGCTTCGCACTGAACTTCGATGACGTCGGCCACGCTGCCGTCGGCGAGCTCCACGAACGAGGGCAGCGAGCGGAGCGTGCAGTCGGAACCGAGGCCGGACGCCCGCGCCGGCACCGTCGAGAGCGTCACCAGCCCGATCAGTGCCAGCCCCGTCGCGGCGGCGGCGCCGACCAGCCGACGCCGGGTGCCGCTCGCGCCCTGCCCTACCGCGCGGTCGGTCCCGACGGCCGACGGAAGACCGGCTCGACCCGAAAGACCAAAAAAAGCCTGCAACCTCATTAGAACTCCCCCCGAGGCTCCCGGAGCCGGCTCGGAGCCTGTCTGGCCGATAGGCGTACCGAGTCTATCAGGGCACACAGCGGGGCGGGACGCCCGCACGCCCGCCCCGCGGGCGGCGCCCGCGCATCGACCCGTGAGCTCTCGCGTAACGGAACCGGGCAGTGGAGGACGGCAGGAGGGATCCGGAATGACCCGGTCCCAGATCTACAAGGAGACGACATGAGATCCTGCAGGCGAACGATAGGGGCCTTCAGCGCCGCGCTGGCCACCTCGGCCGTTGCCGCACTGGCCCTCGCCGGCTCGGCCCTTGCCGCCAACACCAATCACCTCTTCACGGCTACCAACGCGACGACGGGCAACCAGGTTGCCGTATACACGCGGGAACCCAACGGCAGCCTGTCAGGCCCCACCGACTACGCCACCGGGGGAATCGGCACCGGCGCCGGCCTGGGGTCGCAGAACTCGGTGCTGGTTGCCAGCGGCGGCAAACAGCTGCTGGTGGTGAACGCGGGCAGCAACACCGTTTCGGCGTTCGAAATCGAGGCGGGGGGCGTCCTGAGACTCGAGAACGCCGCTCCCTCCGGCGGGACCGACCCGACGAGCATCACCCAGCACGGCAACATCGTCTACGTGCTGAACGCGGGATCCAGGAACATCAGCGGCCTGCGCCTCAGTAGCAAGCTCGGTGTCTCCCCGCTGCCCGAATCAACGCAGCCGCTGAACGCAAAAGAGGAAGGCGCCGAGCAGGTCCAGTTCAACAGGGGCGGCACCCTGCTCGCCGTGACCGAGAAGACCTCGAGCACGATCGACACGTTCGGGATCGGCACGGGCGGCAAGGCGGGACCGGTGAAAACGACGGAAGCTCCCGGATATGGTCCGTTCGCATCCGTGTTCGACAACCGGGGCGACCTGGTGGTGGCGGGCGTGGGCGCGGGGGCGACCCCCGTCGATGGCGTGTTCACCTACGGGGCGACGAGCCTCGGCGGGCTCGTGCAGCTCGGAGAATTCGGCAACGGCCAGAAAGGGTCCTGCTGGATCGTCCAGGCTTACCGGGGCCGGTTCGTGTATGTCGCAAACGCGGGCTCGGGCACCATCACGGGCTACGAGATCAACCGTGAAGGCGCTCTGAGCCTGCTGCAGCCGAGCGGTATCAGCGCCACGGCCACCCATCCGCTCGACCTCGCCGTCGATGACTACGGGCACTACCTGTATTCACTCGCCGGCGGGAGCCTGGTCGAGTGGAGCATCGGCCCTGAAGGAGGCCTCACACAGGTCACGACCACGGCGCCGACCGGCACCTTCGGGCTCGCCGCAGGCTGACCCGAGCGCTCAGCTCCACGCCGAGACGCCCCGGGGCCGATGCCGGCCATCAGCCCCGGGGCTCGAGCTCCTTGGCGTGCTCGCCTCCCCCGGCGGCGCGCTACGGTCGGTGGATGGAACTCCACGAGCTGACAGGGCTGACGAGCGAGCAGCTGGTCGAGCTCGGCGCCGAGCAGCCCGGGGCCTGGGGCGGGGGTCCCTCCGAAGCGCTTCAGTGGCGTGAGAGCGAGCGCCACGTCGCCCTGATCGAGCCGGGCGGGCGGATCCTTGCCGTCGCCGGGGCCGCGGTGATCGAGCTGGCGGTCGCGGGGCACGGGGCCTTCGAGGTCGTCGGCGTCGGGGGTGTCTTCGTGAGGGAGTCGGCCCGCGGCCGCGGCCTGATGCGCAGGGTCCTGGCGAGGCTGCTGGACGTGGCCTGCGAGATGGGGCCCGAGCGCGCGATGCTCTTCTGCCGGCCCCACCTCGTGAGGGTGTACGGGAGCTTTGGCTTCAGCGAGATCGCCGACCCCGTCTGGGCCGATCAGCCGGCCGGCAGGGCGCAGGTGCCGCTGCGCTCGATGTGGCGCGCCCTGCACGGTACTCCCGACTGGCCCTCCGGCCGGGTCGACCTGGAGGGCCTTCCGTTCTGAGACCCGGGGCCGGCCTCAGCGGACCGGCGCCCGGCGGACCGCCCGCTCGGCCGCCTCGGCGTCATTGACCGCCCAGGTCAGCCGCTCGATCAGCTGCTCGGCGGCGTGCTCGTCGCACAGGTGGATCGAGCTGACGCGCTCGTCGAGCAGAACCGGCGAGCCCGGAGCGCGGGCGGGCGCCGGGGTGCCGAGCGCGGTATCGGCCGTGACGATGATTCGGGCCATGAATCCTCTCCTTCGATCGGGTTCCTCCGCCTCGGCCGACACGTTGGCCGACGCTCCTGAACGGCGGCTTAAGTGTGCGCTCGATCGGGCCCGCCATCCGCTGCGGTGGACGAATGGTCGACAGCCCTCCCGGGACATCGTCCCGTCGCCACCCTAGCCTTGGTGGATGAGCCCGCTGAAGGCCCTCTACGGGCTTGCGCCCGTCGCGGTCGTGCTGGACGTCGTGGGTGGCGCCCCGGTGCTCGTGTTCGCGACCTCGGCACTCGCGATCGTCCCGGCGGCAGCCGAGATGGGCGAGGCGACCGAGCAGCTGGCTGCCCGCAGCGGGCCCGGCATCGGGGGCCTGGTCAACGTGACCTTCGGCAACGCGCCGGAGCTGATCATCGCGACCTTCGCCCTGGCCGACGGCCTGCAGGAGGTCGTCAAGGCATCGCTCGTGGGCTCGATCATCGGCAACTCGCTGCTGGTCCTCGGCGCCGCCCTGCTCGCCGGCGGATGGGGCCGGCCGAGCCAGCGCTTCCGCGGTACGGCATCCCGGGCCCAGGCGGGGACGCTGCTCCTGACGGTGATCGCGCTGGTCCTGCCGTCGGTCCTGCAGCTGGCCCACCACGTCCGCCTCCCGGGCCCGAACGATGTGCGCCGGCCCCTCGGCGGCGAGCTCGAAGGGGTCACGATCGCCGTCGCCGTGACCCTGATCGCGACCTACGCGGCCGGACTGCTGTTCTCGCTGAGGACCCATCGCGGGCTGTTCAACCCGATCGCGGAGGACGGCTCGGCCGAGGCCGCCTGGACCCTGCGGCGCTCGACCCTGACACTGGCCCTGGCCGGGGGGCTCGTGGCGGGGATGAGCGACCTGCTGGTCGGCACGATCGAGCAGGCCGCACGCGACTTCGGCCTGTCGCAGTTCTTCGTGGGCGCCTTCATCGTCGCGATCGTCGGCAATGCCGCCGAGCACTACGTCGCCGTGGTGGCGGCCGCCCGCGACAAGGTCGAACTGTCGATCAACATCGCGATCGGCTCGAGCGTCCAGATCGGGCTGTTCGTCGTCCCGGTCCTGCTCCTGGCGTCCTTCTTCGTCGGTCCGGCGCCGATGGGGATCGTCTTCAACGGCTACGAGCTGGCGGCCCTGCTGGCGGCGGGCCTGGCGGGGAGCGCCGTCGTCTCCGGCGGCGAATCGACCTGGTACGAGGGGTTGCAGCTGCTGGCCCTATACACCGTCATCGGGGTCGTCTTCCTCGCCGCCTGAGCTCTACCGGGGCGCGACGACGAGCGCCTGGAAGGCCCGCCCGACGGGGCCCCGGGTGTCGTGCAGGACGCTCTCGGCGAGCGCCGTGCCGCCCTCGTGCAGGAGCGTCCGCGAGTCGAGCCCGATCCAGTCGCCCTGCGGCGGGCGCTGCAGGTGGATCGTCAGGTCGGCGTTGATGAACGTGTAGTCGGCGAAGGGCAGCGAGGCGCTCACCCCGTTGCCGAAGTCCGCCGTTGCCGCCAGCCGCGCGAGCGGGCCCGCCGGGCGCCCGGGGGTCAGCTCGGGGCGCAGCCGCATCCAGATCCGGGCCGGCCCGGGCACCCCGACGGGCTCGAGCCGGCGCACCTCCATAGCATCGGCGCCGAAGCCCGCCTCGGCCGAGTCGTCCAGCGAGAAGCGAACCGGCGTGCCCGCCGCGGGCCCCGGCATGGAGTCCTCGGCGAGCGCACCCGCGGGCAGCCGCCCCAGCCCTTCGGGCACCCCTACGACGCGCAGCGCCGTGGCCCGGCAGATCAGGGCGCCCTCGCCGCCGTCGGGCTCGGCGTGGAGCTCGGCCGCGAGCTCCTGGACCCGGCGCCCGGCCCGCACCGTGCGCACCTCCAGCCGCAGCGGGGCGAACGGGATCGGGCGCAGCAGCTCGAATCCCAGCCGGGCGATCGCGAGCCCCGCGGTCGGCTCGTGGCGCTCGAAGGCGTCGGTGATCAGCGCCGCCGGAGCTCCCCCGTGGAGCGCTTCGGGGTTCCACGGGCCGCGGGCCAGCTCGGTCGGCAGGAGGTGCCCCGCCTCCTGCAGGAAGATGCTCGGGCTCATCCGCTCAGACCGGCCCTATCCGCTCGAGCGCTCCCAGGAGAAGCCCCTGACCGCGAGGTACAGGCCGAAGGCCCCCCAGATCGCGATCACGGTCAGCTCGTCGAGGTTCCGCGCCAGCCCGGAACCGGTCACCATCGCGCCCGAGAGCCCGACGATCAGCGGCTTCAGGGGCAGGCCGTCGGCGATGCTGCGCAGGAAGCCCGGTGCGCTGCTCGAGTCGAAGACGTAGAAGGAGATGAACACGACCGGCAGGAAGACGGCGTTGACGTAGGCGGCCATCGACTCGAAGTTCGGGATCACGTGGGCGAAGGCGACGCCCAGCGCGGCCAGGCAGATCACACCGGCGATCACGAAGACGACCAGCGACAGCCAGTCCTGCGGCCAGCCGATGCCGAAGACGAGCCTGCCGGCGAGGATCACGAGCGTGATCTGCAGGGCCGTGTTGGTCACCGCGTTGGCAGCGACGCCGCCGAAGTAGGAGAGGGTCGGCAGCGGCGTCCCGCGGATCCGCTTCAGGACACCCCGCTCGCGCAGGAAGACGATGTTGTAGGCCAGGGCGGTGAAGGTGGTCGACATGACGCTCATCCCGGCGATCGCGGGGATCAGCCTGTTCAGGTCGTGCTGGCTGCCGCTCAGCAGGGCTCCGCCGGCGGCCAGGAACAGCAGCGGCAGAACGAAGTTGAAGAAGGCCGCGCTCGGGTTGCGCCAGAACATCCGGCGCTCGAGCCGGTACTGGCGCCAGCCGAGGAGGAGCGTCTCACCCATCGGCCGTCAGCTCCAGGTAGACGTCCTCGAGCGTCGGGCGGGCGACCGACAGGTCCTCCAGGGCCCAGCCCTCGGCCAGGGCCCGGCCCGTCAGCTCGTGCAGCAGCCGCGTCGGGTCGTCGGTCTCCTGCTCGACCGGCTCGCCATCGGGACCGCGGTAGGCGACGTTGTAGCGGTTGCCGGCCGCTCCCGAGCCGACGCCGAGCTCGCGTGGGGCGCCGATCGCCAGGATCCGCCCGTCCTTGACGATCGCGACCCGGTCGGCCAGAACCTGCGCCTCCTCGAGGTAGTGGGTCGTCAGCAGGATCGTCTTGCCCAGCGCCTGCAGCGAGCGGATCGTCTCCCAGGCCGTCCGGCGGGCCTCCGGGTCGAAGCCGGTCGTGGGCTCGTCGAGGAAGATCAGCTCGGGATCGCCGATCAGGGCCAGGGCGAAGTCCAGCCGGCGCAGCTGCCCGCCGGACAGCCTGCGGCTGCGCATGTCGGCGCTGTCGCTCAGCCCGACCAGGGCCAGAACCTCCTCGACGGCCCTCGGGTGCCGGTAGAAGCCGGCCCAGTGGGCGAGGGCCTCGCGCGGGGTGATGTGGCTGTAGATGCCGCCGGCCTGCAGCACGATGCCGATCCTCCGCCGCAGCTCGATCGAGCGGCCCGCCGGGTCGTGGCCGAGCACCGAGACCTCGCCGTCGCTGCGCGAGCGATAGCCCTCGAGGATCTCGACCGTCGTCGTCTTGCCGGCCCCGTTGGGGCCCAGCAGCCCGAAGACCTCGCCGCGGCCGACCGTGATGTCGATCCCGCGCAGAGCCTCGTGGTCACCGTAGCTCTTGCGCAGCGCCGAGACCTCGATCGCCGGAGTTGAGTCGCTCACAGCCCGATCATCTCAGGCCGAGGGTGTCGGCCCGGCCCCGGCTCCTACCAGTGCACGCCCCGTGTCAGGGTGGCCATCGCGATCTGCTCGAAGGAGACGTGCTCCTCGACGTTCGTCTGGCCTTTGGCGGCCTGCGAGTCGGGGAAGACCCGGTAGGCCAGGTGCAGCAGCCGGTCGACCATCGAGGGGGAGAGCGAGTAGGCGACTTCGCCGAACTTGCCGATCCGCGTGCCCATCTCCTTGGGGCGCCCGCGCAGGGCCTCGCAGATCATGTCGGCCGCCTCGTCCGGGCTCAGCGTCGGGAAGGCGTCATACATTTTCGTCGGCGCGATCATCGGCGTGCGGACCAGCGGCATGTGGATCGTCGTGAAGGTGACACCGTCGCCGATCGTCTCCGAGGCGACGACGCGGGTGAAGGCGTCCAGGGCCGCCTTCGAGGCGACGTAGGCCGAGAAGCGCGGCGGGTTCGTCTGGACGCCGATCGAGGAGATGTTGACGATGTGGCCCGAGCCGCGGGCGCGCATGTGCGGCAGCAGGCCGATGATCAGCTTGATCGCGCCGAAGTAGTTCAGCTGCATCGTCCGCTCGAAGTCGTGGAAGCGGTCGTAGCTGAGGGCGATCGAGCGGCGGATCGAGCGGCCGGCGTTGTTGACCAGCATGTCGACGTTGCGGTGGTCGGCCAGCACCCGGTCGATCAGCCCTTCGATCGACTCCATGTCGGAGATGTCGGCGGCGTATACGTATGCCGTCCCGCCGGCGGCGACGATCTCGGCGCGGACTTCCTCGAGCTGCTCGACGTTACGGGCGACCAGGAGCGGGACCCCGCCGGCGGCGGCGATCTTCAGGGCGGCCGAGCGGCCGATCCCCGAGGAGGCGCCGGTGATCATCACGTGGCGGGCGCCCAGGGCCTCCTTGAGCGAGCGTCCGCGCCCGACGTCGGGCTCCATCTCGCGCTCCCAGTAGTCCCACAGCCTGGCCACGTAGTCGTGCAGCGGCGGGGGCGTTTCGAGCGAGGAGCCGGCCAGCGCCTTGGCGGTCTCGTGGGTGTCGAAGCGGGGCACCAGCTCCATGTGGGCGAGGACCTCCCTGGGGATCCCCAGCTCGCGCAGGGCGAGGTTCGTGACCTGCTTGAACGGCGGCAGGGCCCCGGCCAGCGCCAGCGGCCACTTGGGCAGCGGGTCGGTCAGCCGTTTGTCGATCGAGACCGCGAAGCGGGGCGCATGGGCCGCGACGGCGAGTTCGTTGATCATGTCGTCGACCCGCTGCGGGCGCGGGTCGGTCAGGTGGAAGGCCCGGCCGTCCAGATCCGGCTCGTGGGCGATGTGTTCGAGCGCGCCGGCGACCCAGTCGACGGGGACGATGTTCGTGTAGCCCAGGTCGAGGCCGACCAGGGGGACCCAGCCGGGCAGCAGGTGGCGCATCCGCTGGATCGCCTTGAAGAAGTAGTAGGGGCCGTCGATCTTGTCCATCTCGCCGGTCCTCGAGTCGCCGACGACGATCCCCGGCCGGTAGACCCGCCAGGGGATGTAGAGCTGCTCGCGGACGATCCGCTCGGACTCGAACTTGGTGCGGTGATAGGGGGAGGGCAGGCGCTGGCCCTCGTCGAACATCGTCTCGTCGAAGATCCCGTGGTAGTCCCCGGCGACGGCGATCGAGGAGACGTGATGCAGGTGCTTGGCCTCGAGCGCCCGGGCCAGTTCCACGGCGTGGGTCGTGCCGCCGACGTTGACGGCCGTGTTGCGCTCGGCCGGCGCCGTCATGTCGTACACGGCGGCCAGGTGGAAGAAGTGCTCGACCTTGCCGCGCAGCTCGGTCAGCTGATCGGCCTCGACCCCCAGCAGGGGCCGGCGCAGGTCGCCGACGACGGGGACGATGCGCTCGCCGGCCTTCGGGCCGGCGACGCTCGCCCAGCGCTCGACAAGCTCGTCGAGGCGGCCTTTCGAGCTCTCCCGGACCAGGACGTAGATCTTGCCCTGCCGATTCGCCAGCAGCCCCTCGACGAGGCGGCGCCCGATGAAGCCGGTGGCTCCGGTTACGAAGTAGGCCATGCTCGCCAGAGCCTACCCGGACCGGGCTCCGGCGTGTAACTACGCGCCGGCACCGGCTCCGCCGCGGCCCTCGCCGGCGGCGAATCGCTCGGCGCCGCGGGCGCCGTCCTCGAACACCGCCGGACCGGCCGCCGCCTCCAGCGCGAGCGCCTCGGCCAGCGGCAGGCCGAAGCCCTCGATCGCCGCGATGCGGTCGGCCAGCATCGTTCGCTGCGGGAAGCGGGCCAGGCCCTCGGCGAGCTCCAGCGCCCGCTCGAGGTGGCGCCCCGGAGCGACGATCTCGGTGACGAGGCCCATCGCGTGCGCCTCGGCGGCGTCGATGATCCGTCCCGTCAGGATCATGTCGAGCGCCCGGCCGAGACCGACGATCCGCGGCAGGCGCTGGGTCCCGCCGTCGATCAGCGGCACCCCCCAGCGGCGCTCGGGGTAGCCGAGGCGGGCGTCCTGGGTCACGATCCGCAGGTCGCACCACAGGGCCAGCTCGAGGCCGCCGGCCAGGCAGAAGCCCGAAACCGCTGCGATCGTCGGCTTGGAGGCGCTCAGGCGGGTGAAGCCCATGGGGCCCTCCTCGCTCATCAGCCGCGGGGCCATCGACCCGGTCGCCTTGAGGTCCGCGCCGGCGCAGAAGGCGATGCCGCCTGCCCCCGTGAGGATCATCACGCGGGCCTCATCGTCGGCCTCGAAGCGCAGGTAGGCCTCGTGCAGGGCCGCGGCGGTCGGCCCGTCGACGGCGTTGCGCCGCTCCTGGCGGTCGATCGTCACGATCGCCGCGGCACCGCGGCGCTCATAGCCGACGGCGGCGGGGGGACCGCTCGCGTCGGCCTCGGCCACGGCGGCGTCCGCCTACCAGCCGCCCCGCCAGTGGGCGTCGCCCAGCTGCGAGTGGTGTGCGGCTTTGCGGGCTTCCTTGCGCTTCTCGAGGTGGCGCTGCAGCATGCTCATCAGGAAGATGAACAGCGGGAAGAAGATGATCAGGGCGAAGCCGAAGTTGGTGACGACCTTGTCGTTGGTCGCGCCGTAGAAGCCGCGCCCGTCGTTCGTCGCCAGGGCCGCCGGGGCGATCACGAGGGCCGCCAGCAGGGCGTAGGGGACCAGCGTTGCGAGGAGCCGTTTGCGCATCGGCGCAGATCCTACCCCAAGGACTGCCGGGAACAGGTCCCTACCATCAGCAGCCGATGGCCCTCCTGATCGCATCCGATCTGCACAAGGACATAGCCGGCGAGCCGCTGCTGCAGGGCGTCTCGTTCAAGCTCGAGCGCCGCGAACGGCTGACGGTCGCGGGGCGCAACGGGGCCGGCAAGACGACGCTGCTGCGGATGCTGGCCGGCGAGACCTCGGTCGACCGCGGCGAGCTGACGATCGCCAAGGGCGTCAGGATCGCCCTGCACGACCAGCGCCCGCCTCGGGAGCGTTCGATGGCGCTGCGCGACTACCTGCTCTCCGGCTGCGCGGAGGAGCTGGCGATCGAGGCCGAGCTGGCCGCGCTCGAGGCGCGCATGGCGGCGGGTGACGCCGACGATGCGACGCTGGCCCGCTACGCCGAAGCCCAGGGCCGCCTGGAGGCCCGCGGCGGCTACCTGTGGCGCTCGCGGGCGACGGCGATGGCCCACGGTCTGGGCTTCCGCGACGGCGACCTTGACCGCAGCCTCGACACGTTCTCCGGCGGGCAGCTGACGCGCGCCTCGCTGGCCCGGGCGCTGGCCACGGGCGCCGAGGTCCTGCTGCTGGACGAGCCCACCAACCACCTCGACATCGAGTCGCTGGAGTGGCTCGAGCAGACGCTGACGGGCCTCGATGCGGCCGTCGTCCTGGTCGCCCACGACCGCTGGTTCCTGGAGGCCGTCGGGACGGCCGTGCTCGAGCTCTACGGCTCCCGGCCTGCCCGCTCGCGCTTCTTCGCGGGCACCTGGCATCAGTGGCGCCGCGAGCAGGCCGCCCGCGAGCTGGCGCTGGGCCGGGCGATCGAGGCCCAGAAGGCCGAGATCGAGCGGATGGAGCGCTTCATCGAGCGCTTCCGCTACAAGGCCTCGAAGGCCAGGCAGGCACAGTCGCGGGTCAAGAAACTGGCGAAGATCGACCGCCTCGAGCGCGACCCGAGGGACTCCCGCGGCCTGGAGTTCTCCTTCTCCAAGGCGGAGCGCTCGGGCCGCGTCATCTTCGAGCTGATCGACGGGCGGATCGAGGTCGGCGAACCGCCGATCGTGCTGCTCGACCACGCCGAACTGTGGCTCGAACGGGGCGAGCACGTGTCGTTGGTCGGCCCCAACGGTGCCGGCAAGACGACGCTGATCGAGACCCTGGCCGGGATCCGCGAGCCGGCCGGCGGCAAACTGAGCGTCGGGCACAACGTCAAGCTCGGCTACCTCTCCCAGCACGCCGAGGAGCTCGGCGCCGGGGGCCACCCCGAGCAGAGCGTCCTCGACGCCGCTGCGCGGGCGACCGGCCTGACCCCGAATCGGGCGCGTGCGCTCCTGGGCCGCTTCCTGTTCTCCGGCGAGGAGGTCGAAAAACCGCTCCGCGGCCTCTCCGGCGGCGAGCGCCGGCGCCTTTCGCTCGCCGTCCTCGTCGGGTCCGACCGCGATCCGCCCAACGTCCTGATCCTCGACGAGCCCACCAACCACCTGGACATCGAGAGCCGCGAGGCGCTCGAGGATGCCCTGCGGGGCTTCGGCGGCGCGCTGATCCTCGTCTCGCACGACCGGGCCCTGCTGGACGCCGTCGGCAGCCGGACGATCGCCGTCGAGGATCACACCCTGCACAGCTACGAGGGCGGCTGGCCGGAGTATCTCCGCGTCCGCGAGGAGCGGGCCGCCGAGGGGCCCGAGCGCACCCGCGCCGGCGGGCCGGCCCCGCTCGCTCCGGCCCTGGGCCAGGCGGCGGGCACCGGTGCGCCGGCGGGGGGCGGGGCGGGGAGCGCCCAGGCGGTGAAGGCACCGCGCAAGAAGGCCGCCGGGCCGTCGAAGAACCGGCTCAGCGCCACCGAGCAGGCGGAGCAGGCGGTCGAGGCCGCCGAGGCGACCCTCCTGGCGCTCGAGGACGAGCTCGCCGACCCGGCGGCGTGGGCCACCCGCTACGAGGCCGCCAAGTCCGAGGCGCGCCACACGGCGGCCAAGCGGGCCGTCGAGGCCGCCTACGCCAAGCTCGAGGAGCTGATCGGCTGACTCCCTAGACTTCTGGCATGGAGCGCTACCGGACGGCCCGGAACATCGCGATCGTCGTCGTGATCGGCGCGGCCGTGTACCTGATCCCCGGCGGCGGCAACGTGGCGAACGGCTTCGAAGCCCTCCTGTGGGTCGGCTTCGGGGTGGCCGTGGCCTACATCGGGCTGCGCCTCTATCGTGAAAACCAGTTCCGCCTGATGGCCCTCGGCGAGCGCCATCGGGGCCTGCTCTACGCGGGCCTGGGCCTGGCGGCCTTCTGCTACATGAGCCGCTCGCGGATGTGGGAAACGGGCCTCGGCGTGATCGGCTGGTTCGCGCTGGCGCTGGCCGCGATCTACTGCCTTGCCGAGGTCTACCGCCACTCCCGCAGCTACTCCTGAGGGCCCGCCCGGCCGGGGCCTATCCTCGGATGGGATGGCGGTGACACGGCAGACGGGCTCCGGCGAGAGCGGCGACGGCTCGCTGCGGGAGCAGCGGCGCGCGCTGCCCGAACAGCCCGGCGTCTACCTGTTCCGGGATGGCGGGGGCCGTGTGATCTACGTCGGCAAGGCCAAGTCGGTGCGCAAGCGGGTGAACTCGCACTTCTCCAGGGCCCAGGTGCCGAGCAGCCCCGGTCACGCAGAGATGGTCGCCGCCGTCGAGCACGTCGAGTGCATCGTCGTCGCCACCGAGGCGGAGGCGCTGCTGGCCGAGCAGAGCTTCATCAGGCAGTACCGGCCCCGTTTCAACATCCGCCTGCGTGACGACAAGTCCTATCCATTCGTCGCGATCTCCCTGGACGAGGACTTTCCCCGCGTCTACTTCACCCGCGAGCGCCACCGCCCGGGCCGGGCCTACTTCGGCCCCTACTCGAACGCCAAACGTGTCCGCGCGACCCTCGAGGTGCTGGCCAAGGTCTTCATGTTCCGCTCCTGCACCGGGACCGATCCCGGCCGGCGCAGCGGCAACCCCTGCCTCGACTACTACATCAAGCGCTGCGGGGCGCCCTGCGTCGGCTATGTCAGCCGCGAGGAGTACCGGGAGAGCATCGACGGGGTGATCGACTTCCTCTCGGGGCGCTTCGCGGCGATCGAGCGGGATCTGGAGGCCCGCATGCGCAGCGCGGCGGCGGCCGAGGAGTACGAGCAGGCGACGCTCGAGCGCAACCGCCTGCAGGCCGTCCGCTCGCTGCTCGAGCGCCGGCGGGTGACGGGCGAGTCGATGGGGACCTTCGACGCCGTCGCCGTGGCTCTCGACGGGCGCGAGGCCAACGCCCAGGTCTTCCAGGTCCGTGACGGGGTGCTCTCGGACCGCCAGTCCTTCTATCTCTCCAACGAGACCGAGCGCGAGGAGGCCGAGGTGGCCGAGGAGTTCATGCTCCAGTACTACGACGGGCAGATCTCGATCCCGTCGCTGCTGGTCGTCCAGCAGGCGCTCGGCGAGCGCCCGGCGCTGGCCGGCGCGCTGGCGGCCCGCCGCGAAGGGCCGGTCGAGCTGCGGGCGGCCGAGCGGGGGGAGAAGCGGCGGATCCTCGAGCTGGCCGAGCGCAACGCCCGGCTGGCCCTGGACCAGGAAAAGCTGCGCTCCGAGCGCCGCCGCGAGAGCCGCGTGCAGGCCCTCGAAGGGCTGCAGACGGCGCTCGGCCTCGACGTCCCGCCGATCCGGATCGAGTGCTTCGACATCTCGAACCTGGGCGGCACCCACACGGTCGCCTCGATGGTCGTGTTCGAGGGCGGGGCGCCGAAGCGCTCCGACTACCGCCGCTTCAAGATCCGCAGCACCGAGGGGTCACCGGACGACTTCGCCTCGATGGCCGAGGTGCTGAGCCGCCGCCAGGCCCAGTGGGAGCGCCAGGCCGACATCTCACCCCACGACCCCGAATACGACCCCGGCTTCGCGGCGTTGCCGAACCTCGTCGTGATCGACGGCGGCAGGGGCCAGCTGGCGGCGGGCCTGGGGGCGCTGAATGGCTTTCGTGACCGGGGCGTCACGGTGATCTCGCTGGCCAAGCGGATCGAGGAGGTCTTCCAGCCGGGCCGCCGGGCGCCGCTGATGCTCGAGCACTCGACCCCCGAGCTGCAGCTCCTGCAGCGGGTCCGCGACGAGGCTCACCGCTTCGCGATCACCCACCACCGCGCGCGGCGGGACAAGGCCATGACGAGTTCGCTGCTCGACGAGCTGCCGGGTGTCGGCCCGTCGCGAAAGCGCGCCCTGCTGGCCCACTTCGGCTCGCCCGACGCGGTCGTGGCGGCCTCGCGCGAGGAACTTCAGACGGTTCCGGGCGTCCCCGCCAAGGTCGGCCGTGACCTGCATGAGGCCCTCCACCGGGCGGGCTGAGCGGGCCCGCGGGGCGCCGCCGGGCGCGATCTTCACCCGACCCGCCGCTGCAGACGCCACAATGCAACCCAGATGGCGGTCATCAGGCCTCTGCGTCCGCTCCGAGCCGCCGGCGGCAAGCCGGTCAAGCCGGTGCTCGAGTCGCGGCTCGAGGATCTGGTCGTGATCACGGGCTTCTCCGGCGCCGGCAAGTCGACGGCGATGAACGTGTTCGAGGACGCCGGCTACTTCTGCGTCGACAACCTCCCTCCCGAGATGATCCGCTCGCTGGTTGAGCTGTTCGTCCACAGGGGCTTCAAGGTCGAGCGGGCGGCCGTCGTCTCGGATGTCCGCGGGGGCGCCTACTTCGAGGCCCTGGAGGCGGTCGTCGACGACCTCGACGCACTCGGCCTCAACCACAGCGTCCTGTTCCTCGAGGCCGCCGAACAGACGCTCGTGACCCGCTACAAGGAGACCCGGCGCCGCCACCCGCTGGCGCCCCAGGGCAGTGTCGCGGCAGGGGTTGCCGCCGAGCGCGACCTGCTGGCGCCGCTGCGCGGCCGGGCCGACCTGGTGATCGACACGACCGGCATGTCGGCCTCGATGCTGCGCGCCAAGATCGCCGAGGAGCTGCTCCCCCGCCAGACGGTCGGGCGGCTGTCGGTGACGGTCATGAGCTTCGGCTTCAAGCACGGCCCGCCGCGCGACGAGGATCTCGTGTTCGACGTGCGCTTCCTGGCGAACCCGCACTACGAGGCGGAGCTGCGTGAGCTCACCGGCCTCGACCGCGAGGTCGTCGAGTACATCGGCCGGGACGGCCGCCTGCAGGAGCTCTATGACCGGCTCGACCCGCTGCTGGACTTCCTGCTGCCGCAGTACGTCGAGGAGGGCAAGGCGCATCTCGTGGTGGCGGTCGGCTGCACCGGAGGACGGCACCGCTCGGTGGCGATCGCCGAGCGGCTGGGGGCGCGCTATCGCAACCGCCCCGATCTCGATGTCACGGTGATCCACCGCGACATCGAGCGGGCTCCTCAACGGGCCTGACCGGCGGCCGCGACGGACGCCGGGCCGCTCGCCGCTGATAGCCTCAGCGGGGCACGCCGGGCGATGGAGCAGAGCTCCAGCGGCCCGGCATCGTTCATTTTCGATCAGGAGGCAGCGTATGCCCGTAAGGGTCGGGATCAACGGTTTCGGGCGGATCGGCCGCAACGTCTTCCGTGCCGCGATGGCCGCGGGGGCCGGCGCGCAGGACATCGAGTGGGTCGCCGTCAACGACCTGACGGACGCGGCGACGCTCGCGCACCTGCTCAGCTACGACTCGATCCTGGGCCCCTATCCGGGGACCGTCGAGCTCGAGGGGGACACGATCCACGTCGACGGCAGGGCGCTGAAGGTCCTCGCCGAGCGCGACCCGGGAGCGCTGCGGTGGGGTGAGCTCGGCGTGGACGTGGTGATCGAGTCGACCGGCTTCTTCACCGACCGCGAGAGCGCCGCCAAGCACCTCGCGGGCGGCGCCCGCAAGGTGATCATCTCCGCCCCCGCGACCGATCCCGACGCGACCGTCGTGCTGGGCGTCAACTTCGACGACGTCTACGACCCGGCGAGCCACCACGTCATCTCCAACGCCTCGTGCACGACGAACTGCCTGGCCCCGGTGGCGAAGGTCCTCAACGACACGGTCGGCATCGACCACGGCCTGATGACGACGATCCACGCATACACCGCCGACCAGCGGCTGCAGGACATGCCGCACAAGGACCTGCGCCGGGCGCGGGCGGCCGCGATCAACCTGATCCCCGCCTCGACGGGCGCCGCGAAGGCGATCGGCCTGGTGATCCCCGAGCTGCAGGGCAAGCTGGGCGGCTTCGCCGTCAGGGCACCCGTGCCGACCGGCTCGGTCGTGGACCTGACCGTCGTCTGCGCCCGCCAGACCAGCGGCGAGGAGCTCAACGCGGCGTTCAAGGCCGCGGCCGACGGCCCCCTGGCGGGGATCCTGCAATACACCGAGGATCCGATCGTCTCGAGCGACATCGTCTCCTCGCCCTACTCATCGATCCTGGACGCCAAACTGACCTCGGTGATGCAGGGCACGATGGCCAAGGTGATCGCCTGGTACGACAACGAGTGGGGTTACTCCAACCGCCTCGTGGACCTCGTCCAGAGGGTTCTGTGAGGGAGCGCCCGGGCGCCGGCTTGGCGCGGGCGCGCCGCAGCGGGATAATCACGACGGAGTACGAACCGATCGGAGCGTCTCGATGAGGAGCATTGACGATCTCGACGTCCAGGGCAGGCGGGTGCTGGTCCGCGTCGACTTCAACGTCCCGGAGCACGAGGGTCCCGACGGCAGCCCCGAGGTGGCCGACGACACCCGGATCGCGGCGGCGCTCGACACGATCCGCGAGCTGCGCGGGCGCGGCGCGAGGCTGGTGCTCGTATCCCATCTCGGGCGCCCGAAGGGCAAGCCCGACCCGAAGCTCTCGCTGGCGCCCGTCGCGGCCCGGCTGGCGGAGCTGACCGGCACGCCCGTGAAGCTCGCCCCCGGCGTCGTCGGCCCGCAGGTCAGGGCGCTGACCGAGGCGCTCGCGCCGGGCGAGATCCTGCTGCTCGAGAACGTTCGCTTCGAGCCCGGCGAGGAGCGCAACGACCCGGCCTTCGCGCGGGCGCTCGCCGAGCTGGCCGACCTCTACGTCAACGACGCCTTCGGCACGGCCCACCGCGCCCAGGCCTCGACCGAGGGCGTCGCCCACCTGCTGCCGAGCGCCGCCGGGCGACTGCTCGAACGCGAGGTCCTGACGCTGACGGGCATCCTCGAGCACCCCGCCCACCCGCTGGTGGCGATCATCGGCGGGGCCAAGGTGGCCGACAAGATCGCGGTGATCGACCGCTTCGCCGAGCTGGCCGACGTGATCATCATCGGCGGCGCCATGTGCTTCCCGTTCCTGTGCGCCCAGGGACACGCCGTCGGCGCCTCGCTGTGCAGCGAGGAGGATGTCGAGCATGCCCGGAGCGCCCTCGCGGCCGCCGGACGCCCCGGCCAGGCCCGACTGGTCCTGCCGGTCGATCTCGTGATCGGCGACCGCCTGGCCGCCGACGCCGAGCACAGGGTGCTCGACGGGGTCGAGGTGCCCGAGGGCTGGATGGGCCTCGACATCGGCCC
>Ga0075017_100000027_pt1 | contig 49836 bp, 43 predicted proteins | sample AleBraG_ABR_2012_FD_71475 | JGI IMG/M metagenome (GOLD analysis project Ga0075017, IMG submission 71475) | Freshwater sediment microbial communities in response to fracking from Pennsylvania, USA - Alex Branch Run_MetaG_ABR_2012 | ecosystem: Environmental > Aquatic > Freshwater > Creek >... | reverse complement strand
CGATGAGGTCGTCCCGAGGATCAGCGACCTCTCGGCTGCGGTCGCCTCGACGCAGGGCAAGATCGAGATCGAGGCCCTCGAAGAGGGGCGCGAGCACGAGGTCATCGCCCAGCTCTTGGCCGCGGCGACCCTGCTCACCTTTCGTGAGTCGGTCGCACTCCCCGAGGCCGGCGAGATCATCGAGGCCTTCGACGCCGAGGTCGTGGCGCACACCGGCGATGATCTGGCGTCATCCACCTACCTCGAGCTCCTGGCCCAGGTGCCGGCCCTCGAGCCCCCGACGAGACGTATCGCCGGCGACGATGCCTCGCCCGCGGAGATGGCCTCGGCCCTCGAGTTCCTGCTTGAAGGCCTGCACCTGACCAAGCGCCTCAACAAGGACGCTTCGGGAGCCCGAGCGCTCTACCGCTCGAGGAGCTGATGGCTGGCGTCCACTACGACTACTCAGGATGGGACGGGAGCCAAGAGTTCTCAGAGCTCGATCCTGAAGACATCCTGGCCGCGCTCACCGACCATCTCCTTGAGACCGGTGATCTCTCCGACGCCCTCGAGCGGCTGCTGCGCGGCGGCTTCGAGACGCCGGACGGCGAGCGGATCGACGGTCTCAGAGAGATGCTCGAGCAGACCCGGGAGCGGCGTGAGGAGCTCTTGAGCCGTGGTGATCCCGACGGCGAGCTCGCTCGCTACCGCGAGCGCCTCGACGAGGTCGAGGCGCTCGAGCGAGCAGGTCTCGACGAGCTGCGCGAGGAGGCAGCGGCCTCGGACGACGAGCGTCGCAAAGAGGTCACCAATGACGTGGTGGCCGAGCGCTCGATGGCACTCGACCTGATGCCCAACGACATCGCCGGCAAGGTTCGCTCCATGCAGGCCTACGAGTTCGTCTCCTCCGAGGCTCGAGAGGCCTTTGAGGCTCTGGCTGATGAGATGCGCCAAGAGATCACCGATGCTTATTTCCAGGGCATCTCAGAAGCGCTCAAGAACCCCGATCCCGAGTCGATGGCTCGGATGCGAGATGCCATGGACGCGCTGAGCCAGATGCTTGAGCAGCGCAGCCGAGGCGAGGACCTCGATCCGACCTTCGATGAGTTCATGGAGCAGTTCGGCGATCTCTTTCCTGGGGCAGAGTCGCTCGACGAGCTTCTCGAGCAGCTGGCCAAGCAGATGGCCGCCGCCGAGGCGATGTGGCGATCGATGTCGGCGGAGCAGCGAGCAGAGCTTCAAGGGCTGGCAGAGTCGCTCTTCGAGGACATGGATCTCCGCTGGTCGATGGACCGGTTGAGCGCGAACCTGCGTGCCGCGTTCCCCGAGATGGACTGGGGACAGGGCTATCGCTTCGACGGGGAGGGCTCCCTCAGCATGTCGGAGACAGCGAACGCCGCTCGCCAGCTCCAAGAGCTCGAGCGAATGGAGGACCTGCTGTCGACGGCGTCGTCCGCCGCAGCGCTCGGCGAGATCGATCTCGACGAGGTCCGCCGCAATCTTGGCGAGGACGCCGCTCGCCAGCTTGAGCGGCTCAAGGAGGTCGCTCGCTCACTCGAGCGCTCAGGACTGATCAACAACGTGGGCGGCCGCACCGAGCTGACGGCCCATGGTGTCCGCCGTCTTGGCAACAAGGCCATGCAAGACCTCTTCAACCAGCTCAACAAGGACCGTGTCGGTCAGCACCAAGCCACCTACACCGGCTTTGGACACGACCGCGAAGAGACCACGCGCCCCTATGAGACTGGTGACGCTCTGAACCTTCACCTGTCGAAGACCGTGCACAACGCGGTGGCCCGCAGCGGGGGAGGCGTGCCCGTCCAGCTCGCCCCCGAGGACTTCGAGGTCGTCGAGACTGAGGCGTTGGCACGCTCGGCCACGGTGCTGTGCATCGACCTGTCGATGTCGATGCCCATGAGAGACAACTTCGTGCCAGCCAAGAAGATGGCGCTCGCCCTCCAGAACCTCATCACCTCGCGCTTCCCACGTGACTACTTAGGCCTCGTGGTCTTCTCCGACGTGGCGCGTGAGGTGAAGCCCGCTGAGCTGCCGACGGTGATGTGGGACTACATCTACGGCACCAACCTGCAGCACGCGTTGGCGCTGAGTCGCTCGCTGCTGGCCAAGCAACATGGCACCAAGCAGATCATCGTGGTCACTGACGGCGAGCCAACGGCCCACATCGACCGCTGGGGCCAGCCGCAGTTCAACTACCCGCCGGTCCCTGAGACCCTTCGGCTCACCATGGCCGAGGTGGTGCGCTGCACCAAGGCGAACATCACCATCAACACCTTCGCCCTCGACCTCGAGCGCACCCACTACCCCTTCGTCGAGCAGATCGCCAAGGTCAACGGCGGACGGACCTTCTACACGACCAACGACGAGCTCGGCGGCTACGTCTTGGTGGACTTCCTCAAGCATCGCCGAGTCATCCGACCCACCGGTTGAAGGGCTATTTCCCAAGGAAATTCGGCCTGAGAGTTGCAAAAGTCGGGAAAATCCTTCAAGATGACACCGTTGTAACTACATCGGTGCCACATCGGTGTGGCATGGGAGGAGGACCGATGGACGTGATCTCATTGCTAAGCGGCCAAGAGGAACGCAGCTGGCAGACTCAGGCCAACTGCATGGGCGTCGATCCGGACCTCTTCTTCCCCGAGCGTGGTGCCTCCACCCGCGAAGCCAAGGAAGTCTGCCGTGGTTGCGTGGTGCGAGAGGACTGCTTGGAGTTCGCCCTGGCCAACGGCGAGAAGTTCGGTATCTGGGGTGGTATGTCAGAGCGTGAGCGGCGCCGAGTCCGCCGAGCGCGCGCCCTCGAGCGCCGTCAGGCCATGGAGTCGGCTTCCTAGCTCGTCACGTCGTGTCGAGGCCCAAGCGCGTGATCGCCGCCTCGATGGTCTGCTCCTCTGAGAGATCCAAGCTCTCGAAGCGATCCTCCCCGACCTTCGAGAGCACGGCTCTCGGCACTAAGCCCACCAGCTCAGAGCGAAGGATCGCTTCGCTCCCTTGGAGCCTGCGCTCGACGTCGTCGTAGACCTCTGCTGGCGTGGTGACGAGGGGGTCGATCAGGTTGCAGGAGACTTGGACGGCTCCGCCGACCGCAAAGGCCAAGGTCCGCACGTCGCTCGAACGAAGGGCTCGTGCCAGCTCGTTTGCCCGTGCCAGCGACGTCGAGCTGAGCCAGAGGTTCCAGGCCACCAGGACTCCACGTGCTCCGACGGCAGCTGCACCTGCGGTGGAACCCGGGTGCCGCGCCAGCAGGTCTGGGACTGCTCCTTCGCGCACCGCTCTGCGGACCTCTGGAAGGGTTCGACTTGAGCCGTCTCGCATCGGTCCATAGAGATAGACAGGCAGATCGACCTCGGCGGTCAGGCGCTCCGCGCAGCGGTCGCGCGCAGCGACGGCGTCATCCATGGTGGCGGCACCAAGCGGCACGAAGGGGACGACGTCCAGCGCGCCGATCCGCGGGTGCACCCCGCGGTGGGCCTCGAAGTCGATCTCGGCAGTGACCACCTTTGCCAGCTCGACGACGGTCTCGATCAGCTCAGAAGAGGACCCGAGCAGCGTCAAGACGCTTCGATGGTGCTGGTCATCGGAGTGGACGTCCCCGACGCCGGTGAGTCCCGAGACGAGCTCGGCCAACCAGGCGCGACGGCGCCCCTCAGAGATGTTGACGACGCATTCGAGCACCGGCCGAGGGCCGGTCGAAGGACTCAGCTCGAGATCAGGCTTGCCGACTGGCGGCGAGCGCGAAGCAGGCGACGGCGCTCACGTTCGGAGCGACCTCCCCAGACGCCATGGTCGATGTGGTTGTCGAGGGCGTACTCAAGGCAGCTCGAGGCGACGGGGCAGGTCGAGCAGATCCTCTGCGCTCGAATCACGCCCAAGCCATCGCTTGGGAAGAACGTCTCAGGCGCGACGGTCCGGCACTTTCCCTCTGCCATCCACTCTGCGTCCATGGGGTCTCCCTTCCTCTCTCTCTATTGTACGGGTCCACCTGGCCAAATCGTTTGTTCTTTAGCGACTTCTTAGGCACTGCTCTTTGCCCTTCAAGCACCAATTAAGGGCCGAGTAGCATGGGAAACCGGACGCAGCAGGAGGAATCGATGAGCCAGGTGATGGTGGACAGCGAGGGCGAAGAGGTCGAGCCCATTGGGCAGGTCCGAATCGTCTATCTGGGACCGGTCGAGCCCCACTGGGACGTCCAGGCCACCTGGGGCGACGAGGAGGCCATCGAGGCCTTTCGCGTCCGGGTCAACGCTCGGCTTGTCCTGCTGCCTCCGCACGACCCTCAGTTCCGCCGCAACCGTGAGCGCGTGAATCGCGACGCTGAGCGCGAGGCGCTGCTGCTCGAGTGGGATCTCGGCATTCCCGAGGAGCCTGCTGCACCGACCACGCCCACCGAAGCGCCTAGCGCCTAGGTCGCCTGCCAATGGGGCGCCGTCCGATCGGACGGCGCTTCGAGCGTCAGCTCGAGGTCTCTCCGAGCTCGGGGAGCGCCAAGCGCTCAAGCCAGAGCCCAGGAGCGTCGAGCTCAGCAGGCGTGGGGAGTGACTCTCCGTCGCGCAAGAGCTTGGAGAGACCTAGCTCGCCCTCGCGCTCGAGCACACCGCGGATGAAGGCCTGGCCTCGTTCGACCTCAGGGGCAGACAGGTCGAGTCCGAAGAGGCCACCGGCCGCCTGCTCGCCCTTGGCGTCGGTGACCCGATGGCGGTGCCAGGCTTCACGCAACAAGGTGTGGTTGCCGGTGAGCTTGTCGGCCACCGTCGTCGCCACGTGGTCAAGATAGCCACCGAGCGCGGTCGTCGCCGCCGTCAAGTTCGTCGACGATGCCTTGGCCCCCGGCGAGACGAGCTCAGCCAGCAGGGCGTCGGGGTCGGTGAGCATGGCGTTGAGCGCTTCGGGATCGCCCGAGGACGTCATCTTCTCGATGAGCCCGCGCTGCGCGGCCATGGCGTCAGCCATCGCGGCTCGCAACAGCTCGGTGACGCGAGCGGCGATCGAAGGTGAGGTGAAGACCACGTGGCCTGCGATCTCACGGGTGAGGGCGAAGAGCCGGACCTCATCAAGGGGGAGCGACCAGTCTTGGGCGAAGGCGTCGAGGTTCTTCGGCACGATGAGGATGTCGCTCGAGTCAGGCCAGGGGAGCGGCAGGGCGTAGGTGCCGTGGGCTCGCTCGGCCAGGTGCCCTGCGGCGGAGCCGAACTGGAGACCGAGGAGCATCGGACCCAAGAGATCGGCGAACTGGCCGAAGAGCGCTGCGCCGTCGGGATCGTCTGAGCCACCCAGCTGGGCAAGTGAGGCGCCCGTGGCTTCGGCTTGGGCTGCGACGACGGTCTCGATGGTGGGGCGCCAGGCCTCGAGCTGGGCCAGAGCCCACGTGCCACGGTTCACGGGGATCACCGAGGCCGTGGCGGCAGCACTGGCGCCGGTGATCTCGGCGACGTGGCGGCCCGCGACCTCCAAGAGCTGCTCGAGGGCGATGCGCTCGAGCGGATCAGGGTTCTCCTCAGCAGTGCCGTCGGTGGCGACACCCACGGCAAGGGCCTTGGCGGACTCGAGCCAGGGTGAGCCGCCGCCTTGGCCGCCCAGGATCTTCAGCAGATCCCCGAGGAGACCGTCAAAGGGGTTGTCGGAGCCATCCATCTCGATCTCGATCCTAGGTGGAGGTGCTGAGCGTCACGCCCACGTGATCGACGGCGTGGCCACGCTTGACGGTCAACGAGACCGGCGTTCCCGGTGACATGGCGTAGAGCACGTCGAGCAGCTGGGAGATCGAGACGATCTTGGTGGAGCCGATGGCCGTGATCACGTCGCCAGCTTGGAGTGTGCCGAGGCTCGGGCTCCCTGCTTCGATCGAGTCGACGTCGACGCCGCCTTGTCCGGCGGTCGATGCCTCGATCTTGAGACAGCCGTGGCCCGGCTGGCTGGGCAGGGCGGCAGCCAGCTGACTGATCATCCATGCCGGAAGCCAGTGATGAAGACCGAGTCGAGGAGCGGCGATGGCCAAGAGCTCGCCGCGAGGCGAGACCAGCGCGGCCCCGGCCATCGTCGTCGACGACGACGAGGCAGCATCAACCATCGTCCCGATGCCGACGGCGTTGACCATCACCGGGGCATCGGTCGCGGTGATGGTCGTCGATGACCAGCCGATCGTGCTCACCCCGTTCGGATCCGTCGTCATCCAGACCTCAGTCGCCACGCGAGTGGGGTCGGAGGAGCCGGCGGTGACCGACGGTGAGGGAAGCGCCGACGACGGCACCAAGAAGGTCAGCCCGGCGATCGAGTCCGTCTTGACGACCGCCGCCGTGAGCACGCGCTTGTCCGTGGTCACCACGTCGATAGTGCTGGACGAAGTGATCAGAGCGGTCGTGATGACCATCGAGCCGCCGTCGACGACGAGGCCCGCTGCCTCGGAGGTGTCGGAGCCGGGCGTCTTGATCAGCAGGCTCACCATCGACGCCGCGGTTGGTTGGATCACCTTCGGTGCTCCTGCGACGGCCGTGGCGGAGGTCAGGATCGGAGTGGCTGGATGTGAACGGCTGGTCAGCACGAAGGCCGCTGCTCCGCCGATGAGACCCACCGTGACCGTGATCGCCGCGATCCGCATGCCGGACCCCGACCGTTTAGCCAGCGGCGGTGGGCCACCGGCGAAGTTGGGAAGCTCGGAGGGATGGATCCACGCTCTCGGTGGCGGCTCGTGCGGCAGCTCGGGTTGAGTTTTCTCGTCGTCCGCCACGGCCTTGAGGCTAGCGAGATAGCTCCGCACCGTCTGGGCGCGGCAGCGTCGTACAGTTGGTCGCCGTGGCACGGGAGATGGCGATCGACTTCGGCACGTCGACGACCAGGGTCTGGGTCCGTGGTCGCGGCCTTGTGCTCCAGGAGCCTTCGGTGGCGGCGGTGGACACCAGGACCCGAGAGGTCCTGGCCATGGGAGCAGAGGCCTACGAGCTCGTCGGAAGGACCACCAGGCACGTCGTGCTGGTGCGGCCGCTTCGCCAAGGGGCCATCACGGACTTCGACATGGCCGAACGCATGTTGCGCAGCGTCCTCACCCGAAGCGGTGCGGGCAGGATGAGCCGTCCCAAGGTCCTGCTGTCGGTGCCGTCGGCGGTCACCTCGATCGAGCGCCGAGCGCTCAAGCAGGCAGCACGGAGTGCCGGTGCATCATCGGCGGTGCTGCTCGAAGCGCCGATGGCTGCGGCCATCGGTCTCGGCTTGCCTATCCATGACCCCGTGGGCTCGGTCATCGTCGACGTTGGCGCCGGCACCTCTGAGGCGGGCGTGATCTCGCTCGGCGGCATCGTGGCGCTCAAGGCCCTTCGCATCGGTGGTCGCGATCTCGACGAGGCGATCGCCGACATGGTGCGTCACCGCTTCGACCTCGTGATCTCTGAGCGCTCGAGCGAACAGCTGAAGATAGGCATCGGCTCTGCGAGGCCCTCTGCCCCGTCACAGACCGCAGAGGTGCACGGGCGAAAGACTTCGACCGGGGAGCCCGCCTCGGTCCTGCTCAGCTCGGAGGTCGTCAGCGGGGCGATCGCCGATCTCCTCAAGTCGATCGTCGAAGGCGTCAAGCAGTGCTTGGCGGACTCACCACCAGAGTTCGCTCAAGACGCGATCTTCGAGGGCATCCAGGTCGTTGGCGGCGGAGCACTCCTTGACGGCTTCGCGACGCTCTTAGAGGAAGGGACCTCGGTGCCCGTGCACGTCGCTCCCAATCCGACGGGTGTGGTCATCGAAGGAGCGGGTCGGTGCCTCGACGACCTTGACCGGCTGCGGCCGCTCTTCGAAGCTGCTGACCACTGAGCCTCACCCTCCTCGGCGCAGCATGGCAACCGCCTGGCGGACCTGCCAGTCACGGTCGCGCTCGAGCCGATTGAGCATCGCTTCGACCTTGGGACCCGAGAAGGCCCCCAGGGCTGCCACGATCCGACGGCGAAGTGCGGGCTTGGCCGTCACGAGCAGCGACTCGATCACGGCGATCGAGGTCTCGTCACCGAGCGCGCCGAGGGTGGCCACCGCCTCTTCCACCACCAGGGGCTCGGTCGCTGCGAGCGCCACGCGGGTGACGGGATCGACAGCTGATGGATCTTCTCGCTCGCCGAGGGCCACGAGCACCCCGACGGCGACGAGCACGTCGGCGTCATCGATCACGTCAAGGAGAGCAGCCGTCACCTCGGGGTCATCTCGAAGGCGTGGTCCAAAGGACAGCTGTGCCGCCCGGCGCCGCACGGCGGGGTCGGTGTCGCGGAGAGCGGCGGTGATCACCTTCGCGCTCAGCCGACCTTGAAGGCTCAGCGCGCTGAGACCGGTGGCTCGAAGCTCAGGCTCGGTCGAGACCAGGGCCGCGTCGATGATGGCGAGCGATTCTTCGTCGCGGCCCTGCGCCGCGTGAAGGATGCCGATGCGCTGCGCTCCAGTGTCGGAGACCGGTACGGTGTCGTCACTGTGACCCACCTAGGCAGTATGCCGCCCCCTGCGAAGTGGAGCCGACGGCGCCGGATCGTCACCGGGATCATCGTCGTGCTCCTGGTCTTGGGACTCCTGGCGCTGATCGGGACACGCATCTCCACCAACGACTTCGCCATCACTCCGGGCAGCGCCCAGCCGGTGGCGCCGCTGATCAAGGTGGCGGGAACGCCGGAGCCGAACGGCTCCGGCAAGATCCTGCTCACCGACGTCTTGCTGACGCAGCTCAACGTGACGAACTACCTCTGGTTCCGCCTCAACGGCAACGCCGACATCGTCCCGACCGACGAGCTCATCCCGCCGAACGTCAATCCTTCGCAGCTCAACGCCCAGGGCTATCTCGAGATGTCGCAGTCCAAGGAAGCAGCGAAGACCGCAGCGCTCACCAGACTCGGCTATCACGTGGAGGCGAAGCGTGACGGGGCGGTCGTCACCCAGGTGGCCAACGGCGCCCCTGCCGCCTCTGCAGTATCGGTCGCTGACGTCATCTCGGGCGTCAACGGGCAAGCGACGACCTCGGCGTGTGGCGTCATCCGCGCCGTCCACGATCTGGCGCCGGGGACCAAGGTCACCTTGGACGTGCAGGTCGCCACCATCCATCCAGGAGGAGCGATCACCAACGCTCCGGCCAAGCCAGCCACCGTCACCCTCGGCAAGCCGCAGTCGAAGGTGCTATCAAGCTGCCCCGGCGTCTCTGGGCCGTCGAAGAGCTACCTCGGGATCGGGCTGATGACCGACGTGCACTACACCTATCCGATCCCCATCTCGATCTCGACGCCCAACATCGGGGGACCCTCTGCAGGCCTGGCGATGACGCTCGGCATCATCGACGAGCTCTCAGGAGGAACCTTGGTCCATCACCGCACCATGGCGGCGACCGGCACCATCAGCCCGAACGGTGCGGTGGGCGACGTCGGAGGCGTGCCCCAAAAGACGGTGGCGGTGGCCAACGCGGGGGCGACGCTCTTCTTCGTGCCCACCAAGGCGGAGAAGGTGGCGGCCGACGAGAAGGCACCGGCAAGCCTCAGGGTGACCACGGTGACCTCCCTCGATCAGGCGCTTCGTGCGCTCTTCGCTCTTGGGGGAACGATCAAGCTGGCGAACGGGACCGTCGAAGGAAAGACGACCTCGACCTCGGGGTCGTAGGCTCTGAGGATGGCAGAGGACCACAACCCCATCTCGTCGCAGCGGATCTCTCCTTATGACGTCTCGCGCGCCTCGTTCAGCGTCGTGCGACGAGGCTTCGAGCCACGAGAGGTTCGCAACTTCCTTGACCTGGTGAGCCGTGAGCTCGAAGGGTTCGAATCTCGTGAGGCCGAGCTTCGCCACCAGCTGGCCTTGGCCGAAGATGACGCTCGCCATCCGGTGATCGATGAGTCTTCGCTGACCTCGACCTTGGGTGAGCAGAGCGCGCAAGTCCTCCGGGCGGCGCATGAAGAGGCGCGTGCCCTGCTCGATCAAGCCCAGCAAGACGCCGCTGGGATCGTGAGTGCTGCCCAGGAGCGAGCGAGCTCGGTGGCTGTGGCGGCAGAGGAGCGCGGTGCCGGCCGCATCGGTGACGCGGAGCTGGCGGCCACCAACCTCGAGGCTCAGGCACTTGAAGCAGCGAAGAAGGTGGTGGCCAAGGCGCGCGCCGATGGCGAGACCCTGGTCGCGCGCGCTCGTGAGCAAGGGCGCGGCATGCTCGATCAGGCCCAAGAGGCCCGCAACCGTGTCTTGGCTGACATGAACGCTCGCCGCCGGCTGATGCACCTGCAGATCGAACAGCTGCGCGCGGCGCGGGACCAGCTCGCCACCTCGATCGTGGACGTGCGCACCACGATCGATCGGCTGACCGAGGAGATCACCGCGTCCGATGAGACCGCCCGGGCTGCCGCCCAGGAGGTCGCCCGACGTCAGCCCACCTCGGCTGAGAGCGAAGATGGCTCGATCGACGAGGCGTTGGGTGCCGACGGGACGGGCGAGATGACAGAGGTCGCCGCAGCCGAGGCCGCTCTTGGGGTGTCGATGGCTGAAGACGATCCGGATGACCCGAGCGCCGAGCCCGGTCGCGTCGAGGAGCTCTTCGCCAAGATCCGGGCCAGCGCCCATGACTCGGATGGCACGGCGGTGGTCGAGGTGACACCCGCTGCCGCCAGTGGCCCTGACGCTGGTCTCCTGGCCTCGCGAGACGCTGCGCTCGCATCGGCCAGCTCCACCTTGGCTCGCAAGGTCAAGCGAGCGCTCCAAGACGAGCAGAACCGCCTGCTCGATGCGCTTCGCGGCCAGAGCCAACCCAACGTGGAACATCTTGGAGACGTCAGCCACTTGACGGCGACGCTGGCCGCAGCATCCGTCGATCCCCTCCGTGACGCTGCAGATGCTGGGCGCAGCTTCGGGCTCGACCACGGAGCACCTTCAGGCCCGGGGCTGTCCGACGGCGCGGTGATGGCCATCGCACAAGAGCTGGCTGGCCACGTTGCCGAGCCGCTCCACCGTCGACTCACCAACGTGGTCACTGCTGAAGATCCCTCGAACGACGTCAATGCGGCTTTCCGCGAGTGGCGAGGGGCTCGCCTCGAGCGAAGCGTCGGTGACGCCGCGCATGAGGCGTTCAACGCAGCGGTGGTCGGCATCACCGGCGACGGCCATCTCCGCTGGGTGCCCGCGGGTGCACCAGCCCCCTGTCCGGATTGTGCCGACAACGGCCTCGAAGGCCCGCTCAAGGCGGGATCGACCTTTCCCACGGGTCACGCGGCTCCTCCCGCACACGCTGGATGCCGCTGCGCCATCGTGCCCACGTCGCCCTGAGCAACAAACAACTGCTGGCGACGCCGATCTGGCCTGGCCGCTGCCCTAGGCTCCTCCTCTGATGCGATCACCAGAAGACCTCGAAGAGAGGCCCACGCCGACGCGGTCGCGATGGCGCGTGGTGCTGGTCGTCGTTGCGGTCGTCCTCGTCGTCGTGTTGGCGTCGCTCCGCTCGCTTGCTGGACTCTGGACCGACCAGATGTGGTTCGGCTCTGAAGGCAAGGGTCAGGTCTTCAACACGCTGCTCGCGGTGAAGGTCGGCTTGGCGGTCGTCTTCGGGCTGCTCTTCTTCGTCGGCCTGCTCGTGAACCTCATCGTGGTCGATCGGATCGGCCGTTCTGCGGTCCTCGTCGACCCTGAAGACGAGATGGTTCGTCGCTATCAGATGGCCGTGCGCCCCTACGCACGGCGCATCTATCTCGGTCTCGCTGCGGTCTTCGGCGTCGGCGCGGGTGTCACGTCGATCAGCCAGTGGCAGAACTGGCTCCTCTTCACCCACGCCAAGAACTTTGGGGTCAAGGATCCCCAGTTCGGCAAGGACGTGGGCTTCTACATCTTCAAGATGCCCTTCATCGAGTTCCTGATCAGCTGGCTGCTGGTCTCGCTGATCCTGATCACCATCGTGACGGCTGTCTTCCACTACCTCAACGGCGGGATCCGAGGCCAGCGAGTCCGACCCCGCGTCCGACCTGTGGTCAAGGTTCACCTCTCGGTGCTCTTGGCGCTCATTGCGCTCGTCAAGGCGGCGGGCTACTTCTACCAGAAGTACCAGCTGCTGACCTCGACCAACGGCTACGTGGAGGGGGCGACGTACACCGACGTGCATGCCCGGCTCCCGGCCATCGAGCTGCTCTTCTGGCTCTCGCTGCTGGCGGCCGCGATCTTGCTCTTCAACATCTGGCGCCAGGGCTGGACCTTGCCGGTCTTGGCCCTCGGGATCTGGGCCTTCGTCGCCCTGGTCATCGGCGTCATCTACCCTGCTGTCCTCCAAGCGCTCAAGGTCACCCCGGCGCAGAGCAGCCTGGAGCTGCCCTACATCTCGAGGAACATCACGGCAACGCGCGACGCGTTCGGCATCAACAACGTCTTGGTCCAACCCTTCTCGGGCACGTCCAAGGACCCTGCGAGCACGCTGCAGCAGAACGTGGAGACCTTGGACAACATCCGCCTGTGGGACCCGGACCCCTCGATCTCCCAGCAGACCTTCCAGAAGCTCCAGGGTCTGCGGTCGTACTACATCTTCAACGCGCTCGGCGTCGATCGCTACTTCATCGACAACAGCTTGACTCCGGTGCTCAGCGGTGTGCGCCAGGTCAACACCAACGACATCCCTGAGGCCAACTGGGTCAACACGCACCTCGTCTACACCCACGGGACGGGGATGGCGATCAACGCCGCTAACAAGGTCCAGCCCCTGAACGGCAGCCCTGTCTTCGGCGTGAGCAACGTGCCACCGGTCTCGACCGACGGCTTCCCCACGGTCACCCAGGCCGGCGTGTTCTTTGGGCTCGATCAGCCCGGCTACGTCGTGGCCAACACCAAGCAGCCCGAGCTCGACTACCAGACCGCTGCGGGCACCAGCGTCGATAACCACTACAAGGGCACCGGGGGGGTGAAGATCAACGGCTTCTTCCGCCGGGCTGCCTTCGCCATCCGCTTGGCGGACTTCAACTTGCTGATCTCGAACCTGGTCACGTCAGACAGCCGGATCATGTTCGTCCGCGACATCCAGACCATGGCCGAGAAGGCAGCACCCTTCCTGACTTTTGACGCCAACCCCTACAGCGTGCTCGTCAACGGGCGCATCGAGTGGATCCTCGATGGCTACACCACGTCGGCGAACTACCCCTACAGCGAGAACGCCTCGACCCAGCAGCTCCCCTCGGGCTCGGGGCTGCCGGGGAGCTACAACTACGTCCGCAACTCGGTCAAGGTCGTCATCGACGCCTACTCGGGCAAGATGACCTACTACGCGGTCGACCAGAAGGACCCGATGCTCCAGGCCTACGAGTCGGCCTTCCCTGGTCTCTTCACCCCGCTGTCGAAGATGCCATCGGCTCTCCAGGCGCACCTGCGCTACCCAGAGGACATCTTCTCGGCTCAGATGGCCACCTACGGCCGCTACCACATCACCAACTCGTCGGCCTTCTACAACGCGGGCGACGCCTGGGCCATCGCCCAGACCGCCGGGGCAGGACCGCCCAAGCAGACGGTCGAGAACACCTCGTTCACCAACGCGCAAGGCGTGACGATCCAAGGGCCTGTTGAGAAGATGGCGCCGCAGTACCAAGTCCAGTCGCTGCCTGGTGCGACGGCGCAGACCTTCACGATGATCGACGCCTTCGCGCCACTGTCCTCGGGCAACAACGTCCAGAACCTGTCCGCTTTCATGGTGGCGACCTCTGATCCGTCGAACTACGGCAAGCTGACTGCCTACGTGACCCCTTCGGGTCAGAACGTCATCGGTCCGATCCAGGCTGACGCCGAGATCCAGCAGAACGCCAAGGTGTCGAAGATCATCACGCCGCTCGACCAGCATGGCTCGACCGTGCTGCTCGGCAACATCCTGATGGTCCCGATCGATCAGGCCATGCTCTACGTGAGGCCGCTGTACGTGTCGAGCTCAGGGAACCCGCTGCCGCAGCTCAAGTACGTGATCGCCGTCTACGGCAGCAACGTGTCGATCAGACCTTCGCTCCAGCTCGCGATCTCAGACGTCTTCGGCGCCTCGGTGACCTTGCAGAACGGGAACCAGGGCTCCGGTGGTGGAGGGGGCACGAGCGTTGGGACCGCTGCGCAGCAGCAGGCGGCGAACTTGCTCGCCCAGGCCGACCTTGCCTACAAGACGGCCCAAGCAGCGCTCAAGGCCGGCAACCTGTCCGCCTACCAAGCAGCCATCAACGAGATGTACGGCCTGCTGCTCCAGGCGGAGGCCTTGATCAATCCCTCGAGCGCCACCACACCGACCACGACCTCGCCATCATCGAGCTCGTCGACGAGCAGCTCGAGCACGACGACGACCACGACGGTGCCGAGCACGACCACGACCTCCAAGAAGGCGACAGCGACGTCGTCAAAGGTGTCGGTCAGCGCCAGCTCGCGGCGACGAGCTGGCTAGCTCGACCAAGGCCGATTCAGCTGCTCGAGACGCAGGTGCCTGGCTCGATTCTCACGACGATCGTGCCGTCGGTCGTGGTGTTGTCCAAGGTGAGGTATTGGGCTCCGGGCTTCGACGTGATCGTCGCACCGTTGGCGTAGACGCAGTAGCCCACCGGGTACGAGCGAGGCGAGACGTAGATGGTCGTTGGCGCATGGATCGTCCCGGTGGGTGAGTAGACCAAGGTCAAGCTGCCCACCAGCTGGCTTGATTGCGCACTGAGCAGATCGCCCGCAACCGCCACGACGTGGGTGTCGGTGAGCGGCGTTATGACGGGGCTGTACTGGTTCTTCTCGTTGATGAGACCCTCGGCGGAGCTGCCGGTGGGGTCGTGGTAGTAGCGCCACGCCCACCACGACCAGCTGAGGCCCAGCGTCGACGCGTCGCTCACGAGGAGCGCTGCCAGCGCTTGGTCGCTGGTGGCACCGAACTCGGTCATCATGATGGCGGGACCGCCAGGCTGAGACGGGGTGTCGTAGAGCAGCCGGAGCTGTGACTGCTTCGTCATGGTCAAGAGCTCCTTGTCAGAGCAGGTCTGCAGATCGACCGGGTTGCCCGTGACGCCACTTCGCTCGGGGCAGTAGTCGTGGAAGTTGTAGACCACCCGCACGAGGTCCTTGGCCTTCGTCACGAACAGGGTGCGACCGTTGTCTGAAGCGTTGTCGATCTCGGGGAAGACGAGGTGCCGGGTGTCCGTCTCAAGCAGCGTCTCGATGAGCCCACGCTTGGGGACGTTCGGAGGGCAGATGAGGGTGTGGTTGGAGTTGATCTCCTGGGTCTCACCGTCGGAACCCCCGTAGAGGCACGAGAGGCCGACGGTGTAGTGACGACCACCCTGGCCGAGAGCTGCCTGGAGACCCAGCGGCTCGTTGATCGGGTCGTAGCCCGCCACCCAGGGGTTCGACTGGAAGTGACGAGCGAGAGCGACCCACGATCGCTGGTACTCGTTCTCCAGGCCACCTTGAACAGCGTTGTTGAAGAAGTTGACGAAGGAGGCGTCCACAGCAGGGTTCGCGTAGTTGTTCGACCAGCGACCCGGGTAGATGACGACGGGATGGCCGTTGGTGCAGACAGCCCACGGAGGTGCACCCTCGCCAGAGAACACTGAGCTCCAGACGTCTTGATGCATGTCGATGAGCGAGTAGATGTGGAAGCGACCGAGCTCCTTGACGACGGCGTCGACCTTCTGGATGTAAGCATCGGCCACCTTCTGGTTCCACATGCCGGGGTCCTTGTAAGGACCAGGTGTGCAGACCTTGGGCTGGTTGGGTCCTCCCGAGCCGGGCTCGATGCCGGCCCAGATGACACCTAAGCGCACCACGTTGAATCCGTCGTTTGAGATCCGAGCGGCGTCAGCAGCGTCGAGCGAGTTGTCCTTCCCTGGCTCGACGGTCAAGGTGAACGGCGCGAGCTTGTAGACGGCGTTGACCCCGTGGAGGATCACGGTGCGACCGAAGCGGTCGGTCATGAAGGCTCCCCCCGGAGAGGACAGCGGTCCCGAGAGGTAGGTGTTCGTCTCCATGTTCGAGAGCTTCTCGAGACCTTGGTCGCGATGCGAGCTGTACTGCTGGGCCTGACCGGAGCCCGAGGAGCTGCACGAGGCCAGGCTCACGGAGGCGACGGCGACCGCGGCAGCGATGGCGAGTGAACGGCGGAACATGGAGCGATGGTAGGCCGAACCTCGGCACCGCCCTGGGAGCACCGTCTCGGCCACCCCTGGGATCTGGGAGTCTGGTGGATCACCAAGAGAGGGGACGGGCCGAGATGTCGAGCGAAGACGAGGATCTCTTCCACCACATCGGAGAGCTCTTGTGGCCCCAGCACGGGTGGAGTCTTGAGCCGTCGCCATCTCCCGGTGGACCATCTTCGTGGTGCTACGAGCACCACGGCCGCGTGACGCTGTCGGTCGGTGTTGATGAGGGAACTATCACCTTGTACCTGACCAAGCAGGATCAAGACCTCACGGTTGGCTCGATCAACGAGCTCACGTCGTGGCTCGAGTCCAATCACGAGCTCTATGCCCACCCGGAGTGAGCACCATCCGGATGTGGGGGGTCTCGAAGGGCTGCTAACGTGGCACATCCAGCGCGGGGTGGAGCAGTCTGGTAGCTCGTCGGGCTCATAACCCGAAGGTCGTGGGTTCAAATCCCACCCCCGCCACAAGGGGAGAAGCACCGAAGTAGGTCTTCTTCTGCACCGAAGTCCCGGTTCCTCACTCGAGGTCCGGGACTTCGTGCTTTCTCCGGCTGATTCAACCGGCGCGGTGTGCCGGTAGAGCTCGATGGGCAGAGAAAGGCCGCCCCTAAGGGCGGCGTGATCGATCGATGGGCGCGGCTGGTCGGGCCTCTGACGGGCGGCAGATGGTCTACTGACTGGTCACGATGTGCGGTCGGTCGATCGGCTGGTCGGTCAGGGAATGCACGAGCTCGCCGTTCCCGCCGTGCTCGAAGAAAGGGTAAGCACCTCGCGTCCAGCACTCCCAGCAGCCACCGCTCGGTCAGCGCTCCGCAGTCGGGGCGTCAGGCGAGAATTGACGACGACTCAGCTGCCGCGACCAGAGCGGCGGCGTCCGGGGCCAGAAGGGTGCCGGACACCACGGCCGCGTCGGCCGAAGCTTTCACCTTGGCGACGTAGGTGGCGTGGTCGCCGTACAACCCGCGCAATTTCTCGTCGCTGAACGGGATGGTCTTGCCAGACAGGCTCATGAGCCAACCGCTGGCGTCACCTTGCCCGTACAAAGCGGCCACAGGGGCCTCGACGTGCGGGAGGCGCACACCGCCAATGGCGTTACCGTGCTCGTCGCGCCTGAACTTGCCGGCTTCATCTCCCACCTCGATAGGCGGCATGCTCGGCGGCAGGTCGCCCGTAGCGATCCATCGGTCGAGGTGGACGAGAGCGGCGTGCAAGGGGCCGTTCCACGAGGTGCCGTTGGTGTTGGTGCCGAAGGCCATCATCGGCTGATAGTCCTGTCCCATATCGCGCTTGTCGAGCGCGAGCTGGCGTTCCATGCTGTCCCCGCCGTGCGACGTGCCAGCGATTTCCCAGCTGCGGTAGTTGTCACTGTCGGGCCGCCGGATCGGAAGGCAGAACTGGGCGTCGACCTCTGAGTTGAAGATGAAGATCGGCACGGCAAGGTCGTCACGCAACTTGAAGAAGACCAGCGGAAGCGGCGCCTCGATGTCACCGAAGGTTCCTGCGCCCGTCTCGTCGGCGAATGGGCTGAACGAGACGTCCGATGGCGTCACGAGCGGGGACATGGGGCCCGCCTGCATGAGGGGAATGAAACCGTCGATAACACCCTCAATCGAGTGCACCCCGTTGATGTAGGTGTGCAACCGCTGGGCCGACTGCGACACGCCGGTGCCGATCACCCGCTCGACGTGCAGATCGTTCATCGGGTCCGCTGGGCTGGTCGGCCGCTTCGGACCCACCGCCCGGGCTGCCTGGGTGAAGATGCCGAAGGACAGGTCTTCGCTGGGGACATCGAGTGATCCATATCGCTCGGGATCCCAACGGACCAGCGGGTCACCCAAGTCACCCATGAGGTCGGGAGCCCCGTGCACGCCTAGTCGTTGGGCCGACACGCCGACGTGTGCAAAGCCCAGGGCGGCGAGACCGGGTAGCTCGTACATCATCAGATCGTGCATCATCGAGACGTTGTTCCACTCCAGGATCACGGTGCCGTTGAAATGAGCTGGATCAGCGGGACGTCGGACGAGGAGCCTTGTCCTGAACGGCAAGGTCTCCTTCGCCTCCGTCGACCACCGCCCGTCCACCGTGAACGATGCGCCGTCGGCGAGCCCGTACACAGCTGCCGTGCCCTCAAGGAAGTACTCCTCCTCGACGTAGCCGTATGCGGCCACATCGTCCATGCGTGCCGCAAAGGCCCAGCCGTGTGAACCGCCAGTGATTGGCCCCGTTACCTTCAGGTCGTCAGTCATGCGTCGTTCTCCCCCGGTGCGACCGCTGTGACAAGAAAGGTCGCAGATTGGTGATGGTAACGCAGTGCTCGATTTCAGGCGCTGGTGACCCGGTCGGTAGCAACCGGATCGTCCAGGCCCCCGCCTTCACCGCAGGCGACGGCGCTGTGGTGACGCGAGAGGACTGGCCTCTGCCATCCAGGTTGTCGCGGCGCTGCGCGCTAGGCGCCCATGGCTCGTTCCAGCGCTGTGAGTGTCGGCGCCAGCTCGACCAGCTGGTCCACGCCGGTGGCGTAGTCGTTGCCCTGCAACATGACCATCACGTGGTCGGCTCCGGCAGCGAGATGTTCGCGCATCTTGGCGGCAACCTCTGCTGGCCCTCCGTAGGCGGTGACGGCGTCCACTAAGCGGTCGGACCCGGTGGTGATCTCCTCTTCTGCGTAGCCGAGCCCGGCCAGATTGCGGGCGCCATTGGTCATCTCAGACGTCATGCGCACACCCTCGCGGGCTAGGGCCCTGGCCCGGTCGAGATCGTCATCGAGGATGGTGATCATCCCGACCACGAGCAGCTTGTCTGGCCCGAGCACCTCTCGTGCCCGCGCTGTGTACTCGGGCGGAACGCTGTTGCAAGTCGCCCCGTCGGTGATCTCACCGGCGAGGGCGAGCATCTTGGGACCTCTCGCCGCCAAGACCCGCGCAAAGGGGGCCTCGGGAACCTGGCGAAGCTGGATCAGCTGCTGATCATCCATTCGCTCGATGTAGGTACGCATGTTGGCAAGCGGGCTGCCCCACGGCTGGCCGACCATGGTCGCCTGGAATTCGTAGCCGATGCCTAGCCCGAGAACGAACCGCCCTGGATAAGCCTCCATAAGCGAGGCCGCTGCTGTGTTCATCATCTGGGGAGCCCGCGCCCAGATGTTGGCGATGGCTGTGCCGAACACCATGCGTTCGGTGGTGGCCAGCATCACCCCCAGCTGCACCAAGGCATCCTTGTCAAAGACGCTCTCGTTGTTCCACGCTGCCCGGTAGCCGGCCGCCTCCAACCGGCGGACCGACTGGCGTTGGAGGTCGGCCGAGACGACGCTGCTGAGTATGGGGCCGGGCAGGAACACGCCGACAGGTCCGAGAGCGCGACGCGCTTCAGTCACAACATCCGATGGTGCCATCCGTCGTCCCCTGGCTTTCCGCGCGATCGCCTGACTTGCCTCGTTGAGTCTGACATTTCCAAGGAGGCGGTGCTTAGGGCAGCGCCGTCGTTCGCCGAGAAGTGGCGGCGGTCGGTGCCCCAGATCTGGCCCTTCGTGGCAGGCGACTTGGGTGCATACCCCACCACCACGTGTTCACGGAGCTTCGTGGATGTCTTGGTTTCCGGGGCGAGAAAGGAGCACTTCGCATGAGACAAGGACTCGTGGAGCGTGACGGCGCCCTCCTCCGGAGCTGGGGTCGGTCGGGATCCGACTCGTTGCCACTTGGATCGACTCGTCGCGCACTCGGGCTGACGTTCTCTGTTGCTTCGCCGGCTTCAGAGGTGTGATCAGATGACGAGGCGCCCCTCGATGGTGCTTCAAGCTCCAGATGCCTTCGTGTGCCTGAACGCAGTGGTTCGGTCTAGATCCGCTGACGGCTTTCGCTCTCGGCGCGGAAGCGAGCCACCCAGTCGCGCGAGCGGTCGTCGGCCTGGCGCTGCATCGGCCTCTTGTCTTTGGGAGCGGGAGGATCGATGCCGAGTGCATCGAGCACGCGACCAATGGTGGCGGCTCGGCTCACAGTGAACTCGTCGTAGAAGACACGGATGGGCTCTCTGCCGGTGGCGTGAAACCAGTCTTCCCAGCGTGCATCCCAGCGGTGAAGCTCGTTGAGCAGATGCTCGATCGCCCGGTAGTCATACTCGGCTCCGGGGGTGTCGCCTGGCTCCTCGTCATCCACCTCCGATTCCGTGCGCCATTCCTGGGTCTGGATGGCCTTCCAGAGCGAGACGGCCTGAGCTACCTTGTCTCGTCGCCTCATGAAGATGATCTTGAGCTGGGGGAAGACCGCGTCGAGTCGCTCGTTGAACGACAGCTCGCCCAGATCGGGCAGATCCAGCATCCGCTGCCTGAAGTCATCGAAGTAGTTGCCCATCATCTTGGCGCCGAAGACCCCGTTGGACGTGGTGCCACGCTGGAGCACGTAGCGGAACCAAGGCTCGAACTCCCCGGGCTGCTCGGCTTGTCCGGGCTTCGTGGGAGCGAGGTGCTCGGTGATGTCATGGACCGAAGGATCTTCGAAGTACTGGCGCGGCTGGCGCGGGAGGCCCGTCGTCCGGAGCCGCTCGAAGTACTCGTCGGGCACGCCGGCGACCTCGGTGCCGCGGAGCAGCTCGCAGAGCAGGGTGCTCCCACTGCGCTGGGTCGAGCAGACGAGATAGGAGATGGCTTCCACGCGCCGAGGTGGCCCCATGCCAATACTCTATCTTTCCCAGCGCAACAGTGGAGATTGAGATTGCTACCATGGCGCTGGATGAGACCGAACATCCTCTACCTGCACTCTCATGACACAGGGCGCTACGTGCAGCCCTATGGATATCCGGTCCCCACGCCGAACATCCAGCACCTCGCCGACCAGGGGGTGCTCTTTCGCCAAGCGTTCTGTGCGGCTCCCGTCTGCTCAGGTTCGAGAGCGTCCCTGCTCACCGGCCAGTGCACACATGCCACAGGCATGCTCGGCCTCGCGCATAGGGGTTACCGGCTCCATCATCCCGAGAGGCACCTGGTCAACGTGCTGCGCCGCGCGGGGTACTGGACCGGGCTCGTGGGTGAGCAGCACGTCTCTGGTGATCCGAGCGACCTCGGCTACGACCACGTCGTCGATCTGAACTCCACGAAGGTGAGTGACGTCGCGCCTGCAGCGACGAGTCTGATCGGTTCGCGAGCGGGGCAGTCCGCGCCCTTCTTCCTCTCGATCGGGTTCTTCGAGACGCATCGTGAGTTCTTCGAGCCCTCGTCCATCCGAGACACCCAGTACTCACGCCCCCCTGAGAACGTCCCCGACAACATCCAGACTCGTCGTGACATGGCATCGTTCAGGGCGAGCGCCCGAGCCCTCGATCAAGGGGTCGGCACCGTGCTCAACGCCCTCGAGGAGAACGGGCTGGCGGATGACACCCTCGTGTTCCTGACGACCGATCACGGTCTCGCGTTCCCGGATGCGAAGTGCACGATGTACGACCGGGGGATCGGCGTCATGCTGATGATGCGTGGCCCGGGTGGCTTCGAGCGAGGCCGTGTCCATGATGCGCTGGTCACCCATCTCGATCTGTTTCCGACGATCTGTGACGTGGCCGGCATCGAGAAGCCGGATTGGCTCGAGGGCACGTCGCTCTTGCCGCTGATCAGCGGCGAGGTGACTGAGCTGCACGAGGAGATCTTCGCCGAGGTCACCTATCACGCTGCCTACGAGCCCCAGAGGGCCGTGCGCACGTCGCGCTACAAGTACATGCGCCGCTACGACGAGCTCCATCCCGGGAAGGTGCCAGCCAATCTGGACGACAGCTCGACCAAGGACGTCTTGATGGCCGCTGGTTGGGCAGAGGTTGCTCCCCCGTGGGAGGCGCTCTACGACCTCTGGCTCGATCCGGCCGAGGGGACCAACCGGATCGATGATCCGTCGTTGGCAGACGTGGCCGATGACCTGCGCTCGCGCTTGCAGGCGTGGATGGTCCGCACCCGAGACCCTCTCATAGATGGCCCCGTGCCTCCTGCGGAGGGAACCGTGACCAACTCGGTCGATCAGCTCTCGGCGAGCGACCCGACGACGCCCCCCACGGCGTTCAGCCTCACGAACTCCCGGCGAGCTCGCCGCACCGCCAGCACCCCCAGAGCACCCGAGCAGCCCTGAGACCCGAGAGGAGAGCGCTGCGGGCATTCCCGTGTCGCATCGCGACCTGCTCGAGAACCCGATCCCCGTGACCTTGGCCACCGTGGGGCCGACGAGCCCTCCGCAGCTCACCGCTGTGTGGGTGATGCTCGACGATGACCTGATCATCACCTCGTTGGCGAGAGTCCGCCAGAAGCTCAAGAACCTTGAGGTTCAGCCACCAGCGACGGTCTTCGTGATCGATCCGAGCAACCCGATCAAGACCCTGGAGGTGCGCTGCGACGTCACGATCACCCCGGATCCAGATCTGGAGGTCCTCAAGAGGCTCCTCACCGTGTACGGCACCGCTCTGGCGTCGTTCCAGGCACCACTCGAAGGCCGCGTCGCGGTCGAGCTGCGACCGATCCACGTGGTCGCCATCGGCTGATCGTCAGAGGTGGGGCGTTGACCGCTCCGGCCGATGTGGCTCAGCTCCGGTGTCGAGCGTGCAGGACCACGTCGTGGGAGTGATGGGCACCTGCGCCAGCGCTGACCTGGCGAGGACGACTCTCCTCAAAGGAGATCTCCCACTCTCGGTCGAGGAGCTCGACGACATCACGTGGGCTGACGTAGTCCGTGGGCTCGAAGCCGTGGGACCTGGCCTCCTCGAGATCCATGACGTGGTGCACGACGAGCAGTCGCCCGCCAGCGGCCACGGCAGCGAGCAGCCTGTGCTCCGCCAGCCTGTCCGGGGTGCGCAACAGCGAGGGGTACTGCACCGAGACGAGGTCGTAGCCGTTCGGGTTAAGGGGGGCCTCGAGCAGGCCGGCGCAGATCCACTCGATCTCGACGCCGCTCGCCAGGGCTGCCGCGGCACCTCGGCGCAACGCCACCTCCGACACATCGAGAGCCGTGACCTGCCACCCTTTCTCGGCGAGCCAGACGGCGTCGGCGCCCTCGCCGCAGCCGACGTCCAACACGGATCCTGGTTCAAGATCATCTGTCTCGATCACGAGTGCGCCGTTCGGTTGACCGCTCCAGATCTGCTCATCGCTGGCGTAGCGCTCGTCCCACTCCCCATCGCTCACCGGGATTCGTTGGTGCTCAGCGTCGTGTGGGTGAGACGCCCCGCCCGGGTGGTCGTGGCTGTGGTCGCTCATGACGGCAACCTAGGCTTCTCGCCCTCGACAGTGAGCACCCAAGGAGCAGTGTGGCAAAGCGTCTCTCGAACGACCCGCTGGAGAAGAAGCGAGAGGCAGCCTCTCATCCCGATAGGCCGGGTGAGCGCTGCAACGCGGACGAGGGCAGCTGGACCCCCCGTCGTCGACCACGGCCGGTGTGAGGCGGACACGAGCTGCGTCGTGGTCTGTCCCCATGACGTCTTCGAGATCCGCACGATCGAGCCAGCAGACTGGAGCGCACTTGGGCTGGTTGGCAAGTTCCGTGTCACCGCCCACGGCAAGAACAGCGCTTACACGCCCAAGGCAGATCAGTGCAGGGCTTGCGGGCTGTGCGTGGTGGCCTGCCCTGAGAGGGCGATCTCCCTCACGCCACCCCCGCCACCCCTGACGCCATCGGGTTGACCGAGGCGTCTCTCTTCTCCTTCCCTCACTAGTTGCCTGGTGGGCCTCGGCCAGGGACGAGGCTCCGCTCGCCTCACCACGGCCCCTTCTCTCGGTCAGTTCTGGCTCGTCGCCGCCGGGATCGGCGTCAGGACGATGCTCAAGCTCGGACAACTGGAGAGGGCGCCCTCCAGGTGAAAGCGTTGGTGCGTAGGCTCCTTGCCTGTGACTGCTCGGAGCAGAACTTCGCAGCTCGTGGTGATGGCTTTGGTGCTCTTGTTCGGCGCCGCGCTCTTGAGCGTCACGCCACTCACGCAGCGTGCATCACTCGTCGCGTCGAGCAGCGTCTCGACGACAGCGCAGCGCCCAGCGCACCCTGTGGGTTGTCGACCCGCGCAGCACTGCGCTCCGGGTGGCTCACAGGGGAGCTCGCTCTCCTCCCAGCTTCGACTCGATCTCGGGATGCTCGCCGCCTTGGGCGTCGTCGTTGCCGCCGGCAGGCGCCGCCGCCCGACGCTCTTCTCGACGGTCCACCATCCCGGATTTCCGCAGAGCATCTTCCGACCACCCATCGCGAGCTGACCGAACGTCGCACCGAAGCCAGCGTCCGCTGGCTTCTGACATCCACGGTCTCGAGGACAGCAAGGTCCTCGGTCACTTTCATGATGCGCCTTCCATGGCGCATCACTTCTCGAAGGGAAGCTCTCTATGTCTCGTTTCATCCATGCCCTGTCCACGCGCGTCGGCGCCCGTTCGGCGTCACGCCGGCTCACGTGGGGTGCGGTGGCCCTCGTCTTCCTCGTGGTCGTCGCTCTCGTCGTCATCGCTCTGATGGGGAGCACACCCCCTGTCCAAGGTGGAAACCGCTTTGAGCCGGCGCCACCTTCGCTGACCTCACGGCTCACCCAGATCAAGGCCAGCGTCTATGACGCGGTGGGCGTGTCGTCGTCGGTGGCGTCGGTCACCGCTCCGCAGGCGACCAGCGTCAGATGGCCGGTGACGGTGACGAACAAGCAGGGCAACCAGGTGCCCGTCGTCTTCTACTACGGAGCCGAGTTCTGTCCCTACTGCGCAGCGGAGCGGTGGGCACTCATCTCGGCGCTGAGCAGATTCGGCTCGCTCTCACACCTCGGGCTGACCACGTCCAGCGCCACGGACTTCTACCCGAGCACGGCCAGCTTCTCCTTTCTGAGGACGACGATGACCACGGAGCACGTCGACTTCCAGGCGGTGGAGCGCTATTCGAACATCCCCGATCCGAAGCGTGGCTCGTACACCACGTTGGAGAAGCCCACCGCGGAGCAGACGGCGTGGCTCACTCGCTACGACACGGGACCACAAGGGCTTCAGCTCCCCTTCGTCTTGATAGGCAATCGCTTCGTGCTCACGGGGTCACAGTTCTCGCCGAGCATCCTCCAGGGACTCACTCGTGACCAGATAGCGGCTGGGCTGACAGACCCCGCAAACCCGGTGACGAAGGCCATCGTCTCGGCATCGAACTACTTGGCGGCCGCGCTCTGCGTGGTGTCAGGGCTCCCGCCGAGCGCGGTGCGCGGTGCAGCGGGGGTGCGAAGCGCACTGTCCGCGATGAAGCAGTGAGCTGAGCACGTCTCACGTGCAGGGCGCTAGACGCCGTGCTCCTCGTGGATCACGCCGGCATCGCGGAGCCGGGCGATGACTTGCCTGACGGACTCCTCGAGGGGCATGGCGCCGCTGGCATCGAGGCGCAGGTCGGGGCGCTCGGGAGGCTCGTAGATCGAGTCGATGCCGGTGAAGTTCCCCAGCTCGCCTCGGCGAGCCTTGGCGTAGAGCCCCTTGAAGTCACGTGCCTCGACGATCTCAAGTGGGGCGTCGACGTGGATCTCGAAGAACTCGCCGTCGTCGAAGAGCTCCTTGGCGTTTCGGCGCTCGGCGCGGAATGGCGAGATGAAGGCGGTCAGCACGATCAGCCCTGCGTCGACCATCAGTCGTGCCACCTCGGCGACACGTCGGATGTTCTCCACCCGATCGGCGTCGGTGAACCCAAGGTCACCGTTGAGGCCATGGCGCACGTTGTCGCCGTCGAGCAGGTAGGTCCGATAGCCCCATCGGTGCAAGCGCTTCTCGACGAGGTTGGCGATCGTCGACTTGCCAGCACCCGAGAGACCGGTGAACCACAACACGGCAGGGCGCTGGTGGTTGAGCTGGGCCCGAGCTTCCTTGTTGACCTCGACGGCCTGCCAGTGCACGTTGTCGGCACGGCGGAGAGCGAAGTGGAGGAGCCCCGCGGCCACGGTGGCGTTGGTGATCCGGTCGATGAGGATGAATCCACCCATGTCGCGGTTCTCTGCGTAGGGATCGAACGGGACGGGCTGATCGAGCCGAAGGTTCAGGACGCCGATCTCGTTCATCTCGAGCGTTCGGGCAGCCGTGTGCTCGAGGGTGTTGACGTTGACCTTGTACTTGGGCTGTGAGACCTTGGCCCCGACAGTTCGTGCACCCATCTTGAGGAAGTAGGAGCGCCCCGGCAGCATGGGCTCGTCACCCATCCAGACGAGGTGGCACTCGAACTGGTCGGTCGCGCCGGGCGCCGCGGTGGGTGACGAGATCACGTCGCCTCGGCTCACGTCGACCTCATCGGTCAAGGTCAACGTCACCGACTGCCCCGCAACGGCCTCTTGGAGGTCGCCGTCAGAGGTCACGATCCGCTCGACGTGGCTCTCGAGGCCGGAGGGCACGATGCGGACTCGGTCGCCGGGTCGCACGGTGCCACCCGCCACGAACCCAGAGAAGCCTCGGAAGTCGAGGTCCGGTCGGTTGACCCACTGGACAGGCATCCTGAGGGGCTGGTTGGCCAGATCGTCGGCGATCTGGACGCTCTCGAGGTGCTCGATCAAGGTGGGCCCCGTATACCAGGGCGTGGCGTCGCTCTGCTGGGTGATGTTGTCGCCCTTGAGGGCAGAGATGGGGATGCAGGTGATGTGCTCCAGACCGATCTCATGGGCGAAGCTCCGGTAGGACTCCTCGATCTCGTCGAAGACCTCCTCTGAGTAGCCCACGAGGTCGAGCTTGTTGATGGCCACGACCACCTGAGAGATCCCGAGGAGCGAGACGAGGTAGCTGTGCCGCCTCGTCTGGGTCAGCACGCCGCGTCGAGCGTCGATGAGGATGACGGCCAGGTCAGCGGTGGACGCCCCAGTGACCATGTTGCGCGTGTACTGCTCGTGACCAGGAGTGTCGGCGACGATGAACTTGCGCTTCTCGGTCGAGAAGAACCGATAGGCCACGTCGATGGTGATGCCCTGCTCGCGCTCGGCCGCCAGGCCATCGACCAGCAGGGCGAAGTCGAGCTCACCTCCCTGGGTGCCGACGATCTTGGACTCAGACTCCAAGGCGTCGAGGTGATCTTCGAAGACCAGCTTCGAGTCGTAGAGGAGCCGGCCGATGAGGGTGGACTTGCCGTCGTCGACGCTGCCGCACGTGATGAAGCGGAGCAGCGACTTGTTCTCGTGCATGGCGAGATAGGCATCGATGTCCGTCGCCAAGAGGTCGTTCTGCGCGTGGGCCATCAGAAGTATCCCTCCTGCTTCTTCTTCTCCATTGAGCCGCTTGAGTCATGGTCGATCACACGTCCCTGACGCTCTGAGCTCGTGGTCAGCAGCATCTCTTGGATGATCTCGCCCAAGGTGGTGGCCTCCGACTCGACCGCACCGGTGAGCGGATAGCAGCCCAAGGTGCGGAAGCGCACACTCCTCATCGTGGGCGTCTCACCCGCGTTGAGAGGCATGCGGTCGTCGTCCACCATGATCAACGTGCCGTCTCGCTCGACCACGGGTCGAGGAGCCGCGTAGTAGAGCGGCACGATCGGGATCTTCTCCAAGTTGATGTACTGCCACACGTCGAGCTCGGTCCAGTTCGACAGCGGGAAGACCCGCACGCTCTCGCCTGGTCGGATTCGCGCGTTGTAGAGATGCCAGAGCTCGGGGCGCTGAGACTTCGGATCCCAGCGGTGCTGCTCAGAGCGAATGGAGAACACGCGCTCTTTGGCGCGGGCCTTCTCCTCATCGCGTCGAGCACCGCCGAAAGCGAGGTCGAAGCTGTGCTTGTCCAGCGCCTGCTTGAGCCCCTCGGTCTTCCAGATGTCGGTGTGGAGAGCTGAGCCGTGGTCGAAGGGGTTGATGCCCCGCTCGATCGCCTCTGGATTCTGATGCACGAGCAGCTCGACATCGAGGTCTTGTACGAGCTGGTCGCGGAACCGGTACATCTCTTGGAACTTCCACGTCGTGTCGACGTGGAGCAGCGGGAACGGCGGCTTCGACGGGTAGAAGGCCTTCATCGCCAGGTGCAGCATCACCGAGCTGTCCTTGCCCACCGAATAGAGCATCACCGGGTTCTCGCTCTCTGAGACCGCTTCTCGAAAGATCTGGATGCTCTCAGCTTCGAGGCGTTGGAGGTGCGTTAGGGGCGGCATTCAATCCTCTTCCCGGCGCTTCGCCGTCTGGACTCAGTTTCGCTCACGTGGTGGGCCACTCGATGAGATCCTTGGTCGACGAGCGCTCAAGCATCCCGAAGGTCTCCTCACCATCCCAACGGTAGCGAACACCGCCCTGGAAGAGAACCGGGAAGTCAGGCATCATCGGATTCGACGTGGCGTGCACCGAGATGATCGTCTCTCCCTCGATCGTGACCTCTCCTCGCTCGGTCTCAAGGATCACGCTTACGTCGTCTCCCGAAGCCTTGAGCTTGCGGAGCCACGGCGCCTTGACCACCCGAGCGGGGATGAGGTCGCCGTCGCCGTCGTAGAGATAGCCCTCGTTGAAGGTCGGCTTCCCGTCGGCGCGCGGCGGGTAGGTGATGTAGCCGAACGCCTTGCCCGAGGGGAACAGAGCGGATTGCCATGCGTGGCCCCAGAAGTCGGTCAGCACGCGCACGCCTTGGCGGCGGATCCGCAGCCCGGAGCCGTTGAAGGTGTGCTCTTCGCCCTCGACGGAGACACGACCCGAGCAGCGGAAGAGCTGCTCATAGCGAGGACCGCCCATGTAGGCACCCTCGACCTCTCCCTCCAAGAGGGCCTTGGCCTCGGGCAGGAGATCGCCTTGGACCCACGGTGGCGTGGCCAAGGTGGCTTCGACCTCGAAGCTCACCGGCACCAGCGCTGCGCCGCTCTCATATTTCGAGCCGCTGATCAGCGCGTCAGCGGTGGTTGCCTGCATCTCGCCGTCAAAGGTGGCCACCCAGCGAGCGAAGGGCTCGATGCAGCGGAACTCGAGCGGACCCGCGCCCAAGATGTAGGGCCGGCCTTGCTCGTCGAGCGCCGAGTGCGTCGCCCCGGTGTCGTGGTTGAAGTAGACGCGCCCATCGCTGAAGCCCATTTGGGACTGGAAGAGATGAGTCTCCCAGGGGCGTCCCTCCGCCTCGATGCCGATGCGTGGGATGCCAAAAAAGCCCACATCATCGGAGATCCAAAAAGACACCGAGTCGCGCATCTCGGGGTTGTCTGGCGCTGACGAGAGGACCTCCTCTCGATTGAGGTCGATGCCTCCCGTGAGATCGATGGTCATGGGCCTACCCGCTTTCTCTGAGGGGCGTGGTGATCAAGCCAGCCGGGGATCCGGCTGTTGTAGTCGGCGAACTTGGGACGGATCGCCTCGAGGTCGAGCCCGAAGCGAGCGGGATCAGGGTGGACGTTGGCCTCTCGTCCCTCTGCAAAGCTGTGCCACCACTCGTCCATCCCCTGTTCGAAGGCAGGCGAGATGGGTTGGCCGAGCCACGCGTAGAGACCACGCACCTCGTCGATGGGCTGGGTCTGCATGGCCTCGAACCCGATGTCGTAGAAGCGGGCATCGTTCCCTCGATCTCGGAACGCCAAGGTGCGCTCCATGCCCACCGACCAGTGCTCGACGTTCAGGGCGCCGAGGTAGAGGGGATCGGAGTCGAGGGAGAACTGCGAGTACATGACTTCGTAGAGATCGGCGACCGAGACCATGACCTCGGTGGGATCGCGGTGGGTCATCACGTAGCGGGCGTCGGGGAACACCTGGTCGAGCTGGTCGATGAAGAGCAGGTGGCTCGGGCACTTCAAGATCCATGGTCGCCGCGGCTCTCCCCACTGGAGGAGCTTGAGCGCGCGTCGCTCGTAGCGATAGGTCGAGCTGAGGTCGGCGTCAGCGAGCAGCCAGTCTGAATACGAGGGCATGTACGCGAAGGCCTGGAACACGTGCGTCTTGAAGTCGAGTCCCATCAGCATCTGGCACTCCTGCGGACCTCTCGGCGTGGAGGGCACGAGCGCCTTCGCTCTCGGCGTCATCGCTTGCTGCTGCACGTCGGCTTCTTCGGCTCTGGTGATCCGCGGATCGAGGCCCACGACCGTCGAGGGTGGCGGGCACGGCTCGACTGCCTCATAGGTCCGCAGCGAACGAGCGCAGGGGTCTTCAGCCAGCAGGGCGCTGAGCGCCGTCGAGCCCGTCCTCGGCAGGCTGAGCCCGATGAGCGGCGCGACGAGCGGCTCGTCCTCGATCTCGGGATAGCGCCGATACCAGTCTTCGATCTGGAGTCGTTGGCTGAGGAGACCGGTGATCATGGCCGGAAGTGCGAACTCGCCGATCGGGCTCAGGTGGGCCTCGTCTCGAAGCGCACCCACCAAGATCGCAAGTCCCTCCCGGAACGAGTCGTCGCCAAAGTCCTCAAGTCCGGTCTGCGCACGCGCAGCGTCCAGAAGCTCCCCCGCCCGTTCCATAGCGCTCCCCCCCTTGCTGTTCAAGGAGCGTCTCGCCCAAAGCGCGATCCTCATCACTTGATGGCACTAAAATGCCAGGAATATGACAAGCGTGTCAAGCGACTCCGGAGCAGCCGTCACCCGACGGTCCTACGACAACTCGCGACGCCTCCAGCAGGCCGCAGCCACCCGAGCGCGGATCCTCCAAGAAGGAGCGGAGCTGGCGCGGGCGTGCACGTCGTGGGACTGGAGAGAGCTCACCCACGAAGCAGTGGGAGAGCGGGCGGGCGTCTCGCGTCGCACGGTCTTTCGGAGCTTCCCGACGGTGGCGGAGCTCCACCGTGCGATTGTGAGCCAGCTTGAGGCCGAGTCGGGCGTGCACTACGAGAACCTCACGCTCGATGAGGTCTCGGAGACAGGCGCCCGAGTCTTCGAGTCCTACTCGGCGTTCGCGGCCTCTCGTGAGGGCTCGGAGCCACCCCTCCCCGAGGAGGATCGCAAACGAAGAGACGCGATCTCACGGGCGGTGACGAGAGAGACCGCAGGCTGGACCGTCCTCGAGCGCGAGCGAGCTGCCGCCGTGTTGGACGTCTTGTGGTCAGTTGAGTCCTATCGACGGCTCGTGTCCGTGTGGGAGATGAGCATCGACGATGCCAACTCGTCGATGGCCTGGGCCATCAAGGTGGTCCTCACTGAGATCCGAGGCGATCGTCGTCCGTAATCAGAGGAACACGGCCGCGCACAAGGCTTGGCCCCACGGCGACGCGTCAGTGCCTGATCATGGCCTCGCACCACTCCCACAGCGCCCTGGCCTCGGCGTCTTGCTTCTCGGGCATCACCCGAGTCCAAGGCACGTGGTACTCGCCCCGCTCCTCGCGATCGAGCCACAGCGAGCCTCCCCGGTTCGCCACCTCTGGTGCCGTCGCCAGCCAGAGCTCGGTGTCGACCCCCTCAAAAGCTGATCGGAGCAGTGGCCGAAGCGCCGCGGCAAAGGAGGGCAGCCCGGCAGTCAGGCCAGGTGTGTCGGCCCAGCCGGGATGCGTGGCGAAGAAGTCGATGCCTCGGTCTCCGTAGCGCCGCTGCCACTCTCGAGTGAGGACGACCTGGGCGCGCTTGGCGCGGGCGTAGGCCACAGAGCCCCGATAGCCATCGGCATGCATCTCGAGCGAGTCGAGGTCGAAGCGCTGGGTGTACATGCCTCCCGAGGTCATCGTGATCACTCGAGAGGGCGCTGAGGATGACAGCAGGGGGAGGAGCCGCTCGGTCAAGAGAAAAGGAGCGAGCAGATGGACCGCAAGCGTCGACTCGATGCCCTGAGGCGACAAGCTGAACGCCTTCGACAGCGCGCCTGCGTTGTGCACCAGCACGTCGAGGTGTCCGAAGCGAGAGAGGAGTCGATCAGCGAGCTCGTCGACCTGCTCGAGATCGGCGAGATCAGCTCGCTCGGCGACGATGCCGTTCGGACCGAGGTCCTCAAGCTGGCGCCGAGCAGCGTCGAGCCGGTCAGGATCTCGCCCCACGATGCAGACCGACGCACCACCTCGACAGAGCTCCGACGCTGCCACGAGGCCGAGACCCGAGGTTCCTCCGGTAATGATCACGACCAGGCCCGCTGGGGAGGGCCGGTCGCCCCAGTGGGCAGCTCGACGGCGAAGCGAGTAGCCGAGCTTCGAGAAGCTTCCGACCACACTCAGCTCCAACGCGGCATCGAGGGCACGGGCCGAGCGTCCCAAGGTGCCCTGCGATCTCGTCATCTCGAGAGCTCCTCGGCAAGGCCGCGTGCTGCTCGCTCGGCGATCCGGCGAAAGCTCAGGGCCAAGAGGGGTGTGGCAGCTCTCCAGAGGCCCTTGGGCTTGAGCGTCGCGCTGTAGGTGACCTGGGATCCGCCGCTCGCCAGCGCCGTGATCTCGATCGTGTCGGTCGAACTGAACGCCGGATCCTCCGCGTGAAGCACCAAGCGCGCAGGTCGCTCGTAGCGCGAGAGCTCGTAGGTGACGTGCTTGCGACGCCCACCGATGAGCAAGGTGACGTCGAACGTCGTGCCCGGGCCTACCTCGCCCCGCAGTGATCCTCCGGACAACTCGGCCTCGGCCACCCCTGGATCCCAGCGGCTGGCGTTGCGCATGTCGGCGAGGAAGCTGAAGGCCGCCTCAGGAGCGCGCTCCGTGTCGCATGTCGTGGCGAATCTGGCCATCTTCTGCCTCCAGCCAAGGACCCGAGCCTGACGCGGCACGCACGTGCCGTGAGGGCCGAACCTGTCAGGGATGACTTTAGTGCTAAAACGGGAGGCATGCGAATTGCCATCGTGGGATCAGGTGTCTCGGGTCTCGTCTGCGCTCATCTCCTCTCGAAGCACCACGACGTGACGCTCTACGAAGTTGACGGCCGTCCAGGAGGCCATGCCCACACGGTCCCCATCGAGATCGAAGGTCGGCAGCTGAACGTGGACACGGGCTTCTTGGTCTACAACGAGCGGACGTACCCGGGTCTCGTTCGACTCTTTGCCACCCTCGGCATCGCCACCCAGCCAAGCGACATGAGCTTCTCGGTCGTCGACGAGCGCACAGGCCTCGAGTACGGGGGACCAGCCCTGCGGGCCGTTCTCGCTCAGTGGCGCAACCTGCTTCGACCAGCGTTCTTGAGGATGCTGCTCGACGTCGCTCGCTTCCACAGGGCTGGCCAGGCGCTGCTCGCGGCCCCTCCGGAGCCGAGCTACACCTTGGAGGACCTGTTGGCCGACGGCCGATGGTCCCGCTCCTTCATCGAGTGGTATCTGCTGCCGCTGGGGTCGTCGATCTGGTCGGCAGATCCCGGGGCGTTCACGCGCATGTCCGCAGCGATGGTGCTCCGGTTCTTCGATCGCCACGGCATGCTCTCCTTCGGGGGCAAGCCAGCGTGGCGCACCGTCTCGGGCGGATCGAGCAGCTACGTCGATGCCATCGTCGCTCCGTTGGAGGCGGAGGGGCGAGTGCGGATGTCCTCGCCCGTCGAGCACGTGCTTCGAGGCGAGGACGGCGTCACGCTGCGTACCAAGGCGGGGACGGTCGAGGTCTTCGAGCACGTCGTGCTCGCCACGCACAGCGACCAGGCGCTTGCCATGATGGCTGACGCCACGAAGGCCGAGAAAGAGACGCTCGGCGCGTTTGGCTATCAGCCCAACAGCGTGATCTTGCACACCGACGAACGCCTCATGCCGAGCACCCGCCAGGCGTGGGCGGCGTGGAACTACCACCGACCCTCAAGTGGATCGGATCGAGTGACGATGACGTACCTGCTCAATCGCCTCCAGGGCTTCAATGATCTGGCACCGGTGATGATCACCCTCAACCGCGACGAGGAGATCGACGCTCGTAAGGTGCTCAGAACGTTCGAGTACGCCCATCCTGTGCTCGATGCGGCTGCGGTGAGAGCCCAAGGGCGACACGCTGAGATCAGCGGCTCGGGCATGCTGTCGTTCTGTGGGGCGTACTGGGGCTCCGGCTTCCATGAAGACGGACTCCAGAGCGCCTTGGCGGTCTGCCGTGGTCTGGGAGCTGGCTGGTGAGGTCGCCCGAGGTGCGTCGCAGCTGGCTCTATCAAGGGCTGGTGACGCATCAGAGGCCTGGAGCCGATGGGCACCGCTTCAGCCAGAAGGTGCAGATGGCGCTCGTCGATCTCGACGAGATCGAGGCCTTCTGTGGCTTGCACCCCCTGTGGTCATCGAGCCATCTCGCGCCGGCGGAGTTCCGTCGTGCGGACTACCTCGGTGATGCCTCAGCTCCTCTGCCTGAGGCCGTGCGCGATGCGGTCGAGCGACAGGTCGGCGAGCGCCCGTCGGGGCCGATCTCGCTGCTGACCAACGTGCGGCTGTGGGGCTGGCTCGCCAACCCCATCAGCTGCTACTTCTGCTTCGATCCCACCGGGGCTGAGGTTCGCTTCATGGTCGCTGAGGTGACCAACACCCCATGGCACGAACGCCATCCCTACGTCGTCGGCGGACCGGGTGACCACGAGCTCTCGAAGCAGCTGCACGTGAGTCCGTTCCTTGCCATGGACCAGCGCTACCTGCTCCACTACAGCGCTCCTGGATCGACGTTCGGGCTTCGCATCGAGGTCCGAGCCCCAGAGGGGCCGAGCTTGTTCGCCGGCATCGAGCTCCATCAGGTGCGCGCCACTCGTCGTGCGCTAGGACAGATGCTGTGGTCCCCGCAGCTGAGTGCACCCGGCGTCTCCCTCGGCATCTATCGCCAAGCGCTCTCCCTCCTGCGCAAGGGTGCGCGTCTGCATCGCCATCCTCGAGCCACCCCTGTGCAGGGTCGCCAGCAGGGCACCGTTGATGCGTGATCGATACGCCGAGCTCACCAGGCGCCTGGCGAGCCGTCTCACCGGGACGCTCAGCGTCGAGGGGGAGGTGGGGAGCTGGGTCGCCGGTCGCGGTGCACCTGTGGTCAACGTCACGGTCCATGACGCCCGGGCGTTCCGCTCGGTGGTGCGACACCAGTCGATAGGCCTCGGAGAGAGCTACGTCGAAGGGTGGTGGGACGCCGATGACCTCACGGGGGTCGTTCGGCTCTTGCTCAACAGCACGGCGAAGCCGCGCGAGCTCCTCGATCGAGCGGCGCAGGTGGCCTCCGGACCCTTGTCGCGACTTCGACGGCGCACACTTCCCGACAGGGTGACGAATCGGCGAAACGTGCGGGCCCACTACGACCTTCCGCCCGAGCTCTTCACCGCGATGTTGGACGAGACGATGGCGTACTCGTGCGCCATCTTTGAGTCTCCCCACGTGACGCTCGAGGAGGCCCAGCGCGCGAAGTTCGAGCGCATCTGCCAGAAGCTTGCGCTGAGCGCGCAGGACCACTTGGTCGAGATCGGCTCGGGCTGGGGTGGCTTGGCTTGCTATGCGGCATCGACCTACGGATGCCGGGTGACCACCACCACGATCTCCAAGGAGCAGGAGGACGCGGCGACCAGGCGCGTCAAGGAAGCCAACCTCTCAGAGCAGGTCACCGTGCTCGGCTCCGACTTTCGAGATCTCGACGGCACCTTCGACAAGCTGGTCTCCGTCGAGATGATCGAGGCCGTCGACTGGCGGCTCCACGGGGCCTTCTTCTCCACGTGCCAGCGGCTCCTCAAGCCCGAGGGTCTGATGCTCCTCCAAGCGATCGTCATCGAAGACGTGAGCTATGAGCGAGCGAAGCACCACGACGACTTCGTCCGTCGCATGATCTTCCCCGGTGGATGCCTGCCGTCGGTCACGTCACTTCGCCAGTCGGTCGCTGAGGCCACCGACCTGCGTGTCGTCGATCTCGAGGACATCGGGCGCCACTATCCGCCCACGCTGCGACGCTGGTCCGAGAACGTCAACGCCACCTGGGATGCCGCGCCCTGCGACCTCGAAGAAGAGAGGTTTCGGCGATTGTGGAACCTCTACTTGTGCTACTGCGAGGCAGCCTTCCTCGAAGGTCACATCAGCGACGTCCAGATGGTGCTCGGGCCTCGGTGCGAGGCGCCCGCGGATGACTGAGGGGCGCCCCGAGGACACCGTCAGCCTTCCTGAGGCGGCGAAGCTGCTCGGGGTCCACTACATGACCGCCTATCGCTACGTTCGAACCGGTCGGCTCGAAGCCAGCTCCGTGGGTGGCGTCTGGCTGGTCGAGCGTCGAGCGATCGAGCGCTTCGTGAGGTTGCCTGCACCGAAGGCGACGACCTCGCCTGCGGGGACCCGTGACGCTCAAAGGCACGCAGGCAACGCCGAGACGATGGAGCGGCGCCTCGTCGAAGGTGATCTTGAAGGGGCGTTCTCCATCTGTGAGACAGCGCTCGGCTCGTGGGCGCGCCCCTCGGACCTGTACACCGAGCTGTTCGTTCCCGCCCTTCGCCTGATCGGTGACCGATGGGAGCGAGGCGAGCTCACGGTGGCTGACGAACACCGGGCCGTCGGCGTGGCGACGCGCATCGTGGGGCGCCTGGGTCCGAGCTTCGCTCGACCGGGAAGGCGGCGAGGCTCCGTGGTGATCGGTGCACCCTCTGGCGACGCTCACGCGCTCCCCGTCGCCTTCGTGAGCGACCTGCTGAGGGCTGCGGGCTTCGGTGTCGTCGACCTCGGGGCCAACACGCCGGCCTCCGCCTTCGTCGACGCGGCACGCCGGGCGGATCGTCTGTGCTCCGTCGCCATCGGCTCGACGCTCCGTGGCAACGACGATGAGCTGACGACCACCATCGCCGCGCTCCACGCAGAGGTGCCCGGCGTTCCCGTGGTGGTGGGGGGTGCCGGCGTGCCCACTGATGGTCTCTCGAGAGAGCTGGGCGCTGACCACTGGTCAGGGCCCGACGGACGAACCTTGGTCGCGCTGCTCGAGACCCTGGCCACTCGGGGCGACGCCACGGATTCTTGAGCGGCGCGGCGCACGTTGACAGGCCATGGGCTGGTTGGTAGGCATCTCTTCGAGGACTGAGCGGTCGCTCAAATCATGGGGGGTGCAAGCAGTGACGATCTCTGTCGTGCAGTGGACGACTGGCAGCGTGGCGAGCAATGCAGTGCGAGCGGTCGTGGCCGATCCTCGGCTCGAGCTGGTCGGCGCGTATGCCTGGAGCGACGAGAAGGTCGGTAAGGACCTGGGCGAGCTTGTCGGCCTCGAGCCCCTCGGCATCACGGCGACCAACGACGTCGATGCCTTGATCGCGCTCAAGCCTGACGTGGTCCTCTACATGCCGCTGCTCTGGGACGTGGACCAGATGATCCAGCTGCTCGAGGCCGGTATCAACGTCATCTCCACGGCGAACTTCGTGACCGGCCACTCCTATGGCGCGGAGCAGATGAACGCGCTGCACCGCGCGGCAGAGAGCGGGGGAGCGTCCCTCTACGGCACGGGGATCAACCCCGGCCTGGCCAGCGCTCTCGCTCTCACCGCAGCTGGAGGGACGAGGAACCTGGAGCGGATCTCGATCTGGGAAGCCGCGGATTGCTCCAGCTACGAGTCCAAGGAGACCTGGGAGGCACTCGGCTACAGCTTGGCCCCCGACACCGAAGGCCTCGAGGCCATGGCCAAGGCTCGCCAGCTCGTCTTCATGGATGCCGTCGAGATGATGGCCATGGCCCTCGGCGTCGAGCTCGACGAGGTGCAGTACCGCCTGGAGCTAGGGCTGGCTACCGAGGACATCGACCTCGGCTTCATGCAGATTCCGAAGGGCACCGTCTGCGGGCAGAACGGCGTCTGGACCGGGATCTACCAGGGCAGGCCGTTCATCGAGATCGGCCTGCTGTGGCGACTTGGCGACGCCATGGAGCCCAACTGGAACATCGACGGTGAAGGCCACGTCATCGAGGTCGTCGGCACCCCCAGCTTCCGGCTGCACTCAGAGATCCTGCGTCCCGCCCAGCCCGGACCGCTCGACTTCACCGGTGAGACAGCACATGCGGCTGTCAACGCCATCACGAGCGTGGTGGGGGCACGAGCCGGTCTCGTCACCTTGATCGACCTGCCCCTCGTCACCGCAGGCTCGGTGCGCACGGACCGCTGAGACGGGCGCGAGGTGCCCTAAGCAAGGGCCGAACCTGTCAGCCTCATTACTAAAGTAATTACTTGACTAAAGAGCGGGATCGCTCTATGGTCAAGCAGATGCTTAACCAAACGGTCTCGCTGGACCGTACCTTTCAAGCCCTCGCCGATGGCTCGCGGCGCTCGATGGTCGAACGCCTGGCTGAGGGCCCGGCCTCGGTCAGTGAGCTGGCTCAGCCCCTGGTGATGTCGCTGGCGGCGGTGGTCCAGCACGTCCAGGTTCTCGAAGCCTGCGGTGTCGTCACCACCGCCAAGGTGGGCAGGTCACGGATCTGCACCCTTGAGCCCCAGGCACTGCGTCTGGCTGAGATCTGGATGGGCGATCGACGCCGAGGGTGGGAAGAGCGGCTCGAGCGTCTCGGCGATCTGTTGGAAGAAGAAGGCCTCAACCCGAAGGAGCACCTATGAGCGAGCGCACGGTCAGCTACGACACCTTTGTCATCGAGAGGACCTATGAGGCACCGGCTTCAAGGGTCTTCCGAGCCTTTGCCGATCCCAAGCGCAAGGCGACGTGGTTCGCTGGCTCGATCGAGGCGCTCGGCACGTCCTATGCGCTCGACTTTCGCGTCGGTGGCACCGAGTCGAACGTGGGAGGCCCTCCAGGTGGCTTGGTCTACCGCTACCTCGCCGACTATCGAGACATCATCGTTGACGAGCGGATCATCTACACCTATGAGATGTACGCCGGGGATGACCGCATCTCCGTCGCGGTGGCCACCGTCGAGCTGCGCGAGCAGGGAACCAAGACCACCGTGGTGCTCACCGAGCAGGGTGTGTTCCTCGACGGCCTCGACAATGCCGAGCAGCGAGAGGGTGGCACGCGCGGCCTGCTTGCAGGGCTCGCCATCTATCTCGACGCCGACGCTGGTTGAGCGCTGCGCTTCTCAGAGCTCGATGGACTCGACCACGGGAGCGAGGTCGGCGTCGGCGCCGACGCCCTGCTTCGGCACCAAGAAGATCACGACAAAGATCCCGGCGATCATGCAGAGCGCCGCGACGATGAAGCTGAGCTGATAACCCGACGCCACAGCGTGTTGGATCGAGCTGCCGGTGGCCAGGACGTCCTTGGTCCGGTTGTTGGCGACCACGCTCAAGACGGCCACGGCCACGGCTGCCGCCATCTGCTGGCTCACGTTGATGAGTCCTGACCCAAGCCCGGCATCGGCAGGCGGGAGGTTGGCCATACCGGCGGTCAGCAGGTTGGTGAAGACCATCGCCGCGCCTATGCCGACAAGGAACAGCGCGAAGAAGATCTGCGGGAAGTACGACGTGCCGGGCGTGGCCAGCACGAAGAGCATCAGTGCGATGAACAAGATGGAGAAGCCGAGGATGGCGACGAGCCTCGGATTGAGGATCTTGTTGATACGGGCGGTGATGCCCAAGGTCATCACTGCCACCATCAAGGTCTGTGGCAGGAACGCAAAGCCGGTCTGCAGAGCGGTCAGTCCCAAGACGTGCTGCAAGAACAGGGCACCGAGGAAGAGGGTGCCGTACATGCCGAAGGCCATGAAGGCGCGGCCCAAGCTGCTCGATCCAAGACCTCGTGAGCGCAGCACGCGCAACGGCATGAGAGGAATGGTGAGCCGCGTCTCGAGGACGAAGAACGCGGCAAGCACGATGACGGCAGCTCCGGCGAAGCCGAGTGTGTGGGCCGAAACCAAGCCGTAGGCGGTGGAGGTCACGATGGCGTAGATAGCCAGCATCACCCCGCCGGTGCTGAGCAGCGCACCTCCGATGTCGAGGCCTGCTCTCATGCCGAGTCCCTCGCTCTCGTCGAGAAGGAAGATCCCGGCGACGATCGTGGCGATGCCGATGGGCACGTTGACGATGAAGATCCAGTGCCAGCTGAGCAACTGGGTGAGCATGCCGCCGAGGATCAGCCCGAGTGAGCCGCCGCCAACTGACACCAAGATGAAGATGTTCGTCGCCTTGGCGCGCTCGATTGGATCGTGGAACTCGCTCACGATGATGGCGAGCACCACAGACGTGGAGAAGGCTGCCCCCGCACCTTGCGCGAAGCGGGCTCCCACCAACATGGCCTGCGTGGTGGCGAGGCCGCAGAGCAGTGAAGAGATCGTGAAGAGCGCCACGCCAAAGAGGAAGACCTTCTTGCGTCCGATCAGATCGCCGAACCGACCGGCGAGGAGCAGGAACCCACCGAACGTCAGGAGGTAGGCGTCAACGATCCACGCCAGACCGACCTGGGAGAAGTGGAGGTTTCGTTGGATGGTAGGGAGCGCGACGTTCACGATCGTCTGATCGAGAAGGTTCATTGTCATTCCGAGGCAGACGACACCAAGCGCAATCCACCGACGGCGGGGGGAGACCGCGGAAGGCATTGGCTTCACGATAGCGAGCGGCTCACGAGCTCCAAACGGGGCGTTGAGCCTTGGTCAGCCGACGTGGCCGGTGAGGTACGCCAAGGTCCGCTGGTCGTTCGGTGCCGTGAACACCTCAGAGGTGGGTCCCACTTCGACGAGCTCGCCCACGCGGTCTTCGCCCAGCAGGAACACGGCGGTCTCATCAGAGACGCGCGCAGCTTGGAACATGTCGTGAGTGACGAGTGCGACGGTCACGTGCTTGGCCAGCTCAGAGATGAGCACCTCGATCTTGGAGGTCGCCACCGGATCGAGGGCTGAGGTCGGCTCGTCCATCAAGAGGACCTCTGGCTCGACGGCCAACGCTCGGGCGATGCAGAGGCGCTGCTGCTGGCCTCCTGAGAGCCTGGTCGCCGGCTCGTCCAAGCGGTCCTTGACGAGGTCCCACAGCGCCGCGTGGTGGAGAGCGGTCTCACAGGCCTCGCTGAGCAACCTCTTGTCGCGGATGCCGTTGAAGCGGAGCCCAGCGATCACGTTGTCGCGGATGCTCATGGTGGGGAACGGGTTCGGTCGCTGGAAGACCATCCCGACCCGGCTGCGCACGAGCTCAGGGGCTGTGGTCGGCGCATAGACGTCGAGGTCGCCGAGCATCACGGTGCCCTTGACCGTCGCCCCGTTGTCGTCGTGGAGTCGATTGATCGAGCGAAGGATCGTGGTCTTGCCGCAGCCTGATGGACCGACCAGGGCGGTGACCCTGTTCTCGGCGAGGTCCAAGGTGGCGTTGCGCACGGCCACGGTGTCGCCGAAGCTCACCGAGACGTCGGTCAGGCTGATGGCGATCGGACCAGCGATCAGGTCGCTCGTGGCTGACTCGCTGGGTTGCTTGACGATGCTCGCGAAGTGGCCCATCGTCACCGAGTCGAGACTCGCCTCAGCTCCAGATGCCACAGGTGGGCCAGCCATCTCAGCGTGCCTTTCGGTTCAGGTAACCAGCGATGAGTCGTGCTGCGGTCGAGAGCACGACCACGAAGATCATCAACACGAGGGCTGCTCCCCACGCCGTCTGCTGCGCATCGCTGAACGCCTGGTTGGCGTTGTTCAAGATCGTAAGCGGTAGGGCCGACATCGGCGACCCGGGAGCGAAGACCAAGAACTGGCTCCCGAAGATGGTGAAGAGCAGAGGAGCGGTCTCGCCGACTGCGCGAGCGGTCGCCAGGATGTTGCCTGAGACCAGGCCGGGCAGCGCGGTACGGAGCACCACCGAGCGTGCCACGCGACCACGTCGAGCACCGAGGGCGAGCCCGGCATCGCGCAGATCGGTGGCTACGGCACCGATGGCGGTCTCGTTGGCCCTGAGCATGATGGGCAACATGAGCACCGCCAAGGCCACGCTGCCGGCAAAGCCTGAGTATCCGAGCTGGGTGACCACGATGACGTAGGCGAACACGCCGATGGCGATCGAGGGCGTGCCAGAGAGGACGTCACCCAAGAAGCCGATGGTGTTGGCCAGTCGTCCCGGGCGCTCCGTGGTGAAGAGCGCCGCCGCAAGGCTGATCGGGACGGCCATCGCGATGGCCAAGGCCAAGATGATCGCGGTGCCCACGATGGCGTTGCCGATCCCGTTGCCAGGCACGCCTTCAGGGGTGGGGTTCCCGGTCAGGAATGACCAGGAGAGCGCCGGAGCGCCCTTGGCGATGACGTAGGAAACCAGGGCGATGAGCGGGACCAGAGCGACGGCGACGCCCACCCCGCATAGCCACGACAGCGCTCGGCCCTTTCGCCGTCGGCCTCTCAGCGAGCTGGCTGCCGACGCGCGGAAGAGTGAGCGTCGCTCCATGGCGTCGGGTCCCCAGCCCTCGACGGCGAGGGCCTCGTTGTCGATCAAGTTCCCAACCAAAGGAGGGTCCTGGGCGGGATTGCGCTTGCGTAACAGGAGCTGACCACCGACGTTGACCAGCACGGAGATGAACAGCAGGACGACGACCAGAGCGACGACGCCGCTGCGCTCCAAGGAGCCTGGGTCAGCCTCGGCGAAGAAGTTCACCACCGCTGAACCGAGCGTTGACGCAGGCGCGAGGAGCGAGTGAGGGACCGCCACGCGGTTGCCGATGACGAGGGCGACCGCGATGGCCTCACCGAGCGCGCGACCCATGGCCAAGATGATCGAGGCGCCGACGCCGCGACGAGCGCTGGTCAGCACGACGCCTCGTGCGACCTGCCAGCGGGTCGCTCCGAGCGCCCGGCCAGCCTCGCGGGCGTCGAGTGGCACGCCGCGGAGAGCCACCCGGCTCAGAGCCACGATGGTCGGCAAGATCATGATGGCGAGCACCACGCCGGCCAGCAGCAGCGACGACCCGACGGCCTGACCGGTGGCCAGGTACTTGACCACGGGGATGCTCTTGAGTGCCGGCTCCACGGTCGACGTGAAGATCGGCGTGAGCACGATGAGACCCCAGAGCCCGATCACGATGCTCGGGATGGCCGCGAGGAACTCGATGGCTCCTCCGATGACCCCTGAGACCTTTGACGGTGCGAGCTCGGTCAGCCACAGGGCTGCGCCGACACCGATGGGCACAGCGATGATCAAGGCGATGGCGGTGGTCATCAAGGTGCCGGCGATGAAGGGTCCTGCGCCGAACTGGGAGGTCGCAGGGTTCCAGGACTTCCACAGGATCGAGAGCCCCATGTGGGAGAACGCGCTCGAAGATTGCCCGATCAACGTGACGAGCAGGGCCAAGAAGACCCCGACGAAGACGGTGGCCCCGCCCCAGCGGACGACGCTGTAGGCGCGCTCAGAGGTGGAGCGCCGCCGGTCCGACAACGCCGAACGGACCCCAGCTACCCGGGGTCCGTTCGGCGTTGGGGCACTGGTGACCTCCGAGGTGGTCACTTCGTGAAGAGTGGCTTGCCTGCCGCGTCTTCCATGGTCAGAAGGGTCTTGGTCGTGAGGGCTTGGGCGTTCTTCGGGAGCGGTGCGTAGCCGAGGGAGGCGGCAACCTTCTGGCCGTCGGTGGCGACCCAGTCGAAGAGGCGGCCGAGGGCGATGCCCTTATCCGAGGACGTCTGCTTCTGGTAGAGGAGCGTCCAGCTGAAGTTGGCGAGCGGGTAGGTGGTCGCACCCACGCCGTTGACGATGTTGAAGTTGGTGGCGCTCAGCCCCTTGGCGTTCGCACCGGCGGCCGCGATCGAAGACGTCGTGGGCGCCACGTACTGACCAGCCTGGTTGAGCAGCGCTGCGTCGGTGAAGTGGTTCTGCACCGAGTAGGCGTACTCGATGAAGCCGATCGAGTCAGGCGTCTGCTTGATGTAGTTCGCCACACCCGAGTTGAGCTGCTGGCCGACGCCAACATTGGTCACAGGCCACGTCTTCGATGCGGTCGACGACCCCGTCTTTGCCACCCACGTCGGCGACGTGTCGATCAGGTACTGGTCGAGGTCATAGCCGGGGCCCGAGGAGTCAGCACGATGCACCGCGATGATCTTGGTCCCAGAGGGGATGGACGAGTCGATCTGGTGCCAGTCCGTGATGGTGCCGAGGAAGATCCCCGCGAGCTGTGTGCCGTTCAGGTGGAGACCAGCCTTGGCGCCAGGGACGTTGTAGGAGAGTGCCACCCCGCCGAGGTCCACGGGGACCTGGATGACCGGGCCGCCCTTGGCTGCCGCGATGTCGCTGGCACTCATCGGGATCTCCGATTGGCCGAAATCGACAGTCTGGGCCTGGAGGCTCGAGATGCCGACCGAGCTGCCTGCGGGGTTGTAGGTGACCTGCACCTTGGAGTTCAGCTGCGAGTAGTCGTAGAAGGACCTCGTAAGGAACGGCTGCGCAGAGCTCGCCCCGGCGCCCGAGAGGTTGGCAGCGGGAGTGACGAGGTTCGACGTGCCGCCGAGACCGGTGCTCGAGCCAGCAGTCGTCGTGGTGGAGGTTGATCCACTCGAGCCACAGGCCGCGGCAAGGGCGACGACGAGCCCGAGGGCCGCAGGGACGAGCAGAGAGCGTCGGGCGTTCATGGGGGAGTCCTTTCGTGACCGGTCAGCATCAGTGATGACCGGGAATCACCGGACTCAAACACTAGTAGGTCGATAGAATTAGTCAACTTACCTGACCAGAGTGCCAAAGCCGCCGTCAGGCGCGAGTTCGCTGGCGCCCCCTTGAGGGGGCGGGGCTCAGCCGTTGGTGGGAGCCCGCGGGACGTCTCGGAAAGGCACGTCTTTGTCCATCGTCTTCTCTCGAGGCATGCCGAGGACCCGCTCGGAGATCACGTTGCGAGAGATCTCGGTGGTACCGCCGCCGATGGCCCCCGCTTGGCGCATGAGGTAGCCGACCCCTGCCTCGCCGCCGAAGTCGTTGCCGTCCTCCCACGTCACCGCAGCTTGACCTGCGATCTGGAACTCCGCGGTCCTGGCTCTGATGGTGGTATCGGCGGCCATGACGCGGGTGATCGCCGCGGCGCTGTCGGGGAGCTTCCCGGTGCCGATGCCTTTGGCCACACGTGCGGCCAAGGCCCGATAGCCGAGCTCCAAGGCGTGAACCTCACCGATGACGTCGCGCACGACCGGATCGCCGAGGCGGCCTGCAGCGCGAGCTTGCGCCAGCAGGGGGTTCTTGGCGTCGCTGGTCTGGTTGCGAGGCGCCTCGGGCCGGATGGTGAGCGGCGAGATGGCGAAGCTCTTCTCGTAGAACATCCAGCGGGTGCCGACCGTCCAACCGTCGTTCACCTCGCCGATGCGGTCTCCGTCAGGAATCCGGACGTCGTCGATGTACTCCTGGCAGAACTCCTTGTTGCCGTTGAGCATCTCGATCCGCTGGACCTCGATGCCCGGCTGGTGGATCTTGAGCATGAAGACCGTGAGGCCTCGGTGCTTCGGCACGTCCCAGTTGGTGCGGGCCAAGCACAGACCCCAGTCGGACCACCACGCACCGGTGGTCCAGATCTTGGATCCGTTAAGGATCCACTCGTCGCCGTCTCGTGTGGCAGTGGTCTGCGCGCCGGCGACGTCCGAGCCGCCCGACGGCTCGGAGAGGAACTGCATCCAGATCTCCTCGCCCTTCAAGATGGCGGGCAGGTGCCGCTGCTTCTGCTCCTCGGTGCCGAACTCCAAGATCACCGCTGCGCACGGGGTGAAGGTTGGCACCTGGATCTTGGAGGGGAACTCGTAGCCCGCGATCTCCTCGTTGAAGACCTGGGCGTGGGCAGGGGTGAGGCCCTGACCGCCGTACTCGGTGGGGAAGCAGATGCCTGCGAAGCCACCGTCGAAGAGCTGACGCTGGACGTCACGATTTCGCTGGACCTCGGCGAGCTCCTCTTCGTCGGTGCCGAAGTGGAAGCCCATTGACGAGCTGTCGGCGCCCAAGGGCTTCAAATTCTCGTTGATCCACGACTTGGCGCGGATGCGAAAGTCTTCGACGCTTTCGATGGTGGCGGGTGTGCTCGTCATGCGTGGACCTCTCTGCTTTCAAGGATCGTGGTCAGTCGTGCCCGGTGCTCGCCCACCGTGCCGTGGATGGCTGAGCCAAGCACGATGCGGCGGAGGTAGAGGTGAAGGTCGTGTTCGAAGGTGACGCCGATGCCGCCGTGGAGCTGGACGCACTCCTGTGCCAGCTCTGGGCCCTTCGACCCGATGTAGGCAAGAGCGGCGCTCACCAGCTCAGGAGCGTCCGAGGCACCTTCTCCGACCGAGGTGGCCGCCTCATCGAGCAGCGCGTGTGAGGTTTCCAAGGAGATCTTCATGTCGGCGTAGCGGTGCTTGAGCGCTTGGTAGGAAGCGATGGGTCGACCGAAGGAGTAGCGGTTGAAGGACCACTCGAGGGTCAGCTCAAAGGCCTTGTCCATCGCTCCGACCATCTGACCGAGCTCGAAGATCAGCGCTGCCTCGAGCTCGCGCTCGATCTCAGGCGCGGCATCGTCACCGACGGGACCAACGACGGCACCAGCATCGAGGGCGACCTGATCGAAGGTCACGGCGGCGAAGCGCCGCGTCAGATCCACGCCGCCCATGGGCGTGATGGTGATCCCCGGCGCGTCAGCAGGCACCAGCAGCTGGAGCAAGCCCTCAGGGCTCTGTGCGACGACCAGGAACCAGCTGGCGAGCGTGGCCGACTCAACGGGTGCCTTCTTGCCCGTGAGCACGTAGCCGCCCTCGCTCAGGGTGGCCGTCGTGGTCACGGTGCCGAGGCCGTCGTTCGGAGGTGGCTCGGCGGCGCACCAGCTGGCAAGGGCCTCACCGGCCACGATGGCATCAAGAGCCGAGCGCTTCTGCTCTTCGGTGCCGAGTCGAGAGAGCGCACCGGCGACGACGTTGGTGGTGGAGAGTGGACCGGGAGCAGCCGCACGGCCGAACTCGAAAGCCAGCAGCGCAGCGTCGGTGAAGGGCTTGCCGCTGATGGAGCCGCCGCCGTCCTCTTCGCTCACGAGCAGCGACGTCCAACCGAGCTCGGCACCCTGAGCCCACGTGGCCATCTCAAAGCCGTCGGCGTCGTAGCGCCGTGCCCGCAACTCGGTCACGGGCGCCTTCTCTTCCAAGAAGCGCCTCGTGGTGTCGGCGAACATCTCCTGGTCGCTCGTGGTCTCTAGCTCCACCTGGTGGCCCTCCTCTGTTGAACCGATCACGATGGACCGGCTGTGGTCACGTCACTCTGGCATCTCGGTGACCATGATGAGCCGCCGTCACTCGAGGCCGATCTTGCCGACTCGAGCGCACCGCGCCTGGTTCACAAGCTCTGCCAACGCTGCTCGCCGAGCGGTGTGCGCCCGGCGTGAGCGCTGCCAAGCAGGCCCCCCCATATTGCGCAGGTGTGGCTTCCCTGCATGACACTTGAACTGCCGCTCACCCTAACGCGCTGAGGGCCCGTGGCCCAAGGGAGGAGGTGGGGGTCCTGGCCACAGCGCCGGCCTCGATCTGAGCAGATGCTCAGGACCGCGAGATCGCCGCCTCCATGGCCACCCTGACAGCCCACAGCCGCAGCGCAAAGGTCATGTCGCGATCGTTGAACGTCAGGGTCCTGATGCCGTTGGTCGTGAGCAGCTGACCGAACGCAGCGTCCTTCTCGGGATCGATCTTCGAAAGGTCGTCCCACATGCCGAAGTAGGCGTTGATCGACGACGAGAGCCCAGCGTTCACCAGGTCCTCGATGACGAACAGCTCGGCTCCCTCGATGTTCATCCGCAGCAGCACGACGTCCTCGAGGAACGAGGGGTAGTCCTCGGTGAGGATGTCGCTGAGGCGGGCGGCAGGTACCTCGACGGAGGCGTTGCCTCGTTCAGGGAAGAGGGAATCACCCTTGCCGTCGCCCGTGCCCACGTGGAGCGTGACGGTTGAGGTCTCGACGTCGGGACCCACCACGGCGAGCTGCCTGAGGTCGAGCTCGGGGAGATGGCGGAGGTTGACGACAGCCTCTTCAAAGGACGCTGGATTCGCCTCAAAGCCAAGGATGCGCAGCTCGCAGGTCTGAGAGAGCCACTCGTGGACCTTGAGGACCTGCTCACCTCGCTTGTGCACGCCGCAGTCGATGTAGAGGACCTTCGGTCGCATGCCGTGGTGCTGGCGGAACCGGAGCCAGCTCGGCATCAGAGGGAGCACCTGGGCGGCCAGCAGCAGCGAGTCGAGCTCGATCAGCGCTCTGATCGCGAGCCGCTGGACCAGCGCTCCACCGGGCAGCCTCTTGAGCCGTGCGACGAGAGCCCAGTTCCACAGCCTCTGGTGGGGGTGCCACCAGAGGCTCTTCGATCCAGCGGTGGAGGTGTCCATGGCTCAGGTCGCCTTTCTGGATGCGACACGCATCAGGGGATGGGGGCTGCGGACATGGTTTGGGCCTGTGCCGCTCCAGTGTGTCCGAACCCACTGGACACCACCGATCACGCGAATCGCTGGGTGAGGGTGGCTATCGGGTGGCCGAGGGTGAGGTGCAGCCGATCGACCTGGGCGTCGCTGAGCGTTCTCGGCAGCTCTGGGGAATCAGCGTTCTCGGCAGCATCCAGAGCGGTGTGGGGCCGAACGTTCGAGCGATCCCACCCAGGGATCTCGGTCAGCGTCGTGCCGAGGAGGGCTCCGACTCGAGCGAAGAACGACGGGACGATGAGGGGCCCGTAGGCGAGTACGTGGAGCGAGTCGGGTCCGACGATCGAGGCGAAGGCGTCGGCGAGCTCCTCGTAGCGAAGGCAGAACGCCATGTCACGCAGGTGGATCGAGCCGGTCGAGACGGCCTCATCGACGAAGCCGTCGAGGTCGACGTTCAGCCCGTGCTTCGTCAGCTCGTAGTACAGCGACTCGAGATAGCTGGGCACCTCTCGGAGGACGAGCACCACCTCGACTCGATAGCCAGCGCTCTCGAGCCCCTCCTTGAGCCTCCGCGCGGCCGCAGGGTGCTCGTAGAGGTATTCGAAGCCCTCCGCCGACAGCAGCACTCGAGGTGGCTCCTCTTCCCTGAGCTCAGCCAGCAGGTCGGCGAAGCTCCCCGCGGCGGGCTCGTAGCGCTCGTCGCCCAAGAGCTCCCAGGCGAGGTTGTGGTGACCGGCTCCGACCCGGGTCGTCAGCGGATAGCAGAGGCCTTCGGCTCGGAAGTGGTCCTCGTTCGCAGCGACCATCTTCTGGATCGAGGTGGTCCCCGTCTTGTGGGTGCCGACGTGGAGGACCACCACGTGAGACGGCTGCCGTCGACGGCGAGATCGGAGCGGCACAGCGCCAGCGTATCGAGGGGCAGGGGCCTCGAAGTTGACCTCAAAACCCTGAGGTGGAGCGAGTCCTCTAACTTGAGAGGGCTCAGCGCATCATCGAAGGAAGGCGCCCGTGAACGTTTCGACCATCATCTACACCCAGACTGACGAGGCACCTGCTCTCGCCACCTACTCGCTGCTGCCCGTGATCCGGGCGTACGCCGCCAAGGCGGGCGTCGTGGTCGAGACCCGGGACATCTCGCTCTCTGGTCGGATCATCGCCGCCTTCAGCGACCAGCTGCCGGCCGAGCAGCGTCTCGATGACGCCTTGGCCGAGCTGGGCAAGCTCGTGGCGTCGCCCGAAGCCAACGTCATCAAGCTGCCGAACATCTCTGCCTCGATCCCGCAGCTCAAAGCGGCGATCGCCGAGCTCCAAGCGGGAGGGGTCGCGCTGCCGGCCTACCCTGACGACCCGAAGACCGAGACGGAGCGTGACGCCCTTGCTCGCTACAGGCGAGTGCTCGGCAGCGCGGTCAACCCCGTGCTGCGCGAGGGGAACTCTGATCGCCGAGCCCCGGCGTCAGTCAAGAACTACGCCAAGAGCCATCCGCATCGCATGGGGGCGTGGTCTCCCGCATCTAAGACCACCGTCGCGCACATGGACGCAGGCGACTTTCGCAGCAACGAGCAATCTGTCGTCATGGCGCATGCGGGCGAGCTGCACGTCACCTTGGTGGCTGCCGACGGCGCCACCACGGTTTTGCGTGAGCCAGTGCCTGTCCTCGCCGGAGAGGTCATCGATGCCTCGGTGATGAACGTGGCCGCGCTTCGAGCGTTCCTCACCGCCCAGATCGCCAAGGCCAAGGCCGACGACGTGCTGTTCTCGGTGCACCTGAAGGCGACCATGATGAAGGTCTC